>Ga0308157_10000323_pt1 | contig 172406 bp, 165 predicted proteins | sample PhyBR1_FD_201035 | JGI IMG/M metagenome (GOLD analysis project Ga0308157, IMG submission 201035) | Phyllosphere microbial communities from UC Gill Tract Community Farm, Albany, California, United States - DLSLB.R1 | ecosystem: Host-associated > Plants > Phyllosphere > Unclassified | place... | reverse complement strand
AAATTCTACGGTTAAGGAGCAACGTGAATGGCTACTTTAAATCCACGTGACGTTGTCATCGTTGATGGCGTACGTTCAGCAATGGGTAAAACCAAAAACGGTATGTTCCGCAATGTACGTGCTGACAGCTTATCTGCTGAATTAGTTCGTGCCTTGGTTGCTCGTAACCAGTTTGATGTAAACGAAGTTGAAGATGTGATCTGGGGCTGTGTAAACCAGACCCTAGAACAAGGTATGAACATTGCGCGTAACATCGCATTGCTTGCTGATCTTCCAAAAACTGTTGCAGGTCAAACTGTTAACCGTCTTTGTGGTTCATCTATGCAGTCTATTCATACTGCGGCGGCACAAATTGCAACCAACCAAGGTGATATTTTCATTATTGGTGGTGTAGAGCACATGGGTCACGTCGGCATGATGCACGGCATCGACCTAAACCCTGAAGCATCTAAGCATTATGCTAAAGCATCTAACATGATGGGCTTAACCGCTGAAATGTTGGGTCGTATGAACGGCATTACGCGTGAAGAACAAGATGCGTTTGGTGTGGAATCTCACCGCCGCGCTTGGGCTGCAACGCAAGAAGGTCGTTTCAAAAACGAAATCATTGGTGTTGAAGGTCATGACCAAAACGGTTTCAAAATTTTGTGTGATATCGACGAAGTGATTCGTCCTGATGCAAATATTGAAACATTTGCCGGTTTACGTCCTGTGTTCGACCCGAAAGGCGGTACGGTCACTGCTGCAACATCTTCAGCGTTGTCTGACGGTGCATCTGCAATGTTATTGATGTCTGCTGAACGTGCTCAAGCGTTAGGTCTTAAGCCACGTGCTGTTATTCGCTCTATGGCGGTTGCAGGTTGTGATGCGGCAATTATGGGTTACGGTCCTGTACCTGCAACGCAAAAAGCGTTGAAACGTGCTGGCTTGTCAATTGCTGATATTCAAACGTTTGAATTGAACGAAGCATTTGCTGCACAAGGTTTGTCTGTTCTTAAAGGCTTAGGCATTTATGATCAGCAAGATCGTGTGAACCTGAACGGTGGTGCAATTGCATTGGGTCATCCACTCGGTTGTTCTGGTGCGCGTATCACGACTACATTGCTTAATGTGATGGAACAGCAAGATACGCAAATTGGTCTTGCGACCATGTGTATTGGTCTGGGTCAAGGTATCGCGACAATTATCGAACGTGTTTAATTCTTAAATACCTAGATAAAAAAACCCCGCTTAGTGCGGGGTTTTTTTGTCCCTTGTTTGTCCCTTTTTATGCACATTCAAAATGTCATTATCTCTTTCGTAGACACACTGACTACATAAACACATTACTACGAAAAGGAAAACTCATGACAAATTTAGCAATCAACTTAACAAAAGGTTCAGCTTTAAAATGCACAATTTTGCCTGCTTCTATTGATGCTCTGAATTTTGAAAAATTAAAATTTAAACTAACATCCGGTAAAGAAGCTGTAATGTCCAAAGATGTATTTAAATTTGCTGAACAAGAGTACAAACGTTTTTTAACGCTAAAACACTTCTATCCAAAAGAGACGCTTGTACCAAACAAGCTAGTTGATGAATTTTGGCATGCTCATATTTTAGATACACGCAGCTACCAAATGGATAGCTTAAAAGTTTTTGGCACTTACCTTCATCATTACCCATATTTTGGAATTCATGATGAATTAGATCAACAAAATTTAGAAAACACATTTAAACGGACCAAGGAGTTATATGAAATTTGGTTTGGCCCATATCCAGATTTTACTGTAGCAGCAAGATGTGGAGATGATCATGCATGTCATGCTCCATCAAGCTGTGCCTGTCGTGTTCCTGGGGCATGTAAATAATCACATTAGGGAGCTTCTTGCTCCCTTTCTTATTTACATATACTTTTAATTAGACCATCGACTTTTAAGTCAAATTTTTTCATTTTCAAATCAGTATTATTCTTTTCCCAAAGTTTATACTCTAAAAAAAAGTTATATTTTTTAAAGCTATCTTCTTTTTTTGAAGATATTTCACCAACTTTTGCGCGCTGTACTTCTTTTTTTAATTTTTCATAAAAAGTATCATCAAAGTTTGAAAAATCTTCACTAAATCCTTTCAACTTACCATCATAACAATCTTCTAATAACTCTAAAAATCTTGATAAATGCCGATTTTGCTGATTATTATTTAACGACATTCTCGAATACCCTCATTTGCTATGACATCACTAAGCTTTCCTGATCTTGGATAATCAGTTCTTTCCACAATATAACTAACATAGCAGGTACATATTTTAGCAATTTTTTCCGTATTCCAATTAGGTTTACTCATTGAGTAATTTGCCTTACATTTTCGATCAAAGTGCTCAATTTGCCAGTCTGCCCAATTTGTATCTAATTCTGAGTAATTAATCTCTGATGGTTTAAGCCTTTTTTGTATTTGATCAATACCGAATGCTCCCACTACGCCAATAAAAACAGAAGTTGCTAAAATAGAAATTATTTTAGCACCCTTCTTTTCTTTATTAACAAGCAATAAATCATTTCTACAAGTTCCGCATTTATAGATTCCCTGACGACCAATCTCAACAACCCTATTTGTTGAATTGCATTTACTACATGTTAAATAGCCATTTGTCTCTATTTCACTCATCGCGGTAATTTCTTATACACTTTCACTAAATATTAAATTAATCCAAATCAAATAGATACATCATTAAACCACTAATCTAAAATATTACTTGTAATAACTATACTTCAACCCTCTGCGCCAACAAAGTCACAAAATGCTGTTTAATCCGATTTCCCTGCTCATCCACGCGATGCAACTCACCAACATTTTCATTGTATTTCACAATTTTCCAGCCTTCGTAATAAGCACTTAGCTCCCCTGGCTGAAAGGCAAATGGAAAATCAGGCTGTGCCGGAAGATCGGCCGTGTCCATCGCACAGACAATCAGGTTATAGCCACCAGACACGGTCGCCTGCTGCATCTGTGTAATGAGCGATGGAATAGTTTTCGCCTCCAGAAACATCATCACCACGGTACAGTAGATAAATTCATATTGCCCTGGAATGCTTGCATCCGTGTTGAGATCGCGGCGCTGTATCTGTAACTGATCAATCTGCTCCGTCTGCACAATCTGTCTTAAGGTCTGCAAACTGTTTTCGTTGACATCCCAGGCATCAACCTTAAAGCCGTGTTGACTTAAATACAGGGCATTACGACCTGAACCACAGCCCACATCCAAAGCGTGGCCACCGTGTAAATAAGGCATGGCTGCCAGTACTTCGGAATGGGTAGCGGTCAGCTGATATTTTTTGCTGAAGTAATCCTGTGGCAGACAGTAAAACCGTAACTGACATTGCATATCATCACTGGCAGAACCAATCTTATGCCAGGCCTGTGGCTCAATAAATGGAGGCTGCTGCTCTGGGGTAAATACATGCTCAGACTGTACAGCACCCGACTCATCCAGTATCGCAAAATGCAACTCACCCCTTAATACGGTCAGTTTTGCCCAGGTACCAACTTTGGTATTGTGCTGATTTTTAAAACCTTGCGGAATACCCTGCTGTGTCCAGACAGGAAGTTCTTTATAACAAATAAGCTGTTCCATAAAAGACTGCGCTCCAAAGCATCAATTGTCGGTCTGAAATCAATCAGTTGACTAGATTTTTAGCATATGCCGTTTAACAGCAAATTGAAATAAACCGATCGTATTGCATACATACAAGCCAGCTCCCCCCTATAAAAAAACCGTCCGGTACGGACGGTTTGACGGTTTTTAAAAAAGAGAAGCAATAAAACTCCAGTTTTACTACACCAGTTGTTCGCGTAACCACGCCATATATTTTTCTCGGTCCATAAAATCAGGCGAATTGCCTGTGTCCAGACTGAAATATTGCTGATTGAACTGAATCACAATCTGTTCAGTATGATGCCAGCCTTCAATCAGCTGGAAATACTGGTTGAAGAAAGACCGGCTCTTGCTCCAATTGTTCAGGCTTTCCAGTTTCGGATATTTTTTATTTTCAACAAACTCACTGTATAGATGCTGAATATCATCAAAAACATGTAGGGTTTTCATGACTCACCTGCCTAGATTTCATGTTGTGATCTTTGCGACCGTTTTAATCTAGCAACAGAGTTTGAATAACAAATGACAGTCTTATTGCAAAGCTATGATGTTTGAAAAGATGAGATGCTTTTATTCAACTGCATAATAGTTTTGCCGGAAAAAAACCAAGAAAATTTAATCATTACACTCATCAGAAAATATCAATTTTTATATCATCAAACCGAGATAAAACTAAACACTCAAAAGCAATGTAACCCATCCGCAACATCATGTTATCACTTTGTAATTTTGGTTGAATAATCACGCAACCAAAACAATTGCCAAGTCTCCTGTAACCAAACGAATCCACAGAAGGAATAGTATTCACAACGCATTATTTTCAAAACATTTTCTATAGAGTGATGACTATGAATACGATTAAAACGACGATGGCGATTGCTTTAGTTACTGTAACCACTTCTGCTATGGCGACTACCACTGTAGAAGCAACTCCCACTGCTAAAATTGCTGCATTAAAAGCACAAGTAAAAGCAGAAACCACCCCAACTGCAACAACAGTTAAAGACGCTGCTGTAGCTAAAACCGTAGCGACTAAAGATGCTGCAGTGGCAAACACTGTAGCAGCTAAAGATGCGACTGTTGCTAAAGCAACTGAAGCAAAAGATGCTGTAGTAGAAAAAACTGCTGAAGTGAAAGATACAACCGTTGCTCAAGTAACTGAAGCTAAAGACGCGACTGTTGAAAAAACTGCCGAAGTAAAAGAAGCAGCTGCTGAAAAAGCGGATGCTGCTAAAGCTGAGAAAAAAGGTTTCTTCTCTTGGTTTAAAAAATCTGCTGCTTAATCTGCGGTAACGCATTTTAGCTGTAAAAAAAGGATGCCATTAATGAGCATCCTTTTTAGTTCTAACCAAAAAATCTTTTTATCTAAATAATGCTCAACTAACGAATACCATTATTTTGAATAGATCCTTGCTGTTGTTGCAACTGTCTGAGTGCTTCATTTTGCGAGGTACTTTCCAGAAGCCCCAAGGAAATTTGCTCTCGAGCAATTTGTACATTGGTTGCGTTACGGTCTATACCAAAAGGTTCAAGGATAATATACAAGCCCTCTCTTGGATCAGAAGACTGCAAACCTCGTGCAACCGCCAGAACATATTGCTGCTGTTCCAATGGCAAACTGTTTATATCGGGTATTGGTCCATCAGGCACAAGATCTATGGTCGCTAAAATAGTCGGATTAACAACAAAGTTTTGAGTGTCCAGTTGTATTTGCATAATCTGATGCTGCAAGGCTCTCACTTCTTGCGGATCTTGTTGATATTGAATTATGCCTGTAGTTTCAGCTCTTAATTCCGGTTCTGCCATCATTCTTAAAACAGGCATTTCAGCAGTATCGGCAAAAGTAGAGGAAATTGAAACACTTCCAGCAATCGCTACTATTACACAGGACAAATTCTTTAGGAGATTCATGGCAGTTTTACTCAAATAAATAGAAGTAAACAAACACCCTTCAACAGCCATAATTCTATAATAAACGCTCTATTTGACAGCCTTTGCTCAGATAAATGGTTTGGTAAAAACGATAATTTTTATCTAAAAATTACTTAATTAAGAATCTTTATATACTTAATATTTTTAATAAAAAACAGAATATTTATTCGATTAAAATATAAAAATCATATTTTTATCTTCGCTTGATCACATTAACATCACGATATAAAGCAAGCAGCTAAATCTTTATTTTTCCGCCGTTCCCACACGTAATAAGACAGGAAATGTTACATCTAAATTGTCTGGTGCAGTTTGTAAAACCTCTGAAATCCGCTGTAGCGGCTCATGATCATTTTTATCCTGATAATGCTTCAGCGCTGACCAAGTTTTTAAATAGCTCAACAATTGCTGCGGTGACCATTGATATTGTAAACGCAGTTCCGGAACAGCCTGTTCATTAAAAGGAAATGGAATAGTCTGATATAGCTCATCAATATAACGGCGCTCAGCATCCCAATAGCCATTTAGCGTTTCAAAGTACAGCTGTTGAACCAGGCTATTAATCGCAGCATCCTGTACCTCAATTAAACCATAACCAATGGCAGCAAAAACCCCTTGTGGTTTAAGCACCCGTTTAACTTCTTTATAAAATGCATCAAAGTCAAACCAGTGAATGGCTTGAGCCACCGTGATCAAGTCAATGGAGTTGGCTGCAATACTGGTCTGCTCGGCTGCTTGCACCTGATAGCTGACATTTTCAAAATAAGGCGCTTGCTGCAACTGTGCTTCGCTAATATCGGTTGCCATCACATGATTGAAATACGGAGCTAATAATTGGGTAAATTGTCCAGACCCAGCACCACAGTCCCATGCAAAATTTCGTTCCGCAACATGCTTTAAAATTTCTTTCACAATTTGGATGGAATAATTCGGGCGGGCTTGTTTGTAGTAAAAACTATTGCTGGAAAAGAGGTCTTTCATTGAACCATTCTCAAAATATTTATTAATTTAATCAATCACCTGGTCAATTTTAAAACGGGTCTGGGCAATTGGATTAAGCTGCTCATTCAACTGATAATATTTAACATCATAAGTCCCGACTTTCCAGCCCTTCACTGGATTAAAACTGACCCAGTTCTGTTCCCAATTGGCACTGACCCGCTGTGGCATAAAAAACAGCACTTCACCTGTAGACTGGTTGCTCCAGCGCACAAAGACCTGCTCGTTATTAGGTACTTTTCCCAAAGTATCAAAATGGGCAAATAACTGTTGTCCGGCATAAATCTGCCTAGGCAACACATCTCCTACTGAATATTGTTGTACTGTCGTCACTGTGGCCTTCCCTGCCAAAACTTCATTCGGATCATTTTCTGAATCGACAAATTCACTGACCAGACGTTTGGCAAACGCGTGTTTATTTTGAATATCGGATAAGTCATAGCCCGGAAAGGATTGCTCAAGATACTTATTGATCTGTTCAGTGGTCGCGCTATCTATGACTAGATTGACCTGTGTTTTCTGATTTTTTAGCTGCTGTTGTAAGGCAAGACCTTCTTCAGGCTGAGTCTGTCCTTTGGGTTGGATATGCTGAATAAAATTTTCCACAGCAATAACCTGAGTATGCTCAGGAACATGCTGTTCAGACTCAGGCTTGGATGAAGCCACCCAATAACCCAATCCAAAGCAGAGAATGCCAATAATGAACGGCATAAAAAATTTCATGGTTTTTAATTACAAGCGATGGTTTCAGTCAGGTTTCCGACATTGATACTTAAACTTCCCCTCGGAAATAATGTGCCTGCACTGACTTGCAGTCTGGTGAAATTGGTTCCGGACAGCAGTCTTAATCCTTCTGAAGTACAGATTCCCGTCTGGGTATTATTGGTGAGTCTTAACACGCAGCCATTCGCTGTTACTCTATGCATATTAACCACTGGCTGAGCACATACCTGAGTAATCACTGGTGAAGATGAAGACTGTACGTCACATGCGGAACAATCCTGACTCGCACCGCCACAAGCATTGGCTGCTCTTTCACTGCGACAAATATAAGTTTGTGAACCAAAAGTAAAAGTTTTTTCAAAAGAAGAGTTAAAGTTATCTCCGATTCCACTGCCACCACAGGCTGTCAGCAGGAAAGAAAGTAAAGTTAATATTGAACATCCGATTGTTTTCATTTTTTTATGCTCAAATTATTATTGACGTTATTTTATACGAAAAAAGTTCAGCTGAAAAAAACGCTGACAAAAAAAAACCTCAAATATAATTTGAGGTTTTTTCGAATATGGTGGCGAGACCCAGGATCGAACTGGGGACACACGGATTTTCAATCCGTTGCTCTACCTACTGAGCTATCACGCCGATGCGGTGTATTAAGCCGTATCTGGCATCAATAGTCAATATAATTCATGACATTTTTATTTGATCGAATATTTTTTGCCCAAAAAAAATCCCTGATGGGATCAGGGATTGAAATCTTGATGATTTTGAATATGGTGGCGAGACCCAGGATCGAACTGGGGACACACGGATTTTCAATCCGTTGCTCTACCTACTGAGCTATCACGCCGATGTCGCGTATTAAACAGTCTAAGTGTTTTTCAGTCAAGCAGGTTTTATGCTTTTTCAAACAAACGTTTATTTTTACAGCAAATCTCAAGTTGTTTGATTATTTTTTATTTAAAACTTCATTCACTATTTCAACCAAAGCTATGTTTAAGCATAAAAAACAGTTTCAAGGCTTAATGCTGATCAGTTAAAAGGATTTTAATAAACTTCTTAGCTTTTGGTCATTCACAACGAAATCTTATTTTTTTAGATCAAATACTTGGAGCTCGAATGTTCTTTTGTTTCGTCAAAAGAACCAAAAGCATTTGTCACCCGCAAAACTCGTCCACTATCACCGTGGAGCGAATTTATCGCATAAACAGCAACTTTTTTAATCTTGTGCTACCTCAAACAATTGCGGATGACGTTTACGTGTATCAAATAACATGATGAATTCACAATAAAAAAAATGCCAGTCAATTTCTTAACTGACTGGCATTTTTTTATAATCTATTCAAACTTAAATTTTTTCCAGATGCGCCAGACAACGATGAATGGCGCCACAGCCCGGTTCAAACGTCTTCACGCCCTTTTCTTCTTCCATACGGCAGACTTCGCTCACCAGTCGTTCCGCAACGCCGCGTCCACGGTTAGCCGGATGAACCACAATATTTTCTAGGATCTTGCTTTCCCCTTGTCCAGTGCACCAAATCGCCCCAATCAACTTAGTATTAAATTCTGCTGTGTAAACTAAGGTATACTGAGCCAAGTTTTGCTCTAGTTGTTCAATGGCATCCTGCCCATCTCCAAATTCCGGGCTAGTGTCATACAGTCGCTCAAGCTGGCTGCGCACTTCGTCATTTTCTAGTGAAGTATAAGCATGTACGGTAATAGGCATTGATTAACCCTCCTGAGCAATCTAATATGCGATGATTTCGTCATCGCGAAAAAACATTTTACATCATCATTTTTAACGTTTTTGAGGAACGTGTCTATGACGCAACGTATCAGTGAAGTGGTAAGAAACACTAACGAAACCAAAATCCGAGTTCGTGTGAATCTTGATGGTACGGGTCAGGGCACCCTCAACACAGGTGTTCCATTTTTAGATCATATGATTGATCAAATCAAGCGACATGGCTTGTTCGATATCGATATTCACTGTGATGGTGACCTGGATATCGATGACCATCATACTGTCGAGGACTGTGGTATCACACTCGGTCAGGCTTTCGCCCAGGCGTTGGGTGATAAAAAAGGCTTACGACGTTATGGTCATTTTTATGCACCACTGGATGAAGCTTTAAGCCGTGTGGTGGTCGATTTATCCGGTCGCCCTGGCTTATGGATGGATATTCCATTCACTCGCGCCCGTATTGGTACCTTTGATGTTGATCTATTCTCTGAATTTTTTCAAGGCTTTGTGAATCATGCGTTAATGACATTGCACATTGACAACCTGAAAGGCAAAAACAGTCATCACCAGATCGAATGTACATTTAAAGCCTTTGCACGCGCGCTGCGTATGGCCTGTGAAATTGATCCACGTGCTGAAAATACTGTCGCTTCAACCAAAGGGACTTTGTAATGACCCGTATTGCCCTTCTTGACTATGGCATGGGAAATTTACACTCTGCAGCCAAAGCCCTGGAACATGTGGGCGCAACTGTCGATGTGACCAATGATCCTAAATTAATTGCCCAAGCCGATAAGATTGTATTTCCCGGTGTCGGTGCAATGCGTGACTGTATGCAAGGCATGCATGAAGCGGGTATTGATGAAGTGGTACGCCATGCGGTATTCAACAAACCAGTTCTTGCAATTTGCGTCGGTATGCAAGCGTTAATGCAGCACTCTGAAGAAAATGGCGGTGCAGATGCACTGGGTATTTTTGAAGGCGAAGTAAAGCACTTCCCGGAAATGGCGGGCTTAAAAGTTCCCCATATGGGCTGGAACCAGGTTCATCAGGCAGACCCAAGCCATCCAATGTGGAAAGACATTGAACAGGATGCGCGTTTCTATTTTGTGCATAGTTTCTATGTTGAACCGAAAGATGCTGCCCTGGTTGCCGCGACCTGTGACTACGGCTTAGAGTTCTGCACGGCATTGCATAAAGAAAACCTGTTTGCCACCCAGTTCCATCCAGAAAAAAGCCATACCGCAGGTTTACAGTTACTGAAAAACTTTGTGGAATGGAACATCTAAAACTAGAATTTTAGACGCTTAGATCAACATTTTAAAAGCTCAACCCTGGTTGGGCTTTTTTTATTTCGGGATCCGAGTTTAAAAATTCCTCTTTGAACTTATATTAAAATTGATTATTATTTGACTAAATATTAAATATATCCATTTAAAAAATATAGGAAAATAATAATGAGCAATATTAGTAATGACTCAGCATTGAATGCTGATGGACGATTTGGTCGATTATCTTATTTGGGCTGGAACGGGCTGCTATTGTTCGTTGTGATGACTTTGGGCATTCTTAGCGCCGTTCTGCTCCCTGGTTTTGTGCCAGAACCCAGCCAAGGCATGCCACTTTTCCCCATGTTGCTGTTAGGCATTGTGTATATTGCGATGATTTACTTTTCTTTTATTTTTGCGATTCGTCGCCTGCATGACCTGAATAAAAGTGGCTGGTTATCTTTACTGATGTTGATCCCATTGGTCAATTTAGGTTTAGCCGTGTATTTAACTTTTGCCAAAGGTGATGAACATGAAAACCAGTTTGGTCTACCACGTATAACAAAAACCTGGGAGAAAGTTTTAGCATGGTTCTATGTGCTGATTTTTCCACTTGGTATTCTCACTGCTATTGCAGTCCCTGCCTATCAAGATTATGTGCAACGTGCACAAGTGGCACAAATGGAAATACCACAAACTGTGCAAAACCATTAACCGTTGCCTCTATACATACCTAGAGCCTGTAATTATGCAGGCTTTATTTTTGCCTAAACTCGGAAAAGCGATTAAGCTGAATTTAAAATAAATTATTATATTGATCATTATGGAAGAACCTCTGCTTCAAACGCTACCCAGCAAAGAACAAATTCAGGAATTGCCTTTATTTCAGAATCTTCCCATGCAACAGATTCATCTCATTAATAGCATTGAGCAATGTCTTGCCCTCGAACAAGAACTGAAAAGCTGTGCATTACTGGGTTTCGATACCGAATCCAAACCGACCTTTGCCAAAGGTGAAGTGTCAACAGGGCCGCATCTGATTCAATTGGCCAGTCACGATACAGCTTATTTATTTCAAATCAACCCTCAAATATTAGAATTTCTAAAACCTGTTTTTGAGAATCGAGATCAAGTTAAAGTGGGTTTCGGCTTAAAAAATGATGCCCATCTTTTTCGCAAAAAAGGCATTGAGCTGAATAGCGTGATTGAACTGTCGAAATGCTTTTCCGCCTTTGGCTTTTCTAATCCTATGGGGCTAAAAAATGCCATGGCACTTTTATTTCAAGTGAATTTTCCCAAAAGTAAAAAAATCAGTACCTCGAACTGGGCACGTAAAATACTGACACCCCATCAAATTCAATACGCGGCTGCCGATGCTTATGCACCGGTACTGGTGTTTGAAGAATTGCTGGGTTTAGGCTTACTGCCTAAACCCATCCCCAACACTTCATTAAAATTAGGTATTAGACCGGATAAAATAAAAGCTGAAACTGAGGCTTAGAGATTTAACAATATTTTGCTAAGATGACAAACAATAACTTTAACGAGATTAAGCAAGGAGCGAAAGCATGCTGATCATCCCTGCAATTGACCTGAAAGATGGCAAATGTGTCCGTTTAAAACAAGGCCGTATGGAAGATGATACCGTATTTTCTGACGACCCCGTGGCCACTGCACAGCATTGGGTAAATGAAGGCGCGCGCCGCTTACATTTGGTTGATTTAAATGGTGCTTTTGCCGGGACGCCTATCCATAAACCTGTAGTTGAAGCAATTGCTAAAGCACAGCCTGAACTTCCAATTCAAATTGGTGGCGGTATTCGTTCGCTTGAAACCATTGAACATTACTTGGATGCAGGCGTATCTTTTGTCATTATCGGGACTAAAGCGGTTCAAGACCCAGCTTTCGTCGAAGAAGCATGCAAGAAATTTGCAGGCCGCATTATTGTCGGAATTGATGCGATGAATGGCATGGTGGCTACCGATGGCTGGGCAAATGTCACTGACGTAAAAGCGACTGATCTTGCTAAACGTTTTGCAGATGCGGGTGTATCGAGCATTGTCTATACTGACATCGCACGTGATGGCATGATGCAAGGTGTAAACATCGAACAAACTGTAAATTTGGCGACCTATTCAGGTTTGCCTGTAATCGCGTCTGGCGGTGTGACCAACCTTGATGATGTTCGCAACTTAAAAGGCCAACCGGGCATTTTAGGTGCGATTACCGGCCGTGCAATCTATGAAGGCACACTGAACCTTCGTGAAGCGCAATCACTTTGGGATGATCAATCCATTTAATATGGGTTCCACATCCTTAAAGGAGGTCTTCGGACCTCTTTTTTATTTCAATCAAGTCATCCCTGTATAGACATGTTAAACGTTCCTTCATGGTTTAAAACCAAAGCCCCGCAACTGGCCTTAATTATGATTACCATGATTTGGGGTGGGTCATTTCTTACCGTGCAATATGGTTTAAATTTTGCCAGTCCCATGTTTTTTGTCGGCTGTCGTTTTATTACAGCCATGCTTTTTGTTAGCTTGTTTTCCTGGAAAGATTTAAGCGGTATTAATCTGAAAGAAATTGCTGCCGGTGCCTTAATAGGCTTATTGATCGCGATTGGCTATGGCACCCAGACCATTGGGCTACAAAGTATTAGTAGCAGTGAATCAGCTTTTCTAACCGCGCTGTATGTGCCCTTAGTGCCGCTTCTGTTGTGGCTATTGTTTCGTAAAACGCCACCATTTATGACTTGGTGTGGTGCAGGGTTGGCTTTTCTCGGTCTCATATTTTTGACCGGCAATGGCTTTGGGCACGTACAACTGAGCTTTGGGCAAATTATTACTATTCTGGGTTCAATCGCCATCGCCCTTGAAATTATCCTGATTAGTTTTTTTGCCGGTAAAGTCAATGTACGCCGCGTAACGGTGATTCAGCTCGGCTTTGCGTCTGTTTTTGCTTTTTGCATGATGCCTGTGACGGGTGAAGCGTGGAATCCATCATTTTCTTGGCCACTGATGATCATTCTCTGTGGACTAGGCTTGGCCAGTGCAGCCATTCAATTGGTGATGAACTGGGCACAGCGTGAAGTTGATCCTTCACAAGCTGCTATTATCTATTCAGGTGAACCGGTCTGGGCTGCCCTGATTGGACGATTGGCTGGTGAACGCTTACCCATGCTTGCCATTTTGGGTGGTGCATTGGTGGTGATGGGTGTGATTTTGAGTGAATGGAAGCCGAGGTTTTTGAAGAAAAATAAAGAGCTGGCTCGCTAATTTACTCTTTTTATTAGTTAAATTACTGAGATGAAAATTGATCAAATTTAACGAAAGTTATTGAATAAACCCACTTAGACAAAATTATTCTTTACCTTAAAAAAATAAATAAAAAAGGCAGCTCCCAGCTGCCTTTTATGATCAATCATTATTATTGATACATCGGTTGATTATCATTTAAACGAATAATACCGCGGATAGCCCGATAGACAATCCAGATCCAGGAAATACCCATCACCGTAACACAGAACGTGGTTGCGATAAGTGCAACACCCGCAAAAAGATCGGTATTCTCACCGGTAAAAAACAAGAAAAAGAACGGAATAAAAGCAATAATGTTCCAGAATAAATACCACCAAAAGGTACGAATTTGCCAAGTAAAATGACTTTCGAAAATAGAGCCGCGTACATCGTTACGTTTGGCATAGTTAATAATTAAGGCAATAATTGCCAGTAAACCAGCTGAAAAAATAGCAATAATATAAAGTACATAAAGAATTAAAGTCAGAGTACGATTAGAGTCTTTATCTATAGAATAATTCATTGTTATACCTTTTAAAGTCATTGTTCTCTTTTAAATTTTAAGGATATTTAAAGGAGAAATTAGCCATAAAATCAAAAGAATGTTTAAGGCTATGGTACAAAAATAAATCTTTCTAAAGGGTTGTTTTTGTGTTTTATGGCGCAATTTTTCCTGTGCAAGCCATGCTGTAGGCCAGCCTCCAAGAAAGGATAAAATATGTAAAGTCTGTTCAGGTACACGGCGCTTGCCCATTAATGCTGCCTCTTTATCTTGCGCATACATCCAATAGGTCATGGCATTAATGATGCTGATAAATAACAACACCATTCCACTTAATAAGCCCGCTATGGTGAAAACAGCCAAAGCCAAAATATAACCTACACAGGCAATTTGCATCGGTTTTAATTTTTGTGCTTGTTCTTTGACGTTTTTCGGTTTTGGCAATATTTTTTGTGTTTGTGATGCTTTGAGATACATGACCTGTTGCGCACGGAACCGCCCTTCGCCATCCAGTAATACCGTATATTCCAGGGCACAACCGACAATAGGACGTGGACCTTGACGGGCAAAATCCTTAATATGTAAAAACACGCGATCTTTCGAGGTATCATTCGGTTGAATGAAACCATAGCCTTTTTCATCAAACCATTCGACTAATCGCCCCTGATCGCGCATTTTTATTTCCTATTTATTTTAAGCAGTCACAAATTTTAGTCTTTCTACAAGCATATTACGCATCTCTTGTGGATTTTTCTGCAAAATATCATCGCCAGTACGTCCCTGTTGTGCATTTTTTTGTGCCACTTGTAAACGCATCAACCAAAATCGAGCTGCTGCCATCGCCAGATAGATCTCTAAACAGGCTTTTTCATCAGTAGTTAATGGACGTATCGTTTCATACGCTTCTAAGAACGCTTGTGCTTTAACTTCATTTAAATGTACATCTGGATATTCGGTACAGAAGTCATTTAAAGTAATAGCGATATCAAACAGGAACTCATCTTCATTCAGTTCGTAAAAATCCAGAATACCTTTTAATTCGTTGCCTTCAAATAGGGTATTGTCACGAAATAAGTCTGAATGAATAAAGCCTTTTGGACGGTTAGGATAGACCGCCGTTAAAGCATCATGCAAGCCCAAAACTTCACTCAATAAAATAGCATCTGCAGGATTTAAAGTCGGTTTTAATTCTTTAGCGACTTGTAACCAATAATCATGATTACGATATTCTGCCCGTTCTAAAGGAAAATCTTGTAATGCAATATGCATTTTCGCCTGCGCAATAGCAATCGCTTGTGCTTGTTGCACAGTCGATGGCATGGGGTGTTGGCCCATCATGCGTGGCGCAATTTGGGCAGGCTTGTTTTTTAAAGTATGAATGGCTTTACCCGCATAATTTAATGGCACTGGCACCGCTAAACCATATTTACCCAAATGCTCAAGTACAGGAACCAGCTCCCCTGCACCTTGCTCATCCATCTCTTCAAATATAGTCAGTACATACTGGGTATCATTTTCACAGACTAAAAAATAATTCGTATTTTGAATACCTCCTTGAATGGGAATCAGGTCAATCACCTCTAATCCATAAGGTGCTGCAAAAGCCTGAACTTCCTGTAAAGTCAAAGGGGTATAAACCGACATAGAAAACCTGCAAAAAAACTTACATAATTTTGATAGAATACCTGCTCCAACTGCCAAGGTGTAGCACCTTCGTGGCGAAGTTTCATAATCGGCTGTTATTTTTGGAAAAAATTATGCTTGCTAAACGTATTATTCCTTGCCTTGACGTAGATAATGGTCGAGTAGTGAAAGGTGTGCAATTCCTTGATATTCGTGATGCAGGCGATCCGGTTGAAGTGGCACGTCGCTATAATGAACAAGGTGCCGATGAAATTACCTTCCTAGACATTACTGCAACCTCAAGCGGTCGTGACACCACTTACCGTACAGTTGAACGTATGGCAGAAAGCGTATTCGTTCCATTAACCGTAGGTGGCGGGGTACGTAAAGTTGAAGATATTCGATTATTGCTGAATGCCGGTGCAGATAAAGTCAGCATCAACTCGGCTGCAGTCTTTAATCCGGAATTTGTACAAGAAGCATCGCAACGCTTTGGCGCACAGTGTATTGTGGTCGCGATTGACGCGAAAAAAACTGCTGATCATAAATGGGAAATTTTCACTCATGGCGGCCGTAAACCGACTGGGATTGATGCCATTGAATGGGCAGTGAGAATGGCCGAATATGGTGCGGGTGAACTGCTGATTACTTCGATGGATGCAGACGGTACCAAAGCCGGTTATGATCTTAAGTTAATGCGTCAAATCAATAATCGCGTGAATATTCCAACTATTGCTTCAGGTGGAGTGGGCTGTTTACAACATTTAGCAGATGGGATCTTGCAAGGCGGAGCAGATGCGGTTTTGGCAGCCTCTATTTTCCATTTTGGTCAACACACCATTCCCGAAGCAAAACAATATCTGGCAGCTCAAGGCATTGAAATGCGTCTTTAATTTTTTGATGTGATCAAGCTTAAAAGGGTGTTTTAATAACACTCTTTTTTTATTTTAATAAAGCAATAACAAAATTTGAGATAAAAAAAAGGAGTCTTTAAGACTCCCTATAAATCAAGAAAACTACAGCGCGATTTCTTGAAACGTAAAACAAAAAACATATCTATTTGCCGTCAAGTTATCTTACCACTTAACGATGCGGCAAATATAGAGTAAAAAATAAACGAAATATTGACTATCCATGCCGAAAATATTGACAATTTACGACATACCTTAAGAAAGACCGTCTATAGCGTATTTTTAGCTCAAAAGCTCAGTGTAATTCGTTGGCATTAAAATCTCATAAGATAAATTCCTTTATAGCTTCATTGATTCTTCAGGTAACCTTTCTACCCATTTTGCTGGAAAGTAACTATCTGCGACAAAATTCAATAGCTTGGAAATAGACTGGGGTAATGTGATACCTAATGGATTCTGTTCTTGCAAATTTTGGGATGAAATTACCCGGGTTCCCAGCAAATAATCAAACCAAGGCTTGGTCACACACCAGTTCGCATCCTGATTTGAGTTCATATGATGATCATAATGCCAGGGGATTTTTTTCATTGCCCAATCCGACTCTAAATGGGCACGTCGATGAATATAATAATAGTTGCAGGCGCTATACACCGCAGCCAGAGCCATGCCTTTAGAGACAGGATAAAACATTAAGCTGGTGCTGGTCGCTACCACTGCCAGAGAAACGATTTCATTTTTCGTACGCCAATTTGAAATGCCTTCAACATAGCCATGGTCGTAAAAATCCGTTTTTCGGACTTCACGATGATGCTCCCAATGCGATTTCATACTGTTAGGTACGGGACTATAGCGCGGCTTTCCACTTCGATGAGTACCGTGCAAAATATATTTATGAGCGACCCATTCAAAGCCATTGGCCACCACTAATCCAACCAGAAAACCTTTCCACATATTTATTTTCTCCTCATCCTGTGTTGAATATAGGCAATGAACTGTGCTAAATATTGACCCTAAAATAAAACTTCATTGACAAATTACGACAACAAAAAGATCACGATTACGATGCAGCAATTAAAAGACTATACAGGCTCGGTATACGGTGGACTCGGGCATTTACTTTATGCTTATAGTCAAGCTAAGGGTCTCGCTATTTCTGAAAAACTGGAACGGGTTCAAAATCTTGAACGTTTTGACTTCAGTCTTTGGCGCGAGTTACTGACAGATATAGAACAACAGGTCCAAATTGCGACCTTGGGCCTGGACATTGCCGAACATATGCAACCCAAGCATCTCGGAATTATTGCTTACATTGCGTTGTCTTGTAATACCTTGGGCGAAGCTTTATATCGTTATCATGATTTTCATCGTTTGGTTTATGACGGCAGTAGCTTACATGTCAATATGCTTGGAGATTATTTGGCGATTGGCTGGGGAGAAATCCCTGTTCATTTGACTACTCAAGTCACTCATGAAATTGCTATCGCATTAATGCTGCAGTTTGTTAAACACTTTATGGATTTTGAAGACATACATTTACATGAGGTTCATTTTGTCCATCCGGTTCCAAAAAATATTGCGTTGTATGAGCAGTATTTCCATTGTAAAGTCCGCTTTTCTCAACCCACTGCTCAGATTATTATTCCACTTCAAGAACTGGCCAAACCCTTTCCTCAAGGCGATCAAACCTTACAACATTTACTGATGCAGCAAGCACATGCTTTACTTGATAAGCTCCCCAACTCCACTCAGCTTGATCATCGTCTGCAAAGGGCTATCTTGACCGGTCTTCAAAAAAACCGCTATCAAATAAAACCGATTGCTGAACAATTAGGCATGTCTGTACGCCAGTTGCAACGCCATTTACACCAGCAAGGTGCCACTTACCAGCAGCGTATGCAAGAAGTCCGACATCTGTTGGCCGAACAATATTTAAAAGATCCGCACTTGAGCCTCCAAGAAATTGCTTTATTGCTGAGCTATTCTGAACAAAGTGCCTTCCAACGTGCCTTTAAACAGTGGACGGGCTATACCCCCCAACAATGGCGACAACAGCAATACTCATAAAATCTGATTCCTTGTATTATTTATCGAGTCGTTATTTATCTATTCATTGATGCCACCTTAGAAGCACTCTTTTTATATGTGATTATACAGGGTCAAGTAGGCCCAGGCGGTTTTGCCAATAATAGGTTTGCCGAGTTATCTGCGGGCAAATACTGTATGACTTCGGCTTTAATTATTAAGATTGTAATAGCTGCCATATTTATAATTGTGATTAGGGTCGCGACTGACCAACCTGCACCTGCGCATCTTGCACCTGTTGCCACCAGTCTGGCTTTAACCCTGATTCATTTAATCAGTATTCCAATCACCCTCCTCGATAAAATCGGCACATAAGCTTTGATGTCGCTTAAGTTGCGAATGACCTTTCCAAGTATCAAAGAATGAATTCAAAGTTAAAAACTCCTATCAATTGTCAACCAATTGATATTACAGCTCTGATCAGCTTTTTTACGTTCCATGTGGAACATAATATTTTAATGGTTTTTATAGAAACGGATTTTCAATTTCCTGTTCATCTTGACGATCAATTTTTTCAGGCAAATTGTCCTCATTTTCCAAAGCACTGACTACAGCATTTAAAAAGGCCTGTAAGGCTTTAGCAGCCTGCAAACCGGCCTGATCTTTAGTCAGCTGCAAGTTGCCATAAATACTGACACAATCTTCTTGATTTTCTAAAGTGAGATCGTGAATAGCATGCGATTCGCTACCATTTTCAAAAGGCTTGAACATTATCTTCTCACTGATCTTTGTTGTTATTTAAAAAGTAGCATGATTACCTCCATCCTACTTAAAAAAGGCTTATTTCAACAACTGTAAAATGTACTGTAAAAGTCCTTCGATCAATTGCTTAACAATCGTCTCTTGCGTATTTGGATCGATCGCCGGAGCTGCATTCTTGTTTTCGCCCGATTGCGTCGTCGCCGCCTTTGAAGATGAACTTACAGAGGAAGATTTAAACTGTTTCTGCAAAGTGCTAAGCGCATCTGCACTGACCTCTTCGGCACATTGGCTTTCTGCATCCCAATATGAATAAGCAATTTTCTGAGTCGCTTTGACCGCACTTGCCCTTAATGGCAAATTGTAAGTATTACGCTTTTGGTCTTCTGTTAGCTGGGGGAAAATATTAATTCCCGTGAGATCTTCCAATGCACATATGCTGATCACCTGAACTTTTGGCGCAGTATTTTTCAGGGTGTTGTCGGCATAGTACACCCCTGCAGCCCCTGTTTTTGGCATATATATGGCTTTGTAGGTCGCTGTTGGAACAATTACACCCTTACCAATGGTTTTAAGTTTTTTAGCAGCAAATACGGGGCCGGTCACCACGTAAACATCCTGCTTATGCTTGGTCACAATCGCACGCGTGGCTTCTTCTAACTCACGCCAGACCTGCTGATTATTTTTTGGTGCTTGCGGCACCATATTGGCTAACGAAAAACTGTCATTTTGCGCAGCTTTATTCGGCATGTCGGCATTTGGCGCCATGTGTCCACGATCGTAACCCGATGCTTTATAGTCCGACAAGGTCGCCTGATGTTCTACTTTGACTTTGGATTCTTCATGAAAACTATCTTCACGTGGAATTTTTTGACTTAATCGTTGCGGAGTCAAAGCTTCCGCAACCCACAAAGGTGTTTTAGACACCCCTGAATACATCACATTGAAACCATTAAAGCACAAGGGATAAGTATTTTTATGAAGACTTTCTTTTGTCAAATAAGGGGGAATATCACGATAAAATTGGTCTAAACACGCTGAGTTTGATGAAGATGGTAATGAAACAAATTGCTGAATCTTTTCTTGTCCAAAGGCAATCGCAAAACTACTGGTCGCGACTAAGCCCAAAATAATTTTTAAACTATTTTGATTTAAAAGCTGCACCCAAGATTTACTGGTTTTACGTTTCTTAATTGCCATTTTCAGATAAACACTCATTTTCCTTGAGCTTAACAAGCAGGGAAAATGAAGTATATGTAGCGAAAGCTGTTTGTTTAACATTTAAACAAAACATGATTAACAAAAGCGCAGTTGTTGTAACAGTATGTCTAATTTTATAAAGCTTTTATAAAGACTCTTAATGGCTTTACGTATGTTTGATTGAAAAACCGATCCTAACTATGACAAGGTGAAAAGATGCAAGATTCGGAATTTTTATTTCTACGGAGTATTTTATGCATTCGAAGCTTTTAGGTTTAAGTCTCGTTACAGGACTAATGAGTGCAACTGCATTCGCAGAACCCGCAATTCAACCTAGCGATTCTTTAGAAAGTTTATCTAAAGTTAAAGTGACTACTACCGTGAATGGTCAAGTTGGTTCGATTCAAGATTTGGTGACAAGTGGTCAAATCCGTATTGTCGATGCAGGTCAAGTCGCTACTACACCCGCTGACGCGGGATCTGAGACCCAAAAGGTACAAACCAATTCAGCTGTAGATGTAAATGCACCTCAAGCTACGGATATAAATACAACAGCACAAGCCGTTGAAGCATTACCAGAGCAAACGAACAGTCCTGCCCTCGAGCAAACTGCCCAAGCTGCATCAGAAAATGTTGATCCAATGCAACCCAATGCGGAATTAGCTGCGCAGCAAGCTGAACAAGTCATGGATCAGGAAACCGCTGCACAGGCACCCGTAAATGAAACCAATGAAAATATTGCTGCAGCACCTATGACTTCATCGTCTCCTGATGCACCAGTAAATGCTGCGGATATGTCACAAACTGATGTAACCAATGAAGCTGTCGCTGCGGCACCAGTGAATACTGCTGAAACAAATGAAGCTTTCGCAGCTGCACCTGAAACCGCACAGCCTGAGGATGCGGTACAGGCTGCACCAGAAGCTGGTATTAATGATGCGCCTGTGAATGCATCTCCAGAAGCTCCCGCTCTAGAACAAACAGAGAACTAATCATTCTCTTTTCAGGCTTTATCCTCCAAATAAAAAACCAAGGATTTTCCACCTTGGTTTTTTATTATCTGATGTTGACCAAACTATATTTCGATTTGACTACCCAGCTCGACTACACGATTGGGTGGGATTTGATAAAAATCACTCACTGGACTGGTATTGCGTTGCATCGAAATAAACAGTTTTTCACGCCAAGGAGACAAACCTTCTCCAACCGTATGAATCAGTCGGTCACGCGAAATAAAGAAGCTTATTTGCATCATGTCGAAGTCAAAACCTAACTGTTGATAGGCCTGTTCCAGTGCTTCTGGAATATTGGGCTGATCTTTAAAACCGTAATACAGAGAAATACGATAGAAACGATTGTCCAGTTTTTCGACTTTGGTTCGCTCCTCCTGTGCTACATAAGGAATATCACGGGTCACTACCGTCACCATAATATTCATCTCATGCAGTACCTTGTTATGCTTGATATTATGCAACATGGCATGCGGCACGATATTCGGTGTGCCGGTTAGAAAGACCGCTGAACCGGGAACAAATTGAGTTTCCGCGCTCATACTAATACTTTTAATAAACAGATCTATCGGTAAGGCATCCTTTTCTAAACGTGCCAGTACGATTTCTCGTCCCGCTTTCCAGGTCATTAAAAGGGTATACACCGCAGCGCCGATCAGAATTGGCACCCATCCTCCAGAAATAATTTTTAATGAGGTAGAGGCCACAAAAACGAAATCGATCAATAAGAATGGTACCGCAAATAACAAAACTTTCCAGACCGGCCAACGCCAAAAACCGTAGGCCAGAAACGAAATTAAAATCGTACCGCAGAGCATGGTCATAGTGACCGCTACACCATAAGCACTGGCTAAACTGGCACTACTTTCAAACAGTAAAATCAGGATAACCACCGAAATGAATAACACCCAGTTAATGAACGGCAAATAGATTTGGCCTTGCTCAACATCCGAAGTGTGATGGACGGTTAAGCGCGGCAAATAACGCAGCTGAATCGCCTGATTGGTCATGGAGAATACACCGGTAATCACCGCCTGTGAGGCAATGACTGCCGCAGCAGTCGCCAAACCAATCATGGGAAATAAAGCCCAATCAGGAACCAGCATATAGAATGGATTGGCAATTGCATCTGGGTTACGTAGCAATAGTGCCCCCTGTCCTGCATAGTTAAACAGTAGACAAGGCAAGACGATAATGAACCAAGCCAGACGTATCGGTAAGCGACCAAAATGTCCCATATCGGCATATAAAGCTTCACCACCAGTTATGGTCAGAATGACTGCACCCATGGTGAGAAAAGCCACATAGGGTTGATGGACAATAAAGTTAAAGGCCCAATGTGGACTCACCATGGTCAATACAAATGGCGTTTGGATAATACTCCATACCCCGAGTGCACCAATGGATAAAAACCAAGCCATGGTTAGTGGACCAAAAAATTTTCCCATGGTGGCGGTGCCATGCCGCTGTACCAGAAACAATCCAGCCAAAATACCAATCGCTAGAGGCATTAACCACTGGTTAAACATCGGTGTCGCGATACTCAAACCTTCAATGGCTGACAGGACAGAAATTGCCGGGGTAATAATGCCGTCACCAAAAAAAAGTGATGCACCAATAAATCCCAAGGCAATCAGGTAAATCTTTTTGTTCTCGGCAATACGTGATGTCCGAAGGTTCAATGCCAATAACGACATAATCCCGCCTTCACCATTATTGTCTGCACGCATAATAATGGTGACATATTTGAAACTAATCGTCAGCATCATGCACCAGAAGATCAGCGACAAAATGCCAAGGACTGATGCTTCGCTAATAGCGAGATGTGCGGTGAGGAAACATTGCCGAAGCGCATACAGTGGGCTGGTGCCAATGTCTCCGAATACAACCCCAAGCGCTGCGAGGGTAATCACAGGCAAGGCGGCTTTCTTTGCAGTACTTTGCATATTTTGTCTTCGTTTTTAGACACTATTTTTTCGCCATCATATCACCGAGATAAAACTTTTGCTTTAAATCAATTGTTTCAACTTGGCAGAGGCGTTTTTTTTCGTTATTATCGCGGCGCAATGGTGAAGTGTCCGAGTGGCTGAAGGAGCACGCCTGGAAAGTGTGTAAACGTTTATAGCGTTTCGAGGGTTCGAATCCCTCTTTCACCGCCAAATTCGAAGGAACTGCACTCCAAAGCAGTAAAGAAAGGCTTAATTCTAAAGGGATTAAGCCTTTTTTATTGTCTATAACCCCACATTTAATCTGTCTAAACTAGCGTATCGCTCTAGATAAGTTTCAACCGCAGCTTCTCGACGATTGCGTTAAGAGTGTTTTTATAATCAAAAAAAAACGAAATGGGTCTATTTAAAAGCAGCCGAGCAGACCACTTTTCCTAAACAAATGGGATAATATGATCTAACTTAGGCCGAATCTTGGGGATTAATATGAGTTTTTTAAAAAAGAAAAATAAAGCGAGCTTTGTATTCTTTATCATTACACTTTACTCATTTATTGGATTCGGTTTGGGGTATGTTATTTGGGAATATTTTTTATAAATTCTTAATTATTCTAATATTTATTTCTGCTAAAACGCCCTGTACCTAGATATAAATCTTTTTATTTGGGTGGAGGCGCTACATTAAAATCAAAGGGTAGTTTAGTCTTATGGGTATCTTCACTTAGATACTTACTATCCCCTCTTTGTTAGAATTTACCTCCATCTCGTTCATATCATTGTTTTATCAATATAAAAATAACCTATTTAGCATTTTACTGTCGTTTATTCAGCCTATATAAAAATCATCAGTTGTTATATTTCTCATGATGAAATGCATATTTTAAATTAGGTATAGGCAAATCTAGTGTCTTTATATTACGTTATAAGTGGTACAAAAAATGATTGGATTGTACAGAACGTTTATAAGGAAAAATGATGAAAAAAACACTTACCGCCCTTTCTTTGAGCCTCGGTTTATTACTACCCTTTTCAACTTTTGCTAAAAACAATGTCGTGGTGGTCGCCACAGGCGGCACGATTGCAGGTGCAGGTGCCAGTTCCACCAATAGTGCAACCTATACCGCAGCCAAAGTACCTGTGGACGACTTACTTAAAGCTGTTCCTCAAATTCAGAACCTTGCAAATGTTACCGGTGTGCAGGCCCTTCAAGTGGCTTCGGAAAGCATTACAGACAAAGAACTTTTAACCATTGCACGTAAAGTCAATGAATTGGTGAAAAAGCCAGATGTAAATGGCGTTGTGATCACGCATGGCACCGACACCCTAGAAGAAACAGCTTATTTTTTAAGCTTGACCGTTCATACGGATAAACCCATTGTAGTCGTGGGTTCTATGCGCCCACCTTCAGCATTATCTGCGGATGGGCCTTTAAATTTATATAGTGCTGTGGCGCTAGCTGCTGCCGACAATGCCAAAGCTAAAGGCGTTTTTGTGCTCATGAATGATGATATTTTTGCAGCACGTGATGTGACCAAAAGTATTAATATTCATACCAATGGCTTTACTAGTCAGTGGGGTGCATTAGGTACGCTGGTCGAAGGTAAAACCTATTGGTTTAGAAATGTGGCGAAACGTTTTAATAATGCCTCTGAATTCAATATTGAAAATATTAAAGGCGATACGTTACCTCTAGTTCAAATTGTCTATGGTTCTGGCAATATGATTCCCGATGCATATACAGCGTATGCAAAAGCTGGGGCAAAAGCCATTATTCATGCAGGTACAGGCAATGGCTCAGTGGCAAAAAATATTGTGCCAACTTTAAATGAGCTACAAAAACAAGGCGTGCAAATTATCCGTTCCTCACGTGTGCCACAAGGCTTTGTTTTAAGAAATGCAGAACAGCCCGATGATCAATATAACTGGGTGGTGGCGCATGACTTAAATCCACAGAAAGCAAAACTACTGGTAGCCCTTGCGCTTACCAAAACCCGAGATGCAAAAGAAATTCAGCGCATGTTTTGGGAATATTAATATTTAGATAAACTGAAGAAAGTATCTAGGGATACTTTCTTCATTCATGAAGTTAAAAGTCGTCATCTGTGAATCTAAAATTTAAAATAACGGCGCACATTTTGAAAATAAATTTAGACCTTCACTCCAGTATTACAAGACTCCATAAAAACTCAAAAAAATATCATCAAGCTGCAATATTCTGCTGATAATAATCATATTACAGAACCTTAGATCGAAGCCTAAAAGCTCATTCAACATATCAAAAACTGCTATTCGGGAGTAAGCATGAATACCAGCGATAACTATGTAAAACAGATCAAGAATGCGAAACGTGGTGGTTATACCCCAACCATTGCCAAAGACATGAATAAACATAAAATTCAGAAAGCTATACGTTTAATAGAACAATGGAGAAAGCTTGCAGATGAACTGAAGCCACAAATGCAAATAGACATGGCTTTAACATTAGAAGAATGCGCACAAGACTTAGCCCAGATCCTGAGGCCCAAATAAGCATTTTTATCTTTTAAATTCTTTTTGACTTACCCACCTTTGCGGTGTGTAAGTTATTTTTATCTTAAAGCAGACAAATCAATCGTTCATTTTTTGGCTTGCGTTTTCAGCAAAATTCGCTATTATTCATCCCACGTTGCCGGCATAGCTCAGTTGGTAGAGCAACTGACTTGTAATCAGTAGGTCCACAGTTCGAATCCGTGTGCCGGCACCATTTTATACTTAGCCTCGCTTTTTAGTGAGGCTTTGTTGTTTTAGGGACTCATCCTTTTTCAGAATATTAACACATCATTATTTATTATTTTTTCGCGCTGATTTGCACATATTTGACCACACCCTCTGCATACAGCTTGCGACATAACTTTGCTGTCATACGAATTTTAAATACATCCAAATCTGTAGTCTGTGACGATAATTGCTGCAAGGTGTGAAAATAATTTGCAAAACCCTGCAAAACGCCTTTAGATAAATCACGGATTTCAATCTCTGCAAACTCATAGCTCTGCAAGGTTTGCTTCAGAGCCGATTCAGTCATTAAATGATTTAAATTGACATCTGCCGCTTTTAATAACCACTGATACTTTTTTTTCTGGAATGAATTTAAATCCAGCCATTTCTCAGCCCAGATTAAATAATGAAAACCCAATCTGCCTTTTGAATTTAAAACACTTCCCGCTGAATCAAGAAATAAATTCAAATTTGAGTGATAGGCTGCATCGATACACAGCACCACATCAAAGCCAAATTTGAACTGAATCTGTTTTAAATTTAAAAAAGATTGTTGATGAATCGCAGGAAGTTCAGGAAGAAGTTTTTGAATTTGAATCACACAACTGGATTGTAATTCCACGGCTTCAATATTTTGAACATGGTATTGCTGTTGCCAATGAACCAGACTTGCACCCTGTCCACAGCCTAAATCCAGCAATCTGTCCTTTGAAGTTAAATGGACTGCTTGCGCCAACTGATCTGCCAATTGACGACAAGCCTCTGGATAGAATGATGTTGCATCATTCCAATAACCTAAATTACTCCAAGCAAGTTCAGCATTATCTCCCAACTGTTTTGCGTTTATCGCATACTTATGTTGTACAAATTGCTGCTGAACCGTTTGAAGCCATTTCATGTATTAGTAGCCGAGTTGTGGGGCAACTTCAACTTTAGGTTGTAATCCTACAAACGGCAATGGAGCATTAAAAATTTCCGCAATATTCATTGCTGAAGTCACTGCCGATTCTAAAAGTGGCAAACCATCACAAGACCAAGAACCGCAATAGAACACTTTACGGTTGAGATCTTTATGACGTTGTTGCAGTTCTTTATTTAAAGCCACTGTTTGTGAATCCACTACAGCACGATTTAACGTAACGCTGGAAATGACTTTCTTAGGATCAATGTCAGTCACCGGTTGCCAGGTTTGGAACACTGGATTTTTACCGACCAGGCTCGGCTCGACCGAATTTAACCATACTGTGAACTGTTGACGGGTAAATTTACGATCCATCATGTAACTGAGTACCGCCCAATCTTTACGTTTAGGTGGCATTACGCTTTGATCGGTGTGAATCACCAATTGACCCTGTTCAAATTTGAATTTCTTTAACAGCGCAATATCATCTGCAAATTGTTCATTATTTAAGAAGGTTTCAATTTTATTGGTCGGTGTGGCCACAATCACACGGTCAAAAATGCGCTGCTCACCTAGTGCATTTTCAACCAAAACACCATTGTCTTGTTCTTTAACTTGAGTAATGGCAGAACTATTATGAATTTCAATACCTTCAATCAGCTTGTTTACCAATGCCGGAGTGCCGCCCTGAATACGCAGTAAAGCATCGCCATCAGTCAACTGACGCAAGAAGGTCAATAAAGGTTTTGCAGGCCATTCGCCAATAGTTTTTGGATTACAGGTACAAATGGTATAGAGCACTGGCATCACTGCGCCATGCCAGAATACTTCTTCAATATCATTATTATTTATAAATTCAGCCAGGGTAATATCCTGATTCTTTGATTTGAAGAATCGAGTGATAGCTGCTTTCAGTTGCAGCATGCCTTTGACCAGGCGCCAACCGTATTGCTGAAGTCCTTTACGGTTGTTAATAATCGGGAAATTACCAATACGGCTACGAGTAGTGGTTAACCATGTTTCAGTACGGTCTTCAAACAACCAGCTGCATGCCATATAGGTACGCACAGGGAAAGTGGGTATACCCAAATAGGTCGCCAGACTCAGGGTATTTTTCCACAAATGAGGATTCATTACACGCAAGGGTGCATCAATTAAGCCGCCTTCAAATTCAATGCTATGGCTATCCATACCACGTCCAGGCAATGCTTCAAAAATAGTTATGCTATGCCCTGCATCTTTAAGAATTCTGGCGGTAGCTAGCCCAGCCATGCCACTACCAATAACTGCAATATCCAAAATTATTATCCGTCAGTTACATATAAGATTCTTGAAATTATGAACCAAGCGAGATTAAAAGGCGGTATTAAAATATTCCAGAATATGTTTTTTTAACAAAAGTCCTCATCAGGGATATCAGCAAGATTTTTACATTTACTTACATAGAAAAAACCCCAAATAAATATAAGAAAGTTTTAAAATTTATCTTAATAAATTTTAAAACATGTTTAAAAAAGCATATATATATTAACCAATATTATAACGATCGTTTTACAAAAGCCTAAAATATCACTATCATACCTCACCTAACAAATTGACCATCAGATCACACTTTTAATAACCTATAACTATGCAAATGCTGTAAAAACAAGAAAATTTATTTCGCAAAAAGCCCCTAAATATTTTAGGGGCTTCTTTATTTCTTATATGATCAAGGAATGGCCAAAATTAACTGGCAACCGGGATCTCACCAAACTTGCCGCTATTAAAATCATTAAAAGCTTGCACGATTTCATCCTTGGTATTCATTACGAAGGGACCATAGCCTTGAATGGGCTCATTCAAAGGTTGACCAGTTAGCACCAAAAATTTACTGTCTTTAATCGCCTGTAATTGAATATTGGCTTCACCATCTTGAGCAAACATGACAATGGAACTGTCTTGAACATGCTGCATTCTGTTCAACTGCATTTCACCGGATAGCACCACAATCAATACATTGTGATCGACCGGTACATGAATGTGATGAATATGTTCTGCTTTTAATTCACCATCCCAGACATTTACAGGACTATAAGTAGAGGCAGGGCCGCTATGTTCTGTATCACCCTGTAGATAGCGTCCTGCAATCACGCGAATATGCCCGGCACTCTCGTCAAGTTCAATGACCGGAATCTCTTGTGCTTCAATAGCCTGATATTTAGGCGGGGTCATTTTATCTGCCGCAGGCAAATTCACCCAAAGCTGCACCATTTCAAAGAGTCCCCCATTTTTAGCGAATTCTTCAGAGTGAAACTCTTCATGCATTAAACCTGCACCTGCAGTCATCCACTGTACATCACCGGTTTTAATCTGACCGCCACCGCCTGCTGAATCTTTGTGAGTCACCCCGCCTTGATAAGCCAGCGTCACTGTTTCAAAACCACGATGCGGATGTGAACCCACGCCATGCTGCTGCGTAGTCGGGCTAAAATGATAGGGTGCTGCGTAATCCAAGAGCAAGAATGGACTAATCGCCTGACCTAAGCGGTCGTAGGAAAACAGGTTCTTAACTGGAAAACCATCTCCGACCCAATGCATGTTCTGGTTACGGTAAACACCAATAATTTTTTTCATTTCAAAGCTCCTATCACTAGGAAATAATATGGATTTATCTTAGAACTTTTAAAGTCACCAGCCTAGCGCATGAGCAATATACAGCGTCCCAGGAATGGGATAATTCTATTTTTTACACTCAAAAAGAATACAAAAAACAGATCATTTTTATCAATCTTCTGAGGCTACTCATCCTATGATGATGCTCCCCCCTTTCATACACTTCACGTTTTTCACTGTAAGACATAATGGAAATACTCAAAAGCTGAGGTCAGCGTTTTATGCTCGGTCCATCAGCCTCCATACTGATTAAAAAGAGGACTACAAAAATGGGCAAACCCTATGTTCGTTTAGATAAAGATAATGCAGCAGTTTTACTGGTCGACCATCAAACTGGATTACTGTCATTGGTTCGTGATATCGATCCGGATAAATTCAAAAATAATGTTTTAGCATTAGCTGTCTTAGCTCAATATTTTAATCTTCCCACCATTTTAACCACCAGTTTTGAAAACGGGCCCAATGGGCCTCTGGTTCCGGAACTGAAAGAAATGTTCCCGGATGCGCCCTATATTGCGCGTCCAGGTCAAATTAATGCTTGGGACAATGAAGATTTCGTCAAAGCAGTAAAAGCCACAGGTAAAAAACAGCTGATTATTGCCGGTGTGGTAACTGAAGTCTGTGTGGCTTTCCCTGCACTTTCTGCACTGGAAGAAGATTTTGAGGTATTCGTGATTACCGATGCTTCCGGTACATTCAATCCTTTAACCCGTGACTCGGCATGGAATCGTATGTCCAATGCAGGTGCGCAATTGATGACTTGGTTTGGTGCGGCATGTGAATTACATCGCGACTGGCGTAATGATGTGGAAGGTTTGGGTGCATTGTTCTCGAATCACATTCCTGATTACCGCAACCTAATTCATAGTTACAACCAACACAGCACTCAAAAATAAGATTTTTTCTTATAAATAAGCGATCTTCGGATCGCTTTTTATTTTGTTTTATAACCTCCTTTTTTTATCTTTTTATCTTTTTATCTTTTTATCTTTTTTCAGCCACAATAAAGAGTTGTTTACCCAGTTTAAGCATGATTTATACATTCATTTGATGATTAACTTCTTTGGTGGTGAAATATGGTGGATTTAGTGCAGCAATTGAAGCCAGCAATCTCATCAAATCAAATTTCAAACATAGTTCGCGGCATACAAAAATCATAATATTATTGGCATTTGAACAACCGTACGCATGATGAAGTCATTGATATTCCGCTGCAACCACGGATTAAAATTAATCATTTTGCCGGAGTCTCCATGCAGAAGATCAATATCTAATGATGGAAAGACTGTTTGATTATCTGGTCGAAGGTTTAAGAAATTTAGCCAAAGATCATTTAGGTTATGCGCTTTAAGTTAACAGATGGTGCATATAAAAAATCCAGGAGCTAAGTCCTGGATTTTTTGGGAGAGTATTTTAACTTGAGATTAAATTTTACCAATCAAGTCGATTGAAGGTGCAAGTGTGGCATCGCCTTCTTTCCATTTTGCCGGGCAAACTTCACCTGGGTGCGCATGTACATATTGCGCTGCTTTCACTTTACGTAGAAGCTCTTGAGCGTCACGACCAATACCACCGGCATTGATTTCAATGATCTGGATTCTACCTTCTGGGTCAACCACAAAAGTACCACGGTCTGCCAAACCTTCAGACTCAATTAAAACTTCAAAGTTTTTTGCCAAAGTCCAGGTTGGATCGCCGATCATTGGATACTGGATTTTCTTGATTTCCTCAGAACTGTCATGCCAAGCTTTATGAGTAAAGTGGGTATCTGTAGATACTGAATAAATCTCAACGCCCATTTTTTGGAATTCAGCATAGTTATCTGCCAAATCACCGAGTTCTGTTGGACAAACGAAAGTGAAGTCTGCAGGATAGAAGAACACCACTGACCATTTTCCGATCATGTCTTTTTCAGACACTTGAATGAATTCACCATTTTTATAAGCTGTTGCATTGAATGGTTTTACTTCAGTATTAATTAAACTCATGAGATATTCCTCTAGCTTACTTCTGGGATTGCTTATCTTGTGAAGCAAGAATACGTAATATCTGTAAATTGGTAAAACCGTACTTTTTTATAAAAACAATCGAATTATACGATCAATTATTCCTATTCATTTTATAAAAGTGATTGGTTTAGGCAATAAAAAAACCCTCTGCAATGAGAGGGCTTTGGAGATGACTTGCCGTTGTAATTTAATTAAAACGGTAAATCGTCATCTAGATCAGCAGGTGCAGCGACAGGCGCAGCAGGTGCTGATTGCGGTGCTTTCGGCTGGAAAGCAGACGGATTATTGTTTGCATAACCGCCTTGCTGGTTGTTATTAAAACCACCACCTTGATTATTGCTATAACCGCCTTGGTTATTGCTATTGTTATTATTGTTGTTATAACCACCGCCTTGGTTGTTGTTGAAACGTGGTTGATTATAACCCGCGTTGTCACCACCCGCAGTTTGTTCACCTTGCTGACGGTTACTATCTAACATTTGCATTTGTTCACCACGAATTTCTGTGGTGTAGCGTTCTTGACCACTTTGGTCTGTCCACTGACGCGTACGCAATGAACCTTCGATATAAACTTTTGAACCCTTACGTAGATATTGCTGTGCAATTTCACCTAAGCGGTTATGCAACACAATACGATGCCACTCAGTTTGCTCTTTACGCTCACCGGTATTTTTATCAGTCCACGAATCGCTGGTTGCAATTGAAAACTGAGTAAGAGAACCACCATTCGGAAAAGTTTTGGTTTCAGGATCTTTACCTAAAGTTCCGACTAAAATTACTTTATTAACACCACGCATCAGACGTACACTTCCTATTTATTTCTATATTTTACTTTATAAGAGTTATGCTTAAATGGCTATATCTTTACCTAACAACTGCGTTAAATCTTGTCGCGCAGCTTCATTTATAAGCTGCTTATCAATTTTAACATAAGCAAATTGCTGATCAGACATCACCACAACCTCTTCAATACCACGAATTGCCAAAAGTTGAGAAGTCCACTCATCCGTTTGTTTAGTCTCAGGTAAACGCAAGACCAAAGATGAAAGATAGCGCGGTTGAGCCAAGCCAAAACTGATTAGCAACCAGACAATAGCGATACCACTTAAGATACTCCAACCCAAGGCCGTATTATTGAGTAACAAGAGTTGACCACCAATCATGCCACCAAAAAATGCCCCTAAAAACTGACTGCTGGCATTTACACCCATGGCTGTAGCTTTAGACTGAATCGGTGCGGATTTAGAGAGCCACGAAGGCAACAAGGCTTCCATCACGTTAAAGGCAATAAAGAACAATCCCAAACCTGCCAATAAAATGTATTTGGATTCATAGCCAAAAATCAGTACCAGTAAACCCAGAATAATCCCGCCAATTGCAGTCAGGAAAATGCCGCGCATTTTACGATATTTTTCCGCCAAAATAATACTTGGAAAAGCAAAAAACAGGCTAATCACTAGTAAAGGCAAATACACCAGACCATGACTGGCCAATGGAATATCAGCAAACTGGATTAGTTGCGATGGCATATAAATAAACATCGCTGTCAGCAACAGATGCAGCGCAAACACAGAAACATGCAAGCGATTTAAATCGCCCATTTTCAGCACCTGTTTCAGTTGTGCGAGATAACCTTGCTGATAATTTTTATGATGACGGGTGACTTTGGGAACCAGCAGTAACATGGAAATTGCCGCCAGGCCCATAATGGTGGTCACCCAAAATAGTCCGGAAATACCGACCAGACTCGTGAGCCAAGGTCCAAGACTAAACGCGAGCATAAAAGAGAACCCGATACTCATCCCCATCACCGCCATGGCTTTGCTGCGCTGTTCTTCACGGGTGACATCGGCTAACAAAGCCATGACGACCGCAGAAACCGCACCGCCGCCGGCAATCGCACGACCAATGATCACACCATAAATGGTTTCAGACATCGCGGCAATTGCACCACCGAGTGCGAACAACAATAAGCCTAAAACGACCAAAGGCTTGCGGCTAAAACGGTCAGCCAGCAAGCTAAATGGAATTTGTAAAATGGCTTGGGTTAAACCATATACGCCGACCGCCAGACCAATCAGCGCAGGCGTTGCGCCTTGATATGACTGTCCTGCTACAGAAAACACAGGAATAATCATGAACAAACCCAACATACGCAGTGCAAAAATACTGCTTAAGGCAAAGGTTGAACGGCGTTCTAAAGCATTCATCATATCAGTAAGCTTAGGTTTATAAGTTTAATTTCGATGGGCTATCCTACAACATTCATGTTCTGGATGCTGATTTATTCAAAGGGCAGCCCTCATAAAAAAGGGCGCATTTTCATGCGCCTCTATTGTAACCGTTTTTCTTAAAAAACCATTAACCGATCCGTTCTTGACGCTTGCTATATTGAATGGATGCAATGACTGCCCAGACAATAAACGCGACCCCAATCAAACCGGTCACGACTTCTGGTATATGTAACCCAGCACCACTCGCCAGCATAATGAATGCCAAAGCACCAATGGCATAATGCGCGCCATGCTCAAGGAAAACATAAGCATCTAGTGTGCCTTTTTCGACCAGGTAAATGGTCATTGAACGCACAAACATGGCACCAATCGCTAGACCCAGCATAATGATCACCACATCCGATGTAATCGCAAAAGCACCGATGACACCATCAAAGCTGAATGACGCATCAAGTACTTCAAGGTAAAGAAAACCACCAAAACCGGCTTTAATCACACCTGTAGATGCTCCACTGGCATCATGTGCCACAGCATTGCCCTGTTCATCAATTTCAGGTTCACCGCCTAACAAGTGGCTCAGGACTTGAACTCCAATGTAAATGACGATACCCCAGATCCCTGCCATAGTCACAGCTAAACGCGATGCTTCCGCTACATTGGCCGCCATGATCAGCAAGCCAACCAAAGCAATAAATACCGACATTGCCGGTACATTGGCAAGATTCGACAAACGTGCTTCAATCCATCTAAACCAGTGCGTATCTTTTTCACTATCCAGGAAGAAATTCAGGAATACCAGCAACAAGAATGAGCCACCAAATGCTGCAATTTCAGCATGATGCGCCATTAATTTCTCTGAATAAAGAATAGGATCATTGATCGCCATTTTCACGACTTCAAGCATGCCCATATCCGCAGTGACAGCCACTATCACAATCGGGAACACCAAACGCATGCCAAATACAGCAATAACAATGCCGACGGTCAAGAAAATCATTTTCCAGAAATGATCCCAACCGCGGAGTACCGAGGCATTCACCACAGCATTATCGAAAGAAAGTGACACTTCCATGACTGCTAGAATGGCAGTAATGGTGAGCGCCGTGAACATGGTCTTTAAACCTGCTTCTGGGCCATGGGTATAGCCCCAATATGCAGAAATAGCCAGACACACGATCGTAAAAATGATTGAGAAACCAAAATGTTTCATCATGATAGATCGACCTATGAACAAAGATGTATGGAGAGTAAATTCGGTAAAACTTAAAAACAGAAGCTTAAGATTTTATGCGCATAATTATGACGCCTTTTTGAGATTAATCCAAAATTCTTCGTATGATTTTTTTTGAAGATAAAATCACGCTTTGGGCTGCCGGATATCTTCGTGTGAAAACTCTTGTTATAGTCCTGCCTTCTGTAAATTCTTCTTTTAATAGCGTTAGGATGATGAGATGAGCTTTTCTCAAGAGGTTTGGCAGCGAAATCTGGATTTATATCAAAAAACTTTAGCCCTGCCATTTAACCAGGAACTTGCACAAGGTACGTTGAGCAAAGAGGTTTTTAGCCACTATGTGATTCAGGATGCGCATTATTTATTGGCCTATGGACGTGCGCTGGCAATCTGTGCTGCGAAAGCTTTTGAAGCTGATGACGTGATTCAATTTGCAGAAGCTGCTCGCATTGCCATTGTGGTTGAACGCAGTCTGCATGATGGTTTCATGCAGGAATTTGATATTACCAAAAAAGAATTTGAATCCACTCCTTTGACCTTGGCTTGTCATCATTACACTTCATTTTTAACTGCAACGGCATGGTCTGAAAGCTATCCGGTGGTGTTGGCTTCCTTACTTCCCTGTTTCTGGATTTATGCAGAAGTCGGTAAAGATATTGTTGATAATTCAATACCGAATAATTCGTACCAAGCTTGGGTCGACACCTATTCAGGCGAAGAATTTAATGAAGCAGTACGAAATGTGATTGCCACCATTGATAAAGTCGCAGCGCGCTGTGATGCCGATACGCTTGAGAAAATGCATCATGCCTATACCACAGCCGCCAAACTGGAATGGCTGTTCTGGGATAGTGCTTATGATCAGCGCCAATGGTTAGGTTTGGATGAATAGACTTCTTTCATAAGTCATTTTTCAATCCCTACAAATTCCTCATAAAAATAAAATAAAAGATAAATTTAGCAAGTATTTGATTCATGAGTGTAGCATGGATGCCACACGTTTTCCATCACGACAAGGATGTCGTGTATGGTGGAACAAAAGGTTTTTGTCTACTTTTGACCTTTCAAAAGTAGAGCTAATGCCTACGCAAAGGTATAGAAATTGAATCAGTTAAATGAGGCAGTTCTGATTTTTAAAAATCTAATATGGAACATATTTTGATTTTCACAAGTTATCTAATTACTAGTCATAAAAATGCATTGTTTGTTTTTAATTCTGAAACATCTGCCAGCCATAAATCAGGCCGGCCGCAGCCACCATCCAGCATAGCGTCGCTATACCCAGACACGACCACATCGACATTTTGGTTGCCAATACATACACCAAAATCAAATAAATAAAATAGGGAATAAGCGACCATAAACCGAATAATGCGGTTTTACGCAACGCTTCTGCGCCCTGCTGTTGCGACACAATCACATGTGCAATTAGAGCAAAAGTCGGAAATAGTGGAACCAGCCCGGCAATATAAAAAGCTTTACTCTTGGAAAGGAGAGAAATAATTAAAACAACCGCTGCCCCTAAACTACATTTTAAAAATAAAGCCAGCATCCCTATCCATCCAAACAGATCAATTCATTCAATCACATAGTCTACGCCGCAAACTATCTTTCGCTTAAATGAAATTCACCACAATCAAGGCAATCAATGCCGGTACAGCCTGAATATAAATAATCTTTTTACTGGCAGTGATGCCACCATAAATCCCGGCAACCAAAACACAGGCTAAAAAGAAATTGGCCAGTGCGGTCGCATAAGTTTCAGGTGCAAACAGCGACCAGATTAACCCGGCTGCCAAGAAACCATTATACAAACCCTGATTTTGCGCTAGAACTTTGGTCAATTTTGCCTTTTCTGCATTATTGCCAAAAGCTTTCATACCCATGGGTTTATCCCACAGCAACATTTCAAGCACTAATATATAAACATGCAGTAATGCAATCAGTGCGATTAAAATTTTAGCCATCATGGTTTTAATTCCTTTTTTATTTTCATACTCTTGTACAGTGATTTTGCTTTTTTAGCACTCTCATATTTAACATGATTCACATTAAAAGTAACTTATTCAGACTTGTGAGTCTCACTAAAGCCCGCTACAGTCTTATAAAATTTAACTAAATTCATTCAGCCGACACATTATGTCGTTAAAAAACGATTTTATTCAGCTTGAACAAAATTAAATCGCTATCATATATAACCTTCAATTTGCACATTACCGAGATGTTTTATGAGCCAAAGTCATATCCGTATTCGAGGCGCACGTACCCATAACTTAAAAAATGTGTCACTCGATATTCCACGCGACAAGTTCGTGGTCATTACGGGACTCTCAGGCTCTGGTAAATCTTCCTTAGCATTTGACACCTTATATGCCGAAGGTCAGCGCCGTTATGTGGAATCACTGTCTGCCTATGCACGTCAGTTCCTTTCGCAAATGGAAAAACCAGAAGTCGATTCTATTGAAGGTTTAAGCCCGGCAATTGCAATTGAACAGAAATCAACCAGTCACAATCCACGTTCAACTGTGGGAACAATCACCGAAATTTACGACTATTTACGTCTTTTATATGCCCGTGTCGGAACACCATATTGTCCTGAACATGATCTACCGATGGTGGCACAAACCATTTCAGAAATGGTGGATGCGGTTAAAGGTTTGGAGGAAGGCACCGCTTTAATGCTGCTTGCACCTGTGGTACGTGAGCGTAAAGGTGAATATACCCATCTGTTTGAACAACTGCAAAGTCAGGGTTTTGTCCGTGCGCGTGTAGATGGTGAAGTGATTGATATTGACACTCCACCTGAACTGGATAAAAAGAAAAAACATACCATTGAAGTAGTGGTCGACCGCTTTAAAGTGCGTGATGATTTGGGTAACCGCATTGCCGAATCTTTTGAAACTGCGCTGCGTTTAGGTGGCGACATCGCGATTTTATCGTGGATGAAAGATGAACAGGCAGATCGTGTATTTTCTGCCAAGCATTCTTGCCCTGAATGCGACCGAGCTGTAGCCGAACTTGAACCGCGTTTATTCTCCTTCAACAATCCATTTGGTGCCTGCCCGGTCTGTGATGGTTTAGGTACACGCAGTCATTTCAGTGCTGAAAAACTGATTCCAAACAATGAAGTTTCAATTAGCCAAGGCGCGATTCGTGGTTGGGACAGACAACGTCCGTATTACTACAGCATGATTGAAAAAGTCGCAGCACATTTTGGCTTTTCTTTAGATACGCCTTGGAATGAACTGGATGCCGATACCAAAAAGAAATTCCTTTATGGAACTGGCAAAGAAAAAATTGATTTAAGTTATATTGATGAACGGGGCCGTAAACATAATCGGGTTATTCCTTTTGAAGGGATTTTGCCGCATCTGGAACGTCGCTACCGTGAAACTGAATCGAATTATGTTCGTGATGATTTGGCGCAGTATTTATCTAATGCTGCGTGTGATGCCTGTGATGGCTCGCGACTGAATGAAATTTCACGTAACGTCCGGGTTAAAGACAAAACCATCGCACAGATTACCAAAATGTCGATTGGCGATGCTGAAGATTATTATCAGGATTTAAACCTTGAAGGCGCCAAAGGTGAAATTGCCGACAAGATTTTTAAAGAAATTCGTGAGCGTTTGCACTTCCTAGTTTCTGTCGGTTTGAACTACTTAAGTCTTTCGCGTTCTGCCGAAACCTTATCGGGTGGTGAAGCACAGCGTATCCGTCTGGCCTCGCAAATTGGTGCTGGCTTGATGGGAGTGATGTATGTGCTAGATGAACCGTCAATTGGTTTGCATCAGCGTGATAATGACCGTCTGCTGGAAACTCTGGTTCGTTTACGTGACCTAGGAAACACAGTTTTAGTCGTTGAACATGATGAAGATGCGATTCGTGCCGCTGACCACATTATTGATATTGGCCCAGGTGCGGGTGTGCATGGCGGACATATTATTGCCGAAGGGACGTATGAAGAAATTTTGGCAAATCCCGACTCGCTTACTGGACAGTATTTATCAGGTAAGTTAAAAATTGAAGTGCCGAAAGTCCGAATTCAACCGCCAAAACCGGAAGAAAAAATCAAGTTGATGGGTGCAGCAGGTCATAACTTGCAGAATGTTGATTTAACCATTCCTTTAGGCGTGATGACCTGTGTCACCGGTGTCTCGGGCTCAGGTAAATCGACCTTGATTAACCGTACCTTATTACCGCTTGCGGCAACGCAATTGAATGGTGCAACCACCTTAACGGCTGAAAAATTTGATTCGATTGATGGCTTACAGTTCCTTGATAAAGTGGTGGATATCGACCAAAGCCCGATTGGACGTACGCCACGTTCCAACCCTGCAACATATACCGGTTTGTTCACCCCGATTCGTGAATTGTTTGCGCAAACACCTGAAGCCAAAGCACGCGGTTATGCGGCAGGTCGGTTCTCGTTTAACGTGAAAGGTGGTCGTTGTGAAGCCTGTGAAGGCGATGGCATGATTAAGGTTGCAATGCATTTCTTACCGGATATGTACGTGCCTTGCGATGCCTGTCATGGTGACCGTTATAACCGTGAAACGTTAGAAGTTGGTTATAAAGGCAAAAACATTTCTGATGTTTTGGGCATGACTGTTGAAGATGCCATGCATTTCTTCGAAGCCATTCCCGTGATTCATCGTCGTTTAGAGACTTTGACTCATGTCGGTTTAGGTTATATCCGTTTAGGTCAATCTGCGACTACTCTGTCTGGAGGTGAAGCACAACGTGTGAAATTGGCACGTGAATTGGCCAAGCGTGATACAGGTAAAACCTTATATATTTTGGATGAACCAACTACAGGCCTGCATTTCCATGATATTGCCAAGTTGCTCGATATTTTGCATCAGCTGCGCGATAAGGGTAATACCATTGTAGTGATTGAACATAATCTGGATGTGATTAAGACTGCCGATTGGGTGATTGACCTTGGTCCTGAAGGTGGTGCAGGTGGCGGTATGATTATTGCTGAAGGTACACCTGAAGACATGTCGAAATCTAAAGTTTCACATACAGCGAAGTTCTTGAAGCCGTTATTGAAATAATTTAGAAAGGGCTCATTAGAGCCCTTTATCTTTCCATTAATCTATTTAAAATTTCAATATTAGATTTCATCAATTCTGATTCATTCGATTTTTCTTTCAAAATTTGATCGATATACTCTCTAATTTTAGGCTCAGACTCTTCAATTTCTAAAATACATTTTAAAATCGTAAGCAAACTCAAATTTCTAAGTTTCGGGTTATTAGGGACAGTTTCCCAAATAAATAAGTGCCAATCATCAAAGGTTGAATTTTTTAAAACAAATTCTGACCCTCTTCTCCTATTTTTTTCAAGAATATGACACTCTAGAACCTCTCCCAAAGAAGGCAAATCTATAATTGGATTTAGAAAATTTCGCATTCGAAGATAACGGTGAAATATATTTTTATCATCTATTCCCCAAACAGATATTTCTTCCCAATATCTGCTGGGTGAGTTATCAATGACTGTCTTTACTTCTTTTTTTAATTTTTCAGATAACTTATGTTCACCAAATTGATCTAAAATTAAGTAGTATTCCCAGAACATATTTAAGTTTTCATTATAAATTCTACAAACAACACAACTATATAGCTCCTTACAAAAATTCGAATCTACCTGTAAATTTTTTAGCTTAGTAATTAAATTATCTAGCCTAACTTTATAAATATATTGCTTTTTTGAAATGAGTTCAGAATTAGCTAATTGTTTTAAAATTTCAATATCTTGCTTATCTTTCTGATCAAACCATTTTCTATATTCAATCGCCCATTGATCTAGATTCAAGAAATTATCCGAAATTTTATCCAGTTTTTCTAATGTCTGTTTTTTAATTACACAAATTGGCTGATTAGATCGCATGACAATTTCATCATTTTTTAGATCATCCCAATCATGTTCTAATAAGGGATAATCATTAATTAAATAACCCTGCAAAATTCGAATTAAAATTATTTCTTGAGCTGAATATGCAATTTCATCAGGCAATTCACTTTTAAATTTTTTATATAATTTAATCACTTTTTGAAAAAATCTAAAATTATGGATCTCCAATTTATCCGCAAAATTAATCATTAATTCAACGAGCTCAGTATCAAAATCTTTTGAGTTCTCTCGAATCAAAGGTTCTACTGAATTAATTTTAATTTCTTCATTAATTAACTTTTCTTTGTATTCATAATAATTATTTTTATCATTAGTTCTAGATTCATCTAAAATCAAAATTACCTGACAATTTCTTTCCCATTTAAGCTGATTCGCCAAACCCATGACATCTTTAATATCAAGCTTATTCGACATACGTTCAAAATCATCAAAGCAAATTATCGCATTACTAACTTGAGCAAAAAGAAGGGATTCAATTAATCGCGCAGATGCACTTACTCCATATTGAGATACTTTGATATCTCTAAATTGACTAATAAATTTTTTCAAGAGTATGGGAGTTTCAATCTTTTTTGAACTAAACTCATAAAAATGATTCGAACTTAAGTCAGTACAAATAGCCGTCTTTAGATCAGCTAGAGACTCAACTCCAAACAAAGAGATATACGCATATTTTTTATTGAAGAAATTTGGGTATTTCTTTGTTATGGAACTAGGTAAATATTTTCGTTCTTCTTCTCTTTTAGCTCTTTCATTTATAAATTTATTCCAAAAGAAAGTTTTACCTATCCCCCATTGTCCTGTAATTGCTACAGCCATTCCTTTATTATTATTGTTCTTAAAAATATCTTCTAAGCGTTCAAACTGATCCATTCTTAAAACTTTATTGCTGCAATAAATCTTTATATATCAAAAATTAAAAACTTACATCATCCCACTACTTTATTTTTGCCATTTTCTTTGGCCTGAAATAAAGACTTGTCGGCTTTTTCCAATAATGCCATCCACGATGCTGCACCAACCGCCACACCTGCACTTACCGAAATCTGAATATTTTGATTGATCTCGGCAATGTAGAGTTCGGAACTGCCAATTTCTTCAAGAATTTTATTCGCAATGCTCCAAGCATCCTTAAAATCAACCTGCTCGATTAATACCAAAAACTCATCACCGCCATAACGTACAATTAAATTTGAAGTACACACACAAAATTGTAATTTTTCCGCAACCAGCCGAATAACTTCGTCACCAATAATATGTCCAAACGTATCATTTACCTGTTTAAAATCGTCAATATCGAAAATAATTAAGCCAGTTTGAGTAAATTTTTCAGGTTTTTTTTCCACATATTTAATATATTCATCCAAAGCCAAACGGTTGGATACACCGGTTAAAGTATCGGTATTGGCAATGTTTCTGAGCTGAAATTCTAAAGCATCTCGTTGCTCTAGCACGTGTTTTAACTTTTTAATTGCATCGAGCAAAGTGATCGGATCAGTAGGTGAATCTTCATACTCATAATCTGTAATTTTATGCTGTGCCAAACGAAGAATGCTATTTTTGGCTTTAAGCAAAGGTTTAAACACCCCATTTCGCGCATAGATCATGGTAAAGCATGCTGTAACCAGACAAATTACCGCAACCAATAACGTTAGGATAAATTGTTGCTGTGCTTGATTTTTTTGGTTTTGAGCAATGCTGACACTGTAATCCAAAATATAGGTTTGCAAATTTACCACGGTTAAGAATTTATCAACCATTACTTCTGTCAATTGCGTACTAGTCAATGAATATGCTTGATTGTGCATGCTTTCATTAATTAAACGCGTAATGATTGGAATACCTTGATCTAAAAACTGCGCCTTTACTTGTTGATGCAAAGCTAAATATTCTGGAGTTTTAGCTTGTTCAGGTTGTAGGGTATTGACCAAGTCCCATAAATAATAGGCTTGATGTTGAGTCTGTAATGATCGAGCTAGATTATCCGCAGATATTTTTTCTGCAAAAGTAATGGATGCGATAATATTTGAGGCAATTCGCCCTGCCTGATCGCGTAAATCTGCCAGAATTAAAATCAGGGTGTAGTATTCAGAAACAGCTGTACTTTCAGCTTCAGATTGTACCAATACATTTTTTAAAATGTCATGACAGCTATCCCAAGCCGTGAACATTTGCTTAATCGCATTATCAAGCTGTTTTGAAGTTCGTTCAGATTGAGGCAAAGCAGCATAAGCATCTATAGCTTGACGACCTTGATGTAAAGTCACTTTTAAATTGGAAAATAAGCCGCGCACCTGAGCAGAAAAGCCCGCTGCTTCTAAAATCTGCAGGGTTCGCTCAATCTGTAAATCAACTTCTTTTCGATGCGCATGCAATTCTTTTAAATTTTCCGCTAATTCATCAGCGTTACTCGACATCACCTTATTGGCAGGTGCTCTCTCACGTGAAACTTTATTGGATAAATCTGCAACTGCACGTAGTGCAGAAATTTCAATTAAGGCACGATCTGCCTTTTGATAACTCTGATAACTACTGACAATTAAGGGAACAGAAAGAAAAAGTAATGAAAGGATAATGATGATCATCGACAAAAAAAGTCGCTGACTAATATGCTTCGAACGTAATTTATACATAATTTCAGTACGCTCCACACAGAAACAGCTGGCTAGTCATCATCAGGTTATGTTTACAATACAATCGTATATATTACATTATTTTAATATTTAATGACAAAATTTAACCAATTTTAGTAAATTTATACCTTTTATCAGTCTCTTATAATATTTTGTGATAAGAGATCACATTTATATATCATTTTAAAATTTTGATTTTTTATCTGCTTGCAATTAATTAAGATAAAACAACAAACCCAGTTTATCTAAAATATCTAAACTGAGTTGCTTGCGCTCGCCTGCATCATCAGTGTCATGCATTTCCAGATTTAAAACAAAAGCAGTAATCTGTCCGTTGGGCTGCTCAACCCAACCGGTATACCAGCCCACTTGTGGATGAACATCTGTTCCCCACCCACTTTTCGCATATAGTTTTGTATTCCCTCGACGCTCAATAAAAAGCATTTCTTTCACTTGTTTTTGTATAGCAGCATCAAAAGGCAATTGCTCTGTTGCAAGCTGATAAGCAAATTTCGCTTCTTGTTCAGGGGTGATTTTCAGAGGACCCACCAGCCAAAAATTATCCACCTGTTGACCAATATTTTGATTTCCAAAACCGACACGATGTACTTCTTGTTGCATTAAGTCCAGCCCAATCCGTCTAGCCAGCTCCTGATAAACCGGAACTGCGGAAGCCTGCATGGCTTGCCCCAAAGTCATGTCTTTTTCCCATGCAGCAAAACTACGTTTCTGACCGTTCCATTTAAAGATTTCCGTTGCATTCACTTTATGATGCTGCAAGCCAATCAAGGCATTTAACATCTTAAACGTTGAAGCTGGAATATAGGAATGCTTGGCACGGGTTAAAGCATTTCCATAATGATTCAACTGGAGACCATCGTAAGTCGTAAAGACTGCTTGTTTATTGGCTTGATTTAATAATGTGGCAATATCTTTTGATCGTACAGATGTGACTTCAGAGACGGGTTTGATCACGACATGCTTAAAATTCTGTTCTGTTTGCAGGTGGCAAGCCGTTAATTGCATCAAGGCCATTAAGCAACCCAAGTAGAATAATCCCTGTTTCATCTAAAAATCTCGAGTGAGCTAATCTTTTATTTTTATCAAATTCCCGAACCCGTTTTGTATGGATTAGGCATATCTAAAAATATTTTTATAACAGATGTAAGAAAATATTTACACATGCTACAAACAAGTGCATAATGCACTGAATTAGGGCATATCAAAATCATTCCTCAGCAGGATCTTTGATTTACCTGAGATTTTGGCTAAAAAACCTCAGTTTCTTTGAAAACTGGGGTTTTTTATTGCTTAAAATTACTCACTGAAATGAAATTCAAATGATTATTGCACCAAAATAAGGCAAATAAAGTGGCAACATTTACAAATAAACTTTTTAAAACATTAAACTTGGCAATAAATACCTATGGAAAAGAAAAATTAATCTTTTTTGGATTTGAACGGGGAGCGAATATTTGGACAGTTTCTTGATTGAATATCAGGATTCATTTTAAACCCACTGAGCTCAGGCAAAAAAAAAGCCCAACCTTGGGGAAAGCTGGGCATATAAAAACAAAACTTATTTATGGAGAATCAGATCATGATCACATTATTTCAATGTAATACGACTTGATAGATAGATTATGGTAAAAAATACTAAATAAGTAAAGCCTATAGAAACAGTATGGATTTAATTTCATCACAATAATCACAGATAAATGTGAAATCTTCCGCAAATTCTTCATTAGAATGTTGATTTTTTAAACAAAAAATATCTATTTAAAGTTTTATTTATTGTTTTAATCTAGAAAATATTACAAATATGATAATTAGTTGACGCTATACCCACACTCATAAATTGTTTTTTACAATTGAAATATAAAAGTTAATCTAATTTAACATTGTAAAGATTCATTTGAATTTTCTTCATTTCAAGAAGGATAAGTTGCTTAAATGCACATATTCTTTTGTTCTGAAAAAGTTTTTTAGTTGATACACAAAAAAATATAAGTCTATTAATTAACCATTCATATTATTTAGAACAAAACCTCAACAAAATAATGTTGTTTTAGTTCATTGACTTAATGTTTTGTTACAATACAATGCCTGCTGTTTAATCCATTTTTAACAGAACTGGTAACTATTATGAAAAAACTCGGTTTAGCCACTGCTTTATTATTAGCCATGACCGGTGCTCAAGCATACCAATTCGAAGTACAAGGTCAATCTGAGTACATCGACACTACAGCAAATGACAAAGATTTTACTGGCGGTGTTCAAGGTACTTATTACCTTAAAGATGTCGATTCTTCTAAAGGCCCATTGGCTGAAGCAGCTTTCTTAAACCAAGCGTCTAACATTTCTGTTGCTTATAATTACGGCGAGTTAGGTTCAAATGGTATTGATGTTGTAGCACATAACTTTGGTGCTAAAGCTGAAGCTTTCATTCCTACTAAATTTGTTCCTGCATACGCAAGTGCTTCTTATAGCCATACCATCCTTGATTCTAAAAATGCAGCTGTTAACGATAACAACGGCGACCGTTTTGCATTAGAACTTGGTGCTTTTGCTACTAAAAACTTCTTAATGGCTGTTGGTTATACTAACGTTGCTGACCAAGCTGCTGTAGATGCGTTTAATGTAATGGGTAATGGGATTGCTAAATCTGTTGCTGAAACTGCAACAATCGGTCAAGATCAAGATGCAATTACTGCACGTACTAAATATGTGGGTGCGATCGATGACACGAATATGGCAATCGGTTTTGAGTCTGGCATCATTTATGGTGATGACACGGCTTACCAGTTAAAAACTGACCTTTATGTAACTCCTAAATTAAGCGTTGGTGCTTCTTACGCTGAATCTAGCTTTGCTGCTACTCCAGATAACGCTTGGGGCGCAAATGTAAATTACTTCATTACTCCTGCTGTTGCAGTTGGCGCTTCTTACGTAAATGCAAATGCCGAAGAAGTTGCTCTTGATACTCAAACTGTTGGCGTAAATGCTAAATTCCGCTTCTAATTTTTAATTAGAAAAAGAATTCAAAAAAGGACGCTTTATGCGTCCTTTTTTATTTTCTAGCTTTATTCAGATGTTCGAACTAAACTTAAAAAATGTAAATGACGTTCATATTGATCAATAATATCTTGCAATAAATCATCTGAAGTCCAATCCATCACATCATAGTTCTGACCACCTTCTCTTAAAAAAACTTCCGCTTGATAATAGGTCACTTCATTCGCAGTCATTTCTGGCATAAAGCTCGGTGGAACCGTTTCTCGTATCACCACTTGATAGATAAAATTAATTTCATCATGATGATCGACTCTCAATTCCAAGCCATCAGCAATCGAAGCAATCCTCACCGTCAACTTACGCCGTTGAAACTCCTTTTGCACACTTTGGAAGGCCTTGGATACTTCAGTTTCAATATACTGTTTCACTTCTGCTTCAGTATGCGGATAATGCATAATTAAACCTAAACGCTGCTGCCAGCTGCGTGGGTTTTGGATTGCTCGTGGAGTAATGCGTGCCTCTTGTAATGCATTCATTTTGGTGACGTCTAAACGCAAGGCTTTTAATAAACCCCAACAAATAAACAGCATAATAAAAGTGAACGGCAAGGCGCTCATCATGGTGGCTGACTGTAATGCACCTAATCCGCCTACTAACAATAGAACAATCGCCAATACTGCCATCAGTACGGTCCAAAACAATCTTTGCCAAGTAGGAGAATTTTCAGATTTTGCGGTTAAGTAATCGGTCACCAGTGCACCCGAATCCGCAGAAGTCACAAAAAACAGCATCACTAAAAATGTTGCCAGTAAGCTCATAACGCTTGAAAAAGGCAAGCTGTGCAAGAACTCAAATAATGCGACCGATGAATCTCGTTGCACCGCCAGAACCAGAGAATGATTCGCTTCATGGAGAATGCTATATAACGCGGCATTTCCCATAAAACCCATCCAGATCAGGGTAAAGCCGGTCGGAATCAGCAAAACACCCACAATAAATTCACGAATAGTGCGTCCTTTGGATACCCGGGCAATAAACATTCCCACAAATGGCGACCATGAAATCCACCATGCCCAATACATAATGGTCCAGCCGCCAATCCAGCCATTGGGCTGATAGGCATAGAGATTAAAAGTCATCGCGAATAAATTTGAGACATATTGCCCGGCATTTTGAATGGTGGTCTGTAGCAAATAGATCGAAGAACTGGCAAAAAATACGAACAGCAATAAAATTAGCGCCAGAATTAAATTAAGTTCAGATAGCCGTTTAATCCCTTTATCTAAGCCTAAAAATACCGACATCGAAGCCATGGCACTGACCACAATAATCAGGATCACTTGAGTCGTGGGCGCTTGCTGAATTCCAAACAGATAGTTCAGCCCGGAATTGATTTGTGTAACCCCAAAGCCCAAGGTGGTAGCGACACCAAAAACTGTCCCGATGGTGGCAAAGGTATCCACTGCATCTCCAATTGGGCCATGAATTTTTTGACCGATCATCGGATATAACGCAGAACGAATTTTTAGTGGCAGATTATGGCGATAAGCAAAATAAGCCAGTGCTAATCCCACGACAGTATAAATTGCCCAGGCATGAAAGCCCCAATGAAAGAAAGTCACACGCATAGACTGCTGTGCAGATTGAATCGTTTCACCCGCACCTTCTGGGGGTGACACATAATGCATGACCGGTTCGGCGACCCCAAAGAACATCAACCCGATCCCCATGCCTGCCGTAAATAACATGGCAAACCAGGAACCATTGCTATAACTGGGTTGGCTATGATCAGGACCCAGTTTAATTTTACCCATATCCGATAGCGCAATATAAATCAGTAAAATAAGGAATATTGCGACCGATAATACGTAAAACCAGCTAAAAGAATCCGTAACCCACTGATTGAGATGTTTGGTAATCAGCTCAAATGAATTGGGGGCTAAAACCACTACTGCCAAGAAGATGACAATAATAGCCACCGTACTTAAAAACACATTTGGATTGACATTTGCAAACCAGGATGGATTTTTGGAAGGCATATATCCTCCAGTTTATATTTTAATTAATGTGATAGACCTATTGGTCAAACAAAGCATTTATCGAAGATAAATAAAAGACGATTTAAGTAGAACTACATAAAAAACTCAGGCGCATCATAAATTAATGTTAGCTATAAAGCAGTTACCGTCCTGTAACATAATAAAAACTTGATTTTATTTGTTAGTTTTATCCCGGTTAGGTAAATGCGCAATATATTGCAGCGCAATTAACCGTGAAACAATCAGCGCCAGGTACATCACACCACAGAACATTTGCAACATGGCCAACACCCGTGCAGGTGCACTCACTGGCATTAAGTCAGATAAACCCGTTGCTGACTGCAAGCTAAAACTTAAAAACAATAAATCCAACCAGCTGTGTAAACCAGTCATATTTGAATTGTAAAAACTGCCCGGAACCAAAAGCTGGCAAATGTTATATAAAAAGGCAAAACCCCAAGCAAGCAACGTAAATACCGCACCTGCCGCAAACAGTTCATCTATAGTTAAATAACGGTCTTCAAACATATAACGCAATAAACCATATGCAGCACTAAAATAGGCTGCAGCCTCGAAACCATGCGCTGTTACTTGAATCATTGGATGATCTATACCCAATAAACTCAGTGAAGAAAAAACGACGGCTCCACCCACAAAACTTAAGCCTAAAAATGTAAACATCGGTGTTTGTCGAATAACTTTGGCAATCACCAATAAAACCAATACCCCTAAAAGCCAAGTCAAAGTCCGATAGGTCATACTATAATTGACGGCTACAGATAATATTAAAATGAAAAATTGCAACAAGATCAGCCAGGCTGAAGGTAATAAGCGGAAAATCTTCCAAACATGAATAAACGCCTGCATTCATTACTCCAAGACATGACTATTTTTTGTTTATCAGGGATTTTTCTTTATTTTCATCTAATAAAATTAGCATGAATTGAACACAATCCTAGCAACACATTTGTATGAAAATCATCAAGAAATTGATTCATCAATACTCTAAATTGAATTTTAAACATTGAATCTATGAAGCAAAAAAATAAAAATCAGCTTTAAATAAACCGATTAAATTTGAAACAAGAGCTTATTCATCAAGCACATCATCAATCTTGAGACAATAAAAAAGTCCCCGCAGGGACTTTTTTATCGGTTCAATTTTGAGTCTTAGTGATCCGACGCTCCAGAGATCCCAATACCCGTTTGTGAACGAACATACTGTGCGTCAAATGCTTTACGTTCTGCTTGTGCACGTGCTGAGTTATCAGTCACAGAGAACAACCAGCAGCAGAAGAACGACAATGGCATAGCGAAGATTGCAGGACCATTAAACGGATTAATTGGTGTATCAGAAATACCTAAGGTATCTACCCAAACTGCTTTAGACAGAACAATCAAGAGTACTGCAAGAGCCAGACCTACAACACCGCCAATCACTGCACCGCGCGTGGTTAAACCTTTCCAGAACATTGAAAGTACAAGTACCGGGAAGTTGGCACATGCAGCCACCGAGAATGCCAAACCAACCATGAAGGCAACGTTTTGTTTCTCGAATAAAATACCCAAAATCATCGCAAAGATTGCAAGACCTAGAGTCGCAATTTTTGACATACGAAGTTCAGATTCAGGCGTCGTTTGACCTTTTTTGAATACGTTTGCATACAAGTCATGTGAAATTGCTGAAGCACCCGACAAGGTCAAGCCTGCAACCACAGCAAGAATCGTTGCGAATGCCACTGCTGAAATGAAGCCCATGAACAAGTCGCCGCCAAGCGCATCACTTAAATGCACCGCAGCCATGTTGTTACCACCAACAAGTTCTAACTTGCCGGTCATTGCCATTTTCGCCACATCAAGGAATTGCGGATTATTCGATACATAAAGAATCGCACCAAAACCAATGATGAAAGTTAAAAGGTAGAAATAACCAATGAAACCAGTTGCAACAACTACTGACTTACGAGCTTCTTTAGCATCTTTTACGGTGAAGAAACGCATCAAGATATGGGGTAAACCTGCAGTACCAAACATCAATGCCAGACCGAGTGAAATAGCATCTAGAGGATTGGCTGCTAATTTACCTGGCCCCATAATATTGCCGGCTTCTGCCAAACTTACATCATGTACTTTAGAGAAGATTTGAATCGATTGTTCAAACATTTCAGTGAAGCTAAAGCCCACACCTTTCATGACCATAAATGCCATAAAGGTCGCGCCTGAAAGTAACATCACCGCTTTAATGATCTGTACCCAAGTAGTTGCCAGCATACCGCCGAAAATCACGTAAGCCATCATTAATAGACCAACGATGACAACAGCAATGTTGTAGTTCAAACCAAAAAGCAGTTTGATGAGCTGACCTGCCCCAACCATCTGAGCAATTAAGTAGAACGCAACAACCACAAGTGAACTCACAGCTGCCAAAGTACGTACCGGCTTTTCTGCCAAACGGAAAGACACCACGTCAGATAAGTTGAATTTACCCAGGTTACGCAGACGTTCAGCCACCAGGAACAATACGATTGGCCAACCCACCATAAAACCGAGTGAGTAAAGCAAACCGTCAAAACCTGAACTAAAAACCAGTGCAGAAATTCCAAGGAAGGATGCGGCAGACATATAGTCACCAGCAATCGCTAAACCATTTTGGAAACCTGAGATCCCCCCACCGGCAGTATAGAAATCCGTGGTACTGGTGGTTTGTTTCGCTGCCCATTTGGTAATCACCAAAGTGAAAGCAACAAAAATCACGAACATGATAATGGCATGCCAGTTGGTCGGTTGCTGTTCAGCAGCCCCAAGATCTGGACCAGCCATGACCATACCTGACATGAACAGCGTTGATGCTGCCAAGGTCTGAGCCTTTAATGAATTCCATTTCATATTAGTGCGGTCCTTTTGCGTTGGCAATTGCTTCTACTTCTCTCATCGCTTCTTTTGTTAGCGGATCTAACTTGTTGTTAGCAATATAGGAATACACGCCACAAAGTATAAATGATAATACGATGATGCTTAGACCTAGTGGTATGCCCCAAGTTGTTACACCACCACTAAAAGAACTCATTAAGAATTCTTTGTTATAACCGACGAGCAGCATAAAACCCACGTAGACGAACAACATAATTGCTGTAAGTGTCCAGCTCAGTGTACTTTTTTTACTGACCATCTGTTTAAATTTTGGATTTTGTAGAATTTGTTCTACCTGTCTCTCATCCATAACAATGCTCCTTTGTGCATCCAATCTTAGGTGCTATTTTTAATTCGAATTATTACGTTGTATAACTTAACAATCTTGTTGGGTTGTTGTAATTAATACTTTGGTCGTTAAATTTTGATCAATTGAGCGGTCAGATTATCAGATAGGGTATTATTACGATATAGTTTTATACTGCAGGCAATATGAATAGCTGGCTTATTATCGGGGTTCTTGCCCTTTATATCGCATTACTTTTTATCTGTGCATTTTTTGGGGAAAAACATGCCAGTCGATTAAGTACCCGCGGACGCATGCTACTCTTTAGTTTAACTTTAGGGGTTTATTGTTCATCTTGGACATTTTATGGCGCAACGGGGGCCGCAGTTCGGGAAGGGATTATCTTCCTGCCCATTTATTTAGGACCGTTAATCTTTGTTGGGGTCGGTTACGATATTTGGCGACGTTTGGGCCGGGTACGTCAACATCATGCTATTTCCTCTATTGCCGACTTTGTTGCCGCACGTTATGGCAAAAGCGGGACATTGGCGTCACTGGTTACCATTCTTGCCGTCATCGCGATTATTCCTTATTTGGCCTTACAGCTCAGAGCGATTGCCTTAAGTGCCGCCGTGATTCTGCAACAGGACTCTGGCATAGAAGGCACCACCAATGGCGTGCTGTTCTTAACGGGGATATTGGCCATTTTAGCCATGATTTTTGGGACCCGGCAAATTGCCAATACCGAACAGCATGGTGGTTTAATGCTGGCGGTGGCATTTGAATCCTTTGTAAAACTCTTCGCTTTACTTTGTGTCGCCTTATTTTTCGTGTTTGATTCTCCGGGAAATCTGGCGCAAATTTCAAGTGATGTCGCGGACACCTTTAAAGAGGTTCAACTGTTTGGGGTACCGGAAACGTTTTGGGTACAAACGGTATTGGCAGCCTTGGCGATCATTTGTTTGCCGCGCCAATTTCATGTGGCTGTAGTTGAACTACGCGACGAAAAACATATTCGCGGGGCACGTCGCTGGTTTGCCACTTATCTGATCCTGACCACCATCGCAATTATTCCCATTGCCAGCTGGGCATTACATGCAGCCCCGCACTTTTTAGCCATTCCAGATGTTGCCGTGCTGTCCTTGCCGCTCAGTTATAATCAGGAATGGTTAACCTTACTGGCCTTTCTGGGTGGTTTTTCTGCATCAACCGGCATGCTGCTGGTGTCATCAGTCGCCTTGTCGATTATGCTCAGTAATGACCTGATTATGCCGGCACTCTGGCGCACAGGCATAATTTCACGTCACGACAAACGTCTGCCGTTGGTCCTCAAATTTACCCGTCGCGTCTGTATTTTAGCAGTCATGTTGCTGGGCTTCCTGTTCTTCCATTTCTTTAATGACATTGACCAACTTTCTGTTTTCGGCTTGCTGGCATTCAGTGCAGTAGCACAGTTCTCCCCTGCCTTGATTGGGGGACTGTATTGGCGTGGCGGTAGCAAACAAGGGGTTTATGCAGGTCTGATTACCGGCTTTGTAATGTGGGCGTATACCTTGCTGTTACCGACGGTACTGCGTAGCTTGCCTGCTGAATATAGCCAGTTTTCCCAACAGTTTCTGAGTCTGGGACCTTTGGGGATTAACTGGTTACGTCCAGAAGCCCTGCTCGGCTTTCAGTCTTTTGCAGCCTTGACCCATGGCGTAGTTTGGTCTTTAGGTCTAAATATCCTGTTATATGTCTGGGTCTCCCGAATTTTCCGCCCCAGTATTGCAGAACAGATTCAAGCAGAAAGTTTCTTCTATTATGAAACCAAGCCCTTGCCGGCACACACCAGCTCGACTGATATTAGCTACCTCAATCATGATGTGGCGCGTCTGAAAGTGGGAGATTTAATTGCCTTGGCCAAACGGATTACCGGTGAAGGACCCACCACCCAAGCTTTCCACCAATTCTGCGCACAAAATAATGTCATCCTGAATGAAAATAGCAGTGCCAATGGCATGTGGTGGCGTTTCACCGAGCAATATCTGGCAGGAACTATTGGTTCAGCTTCTGCGCGTACCCTGCTCACCACGGCGATGGTGAATAATGGCTTAGCCCTCGGTCAAGTGGCGAATATTCTAGATCAGGCCTCACAGTGGCAGCGGTTTAATCAAAACCTGATCATGACCATGATTGATCATATGACCCAAGGGGTCAGTGTGGTAGATGAAAACATGTGTCTGGTGGCCTGGAATAATCAATATTTGAAACTGTTCGATTATCCAAAAGACATTGTCTATGTCGGTTGCCCAATTTCCGATTTAATTCGCTATAACGCGGAACGCGGTGAATGCGGTCCGGGTTCGGTGGAAGAGCACGTCCGGAAACGGATTCACTGGATGGCCATGGGGAGCGCGCATGAATTTGAACGGATCCGTAAAGATGGCCGAGTGATTCAGATGCGCGGTAATCCGATCGAAGGTGGCGGTTTCGTCACCACTTTTGCCGACATTACCGCATTCCGTGAAAACGAAGCCATGCTTGAAGGACGAGTTCAAGATCGTACCCAACAGCTTGCCAATGCACTTTCCGAGCAACAACTGGCACGCGAACAGGCCGACCGGGCCAACATGTCAAAAAGTCGCTTTATTGCAGCGGCAAGTCATGACTTGCTACAGCCGATGCATGCTGCGCGTTTGTTTAGTACTGCCTTGGAACAAAGCGTTCAGTCAGATGAAGATCGCAAAACCCTGCAACAACTTGATCGCGCCTTACATGGGGCAGAAAGCATGCTGTCAGCCTTGCTGGATATTGCCCGTCTGGAAGGCGGAACAATTCAGCCGAAACGTCAGTCTTATCCTCTACATGACTTGCTCAGTGATTTAGAACTGCAATTTAAATCCATTGCTGCACAACGCGGGATTAAATTCAGTGTGCATGATGCGCAATTCTGGATTGATACCGACCCGCAATGGATTCGCCGTATTATTCAAAACTTTGTCAGCAATGCCTTGCGTTATACCGCCAGAGGTCGCGTGATTGTCGGTGTGCTGCGTTCAAGCGATAAACCCAATAACATTCGGATTGGGGTTTGGGATACCGGTCCAGGTATTGCTGAAGAACAACGGATTAAGCTATTTCAGGAATTCGAGCGCTGCGGCCACACCTCCCCTTGGGGTGAACAAGGTTTGGGACTCGGTCTGGCCATTGTTCAACGTATGACCAGCATGCTGGACTATCCGGTACATGTCTATTCCGAATATGGCAAAGGCTCTTGCTTCATGATTGAAGTACCGATTGTGGAAGCGCCAAAAGTGGTGGCAACACCGGTTCAGGCGATTCCACTGAAAAGCAAAGCCTATAAAATTTTATGCTTAGACAATGATGAAACCATTTTAGAAGGGATGTCGACCTTGCTGACCAAATGGGGCTATCAAGTGTTTAAAGCGACTGAACCTGAACAGGCGCTAGAACTGATTCAGCAAGAAAACATTCAGGTATGGCTGGTCGACCAGCATTTAAATAACGGTAAAATTGGTCTCGATTTTATTCAGGAAAACCGTCAGGAACAGGTCCCTGTGGCGCTGATTACTGCAGATTCTGATCCTGATCTTCCACAATATTTGAAAGACCTGAATATTGTGCTGCTGAAAAAACCGTTAAAACCGGCATCGCTTCGTTCATGGTTATCTGGATTAAAAATTTCCAGTGATTAAACCTAAATCGTAAACCCGCACGTCCATTCCAGCTTACTGAAATGGACGTTTTTTTACGCAAATACACCTATTATTACGATTACTGGCAATTTATTTTTTCATTTATGCAAAACTGTTCAAAAAGCATGAATTTAAGCGCTGCTGCATTGACCAAAAACTCCAAGCCAGTACTGGCTATGGCAAAGAACATCAAAATTTAAATATACACTTGTATACTTAGTTACAATTTTATAAGTTATTATTATTAAATATATTTTTTTAATAAAAGTTACATCTATAACTTTAGTCGTATTCCGTTTGTCGCTTTCCTGGATCATATATGAGAGCAACAAGTGATCAGTTTAATCTGTCTATCAGTACCTACATAAAACGCTGCCCAAGAAACTGATCATCATAGAAAAATACAGGAGTTTAAGATGAACATTTCTGAAGCCGGAAGCCATGACGTAGACCAATGGCAACAATTTCACCGTCAATACGGTGTCAATGCCCTGTTACCTGAAATTCAATGGACTGAGTTGTTTAAGCCCAGCCACTTAAAGGATATTCACATTCAGGCCCTAAATGCCTTATATCAAAGTGCTGTTCCACTTGCATTACAGGTGTTCGATGAATTGAATTTTGATGTTTTCAGCCCTGCCGCATATAAACCCCAAGGTTTGGGCCTATTTGATCGACTTGCTGAACAAGAAGATAAGCTCATCGATTCCTTAAACACCGAATCTAGAGACTTAACTGATCAGGTACGTCACCAGATTTGGAGCATGTTATTGCGTGGTGGTGCAGTCTTGGTCTTTAAAGCGTGGCTAGGTAAAGTAAAAACCGATGAGAATATGTTAGATACCACACAATTTGATGAATTGTCTGATCTGCTTTTTATTAAAACCCCACCTTTTGAATTGGCAAAACGTTTAGGTGTAAATGCGCATGCCAATGAAGATCATATTTTCCTGCTGTATGGCAGTGATGTCTATTTAGACCGTTTTAACAGCTTGGAAACTGCGGCATTATTTGTCGATTTGGGCGTATATGATGCAGCATTCTTAAGCTTAAGAGATGACAGCGTAGCTGAATACCTGAAAGAGAAATCCTATGTCTCCCAGGAGCAAATCGATGATCTGCAATGTGCATTGAATCCATTATTTTGCACCGACCACACTCCCAGACAAAGCTGTGTCGCCTAATCTAAAACGCTAAATGCTTTGAATTTCAAAACATCTCGCGCCATAAACCTCGCAATAAAAAAGGCACTTTTATGAAGTGCCTTTTTTATTCAATGCTGTGTTCAGCAAATTACATTTTCTTTTCTTCGATATTTAAAGCGCTGATTGCCAATACCGCCTGAGTACGGTTTTGTACATTCAATTTACGGAAAATGGCAGTGACATGCGCTTTAATGGTTGCTTCAGAGACATCAAGTTCGTAAGCAATCTGTTTATTCAGCAAACCTTCAGCTACCATCATCAATACACGGAACTGTTGTGGTGTCAGCGATTGAATACGTTCTGCCAGTGCAGTTTCATCTGCTGCACGTGGGTCAAAATTCAGGTTGGCAGGCAAGTTTGGCGGTAACCAGATTTCACCTTCTAGCACCTGACGAATCGCCTCACCAATATGGCTTGGATGCGCTGATTTAGGAATATAGCCCATTGCACCATGCGCAATCGCACGTTGAATTATTGAAGTTTCTTCATGGGCAGAAACTACAATAATTGGAATCGAGGGATATTGTGCACGGACGTGAACCAAAGCTGAAAACCCCGAAGCTCCTGGTAAATTTAAATCCAATAAGACCAAATCCGGTTCTGGTCCGTTATCTAAGCGTTCATACAACTCATTTACTGCAGCCGTTTCTTGAATTTGAGCTTGCGGTAAGCTGTAACGAACGGCCTGAATCAAGGCATGACGAAACAACGGATGGTCATCAACGATTAAAATATTCATAAGCGACATGAAGGATCTTGTGCACAGTGGTTTCTATTCTAACCATAGTCGCGCATTTAAGGATATGCAAGATCTCACTATTTTTGCATTTAAGCCGATATTCACAGTAAGAAATTAGCAAAACTCTTTATTTTCTTAATTTGTTTAAACCTAATCACTTTTTTATATAAATTTTATCGTATAAAGCAAAATACTTATTAGAAATCCAGATAAATCTATAAATCAAGTAATTAATACCCTCTTAAAGCTTACTTAATGACAATTTTCTGTATATCTCAAAATCAGATAACTTTTCTGTATTTGCTTATTTTACAGGATATCGCAGGTGCTGATTAATAACTATATTCCGATATTTTATTGTTTTAGGTTATTCCGAGATGTCCATTTTAAATACACAAAAACCCTTAAATATTGTTGCTGTATCGGGTGGTTTGAACAACCCATCAAAAACTGAAGCTTTGGTTCAGGCGATTCTGGACGAACTGGGTGAAGCCACTCCCATCAAGGTACATTTCATTAAATTCAGCGAAATTGGTCAATTGATGGGTGGTGCAATCTACCGCAATCAATTACCACAACGGGTACAAGATGACTTGGCGGCCGTAGAAGCAGCAGATGCGCTAATTGTAGGTACGCCAGTGTATCGCGCATCATTTACCGGTCTATTTAAACATTTCTTTGATTTTGTAGAACAAACAGCACTGGTGGATGTTCCAGTTCTGCTTGCAGCTTCTGGTGGTTCTGAACGTCATGCCTTGGTTCTTGAGCACCAGTTGCGTCCATTGTTTAGTTTCTTTCAGGCGCAAACTTTGCCCATCGGTGTTTATGCAACTGACCGTGATTTCACGCCTGAATACACCATTCACAGCGAATTCTTGCGTGACCGTATTACTTTGGCAGTGGCACGTGCTTTACCCATTCTTGAATGGGCACCAGCAAAAGGTCAACGCGCAGAAGTGGTGAAAGAAAAAACCCAACAAGCCAATCAAAACCTGGGCATTAATAAACAAATCGAGCAGGAAGAAGTGCTTCCTTCTGCGGCAGTGCCAAGCTTGGATGCAGCAGAATCTCGCCTACACAGCAAAAAAGCACCGCAGACTCAAGTCGCTTAATCTGCGACTTTCACCTCGAGGGTTTAGAGATGTCCCAACAACAAGCACAGCAAAACAACAACATAAAATTTGCCTATTGGGTGCCGAATGTCAGTGGCGGCCTGGTGGTCAGTAATATCGAACAGCGTACCGACTGGAGCTATGAATACAACGTACGCTTAGCCCAAGCGGCAGAAAAAAGTGGTTTTGAGTATGCACTGACGCAGATTCGTTTTACTGCTGGCTATAACGCAGAAAATCAACATGAGTCTGTAAGCTTCAGTCACGGCATTTTGGCAAAAACTGAACGCTTAAAAGTGATTGCGGCGATTTTGCCCGGCCCTTGGAAACCCGCGCTTGCTGCCAAACAATTAGCAACGATTGATCATCTTACGAATGGTCGGATCGCCATTAATATAGTCAGTGGCTGGTTCCGCGGTGAATTTGATGCGATTGGTGAAGAATGGCCAGAACACGATCAGCGTTATGTCCGTTCAGAAGAATTTATTCGTTCTTTAAAAGGCGTCTGGACTCAAGATAATTTCAGTTTTGATGGCAAGTATTATCAATTCAAAGATTACACCCTAAGTCCAAAACCGGTGCAAAAACCGCATATTGAAATCTTCCAAGGTGGCAGTTCACGTGCTGCACGGAATATGGCTTCGCATGTTTCAGATTGGTACTTCACCAATGGCAACACACCTGAAGAAATCAAAAAACAAATTGATGATATTCGCGATAAAGCCAAGACCAATAACCATCAGGTGAAAATTGGAGTGAATGCATTCATTATTGCGCGCGATACTGAAGAAGAAGCGCAATCTGTGCTGCAAGAAATTGTAGATAAAGCCAATATTCAAGCTGTGAATGCATTTGGTGAGGCTACCCGCGAAGCAGGTGCATCAACCCTAGAAGGCGAAGGTAACTGGGCGAAATCGACTTTTGAAGATTTAGTACAGTATAACGATGGCTTTAAGACCAATCTGATTGGAACTCCACAGCAAATTGCAGAGCGTATTCTGGAATTGAAAGCGGTCGGTGTGGACTTGATACTTTCAGGCTTCTTACACTTTATTGAGGAAGTCGAATACTTCGGTGCGAAGGTGTTGCCTCTGGTTCGTGAACTTGAAGCAAAACAGCAACAAGAACAACGGGTTCGAGCCAGGTCAGCTTAGCAGCAGTTAAAAATAACAAGAAGAATAAAAAGTAGCTCCATTTTCCCCTCAAGACTCGGCTTGAGGTTTTTTTATTCTTATAAATAACTTAAGTGGATGATAACAAATTCATTTCTTATAAGAGATTGATGTTAGATAAAATATATAAATATAAAGGATGCTATATGAGAGGGCTTTTAGTCTTAGTAATAATAAGATTTTAGATAATAAAAAAACCCGGAATCCTGCCGGGGTTTTTCGTATTTGATGCTTAGATCTAACTCCTGTCGGATCTCAGTCCTTGTTCTGTTTATTGTTCTTTTTATTTGGAGCATCCTGCCCTGTATGTCCCCATTATAGGAAGCTACAACGAAGTGGTATAGCAGCAAAGGACCTAGATTGATGTGAGCAAATGCGTACAAGATCGGCTAAAAACTGTCCCGGTTTTATCCGTAAAATTGAGGATATTTTCTACCCTTGGAAGGCTGTTAACATTGAAAAAAGTTTCAATTTAATCAAATAACGATCATTTTTATTAGCGGAATATATCAAAAATGTTCATAAAAAAGCCGACTTTTTTTCCAAGCCGGTTGAACGAGATCGTTCGAGAGGGTATGTATTAAGATAGGATACTGATCTTAAATTAATATTAAAAAAGTGTTTCGTATAAGCACTATTATGTTAAATGGACATCAAGAATCCTCTGGTAGAGGCCAAGTAATATTATTATGAAATTGTTCATACCAATATTGTCTTATATATTCATCACCAGCTCTATCAAAATGGTATACGAATAAATCTAATTCTTTATTGAGTTGTATATCATATTTATATTTAGCTGTAGCTAAGTAGTCTTGTATTTCACATAATTCGTCAAATATAGACCCTGTTTCTTCAAATTTTAGTTTTTTAATTTTAACGATAATTTCTTTAATTTGATTTTCATACATCAATAATATTCTAGATATATCAATACTCGTATCTCTATGAATTATTAGTTTTTGTTCAAAGTCAGTCCATTTATACATCATATTAAGAATAACCCTTTTTAGTTTTCCTAAAATAAATAAAATACATCTTATACGAATTGAAAAATGGAAGGCTTAATTCTAATTTTTTTGATAATTTATCAATGGAAAAGGTAGATATTCCATCTGAGGAATTAACGGTATGAATTTATTGGAAGTTCTATTAAATATAGAAGAGTATTCTGATGAAGAAACGATTTATGCGGTAAAAGATTGGACTGTAGCTTCAGATACTATCGTTATGGTTGAGCCAGATGATGGTGTACTCGAATTTACAGTGGATAGGCGAGTATATAGCTACTTTTTAGAGGTTTTTTTAATTAAAGAACTTTTAAGTGATTTATCTGAAAAGCATGAATTACCTCTGGAAGGGAAAGCTCTTTGTATTATTCAGTATGCTTCGAATGATGCGTAATTGTTTAATAGTGCGATAAACACCTGAATCTGAATAGCCACTTACTTTGTAAACACTTTATAGTCTTTCTAAAATTAATATAATACGAGTTATGCGAAGCGTGGGCCGATCTCCCCGCTTTTTACTTCTTATAACCGCCATTATATTTAATAAGGTTTTACTTAAGATATATTCTTACTCATTGTTATTTGCTTGATCTAATTTCACTTGATTGAATTAAGTAGCCCATGTAATCCTAATTCAGAAGGATTATTTAACATGAATGTATCTTTTTGAGTTCTATAAGTTAATTCAAACTGTCCTTTTTCTTCGTCAATAATTCGAACACCATCTAATACTGCAAAAATACCAAATAGGACATCATGAGCCACTAACTCCATTATAGTATTAACTCTATTAGTATCCTCTTCTGATAAGCCATTATACCATTCGGATAAATTTTTCATCTCAGGGGTAACCTTCCTACCAGGTGGGCTTTTTAACTTAGAAATAACATCCTTAATTCCAGCATCTCTAACATAGACTCTAAGTGCATCAACAAAATCAGCGTTATTCATTATTATTTCCTTAATTTCATAATAGATGCTACTACATCATTTTATTTACTTTTCCTAAAATTAACATAATACACCTTATACGAAACTCTTTTATTTTATATATAAATCAAATTCTTAATTTAATAATTAAAAGCCCATTCATTATTCGGTTGGAATAGACAGTCCTAGCAAACCACTTTGAAGGATTAAATCACGCTCTTATTTTGGGTTGCCACCTTATTTTTTACGTTCAGCTGCAATGGTTGCAAACTGTTCCGCCAGTTGTTAAGCAATATGTAACGGATTTAGACTTAACAGCGGAAATGAGGCATTCATAATATTGTCTGATTATCCCTATATTTTTAGCTTAGCAGATGATGTTTTGCTGCTTTATCTGAATGCCTGAAGTCCTTGTACATAAAATAAAATACCGCCTGAAAAATGCAGGCGGTAATGGCTAAAATGACTTAATTGTTGGGGTAAACGGTCAGTATCAGATTGTCTACCACCTGTGGATCGGCCAAGGTCGAAGTATCCCCCAAACTATCCAGTTCATTGGCGGCAATTTTTCTTAAAATACGGCGCATGATTTTTCCGGAACGAGTTTTTGGCAAGGCGGGTGCCCAATATAAAGCATCCGGTGTGGCCACAGGTCCCAAGGTTTTGCGAACCCAAGCGACCAATTCTTTACGCAATTCGTCGGATTCTTCAAAATTGGCCTGTAAAGTAACAAATGCACAGATGCCTTGACCTTTAATATCATGCGGCATGCCGACAACCGCAGCTTCAGCGACATGCTCATGCGCTACCAAGGCACTTTCGACTTCTGCGGTACCTAAACGGTGTCCTGAGACATTCAATACATCATCTACCCTTCCGGTAATCCAGTAATAGCCATCTTTATCACGGCGGGCGCCATCTCCAGTGAAATAAGTTCCTGGATAGGTGGAGAAATAGGCTTCAATAAAACGTTCAGGATCACCCCAGATGGTACGCATCTGACCCGGCCAGGAATCCTTGATAATCAGGTTACCTTCTGCTTCGCCTTCCAGTTCCTTGCCTTCAGCATCGACAATAGCGGGTTGTATGCCAAATAATGGACGGGTAGCAGAACCCGGCTTTAAATCGGTTGCACCTGGTAAGGGTGAAATTAATATCCCGCCGGTTTCAGTTTGCCACCAGGTATCGACAATCGGGCAGCGGCTTTCACCCACCACGGTGTAATACCAGTTCCATGCTTCCGGATTAATCGGCTCACCTACCGAACCAATTAAACGTAAGCTGCTGCGGTCACTTTCCCGAACAAAGGTATCACCTTCTCGCATCATGGCGCGAATCGCGGTTGGCGCAGTATAGAGAATGGTGACATTGTGCTTGTCGACAATATGACCGGTGCGTGCCCAGGTCGGATATTGCGGCACACCTTCAAACATTACCGTTGTGGTGCCATTCGACAATGGCCCATACAGTACATAAGAATGTCCAGTAATCCAGCCGACATCTGCAGTACACCAGAACACATCATCCTGCTTGATATCAAAAACTTCACGGAAAGTGGAGTTCACATAAGTCAAATAACCGCCAGTGGTATGTAACACCCCTTTCGGCTTGCCGGTCGAACCTGAGGTATACAAAATGAATAAGGGATCTTCAGCATTCATCGGTTCAGGCGGGCAGATTTCATTCACCGACATGATTTCCATGTGATACCACAAGTCACGCCCTTCCTTGAGTTCAATCGGGTTCCCGGTACGATGCACCACAATCACATTTTGAACTGATTCAGTTCCTTGTACTTTCAATGCCGCATCGACATTTTCTTTGAGTGGGACCGGTTTACCACCACGCATGCCTGAGTCGGCGGTAATCACGATTTTTGCCTGACAGTCTTCAATCCGGCTGGCCAGTGAATCTGGTGAGAAACCACCAAATACCACACAATGCACTGCACCAATGCGTGCACAAGCCAGCATCGAAATAGCCGCTTCCGATATCATCGGCATATACAGCACCACACGGTCACCTTTACTCACGCCATGTTTTTTCAGCACATTGGCAAAACGGCAGGTTTCATCATGCAGTTCTTTAAAGGAAATAATTTTATGCCGCGAAGGATGATCGCCTTCCCAAATAATGGCAGGTTTATGCGGATGTTCTTTTAAATGCCGATCCAGGCAATTGGCACTCAGATTCAGTTGCCCATCGGCAAACCATTCGATTTTAAAATTGTCTTTGTTGAAACTTGTGTTTTTGACTTGGGTAAAAGGTTTGATCCAGTCCAGTTTATTGGCTTGCTCTGCCCAATATTCATCAGACTGATCGATGGATTGCTGATAACGCTCGAAATATTCAGACTCGTTGGTGCGAGCGGTTTTTTTAAACTCTTCTGGTACAGGATAGATCTCTTTCATAAGTACTTCCTTGCTCTTCTTCATCTCATCACGAGATGCTATGCCACGTTATTGATTTTATTGACTGCATATCCACAGTATGACGATTATTTTTCAACCGATTCAATCATGCTTTGGTCGTAGTTTATTTATACAATTTAAACCACAGACTCCTTATCGTATTCAACAAAAAAAATGGTCTAATTCGTATCTGATCTGTTCATTTAATCTTATAATTTAACAAGAAGATGCATGCACTGCTTTGCAAAATGCCCTATTTGCTCAGCCAAACCTGACCCGGAAAGCATATGAACCCGCAAGACTCCTCTCCATTTTTTTCACGACCACCACTGCCAACTAACGATAATCCTTTGTCGCCCCAAGGCCGTTTTGGTCGTTTGAGTTCAATTGGCTGGTATGGGTTTGTGCATCTCATTACTTTCTTCGCCACCCTTGCACTGAGCCTGACCATGGGCATTTTCCACCTGAACACCCTGTCGGTGGACAACCAGTTCGTAAATACATTGACCGGATTAGCAGGACTCGGCTTTGTGGTGATTTTGGTACTGTACCTTTATTTTCTGATGGTGATTAGCATCCGCCGTTTGCATGACATGAACCGAAGTGGCTGGCTGATTCTGTTATTCCTGATTCCCTTACTGAATATTTTTATGGGGCTATATTTACTTTTAGGTTCAGGAAGCAAGGGAGTCAACAATTATGGTTTACCGCGTGCGACATCGGTCTGGGAAAAAATACTGGCCTGGTTGATGATTATTATCACGGTATTGAGTTTCATGGCTTCAAGTAGCATCGTGTCTTATATGTTTGGAGCAGGCGAACTGGAAATGCCTCAACCTCAAGAAGTCATTCAAAAAGGCACCGCCTACTTTTAAAATGTGTTCACAGTTTTTTGACAAAACTAGACTGATCGCAGCTGAGTAGTGGTTAAATTTTTACTAATTTTCAGGCAAAATACTGCGTACTAACCCAAATTCGGAAAATTCGTGGCTGAACAAAACAATGCCTTGAATGATGTCACTCAAGGCACATCAGAGCTTTTGCATGAGGCAACTGAAAAAACCACACAAACTGTGCTAAAACATACAGCAAAGTATAACGATGCGTATTCCACCATTGATAAATTCGCCGATGCCTTTTGGGAGCGCTTACCCTACATCTGTATTGCACTGGTGGTTTTTACAATATTTTATTTACTGTCAAAATTATTTAAATTCTTTGTCCGTAAAGCTTTGACTGACCGCTCTTATACCAAACAGAATCTGGTTCTGGTTCTGAACCGTGTCGGCAGTTCAGCCATCATGTTCTTTGGTTTCCTCATTGCCATGGTCATTGCCATTCCAGGCTTCACTCCGGGGCAGCTAATGAGTGCTTTGGGGATTGGTTCGGTCGCGATCGGTTTCGCGTTCAAGGACATTTTCCAGAATTTGCTTTCAGGCATTTTAATTTTACTGGGTGAACCGTTCAAAATTGGTGATGACATTATTGTGTCGGGCATGGAAGGTACGGTTGAAGATATTCAGATTCGTGCAACTTTCTTACGTTCACCCGATGGCCGTCGTATCGTTATTCCCAATGCAACAGTCTATACCAGCGCAGTGACGGTCAATACGGCTTATCAACGCCGCCGTTGTGAATTTGTGGTCGGTATTGGTTATGAAGACGATATCCAAAAAGCCAAAGATATTATTACTGCAATTCTAGATAAAGATCCAACGATCCTGAGTCAACCTGGGTTTAGCGTAAATGTCACTGCACTGGCTGACTTCTCGATCACGCTAAAAGCCTTCTGGTGGGTGGATACGACTGAAACAGGAATGGGAACGTCGGTCAGTGCCGTACAGGAAAGGGTGATTCAGGCTTTTGCAGAACATAATATTTCTATCCCTTATCCAGTACAGGAAGTGAAGATCTATCGTGGTGATCCTTCGGTACAGGATGATGAGTCAGCTCGTGCTAAACAGACGACCTAATACATAAGCAATCACAGTTTCAGTTCGAATAATACGGTTGCCTAAGCTTACCGCCTGGCAGCCGTTTTTTATCAGCAAATCCACTTCATAGGGAATAAAACCGCCCTCTGGGCCAATCATAATGCTACACGGATGATCAATTGCAAAAGGCATTTTCATATCTGCATAAGGATGGGCCACGTAAGCCGGACATTCCACGGTAATTAAACTGGGCAAGACATCTTCTACAAATGGCTTAAAGCGTTTATAGATTTCAATTTTAGGTGCAATGGTATCTCCGGCTTGTTCCAGACCCAGCGTTACATATTGATCAAGCTGTTGTAAAAATGGGGTTTGCCAATAGCTTTTATCCACCCGATAACTGTGCAGAAGAATAATTTTTTCTACCCCCAGCGTGACACTATCCATAATTAAACGGCGCAGCACTTTCGGACGCGGCATGGCAACAATTAAAGTGACCGGCAGTTTTTCAGGAACAAGCTCTTCTTTAATGGATTTTAATTTTATGGCTTGTTCAGTGATTTCCACAATTTCCGTCAGGTAGCGTTTACCCTCCCGAATCCCGACTTTTAAGCTGTCACCGACTTGGATATCAACATGGGTACGTAAATGTTCAAGCTGACGTTTGGCACTAATTGTCCAGATTTCAGATTCAGTTTGGCGTGGGTCAAGAAGAACAATATTCATAAGTTATAAATTCAACTCTTAAAAGCAAAGACACCTGCACAGCCACCTAAAATTTCATGACTTTATTTTACTTTGCGTAGGCATATTCCTACTTTTGACAGAGCAAAAGTAGGCAAAACTCTTTGTTAGGCTAATGGTAAGTCCCTTTACCATAGCCTAACGGCGGCATCCATGCCGCCTCCGCGAAATAAATTTCAACGTAATGTAACACAGGGCTTTTTAAAGATACCGGTCAATCACCGCAATATGCTTTGCTAACGAACCGGTATTTTTCAGCATGATTCGTTGTGCCTGTCGATTCAGTTGTTCTGCAACTACATGATCATTTAACAGTTCAATTAAAAGTTTCGTCGCCTGCTCTGCATCATCCACAACTTTTACCCCATTCACTGCGACAAATTCATCAACAATAGTCTGAAAGTTAAAGTAATTTTTACCCAAAACCGTCGGCACATTTAAAGCAATTGGCTCTAAAATGTTATGCCCACCGCCTGGCTCATTCAACGAACCACCGACAAAGCAGACTTGGCTTAAGGCATACCACAACCACATCTCGCCCATACTATCGGCTAAATATACTTGGGTATCAGGCTGAATGGATTCACCTAAACTGCGGCGTCGGGTTTTTAAATCTAAACCTTGTGCAATCTGAAATACCTCATCAAAGCGTTCCGGATGACGCGGTACCACAATCACCACAATTTCTGGATGCTGGATTAAATAAGGCTGTAAAGCGACGAGTAATTTTTGCTCTTCTGGCGCATGCGTACTGGCAATGGTGATGATTTTACATGCTACTAAATTCCATTCTTGTTTCAGTTGCCCTGCCTGTTGAATAGATGTTTCAGGTGCATGAATATCAAATTTAATACTTCCTAACACCTTCCCTTTATTCGCAGATAAACCTAAATGGATAAAGCGCTCTAAAGTCGCTTGGTCTTGTGCCAGTAACTGGTCTAGACCATTCAGCATACCTCGGCTCAGACCTTGAACTTTGCTGTAGCCTTGTGCGGATTTTTCCGAAAGACGGGCATTAATCAACAAACATGGCACTTTAAATTGCTGGGCTTGGTCAATCAAATTTGGCCAGATTTCAGTTTCCACCAAAGCCAATAATTTCGGCTGATATTTTTGATAAAACGCTTGCACCAAATGTTTCTGGTCCGCAGGCAAATACACTGCCTGAAACAAATGTTCATACGGGGCTTTTAAAAATAGTGATTTGGCACGCGCCTGTCCGGTCTTGGTGGTATTGGTCACTAAAACGGCATGACCTAATTTTAAATAATGTTCGATTAAGGGTTGCGCCGCATTGGTTTCCCCCACAGATACCACATGAAACCAGATGGCATGCAGATTTTTCGGCGTTTGAAAGGGACCAAAACGCTCAAGACACTCTTGTTGCAATTGCTCCGTATTCAACGCACGTTTTTTTATTCGCCACTTATATAATGGTTTAATGATTGATAATGCTGCGTTGTACCAAACAGGAGTAGCCAAACAAGTTGCCTCAAATTGTGTTGAATCGGCAAAATATAACAGAGCAGCCTCCACATGTTAATGGATTCTGCTCTGTGAGATGATTTATTCTGCTTTGTGAGGTATCAGCTTAGCTTTCGGCCAACTGTTTATTTAAGAAAGGATAGTCGATATAACCTGCTGCGACATCGGTTCCAATCATATTTTCAAACTTCAATTCATTTAGCGGTTCATCTTCCACCAAGCGCTCAAAAAGGTCAGGATTGGCAATATAATTCTTACCAAAAGACACCGCTTCTGCTTTGCCCGATGCCAATAATTCAAGTGCATCTTCACGGCTTAAACGCATATTGGCAATATACGGCACACCATTTGAACGCGCTTTCATCTCTAGGCTGATGCTGTCATCGGCTAGATATTCACGGGTAAAGAAGAAGGCAATTTTACGTTTGCCCAGTTCTTCCATTACATAACCAAACGTTTCTTTCGCATTGGCATCACCCATATCATGCTCATCGCCACGCGGTGCCAAATGCACACCAACACGACCCGCGCCCCAGACTTCAATCAGGGCATCCACCACTTCAAGCAAGAAACGCGCGCGGTTTTCAACCGAACTACCATAAAGATCGCTACGTTTATTGGTTGAAGTTTGCAAGAATTGGTCAATCAGATAACCATTCGCCGCATGCAATTCCACTCCGTCAAAACCTGCAGCTTTGGCACGAATGGCAGACTGTTTATATTGCTCGGTAATGGCTCGAATTTCAGAGATTTCCAGTGGACGCGGCACTACATATTCACGTTTTGGACGCAGCAGGCTAACATGACCAGCCTGTTGTACGGCACTGGCTGAAACCGGCGTTTCACCCTTTAATAAATCAGGATGCGATACCCGACCCACATGCCACAATTGCGCCACAATCAAACTGTCTTTGGCATGAACTGCATCTGTAACAAGTTTCCAGCCTTCTACTTGAGCGTCGGTAAATAAACCTGGCGTTTTTTCATAACCATTGGCTTCTTCTGAAATCACCGTTGCTTCCGAGATGATTAAACCTGCACTTGCACGTTGCGCATAGTATTCAGCCATCATTGGCGTTGGTACACGGTCAGCGGTGGCACGGCTACGCGTTAATGGTGCCATCACCACACGGTTTTTAAGTTTAAGTTCACCAAATTGAATCGGTGTTGAAAAATCTGTCATCCAGCAATCCTCTTACAGCTTGCCCGGACTGATTAAAGTCTAAAGCGCATGCTGTAAATGTTGTAAAAACTCTTCGATCAGTGCTTCATTACGTGAGAAATAAGACCATTGTCCATATTTAGTGACATGAATCAGTCCTGCCTGTTGCAGCACCGACAAATGATTGGACATGGTCGACTGAGAGATATCGGCAATTTTTTCCATCTGACCTGCGCAGACACCACGACTAAAGTCATTTCCACATTCTTCACTAGAAATGTAACGATCAGGTTCTTTTAAACATTGCAGAATCTGACGTCTAATCGGGTTGGCTAAGGCTTTATAAATTGCTTCTGTGTCCATCTCATTTCACTCGTGTTCATGATCAGCACCTTACCTAGAATCATTATATCGAATTTATACGATATTAATATCGAAATTTATCGATATTATATATTCATTTTGTAAATTGCTGCAATCTTGTACAAATTCACTCTATTCTAACATTGTCTGACCAATACATTGGATGAACTCATATCACCCAGTTTTAAAGCTAAAAAAACAGAGGGGCGGCCTCTGTTTTTTTAGCAATAAACTTATAAACCCTGTTTTAAACTGGCTTCAATAAATTTATCCAGATCACCATCCAGCACTGCACCGGTGTTCGAGCTTTCCACACTGGTACGCAAGTCTTTAATACGCGAGTCATCCAGTACGTATGAACGAATCTGACTACCCCAACCAATATCGGACTTAGTATCTTCCAGTGCTTGTGCAGCATCGGTACGTTTTTTCATCTCTAATTCATAGAGTTTTGCACGTAACTGTTTCCAGGCATGGTCACGGTTGGCGTGTTGTGAACGCTGGTTCTGACATGCCACTACAATCCCTGTGGGTGCATGGGTTAAACGTACCGCAGAATCAGTTTTGTTAATATGCTGACCACCGGCACCCGATGCACGATAAGTATCGGTACGCACGTCCGCAGGGTTAATATCAATTTCGATATCGTCATCAATTTCAGGTGAAACAAACACAGCCGAGAATGAAGTATGACGACGGTTACCCGAGTCAAATGGCGATTTACGCACTAAACGGTGTACACCAGATTCGGTACGTAACCAGCCATAGGCATACTCGCCTTCTACACGAATGGTCGCCGATTTAATCCCGGCAACATCACCGTCAGATTCTTCCATCAATTCTGCTTTAAAGCCGTGACGTTCAATCCAGCGCATATACATACGAAGTAGCATAGAAGCCCAGTCCTGTGCTTCCGTCCCCCCCGAACCGGCCTGAATTTCCACATAACATGGGTTCGGGTCCATCGGGTTACTGAACATACGGCGGAATTCAAGTTTTGCCAGTTCAGCTTCAGAATTGTCTAATTCCGCTTGCACATCTTCAAGCAAACTTTCGTCGTCTGCTTCAACCGCTAACTCCAGCAATGCTTGTGCGTCTTCCAGCTGAGTCGATAAACCCTCAAGCACATTTAATACGTTTTCAAGCTCGCCTTTTTCTTTGGCCATCGCTTGCGCACGACTTTGGTCATTCCAGATGGTTGGATCTTCTAATTCACGAAGTACCTCTTCTAAACGCTCTTTTTTCAGATCGTAGTCAAAGATACCCCCGTAATGTTAGACCACGGTCGTTTAAGTCTTTTAATTGGTTTAGATAAGGATTAATTTCCACGTGAATTACTCTCAATCAGAATACTAGGCTTAAATAGCCATCAATTATAACACAGAGCATGGATGCAGTTTTACAGAGCCTTGGTGCAATAGCAGTTGATCTGAATGTCTTTTTTATGAACAAGATGCATGTTTTTAAGCATTCTTACAATTTTTTAACCACAATCACTTTGGAGGTTAATGAAACGTACACGTCTAACACTCGGCCTTATAGCAATTGCTTATTCAAGTTTGGCTTAGAACACTCAATTAGAGGGTAGTTGTATCTATACTGATCATGATAACGACTATACCGATACAGACAATGAATTTGAGGTACAAGGCACTTTTAATTCAATCCTGTTTCTACTAAAAATGCACCGCTTAATAAATTTGCATTTTTAACTCATCACAGCAATGCTTATCTTGGCTAGCCCCATCACTACTCAGAAAGAAAAACTATTTTAGCTATAAAATCTGAAGCCGACGCATATACAATTTATGATGGAATCAAATATTTATTTCGACCAGGCCTTTAGCATAAGTACAGCTTATAATATGCAAGACTACGATGAAAAGTATATTGATTTCTGCTTTATTCGTTCTAAATATTTTATTCTAACTTCGCGTAGGTGGTGAAGTTGGTTGGGTCATGATATTTAATTATTTAATATCAATGTGACATATTATTTTTACTTAAGCAGTAAGTAATTAAATGGATAGTTAACTACCTCCTCAATTGAGGTTATTTTTACTATTAACTCACTATTCTGTTACGAAATACTTAAAATTTTATTAAAAATACACATAAATCCATGAACTCTCCATAATTTTAATAAAACAAAACATTTTAATAAATCTATATTTTTCAAATATTTAAAATTCAAAAATTACATAAAATTACGTTAGCAACATTTGAGTAACCTTGCGAGGATTGACCTGAATTCATTTTGCTCTAGACTAAAAGTTGTAACAAAAAATGTATTAATTTTGACCATAAATTTGAGGGGTAGTATCCATGAAAAAATTAGCCATTGCTTCAGCACTTCTTTCTGCTCTAGCAGTAACAGGTACAGCAAATGCATACCAAGCCGAAGTTGGTGCAGCAGCCGCTTACGTTGACCCAGATAATGGTGGTTCAGGTAATGCTTTTGGTGTAGATGGTACTTATTACTTCAACCCCGTTCAAACTCGTAATGCCCCACTTGCAGAAGCAGCTTTCCTTGACCGTGCAAGTAACGTAAAGGCCCAAGCAACATTTGCTGATCGTGGTGATTTAGATAGCAACACTTATGGTATCGGTGCAGAGGTCTTTGTACCAAATTCTGACTTTTATTTAAGCGGTAACATCAGTCAAAATGAAACAGAACTTTTCACTGGACTGGGTCAAAAATATGACTTTGATACCACTTACTATGCCGCTGAAGTTGGTTACCTTCCAGCTCCAGGATTGTTAATTGCCGCTGGTCTTAAAGGTTATGACAACGACAATGATGATGGTGTAGATCCAACATTACGTGCTAAATATGTAACTACTTTAAGTAATGGTAAAGATATCAATTTAGAAGCTGGTGCTGCATTTGGTGATCTAGATGAGTACAATCTTGCTGCCGACTACTTCATTGATAAAACACTAAGCGTTGGTGCTGACTATCATAATAATGACTTAACTGATCAAAGTGAATTTGGTGTCAATGCCCGTAAATTCATTAACCAACAAGTAAGCCTTGAAGGTCGTGTTGGTTTTGGTGAAGTTGGTAATAATGACTACAACTCATTTGGTGTAGCTGCGAAATACCGCTTCTAATCAGACCGAATTAATCAAATCAAAAAAACCGCTCCAATGAGCGGTTTTTTATTGTTCTAAATGTATGACACGCAATTGTAAACTCACATTGCCATTGAATTCATTTTTATCGAGTTCATACACCAGTCGAACACTATCTTGCATGGCATCAAATTCGAATTTTTCACTGGCATTAAAGGCAATGGCTTCTACAATTTGACCGTTCTCTAAAGCCAAACGCAGTTTTAAATGGGTTTCTTTCAACCAGCGATAATCTAAAACCTTGAATACCCCTTCAAAAATCGGTGATGGAAATTTTTGTCCCCATGGGGTTAAATTTTGCAGCAGATCGACTGTATCAATTTGAAAAGTTGTTGTGGGTAATGCACCATCCGTCCATAAAGTGGCATAAAACAGCGATTCATCCATAGTCGAGATCAGTTGCTCAAAAACCTGTTTGAATTCTTCAAAATGCTTTTTCTGAATGGTTAAACCCGCTGCTGCGGCATGTCCGCCAAAGTGACTGACCAAATGCGGATGTTGTTCTGCAATGAGTTCAATCGCATCTCGAATATGCACGCCTTCTATTGAGCGTGCAGAACCTTTGATATGAATGCCATCATCATCAGCTGCAAAAACGATACTCGGACGATGAAACTGTTCTTTCAGACGACCCGCCACAATACCAATTACACCCTGATGCCAATGCGGTTCAAACAGAATTAAAGCCGCAGGTAAATCTGCCTGATCTAATTGCAAGGTTACTAATTCAGATAAAGCCTCTTGCTTCATCTGCGCTTCAACCTGACGACGTTCAACATTTAACTGATTCAACTGCTGTGCCAATGGATAAGCAGTTTGCATATCGATTGCAATGAGACATTCAATACCAATGTCCATGGTTTCCATGCGCCCAGCTGCATTAATTCGAGGACCAAGCACAAAACCTAAATCTTGGGCTTTGAGTTCGGACGGTTCTCGTCCTGCAATATCCAGTAAAGCACTTATCCCTGCGCGACATTGGTTTTGCTGAATCCGTTTAACTCCGGCATCCACCAAGATCCGGTTATTATAATCCAGACTTGCCACATCCGCATATGTCCCGAGCGCCACCAGATCTAAATACTGTGCCACCTTGGAATTAGATTTCCCTAATTTACTTCGGTGGCTCGACAGGTTAGCAAGCAAGTAAAATGCAACTCCTACCCCCGCCAAGGCCTTGCTTGGAAATTCGCAACCCAATTGATTCGGATTAACAACAGCTTCGGCTTTAGGCGTTTCCTTGGTGGTCAGATGATGATCGGTAATAATCACCTGCATGCCATGTGCTTGTGCTTGCTCTACACCCGCATGACTGGAAATACCGTTATCGACTGTTATCAGCAGATCTGGCTGATAACGGGTAAATGCCAAATCTGCAATTTTGGGTGTTAAACCATAGCCATATTTAAAACGATCAGGAACCAAATATTCAACAGTAGCACCCATGTCTCGTAACGCTAATACCATTAATGCGGTACTGGTTGCACCATCCGCATCATAATCGCCAACAATGACAATTTTCTTCTCATCGTCTATAGTTTGATCCATAATTTGAATGGCTTGTTCTAAACCTTTCATATTGGGAGCAAGTAAATATTTCAGTTTAAGTTCGAGTTCTTGTTCGGATTGCACACCACGGCGCGCTAAAATTTGCGCAATAAAGGGCGACACGCCCTGAATATTTTCAGGGCGTGTCATAAAAGGTCGTTGCTGAATCAGTGTTTTTGGCATTTAAGGCATGAGCCGTTGTAATTTCCATGTACCGTCGATTCTTTCATAACTTAAGCGGTCATGTAAACGGTTTGGACGACCTTGCCAAAATTCGTAATAGTCGGGTACTAAACGGTAGCCCCCCCAGAATTCGGGTTTAGCCAATTCTGTTTTGTCACTTACCCGATCTTGCAAGGCCTGGAATCGCGTTTGCAATTCTTCACGACTGGCAATGACTCCACTTTGTGGGGTACTGATATGCGCTGCAATCTGGCTATCACGTGGACGTTTATGATAATAGTCGTTCGACTCTGCTAAAGAAATCTTTTCAACTTTACCACTGACGCGAATTTGGCGTTCCAATTCAGGCCAATAAAACAGCAGTTCCGCATAGGGATTTGCAATTAAATCCAAACCTTTTTGACTGTCATAATTACTATAAAAGTCATAACCCGCATGCGTTGCGCCACGTAATAATACGGTACGTACATGCGGACGACCTTGCGCATTTGCCGTGGCCAAATACATGGCATAGGGTTCATGCAATTTGGCATCTAAAGATGCGTTAAACCACGCTAGAAACTGCAAATGTGGATTTTCGTCCACATGTGCTTCATGTAATTCACCTTTTTGGTAACTTAAGCGAAGTTCGCTCAAATCTTTAATCACATCATTCATATGGTTTCCTTAAGCAGCATTGGTACGGACAGCATCTGCAAGATGGTTGGCTAAATCGGTCACTTCTTGAAGATCATCACCTTCCACCATGACCCGAATGACGGGTTCAGTGCCTGATTTACGAATCAGTAAACGCCCCCGACCTTTGAGCTGTTGTTCCGCTTTCTCAAATTCAGTCGCTAATGCAGGTACAGCATAAGGATCGAACATGGCATCTAAACGAACATTCACCAATACATTTGGCAATAAATGGAAGTCTGCAACCAACTCATGCAAAGCTTTTTTCTGTTCAACCATGACAGTCAACACTTGCAAGGCTGCAATAATCGCATCGCCTGTGGTGCTTTTATCTAAGGTCAGAATATGCCCGGATGGTTCACCGCCAATCACCCAGCCATTTTCATCCAGTGCTTGCAATACATAACGGTCACCTACATTGGCACGTACAAATGGAACTTGCGCTTTTTCGAGTGCCAATTCAAGGGCCATATTACTCATCACGGTACCCACAATTCCTGCAGGTTTATGGCTCGCTTGTGTCGCAAGAATATAAAGGATGTTGTCGCCATCGACCAACTGACCGTTTTTATCGACCAAAACCACCCGGTCTGCATCCCCATCAAAGGCAATGCCTAAATCTGCTTGATGTTCTAACACAGCTTTTTGCAGGCTCTCAGGATGGGTTGAACCGCAGCCTTCATTAATATTTAAACCTGTCGGTTCATTATGGATAGCAATCACGCCCGCGCCCAGTTCACGAAATACCGCAGGCCCCACGTTATAAGCTGCACCATTGGCACAGTCCACCACAATCTTTAAATTACTTAAATCGAAATGGTATGGGAATGTTGATTTACAGAACTCAATGTAACGACCGTTGGCGTCTTTGACACGAACGCTTTTACCCAAGTTTGCGGTATCTTCAATTTTTAATTCTTTTTCAAGTTCTCGATTAATTGCATCTTGAACTTCATCGGGCAATTTTTTGCCTTCGCTTGAGAAAAATTTAATCCCGTTATCAAAATAAGGGTTATGCGAAGCCGAAATTACAATGCCTAAACTGGCATGCAAAGCACGGGTTAAATGTGCGATGGCCGGGGTTGGCAATGGCCCCAATAAATGAACATAGACTCCAGCAGCATTTAAACCAGCTTGTAATGCAGATTCTAAAATATAGCCAGATAAACGGGTATCTTTACCCAACACAACAATAGGTTTTTTCTTATGACTCATTTGTTTTAAAACTTTACCTGCTGCAAAGCCTAGCTTAAGTGCAAATTCAGGTGTAATTGGAAGCTCCCCAAACTTTCCACGAATGCCATCTGTTCCGAAATAACTCATTTTTCACTCACTTCTTATATATGTGTGATGATATTCATCATCCAATTTTATCCGCAATTACTTTACACCAAAATCAAAAAAGCCGTCATATAAATGACGGCTTTTCATGGCTTGGATTACTAAAACTCAACCAACACGGTAGTTTGGTGCTTCTTTAGTAATGGTCACATCATGCACATGTGATTCAGACATACCGGCTGAAGTGATTTTTACGAATTTCGCATTTTGACGAAGATCTTCAATCACTGCAGAACCCGTGTAGCCCATAGATGAACGTAAACCGCCCATCATTTGGTGCACAATGTTGCCCATAGGACCTTTGTAAGGTACGCGACCTTCAATACCTTCTGGTACAAGTTTTTCCTGACCTGCTTTAGCGTCCTGGAAATAACGGTCAGCAGAACCCGTTGCACCGGCCATTGCACCCAATGAACCCATACCACGGTAAGCTTTATAATAACGACCCTGGAAGAATTCAACTTCACCAGGTGCTTCTTCAGTACCTGCCATCAATGAACCGACCATGATTGTGCTCGCACCGGCACCAATGGCTTTCGCCATATCACCAGAGAAGCGGATACCACCATCAGCAATTAAAGGAATCTGATCTTTCAATGCATTGGCAACACTATCAATAGCAGACATTTGCGGCATACCAATACCTGCAACAATACGGGTGGTACAGATTGAGCCAGGACCAATACCGACCTTAACCGCATCTGCACCTGCGTCAAGTAAAGCCAATGCAGCATCGCCAGTTGCGATGTTGCCGCCAATGACTTGAACTTGCGGGTAGTTGGCTTTAACCCAACGAACGCGTTCAATTACGCCTGCAGAGTGACCGTGTGCCGTGTCGACAACAATCGCATCCACACCGGCTTCAACCAATGCTTCAACACGTGCAGGGGTTTCAATTCCTGTACCTACTGCCGCACCAACACGCAGACGACCTAAGTCATCTTTACAGCTGTTTGGATAAAGCTCGGCTTTACGGAAATCAGTGACCGTAATCAAACCTTTTAATTCGTTGTTGTCGCCTACCACCAATACTTTTTCAATACGGTTTTTTTGTAATAAGGCCTGGATATTTTCTTTAGATTCGTTTTCACGAACAGTCACCAAACGGTCCTGACCAGTCATGATGTTGCTAACCGGCTGTTCTAGATTGGTCACAAAACGTGTATCACGACCCGTGACAATACCGACCACTTTGCCATCTTTAACAACGGGTACACCGCTGATATTGTTGGCTTGAGTAATCGCAATCAATTCACGAACCGTAGTTTCCGGAGTCACAGTGATAGGATCTTTCACCATCCCTGCTTCGAATTTTTTCACACGGCGTACTTCAGCTGCTTGAGCAGAAATATCCATGTTTTTATGCAGGATGCCGATACCACCGTTTTGCGCCATCGCAATTGCCATACGTGATTCTGTCACAGTATCCATTGCAGCTGAAACAAGGGGAATATTCAAATTAATGCCACGAGTAAGGCGTGTCTTTAGGGAGACATCTTTTGGGAGAACAGTTGAGTAGGCAGGGAGTAATAAGACATCATCGAAGGTTAGTGCTTCTTGAACGATGGTCAACATAACAGTCTCACTGGTAATTTCCGTGCGCTATTATAAACAAAAAATACAGGTTTATTCATGTTAATTTCAAACAGTCAGGCAAAATAAATTTACATGACTGAATATCTACAAGGTTTTTTGTTCAAAAACAGCCACTCTGCTGCATTATAAGGCTAAATATTTAATTTTATTGAATGTTAAACTACCTGATCAAAATCCTCATCATTGCCCGGTTCTGCCGTTTCAATAGCTATAAAGGGAATCATATTGTAGGCACGGCGGGCTTTATTACATTGTTCATCCGCAACCTGCACTTCTTTGCAGCTGGAACTGCGCACTGTGTAAATGGCACAACTGACCTGTTCACCAATTTTCCCCTCGAGTGCAGCACAATAAGGCTTTGCCTGATGGGTGCCTTGCATACACGAATAAACTGCGGTCAGTGGTTGTATATAATGTTCAGGCATGGCAATACCTTCCGCCCAATAAAATGAAACCCGGAAATGGGCACAACATGCCCCACAGCTCAAACATGCATCCTGCGTCGCGACTTGAGACAACATTTTTAAATTCTCGTCATCAGAGATTTAATTTTTAGACAGAAATATTAAAAAATGTTGCTTTTATACGCAACAAAAATCAGTGAACAGCAGAGATATTATTCAGGACAGGTAAATACCGTTTCATCCATCAAGTCGATTCCGCACTCTAAAGTTTCAATCCAGTCCAAGAACTGGTTAATCTGCTCTTTACCCATAAATGGCGTACCGTGCTGCGGCACAATCATTTCAATATCCATAGTACGCACCATATTTACCCAAAGACGAATTACCTTATTCGAACACATATAGCGCTGGTGAAAGCTTTTCATCTTTGGAATATGCGCTGCAAAGTTTTCCAATGGTTTAGCGGCATCCTCCACCATTGATGCTCCCATATCACCGGAAAATAAAATTTTTGCAATCGGATCATAAAACTGGAAATTGCCAACCGAATGCAGGAAATGGGCAGGAACAACAATAATACGCGATTCGCCCAAAGGAATGATTCCACCGTGGTCTGGTAATTCAATCAAGCGTTCCAACCATCCACCCTTCATTCGATCACTCATAAAAGCCGAATTTAAATGGGGTAAAAAACGCGCCCAGAGTTTAGATGCCACCACTTTGGCTTCGGTATAGACCAGCCAACGTGGCATTGAGGTAATAATATCAGGGTCCTGATGGGAGGCCATCACATAATCGAGATTGGTCAGACGGGTATATTTGTTCAGTTCCATGGTCAGTGGGACATAGGTTAAATCGCCCCCTGGATCCAGCACTGCGGCACGTTCATTATCCAGAATTAGAAATTGATTGGCCTGAACGCCTTCACCTTTGACCAGACTGGTAAAGCTAATGCATTTATGCGTGCCATTATCAAATAACACTTGTGATGTAGTACGATCAAATGCCATAACCCATTCCCCAAAATATCGCTGTAAAATTGCATTTTAATGCCATACAACATATAGGGAATTATAGTAATTTACAATCAACACATATTGAAATAACGTCAGAATTATCAGCAAATTGTGCATATTTAGTCATAAAAAATCCCGACCAAAATGCCAGGATTTTTTATGACTATTCAACTTTAAAAAAAGTAATGCTGTACCAAAGTAGCAATACCAATGATCAAGAATATGCTCGCGCCAATCTTGTGAATCAGTGGAATTGGCAGTTTATCAGCCAGCTTGTTCCCGACAAAGACTGCTGGCGCATTGGCAATCATCATCCCAAGGGTCGTGCCCAGCATCACCCAGAATATACTGTCAAAACGAGCAGCCAGAGCCACGGTTGCCACTTGGGTTTTATCGCCTATTTCTGCCAGGAAGAACAGCACAAAGGTGGCTCCAAACACGCCATATTTTTGCCATTTATTAATATTATCGGTTTCATCTTCAAGCTCGTCTGGAACAAGCATCCACAGAGCCATCGCGATAAAGCCAATCGATACAATCCACAGCAACACATCTGGGCTAAGTACCGTGGTAATCCACTGGCCAAGCACTGCTGATATACCATGGTTCAACAAAGTCGCCAATAAAATGGCAAACAGAATAGGAACAGGTTTTCGAAAACGGGCCGCCAGTAACAAGGCTAATAACTGAGTCTTGTCACCCATTTCAGCAAGGGCAACAATAGCGGTAGAGATGAGCAGTTCATACATGTGATCTTTCTCTGGCTAGCAAAATTTGCCGATGACTTATCGCTCCTGCTAGCCAAAAATCTGCGGAGTGATAAATCAAAGGTCTTGCCAACAAAAAAAGCTTTGAGAAAAGCTGAATTGGTTCTTTGCTATGATGACCATGTTCTGTTGAACAATTATGTTGACCATCACCTTTTTACATTGCGTAAAAAGCGGCTACTCCCCAATGAAGTAAGTTGATTTTAATCGCAAAGCAGTTTTTTATCAAATCAATTTATTGTCTGCCTTTTAGAATAGGCGGTTAAAACAAATAAAAGCTCATCCTCAGATCGACAACTTACTCAAAATATTTTAATACTCTGTGACAATAAAAAACCCTGCCGAAGCAGGGTTTATCTTATTCGCGCTTTAATGAGCTGATTAGAGCAATAAAGTGCGAATATCCGCTAAAAGCTTGGTCAATTTATGGGTGAAACGAGCAGCATCAGCGCCATTAATCACACGATGATCATAAGACAATGACAATGGCAGCATGAGGCGTGGATCAAAACTTTCACCATTCCACACCGGTTGCATGGTGGCAGGTGAAATGCCCAAAATTGCCACTTGAGGCCAGTTCACGAGCGGTGTAAATGCTGTACCGCCAATTGAACCTAAACTGGTAATGGTAAAATTCGCACCTTGTAAATCTTTCGGTGATAATTTTTTCTCACGCGCCTTTTTACTTAACTCGCCCAGCTCAATCGCAATTTGCTTAACCGATTTTTGGTCCGGATTACGCAGAACAGGAACGGTCAAACCATCAGGGGTGGCTACTGCAATCCCCATATGGATTTCATTGCGCAGCAATACAGACTTTTGATCATCCGCCAAATGACCTGCAAAATAAGGCTCTTCTTTTAAAAGATGCGCCAATGCCTTGGCAATGAAAGCCAGAATAGTCAGACTAATCCCTTCTTTCTTAAAGTTGCCTTTCAACTCGCCTCGCCAAGCTTCAAGCTCGGTGATATCCGCTGCATCAAACTGCGTGACTTGCGGGATGAAATTATTCAATGACAATTGCGGTACAGAAACCTGCTGCAAGCGTGTCATGGCTTTTTCTTCAACACCACCAAATGCAGAGAAGTCTGGAAGTTTTGGCAGACCGGCCACCTGCACAGCAGCAGTGGCTACAGGAGCAGACTGCGGCGTAGTAAGGCGCGTTTTGACATAAGCTTTTAGATCTTCTTTCATAACACGCGCATGTGAACCCGACGCTTTCACATCCGATAAAACCACACCCAATTCACGTGCCAGTTTACGCACAGCAGGGCCAGCATAAACTTTCGAGTTGGCTGCATTCTGCTCTTTGGTTAGCTTGTCTGCATTATCAGAGGTCGCTGCCGTTTCAGCAGAAGGTGCAGCCGGTGCCGTTGCTGCTTTTGTAACGGCTGCTTTCGGTGCTTCAGCTTTGGCTGTAACAGGTGCCGCATCTGCTTGCGCTTCAGCTTGAATCGTAATCAGTGCAATGCCTTCAGAGACGTTTTGACCTACTTCAACGTGAATTGCTTTAATCACGCCTGCTGTAGAGCTAGGTACTTCAACCGTGGCTTTATCAGACTCTACCACGATGATACTCTGGTCTTTTTCAACCGTATCACCGACCTGAACCAGAATTTCAGCTACAGCCGCTTTGTCTACACCTAAGTCAGGTACAGTCACTTCGATATCACCCGCAGGTGCTGCTGTAGTTTGAGGCGCTGCGACTGCTTTTTCTTCTGTTGCCGGTTGAGCAGCTTCAGCTTTAGGTGCTTCTGTCTGGGTTTGCGGTGCAGAAACAGCCGTTTTCACTTTCAGAATGACCACACCTTCTTTAATGATGTCGCCTTCTTTAATCTCGATAGATTCTACCGTGCCCGAAACCGTACTTGGAACTTCAACAGTCGCCTTGTCTGATTCCACTACCACGATGCTTTGATCTACATCGATTTCATCACCAACAGACACCAAGATTTCACCCACAGTGGCTTTTTCTACGCCAATATCGGGTACTTGAACATCGACCACTTGTGAAGCTGCTTGAGTTGCAGGAGCAGCTGAAGCTTTTGGCTGATGCGAAGACAACTCTTGCATGATTTCCTGGTCAGGCAATGAAGTTGGCGTATTTTCTGAAGTTTTTTGTGAAGCATCTGCCTGTTGAATTTCAGTGGCTGCATCTGCTCCATCTTCTGCTTCAAGCTCAACCAAGGCTGTACCTTCCGTAACCTCGTCACCTTGGCTCACCAAAATGCTTTTCACCACACCCGCTGAAGTGCTAGGCACTTCAACAGACGCTTTGTCAGATTCAAGTAAAACAATGCTTTCATCAATTGCAATGGTGTCGCCCACTTTGACGAGAATTTCGGCAACAACGGCTTTATCTACACCAATATCAGGAGTCGTAATTTGCATACTTATTTCTCCTCTTTATAGTCAGCAACAGGAAGTACAGATGGCGTTACTTGAGGAGCCCAAGCCACTGGACGGTCTGTATCCAGTTCAAAGCTAGAGATGGCATCTTTAACCAAACGCGCATCAACCTCACCTTCGTCAGCCAGTTTCTTCAATGTTGCAACCACAATGTGAGCAGCATCTACACCGAAGTAGCTACGCAAGTTACCACGTGTATCCGAACGACCATAACCGTCAGTACCCAAAGCTACAAATGGACGGCTGTCTGGAAGATAACCACGGATCTGTTCGCTGTAAGCACGCATATGATCTGTTGCAGAAACTACAATACCTTCTTTACCAATCAACTGCTGTGCAACCCATGACTGCTTAGCGTTTTCTGCTAGTGGATGCAAGCGATTGTATTCTTCACACGCCATACCATCACGCGCCAGTTCATTGAAGCTGGTCACGCTCCAGACGTTAGAATGGATCTGGTATTCCTCACGAAGAATTTTCGCCGCCTTGATCACTTCACGCAGGATCACACCTGAACCTAATAACTGAACAGTAGCTTTATCATCTTCTTCGAGTAAATACATTCCACGCTTGATGCCTTCTTCAGCACCTTTCGGCATTTCAGGATGCTCGTAGTTTTCGTTCATAACCGTCAGGTAATAGAAGACACGTTCCTGATTCACATACATGCGTTGTAAACCGTCATGCACGATCACTGCCAATTCATAACCGAAACATGGGTCATAAGACACACAGTTTGGAATGGTATTGGCCAAGATGTGCGAGTGACCATCCTGATGCTGTAAGCCTTCACCGTTTAAGGTGGTACGACCTGCGGTTGCACCCAGCAAGAAGCCCTGTGCCTGTGCATCGCCTGCTGCCCATGCAATGTCACCGATACGCTGGAAACCGAACATCGAGTAGTACATGTACATTGGAATCATTGGCAGGTTATTGGTTGAATAACTGGTCGCCAACGCCGCCCATGCACTCATTGCACCTGCTTCGTTAATCCCTTCTTGGAGCATATGACCGTCTTTAGCTTCTCGGTAATGCATTAGCTGTTCTTGGTCTTCAGGAGTATATTTTTGACCATGCGCGGCATAAATACCGAGCTGACGGAACATCCCTTCCAAACCAAAGGTACGTGCTTCATCTGGAACGATCGGCACAACGCGGTCTTTAATCGCTTTCTCTTTAAGAAGAGCAGAGATTAAACGTACCATCACCATGGTGGTCGATTGTTCTTTACCGTTTGAACCGGCTAAGACCGAATCAAATACAGATAATTCAGGAATCGCCAATTGTTCGCTTTCTTTACGACGTGCAGGCAGGTAACCGCCTAGTGCTTCACGACGCGCCTTCATGTATTTCAATTCAGGGGAATTTTCACTTGGACGGTAGAACGGTACTTCTTCAAGCTGTTCATCGGTAAAAGGAAGATTGAAACGGTCACGCACGTATTTCAAAGAATTGATTTGCATTTTCTTGATTTGGTGGGTTTTGTTGACTGCTTCAATTTCCTCAGACAAACCATAACCTTTGACGGTTTTCGCCAGGATTACCGTTGGCTGACCTTTAGCGGTACATGCTTCGGCATAGGCTGCAAAAACTTTGTACGGGTCATGACCACCACGGTTCAGATTATCAATATCTTCGTCACTTAAATCTTTGACCAGCTCTTTGGCTTCAGGATATTTACCAAAGAACTTTTCACGCGCATAGGCGCCACCCTTCACTTGATAACGTTGGAAATCACCATCAACGGCCTCTTCCATCACCGCCTGAAGTGCACCGGTAGTATCTTTGTCCAACAGCGGATCCCAATGACGCCCCCAAACCACTTTAATGACACGCCATCCTGCACCACGGAATAAGGATTCAAGTTCCTGAATAATCTTACCGTTACCACGCACTGGTCCATCCAGACGCTGCAAGTTACAGTTCACCACCCAAATCAGGTTATCAAGCTTTTCGCGACCTGCCAGCGAAATTGCGCCCAAGCTTTCAGGCTCATCCATTTCACCATCGCCCAAATAGGCCCAAACCTTACGGTCTTCTTCCTTAATCAAGCCACGATTCATCAAATACTTCTGAATGTGCGCTTGATAAATCGACATAATTGGACCCAAGCCCATAGATACTGTCGGGAACTGCCAATAATCTGGCATCAAGTAAGGATGCGGATAACTTGGCAGGCCAATACCGCCAACTTCACGACGGAAGTTATTTAAATGATCTTCAGTTAAACGACCTTCCAAGAAAGAGCGGGCATAAATACCTGGTGCACAGTGACCTTGGTAATAGATCATGTCGCCGCCAAAGTGATCACTATTGGCACGGAAAAAATGGTTAAAGCCCACATCATATAGTGTTGCAGAAGAGGCAAAGCTGGCCAAGTGACCACCTAAATCGTCCCCGGTCTTATTCGCACGAAGTACCATAGCCAATGCATTCCAGCGAATTAAAGCGCGAATTCTGCGCTCCATATCCTGATCACCCGGCATTGCAGGTTGCTCTTCAACAGAAATGGTATTGCGGTAAGGAGTATTTAGACGCTGAATGGGAACATGAGTAGCAATTGCGCGTTGGTAAAGTTTTTCGAGTAAAAATGCCGCTCGCTCCGTTCCCATGTGTTGTAGAACCGAGTCAAAAGCATCTTGCCATTCTTGGGTTTCTTGCGCGTCAGTATCGCCATAAAACGCCATATTCCACCTATTCATTGAGCCTATTTATATTCTCTATATGTAACATACTTTAGGTAACTTCAGTTATTGTCACAGCTGAATACGGAATAGCACTATTATTTATATAATAAATACCTATTGACCATTCTTTACGCAATAAAACAAAAAACCGCCAATAAAGGCGGTTTTCTATACAATAAGTATTTGATGCAGTGATATTATCAAATTTAAAAGTTTTAGCAGCTTTTTTTACTCTACTCTTTAAATGAATTACCACACTCTTTAACTAACGTTACAACTCTTTAAATTAAAACTGACAGAATAAGTTTTAGAATTTGTCATACTCAGTGTTATGGCAACATTGCTAAATAAGCTGACGGATTTTTACGCTGACCATCTTTGACTACTTCATAATGTAAGTGTGGACCGGTACAACGACCAGTGCAGCCTACATTGGCAATATGTTCACCTGCTTGTACCTGATCACCAACACGAGCAATTAAACGAGAGGCATGCGCGTAACGGGTTAAATAGCCATTACCATGGTTAATTTCAACGTATTGACCATAACCGGTGCCCCAACCAGATTTTGTTACTACACCTGGACCTGTTGCATAAATAGCAGTACCACTTGGTGCAGAAAGATCTAAACCTGAATGATTTTCAGCACGGCCACCCATGGTACGACCACCATAAGATGAGCTTACGCGTTTCATATCAGGCAGCGGATGAGCTGCCAACCACGAGTAAGGATTGTTAGAATAACTTTTTGAGGTGCTTGAACCGTATTTTTTTGCAAGCGATTCATTGTTCAATTCAACAGTTTTTTCACGTAATTTAACTCTCATTCTAGTTTCAGCAGGAATATCAATATCATTTGATTCTGCGTAAGAACCTTGAGCTAAGGTACGGGTCAATTGTTCAATACGATCTGTTGATCCGTCGTTAGAATTGAGCTCTACCAAATCAGCGAACGCTACAGATGCGGCAGACGCTGCCAATGAAAACGCTAATAAAATACGTCTCGTATGCATAAAAAACCTCTTTTAACTGTTCTTAGTTAATGTCCTTGCGTGATCTCTTCCTTGATATCTACTGAAAGGAGCGCATAAGATTAAGACACAAATATGTAGGAACAATGTATGTCTGAACCGGTTAAGCTCTTTCAACAAACAAGAAAACACTTAAAAACAGGAAACTTTACGTTTCTCTCTACACAAGTTGCTGCATGGCAGAAACTTACAAAACTTATTCAACCGATATTGCCCCAACCAGAGCAATGGCAAGTTGTATGTTATGAAAATGGCATTTTGACGATTACCGGTGTAAATCAAGCCATGATTAGTCAACTGGCATATCTTCAAAAGCAATATATTGCTCAATTGTTACAGTTGGTTGAATTTAAAGATTTGCAGAAACTGCAAGTTCGCTTAAGAATTCCAACCCAACCACTACGCAAGCCTGAGTCCCTGACCAGATCCCTTAGTCCAGATACCCAAGATTTAATTCGTGGTGCTGCTGACTTTGTGAGCGACCCTAAGCTTAGCCAAGCAATGCTACGTTTGGCAAGCAATAAAAAGTAACCGACACTTTGATGTCCTTGAATTAAGTCGAAAATTCTGTGAACTGTTTAACAATCAAATTTGTTATAGTATAACGCACGCATTAAAAGACAATGACTTATGTCACACTCACATAAGGAATGGGACATTGCGTTTCGTCATCAAATGTTACAATTTCGTAACTACTCGGATCACTTTTAACATTACGTAATAATTGATTATTTAATGCATGTCCTGACTTATAACCATCAAACTTTGCAATAATTTGATGCCCCAGCAAGTATAAATCACCCACCGCATCTAAAATTTTGTGGCGTACGAATTCATCTGAGAAACGTAAACCCTCTTCATTTACCACGCCTGTTTCATCCACTCCAATTGCATTTTCTAAACTCGCGCCTAACGCTAAATTATTGGCTTTCAGATAGTCTAAATCTTTCATAAAACCAAAGGTACGTGCTCCACTCACTTCATAGACAAAAGTTTCGGTTGAAAAATCAATGGTTGCAGACTGGTATTCTTTTTTAAATGCAGGATGATCGAAATCGATAGTGAAATTGAGTTGAAAACCTTGATGCGGATGAAAGATAGCACGTTTATCCTCTATCAAGGCTTTAACCGGTTTTAAAATTTTGATGAATTTTTTCGGAGCATTCTGTTCTGCAAGGCCGCCTTGCATCAACAAATAAATGAATGGACCTGCACTACCGTCCATAATGGGAACTTCAGAAGCAGAAACTTCAATGATTAGATTATCAATTCCCAAGCCAGCGATGGCGCTCATTACATGTTCAATCGTACCTACTTTGGCATTTTCTTGAACTAAGTTCGAGCACATAAATGCCTCTTGAATCAGCATGGCATTCGCTTGAATATCCACTGGCGGATCTAAATCAATACGTCGAAACACAATCCCCCCATCAACATGGTGCGGCACAAAGTTAATCAAGACTTTTTGCCCACTATGAAGACCGATACCGCTCGCTTTCACGATACGTTTTAGGGTTCGCTGTTTCAACATTTTTCTATCATCTGCTCATAAAACCGATATACGTTAGCATATTTAGCTATTGATAAAAAACAAAAAGGTCGTATTGCTACGACCTTTTCTAAAACTATAACTAAAAACTGAGACTATGAGTTTATTTACGTTGCTGATTTTTCAAGTAATCTTGAATACTCATTGGTGTTGGGCGTGCAGCCCCTACAGCAGGCGCAGGCGTTGTACCAGCATCATTATTTTGACGCTGAATAGCCGGTACATCATCATCTTCCACGACAGCATGAGCAGCATGATTTGCCGGACGAGTTGCAGACTGAGATACTGGACGTTTGACTGTCTCAGTTGCATCTGCCGAATTACGGGTTAAACCCGTTGCAATTACAGTTACGCTAAGTTCATCGCGCGCATCTGGATCAAATACAGTTCCGTAGAATACTTGACCTTCATCTAAATCGACAATTTGATTGACTACGTCGGTAATTTCTTCAATTTCACCGAAAGTCACATCATCACCACCGGTCACGTTAATCAAAATGCCTTTAGCATTCATAATCGTTACGTTATCGAGCAGTGGACTGCGAATCGCTTGTTCAGCAGCTTGACGCGCACGTGTTTCACCACGTCCTGAACCCACACCCATCATGGCATAACCACGCGTACTCATTGCAGTTTTCAAATCGGCGAAGTCAAGGTTGATGTGACCTGGACGAACTACCAGATCAAAGATACTACGTACTGCATTGAGCAATACGTCATCTGCTTTTTTGTACGCGTCTTTCATTGAAATATCGCGAAATACTTTAAGCAGACGCTGGTTAGGAATAATGATTAAAGAATCCACATGCGCTTCTAAAGCTTCAATACCTTTTTCAGCAGATTGCTGACGACGTTTCCCTTCAAAGTTAAATGGAGTCGTCACTACACCAACTGTCAAAATACCCATTTCTTTGGCAATTTCCGCAACCACAGGCGCAGCGCCGGTACCTGTACCGCCACCCATACCGGCAGTAACAAACACCATATCTGTACCTTCAAGATGTTGGCGGATGATTTCACGGCTTTCTTCAGCAGCAGTTTGACCCACTTGCGGATTTGCACCTGCACCTAGACCACGTGTGCTTTGCTCGCCTAACTGGATTTTGAATTGGGCATTCATACGATCTAACGCTTGCTTGTCCGTATTGGCACAAACAAATTTTACACCTTGAATGTCTGACTCAAGCATATGTTGTACAGCATTACCACCAGCACCACCTACACCAAACACAGTGAAACGGGCTTGACCGTTGCTATCGTTTTGATCATCTTCTAAAAATTCAAATGAGGCCATGACCTTTGGATTTCCTAATTCGTAATTGGCAGTCACTTAAGCCCGTATACTGCCTTGATCTTAATAAACAAAAATTGTGTTTTAGGATGCTGTTCAACTACACGCTTGTCAAGTCCAAGCCGTTAGACGTACAACTTCCTAACAATATTCCCAATAAATTCAACTTAAAATATCGATTTTAACTGATTATTTAATGCCGACCATGCTCGACCTACTCGCTTAAAAATAGACATTTTTTCAGGATCTGTAGATTCTACAATGGTATCTTGCGTGTCACTTTGGCTAAACATTAATAACCCTGCAGCTGTTGCGTATTGCGAACGACGCAAAGCAGCCTGATTTTGCTCTTCAGCATATACCTGTACGGGTGGATTTCCTAAATGTGCTGAAACCCCTAACATATGACGTGCCAGATTTACCATTCCTTCGATTTGGCTAGCATCACCTGTCAGTACCACACCATGATATAAACCATGGATTGCACCGTTACGTTGTAATTCTTGATGAACTTGAGTCAGAATCTCTTCATAACGCGCAATAATAATTTCCGCCAATTCAATACGACTGATAGTTTGTGGACCATCAATACCTTGGAATTGAATCATATGATCGGGTTTCACCACTTTCAGATCAACACAACCATACAACAACTTGATTCGTTCCGCTTCTTCCGTTGTCGTCTGTAATACTGCAGCAATGTCACGTGTAACATGCTCACCACCACGTTGCAAAGTATGCGTCAATGCAAGGCGACCATCTAGATATACCGCAATATTGGTGGTACCTGCACCAATATCCACCAAACATGCACCATACTCTTTTTCATCTTTGAGCAGACTTGCTTCAGCGGTTGCCAAACAAGACACTACCATTTTTTCGACACCAATATTGGCACCTTTAAGCGCACGATCCAGATTCTGCATGGTACTGATCGGCAGCATCATTAACTGATAATGCCCTATCATACTATGGGCAGACATACGAATCGGATTTTGTACCCATTCTGCCGAATCATCTAATTCAAAGCCTAAAGGTACTGCGCTGACCAAATAGTGGTCTGAAGTCAAATGACTGGCTTTGGCCAACTCTAGCGCACGTACAACTTCACTGGTTGTAATTGTATGTTCACTATTTTCAATGGGTGTACGACCTGATGCATAAAAGCTTTTTAATTCTGCACTTGGAATAGAAATCCAAGCGGAATGCACCCGGCATTCAGCCATGTCTTCTGCTTCTTGTACGGCATTTTTAATTGCAGTGATGACTTTGTCGAGACTTACAATTTTTCCTTTATTCATGCCTCGGTTACGAGCTGTTGCCATCCCTATCACTTGGATATTGTCTGGCGCATGTACCTTACCAATCAAAACTGAAACTTTGTGTGTCCCAATGTCAATCGCAACAACCGAGGGAACAGCTTCATTCATTATCTAGTACCATCATCACATGTTTGGTTAATTTATGGCCATAAGCCTCTATTTTATATCAAGCCGCTCAATTATGGCTTTACCATTCTTGCATCTGCAATGCTTGTGTCATTAATCGTTACAACAAACTGACTATTTACAATATTAGGTGGTGATGAATTCTTCCATTGTATCGCCAATCCATTTCTATAACGTAAGTCAATTGATGAGATTTTAGACCAAACTGGTTTTAAATCACTTTGTGCCAGATGACTCAAGCGTTGAAGTTTACTCATCGTTTGATCTTGATCCACAATGACGCGTAAACCCGAATCAAACTGCATAAACCAAGTCATACGTTCTGTTAAATATAATTCTTTTAAACGAGCATTGACTGGCAGGAATAACTGATTAATTTCATTGTAGCGGCGCATCATCATTTTGGACTGAGACGTTGGACCGTGCAGCAAAGGTAGTTTTTGATTATTTTGCGGAATTACTTGTGCAAAAATATCACCACTATCACTCAACAGTCGTCCAGTTCCCCAACGGGCAATGGGATGACGGGGCATCACTCGTACTCGAATTGAATTGGGCCATGCACGCGAGACCACCACGCGATCTACCCAAGACAACTCTAGTGCCTGATCTCGAATTTGTTCTAAATCAGCGGTAAAATAATTTGCCGTTACCGCTGCGGTAACATGCTTCATGACCTGGCTATTTTCTGCATCTGAACGCGTACCCACAACATTGAGTTCCGCGACATGTGCATCGGTCATGACTGTATATAAACCATAGACCCCTACAGCCAATACCATGAGTGCAATCATCAATAATAACCAGCCACCCGCATTCGCAAGCTTTTCCTTACGGGTCGGTGGCTTGTCATGTATTGATGTAATTGCTGCTCGTTTACGGCGCATTGAAGCAGGAAGTTGAGCCATGGTTTAGTGAGCCGCACCTGTCAAAGTCTGTTCCAAAATAGCCACACAAAGCTCATCAAAGCTATATCCCACCGCTTTCGCAGCTTTAGGCACCAATGAATGACTGGTCATTCCCGGAACAGTGTTCACTTCTAACAACCAGAAGTTACCTTGTTCATCCTGCATTGCATCAATACGTCCCCAACCGCTTGCACCAACGGCCTGGAAAGCACGTAAAGATAAAGCTTGAAGTTGTTTTTCTTCATCCTCACTTAGACCGCAAGGAATGCCGTACTGCACATCGTTACGGTTATATTTGGCTTCATAATCGTAGAAAGCCACATCTTTTGGCGGCTCAAGACGAATTACAGGAAGCGCCTGACCATTCAGAATCACAATCGTGAACTCACAACCGCTAATCCATTTTTCTGCCATCACCACTGCATCATGTTCGGTCGCTTTTTCAATCGCTACCGCAAAGTCTTCCATTTTTTCAACTTTGCTCATACCAATACTTGAACCTTCATGTACCGGTTTGATAATGAATGGCAAACCAATACTTTCTACCACAGCATTCAAATCAGAATCTTTGGTTACAATACGGTAGGGTGCGGTAGGCAGCTCAGAACCTTGCCAGACCTGCTTGGTTTTGACTTTATCCATACCAATGGCCGAACCCTGTACACCAGTACCGGTATAAGGCAGATTCAACCATTCTAATGCACCTTGAATTTGACCGTCTTCTCCACCGCGACCGTGCAACACAATGAATGCGCGATCATAGTTGACCAGTTCAGTCACGCTACGTTCTTGCGGGTCAAAAGCTTCTGCATTTACACCCGAGCGTACCAATGCTTCAAGTACAGCTTTACCACTATCTAGAGAAACCTCGCGCTCAGCCGATTTACCGCCAAGCAACACGGCAACTTTGCCGAATTCTGAAGCATTTGCCACGTTTATATCCTTAAACTTTATAACTGAACGATCAAATTCAAAATCACATAAAGTGATTACTTTAAATACAATTTATTTTGTGCAAGTTCAATCGAGAGAGCACCCACATTACCTGCGCCTTGCGTTAATAACAAGTCATTCGCTTGTAACACTTTTTGCACCGCATTTTGTAAATTGCCTTCCACCGGATCAATCAAAATTGGTTCAACCTCACCACGTAAACGAATACTACGCGCCAAGCTGCGGCTGTCCGCGCCGACAATCGGTTTCTCACCGGCAGGATACACTTCCAGCAATAATAATTGGTCGACTTGTGACAATACATCTACGAAGTCATCGAAGCAGTCACGGGTACGGCTAAAGCGGTGTGGCTGGAACATCATGACCAAACGACGATCTGGATGGCTTTGACGCGCAGCTTTAATGGTTGCTTCCACTTCTTTAGGATGGTGACCGTAGTCATCAACCAAGGTCACGTTACCACCTTCTATTGCAAATTCACCCTGAACCTGGAAACGACGACCTACCCCACTAAAGCCTTCCAATGCACGGCAAATTGCAGCATCAGAAACACCTTCATCAGTTGCCACACCAATGGCAGCCAAGGCATTCAGTACATTGTGTAAACCCGGTTGGTTCACGGTAACACGTAATGGCTCGCGATCTTTACGCAATACGGTAAAGTGAGTGCGCATACCGTCTTGATCAACATCAACCGCACGAATGTCGTTATCGTCGTTAAAACCATAAGTCAATAGTGGGCGACCAATACGCGGCATGATTTCGCGCACATTGGCATCATCGCCACACACCACCGCCAAACCATAGAATGGAAGTTTTTGCAAGAACTGTACGAAGGTATCTTTGAGGACATCAAAGCTACCGCCATACGTATCCATATGATCGGCATCGATATTGGTCACGATTGCAGCCATCGGATGTAAATGCAGGAATGTTGCATCAGATTCGTCCGCCTCAGCCACGATATAACGGCTTGCGCCGAGTGCGGCATTGACACCGGTACGATTCAGCAAACCACCGATCACATAAGTTGGGTCCATGTTTTCTTCCGCCAACATACAAGTGATCAGACTTGTGGTGGTGGTTTTACCATGGGTTCCTGCCACTGCAATACCATGACGGTAACGCATCAACTCACCCAACATTTCAGCACGACGAACCACTGGAATACGGGTTTCAATCGCTGCTTTGATTTCCGGGTTTTCCGGGTTAATCGCTGTAGACACCACAAGCACATTGGCATCTTTAATATTTTCTGGCGTATGACCGATATAAACTTTAATCCCGTTTTCTTCAAGCTGTGCAGTCGTTTTAGACGCTTTGATGTCTGAACCCGAAACTTTATACCCCTGGTTTTTGAGCACTTCCGCGATGCCACACATTCCGGCACCACCAATTCCTACAAAATGAATGTGTTTGATACGGCGCATTTCAGGCACTTTAATTAACTTTTTCGCTTGCTCAGCAGGAGTAGATGGAGACATATAACACTCTAATTTACAATTCTTGAATTAAACGAACCACATGCTGGGTTGCATCGGGTTGTGCTTTTTGACGTGCTTTAACTGCCATTTCTGACAGCAGTTTGCGATTCATCAGTGGTGTTAGCAATTCTTTTAAATAATCGACAGTCATAGCGGCTTGCGGACAAATTTTCGCAGCATTAATACCAGCCAAAAAATTGGCATTTGCAGTTTGATGGTCATCCACTGCACTTGGGAGTGGAACAAAAACTGCAGCCACACCCGCAGTTGCAATTTCAGTGACCGTTAATGCACCCGCACGGCAAATAATTAAATCAGCATCTGAATAAGCCTTAGCCATATCTTCAATAAACGGCTGCACTTCAACCTGCAAGGTTGCAGGTGCGTCGCTATAACGTGCCTGTGTTGCATCCTGATGGTTTTGACCGCATTGATGAAATACCTGGATCGGCATATTAAGTTGTTTTAATGCTTCTGGAACACGTTCATTTAATGCTTGCGCGCCCAAGGAACCACCAACAATTAAAATCTGCAAAGGTTTCGCAGCCTTTTCACGTTCCTGATAACGCCAAGACGGATTTAAAATTTCTGTAATTTCTTTGCGTACCGGATTACCGGTCGTCACAATTTTTTTACTTGCAACGAAAGTATCAGGAAAGGCCTGACACACAGTTTTAGCAATACGGGATAACTGGGTATTGGTAAAACCTGCAATCGCATTTTGCTCATGGATAATAACAGGAATACCTAAAGCACGCGCAGCTAAACCACCCGGCCCTGCAACATAACCCCCAAAACCTGCAACAGCATCAATATTAAGCTGCTTCATATAACGCATGGCACTTAAGGTTGCTTTTAAAATTTTCAAAGGTGCCAATAATTTACGCACAACACCGTTGCCACGCACACCTTGAATATCAATTTGATAAATTGGAATATTATGATTTTTTAACAGACGATTTTCCATACCTGTTGGGGTTGCAAGCCAAGACACCTGTACCCCTTGTTGCTGTAGTTCTTTAGCAACAGCGAGTGCTGGAAAAACATGTCCACCAGTACCTGCGGCCATCATCATGACATGTTTGGGCTTTATTTGCGTTGCTTCAGTCACAGTCTAATTCTTCAATTCTAAAATATGGATAACAAAATTCTATTTTAAGCGGTCAATTGTAATCACAAACGCATAGCCATGAAAGGTTATTTACTTTTTTTCACGAACTGCTTCATTGTTTTTTTCTAAGAATTTAAAAGTTTAAACTAGTTTTATTATTAATCGACGAAAAATATACAATTTAATGCATTTTTTATCCAATTTTGCGCTCTTTTTTTAATTAATGGATCAACCTAGTCCTTCTCTACTCCCTATAAGTAAAACCTAAAAAAGAGCCCCCACTTGGACTCTTTTTCAAGAAAATGCGATTTATGCTTTCAACCCTGCTTCTAGAACATTAAATAAATCATCTGCAATAGATGTACCAAACTGATCATCAATTTCACGGATACAGGTTGGACTAGTCACGTTAATTTCAGTCACGTAATTGCCAATCACATCCAGACCGACAAATATTAGGCCTTTTTCTTTGAGATAAGGACCGACTTTTGCCGCAATGGCTTTGTCATTTTCACTTAAGGGACGGGCTTGCCCCAAACCGCCTGCGGCTAAGTTGCCGCGCACTTCGCCATTTTGCGGAATACGTGCCAAACAGTAAGGCACGGGTTCACCATTAATCATCAAGATACGCTTATCGCCCTCAACAATTTCTGGAATATAACGTTGCGCCATAATTGGCTGGGTACCATTATTGGTCAGCATTTCAATGGTAGATCCAATATTAATCCCATCTTGATACAAGCGGAAAATGCCTGTACCGCCCATACCATCGAGAGGTTTTACAATCACATCTACCTGTTCTTTCAGAAATTCACGGATCAGACCTTCATTTGAGGTCACCAAAGTGGGTACCTGAAGTTCCGGGAACTGCGTAGCAAATAGTTTTTCATTGCAGTCACGCAGGCTTTGCGGCTTGTTAATAATCCACGCACCCTCACGCTCTGCCTGCTCCAAAATATAAGTGGTATAGACAAAGTTCATGTCAAACGGCGGATCTTTACGCATCAATACCACGTCATAATCCGCAATGGATTCTTTTTTCTTTTCGCCCAATTCATAATAATGGTTATAGTCTTCAAACACTTTCAGGGGTGAGATTAAACCGAAGGCTTTACCGTGTTCGATATATAAATCTTGCTGTAATGCATAACCCAACTCATGCCCACGGCGGCTGGCAGCCCACAGCATCGCCATAGAAGAATCTTTTTTCAGGTTTACATTTTCGATGGGGTCCATCACAACAAGTACGCGCATATCGCTTTGCTCATGTATTTTTAAATTAATAAAAGTATAGCGGAGTTTAATCTTTCTTTTTTCTCAATTTTGGTAAAGCTTTTATAGGATTGTATAAAGCAGTTTCAGGAGCAGTTTATGCAACAAGCCATTATTGATTTTCACTTGGATGAGGAGGATCACTGGGTAGCCGATCTCGTCTGTGGTCATGCGCAACATGTTCGACATAATTCACCTTGGCAAAACCGTCCTTGGGTCATCACTGAAAAAGGTCGTAAAGAAAAATTGGGGATGTTGTTGAACTGTAAGAAGTGTGATCAACAAAGTGAGTAGGTTCTATATATGAATCGGTATTCAGTGAGCTATTTATGATTAATTTATACAACAATATAATAACTGTTTAAAAAACCCAAAAAAATATTAAAATATTCTAATCTAAGATTTTGAGTAAGTTAGTATTTTACCATCCACACCTCACTCCTTTCATATAAAAAACTTATCACCATAAGACGCTTATAAAAACTAAAAAAGCACAATGATTACGATGGACTAATGTGTTGATTATTTATATTACTTGCCGAAGCTCTAATTATTGTTGCAAAAATTTGATTAGTTCACATAAAGGATTAGCATTTTTAATTTATATGGTGCTAATCCTTTTATGTTCCCTTATTGATTATTTTGAAATCTTGCTAAGAAAAAAATTCTCATGCTAAATCCATTGCATAACGATCAAGGTAAGCTAGATAAAATATATTCTCTTTTCCTGACGTGAAACTGGATTATGCATACTCCCCTAAAATACAAATAAATCAGCAAACTAGCCTAAACTTCTTCTTGATTAAATTTATTTTAATGGGCTAGATTTTTAAAAATTTGCTTAAGATTTTCTAACATTTTCTCAATTTGCAAAGGAGTTAAACCATCAAAAGATTGTTCCAAAACAATGTGACTCAGGTCATTAATCTTTTGGATCATTTGCTGTCCTTTCTCGGTTAATAAAACCCGGGTAATTCGACCATCATCTTCACAACAATAGGTATCTACCAATCCTTCATCTTTTAAACGATAAACGATTTTAGTGGTCGTCGACATTTTAGAAATGACCATTTCTGACAAATCAGATACGCTAGCTTTATTTTTAGATTTTAAAGCCAGTAAAATACGGCGGCGAGAATTATCTAACCCATATTTTTTTAATGCGTGATCAACATTCTGTATATATTGGGCATGCACTTGAGTGATCCAGTAATATGGCGAATTTTCCAAATTAAAATCTGCAGCAGCAGATAAAAACTTATTGTACCTTTTTGTCATGACTTTACCTCTCTCATTCATTGTTACCATTTAAATTGTTTAAAAAATCTACACTCATTAGTAACTGCTCTATTGATTAAATAAACTTGTTCTTACTAATTTCGCTATACAATCTGTTTTTTAAAGATTGACTCTCTAATTCTTCCTTTGCTTTCTATGAGCTGGTTTCATAAAAAGAATTAGAGAGCCAAGTACCACGTAACGTCCTCTTTTGTATTTATTTATTGTTATTGTGTAAGCAGATTAAATCACTTTAATGGTTAAATGATCTATCACAAAAAATACCAACCTCCTTCTCCAAATGTATGAAAATGTGACCTGATGGACACTATTTCATCGAGAAAAATCACTTATTTCATTTAGTTTTAACCTAAGGAAGCAAGTTTAAATTGTGGTAATAAACATTTCTAATACAAATAAGAGATTGTTTAATTTAATATTTTTTTATCAATTTAAATTTCATGTTTTTAATCGATAAAATTATGTAGTTAAAAAATATGGGAAAAGTCGTGTATTTTTATTTTTCTATAACGGGCATTTTGTTTAATTTATGAAATAGTAATTTATTTTATAAAGAACATTCTGTTTAATATTTCTAAAAAATAATTTTTTATTTTAACGCAATTTTGTGCCCTTCTATCAAGAATCGAGAATACTTATTTGCTTCATTACTATTCTGAATAAATACTTGATTCCAATTCTCAATTTCTTTCTCAAAGTTTTGAAATGATTAAAATACTTTTTAAATTCTGCGAATTGAAACATGAGCAAAAAATTAAATCTCACTATTTATAAATACTAGAGATAGCCACATTATGAATAGTACGAATATTTGACTAAATCTAACTACTTCTACTTTTCAGTAATTTATCACTTTCTTAAAATCATAAAAAAGGAAGCATTGAGCTTCCTTTTTTAGTCTATCTAACCATCAGATGCCGTATTTGACACGGTAATCTTCCATTTTTGCTAAAGCTTCTTTCTCGCCCTTCGTCTCTAGGAAGTCCATCAAATCTTTCATGGTAATAAGTGCATGAACTGGAATTTCCAGTTCTTGTTGCACTTCCTGAATTGCAGACAAATCGCCTTGACCTTTTTCTTGACGGTCTAAAGCAACCAATACCCCGGCAATTTGCGCACCTGCATTTTTAAGCACAGTCACCACTTCACGAATGGCGGTACCCGCAGTAATCACATCATCAATAATCCAGACTTTTTTACCTTCAACTGAAGCACCGACCAACACGCCGCCTTCACCGTGATCTTTTGCTTCTTTACGGTTAAAACCCCAAGGTACACTTACAGCATGATTTTGTGATAAGGCTACAGCAGTCGCAGCGACAAACGGAATACCTTTATATGCAGGACCAAAAATCACGTCAACATTGTCACAAGTCGTTAATTTGTCAGCATAGCCTGAAGCCAATAGCGTTAATGCTTCACCATCATTGAGCAAACCTGCATTAAAAAAATAAGGACTCACACGACCCGATTTTAAAGTAAACTCACCAAATTTAAGCACACCACGTGATAAGGCAAGTTCGATAAAATCTTGAGGGTTAAAATTCGCTTGCGAGTTCATGAGGTGCTCCGAAATTCATAAATAGAGGTAAGACTTGCGCATGATACCAAAGAGTAGCTATCCAAGTGATCAAAAAATTCTAAGAGTCGTTTCCATTAACGTAAATGGCTTACGTTCATCAGTAACTAAAGGCTTGCTTGAATGGCTGGAACAGTCAGAAGCCGACGTGATTTGTATGCAGGAAAGCCGGATCACGCATGCGCAGTGGACTGAAAAATTTAGACCGGAAGGTTGGTACACCCACCTGTTCCCTGCTGAACGTGCAGGCTATGCAGGTACTGCTATTTATAGCCGCCTGCCTTTTGTTTCGGTGACCGATGGTTTGGGTTTTGAATTGGCCGATTCTCAAGGACGCTTTATATCTGCTGAATTTGAGCTAGGTCTGGAAAAACCTGTTCATATCTGTTCCCTTTATTTACCCTCTGGCTCATCAGGTGAAGAAGCGCAAGCCCGTAAAGATCACTTTTTAGACCAATACCAAGATATTTTAAAACAATGGCGTGATGAAGATAAATCCATCATCGTTTGCGGTGACTACAACATCGTCCATAAACGGATCGATATTAAAAACTGGTCGGGCAATCAAAAATCTTCTGGCTGTTTACCGCATGAACGTGCTTGGCTCGATCATATTTATGATGATCTGGGTTATGTCGATACTTTCCGTGAAGTGCGTAAGGAAGCGGAACTTTATTCCTGGTGGTCAAACCGAGGACAAGCCCGCGCTAAAAATGTCGGCTGGCGGATTGATTATCAAGCCTGTTCACCAGACTGGAAAGATCGTACAACCAATGCTTGGGTCTATAAAGAAACCTGGTTCAGCGACCATGCCCCAGTGATTATTGATTATAAAATCTAATGAATAAGATTTATTTGAGTGAACAATCGTTCACTCAATACCATCCAAAAACCTACAACACTTGACGCGTTTGTATATTTTTATACAACTGTTTTAAGTGCATTATTGCTTCACGGCAAAGGGATATGTCAGGATGACACAAAAGGACAGGACGCCGTAGGATGAAACAAAGTAAACCACTTCGGTAGCTTATTTTGCAAGGATGTGACAATGGACGTTGAAATGAGACCCGCATGATCAGGATGATTAAATGCGGGTTTTCTCTTTTTCTAGCTCCATCAAATCTATTTTTTTAATCATAAAGTTATTCTTATCTATAACGCTATCTTGGCAAATCTAAATGTCAATTTCATGACATGTTTATTTAATTTTTAATACTTTTAATTTTCTCTAGAGCTTATAGCTAATTTTCGCTAGGCTATCCGGTAATTGAAAATGGAGTAATCATTTTATGCTTAAAATTTATGGCATCAAAAATTGCAGCTCAATGAAGAAAGCCTTTGACCTGTTAAATCAACTGGGTCTGGTCTATAAATTTCATGATTACAAAAAACAAGGCATTGACGCTGGAACTGTAAAAAAATGGATAGATGCGATTGGACCAGATCTTATTCTCAATAAAAAAGGGACCACCTGGCGCAAACTGAGTGAAGCAGAACAGCAAACTGCGCTTGCGAATGAAAGCAATTTGATCACGACTTTAACAACGCATAGCAGTTTGATTAAACGTCCGGTGCTCGAAACTGAGCAAGGCTATGTTGTGGGCTATAATGAAGCTGTTTATAAAGCTTTAAAATAAGATCGAGATAGTAAAGCTCTCGTATAAAAAAGCCTAGCTGAATATCCACTAGGCTTTGCTTACTTTAAAATTTTTTAGTTTAAATTATTCTGCACGAATCCAGGTTTGGTTACGGCCTAAAGCCGCTATCCCGATAAAGCCACGTAACTCTAATTTTTTACCGCCATCCGTCATTTGACCTTTTAACCGGTAAGTTTTACCTGAAGCAGGGTCAAGAATTGTTCCATCTTCATAACTTGTACCCCCTGCATTTTTAAGACCATGCACAATCTTTAGACCTCTTAAAGATTTATTATGATATGGACCTTCACATTTTGAACATGCCTTTTCTTCCCCTGGTGTTAACACCTGTTGAATACTCGCAGATAATGTGCCATTTTTTTGTTCAGTAAATTTTACTATGGCTTTCGGTTGTTTCGTTTTGTCATCAATCGTTTTCCAAACAGAACCATTTAATGGATCAGCAGCATTAGCCAAAACTGTTAATCCGAGCAATCCTAGTGCAAGTGCAATTTTTTTCATTTTTTTTCGTTTCCCTAGTCTGGTATAGACGGCTTAGTATTAAAAAGTCACAACATTTTTGCAATTTTTGAATGTGACCATTTAGTGTAATCTTGTATCTTGAATTGGTAAATATCTAATCATCCCCTAAAGATAAAACAAGATGGAAGAAACATGAAGATAGATCCGCTATGGAAACAATTAATTACAGAAAGTATTTTAAAAACGGCCATTCGTAAACCCAGCCAGTTTAACTTGCCTCCCAACTCGATACGTTTTGCATTGGAGCAAATGTGTCGTGTCTTTCCAAGTAATAAAGACGTTCAAGTCAGATCACTACGCCTGGCAGGCTTACGTGCTGAAGAAATAAAACCTCAAGGTGAATCAACACAACTCATTTTGCATATTCATGGTGGTGCATTCTTTTTGGGTTCACTCGACACTCATCGTGCCTTTTTAACTCATATGGCTGCACGTACACAGATGCAAGTGCTTCATGTCGACTATCCCTTAGCTCCAGAGTCTGTTTATCCTGAAGCCAGTGATGCGATTTTTGACATTTATACCACTTTGTTAGGGCAAGGAATTCAAGCCAAAGACATCATTTTATCGGGCGACTCTTGTGGTGCTAATTTGGCTTTAGCTCTTGCACTTAAAATTCGTGACGAAGGCCTTCCTCAAGTCAGTGGCTTGATATTATTATCCCCATTTTTAGATTTGACTTTAAGCAGTGAATCTTTGCGTTATAACCGCAAGCACGATGCACTGCTCTCTATTGAAACTTTAGAAGCAGGGATTGATTATTACGTACCGAAATTTATGGATACCGCAGACCCGGCTATTTCACCTGTGTTTGCAGACTTAAGCGGATTACCACCAATCTTGGTTCAAGTCGGCTCTAAAGAAATTTTACTGGATGATGCACAGCGCTTTAAAGAGAAAGCGGAACAAGCCGGTGTTGATCTGACCTATAAACTTTACACGGGTATGTGGCACAATTTTCAGATGTTTCACACTTGGTTTGATGAAGGAAAACAGGCTTTGGCCGATCTGGCCGAATTTGCACATCGGCTCGATCGAGATTAATCCTGGTATTAAAAAGCTTGGTATTAAAAAAGTAATTCATATAAAAAAGGTCAGCCGAAGCTGACCCAAGAGGAATACTCTATATTTTCAAAAATTACAGTGCTTGTACTTGGGCTAAAGCGTTAGAAATTGCCTGCTCTTTCAGCTCTGGCCCCATATTGACACCTTCAGCACGAATAATTTCGACATCATTCACACCGGTAAAGTTAAATACAGTTTTCAAAAAACCTTCCTGAAAATCGACTGGACTATTTTCACCATACACCCCACCACGACTACTGGCGATATAAACTTTTTTCTCACCGGCCAAACCCACCGGACCATTCTCAGTATATTTAAAGGTCTTACCGGCTACACTAATACGGTCAATCCAAGCTTTCAAGGTTGAAGTCAAACCGAAGTTATACATGGCCGCACCAACCACCACGATATCCGCATCAAGGTATTGCTGAATAATTTTTTCACCCAAGGCAACTTGTTCTGCATCTTGTCCCATTAAAATGGCACCGGTTAAGTGTGGAATCGGCTGGGCAGCTAAATCTAAATAATCAACCGCTAAATCTGTATGTTTAGTCTGTAATTGATCAACAATGGCTTGGCTTAATTGGCGTGAAACTGAAACAACGCCTAAAATACTCGAATCGATATGTAAAACTTTCATGCTCAAAACCTTAATCTTTATTTATTCAATGAACCCAGTTTAATCGATCAACAAAAATAGAATAATACCTTTATACACAACACACTGTTTTATATTTGGAACAATAATCATTCAGATGAAGTGCATTTTTATGCTTAAAAGATTAAATTCCCTATGCACCAATCTTCTATCTAGACGGCCTGCCTTATCAAAATATGTTTTGGGTTAGCTCAATGATGTATTTCATTGCGCCCATATTGATTAGCTGTTTAATTTTATTTGAAATTTTACTCAGCCAATGGCGGCATAGAGAAAAGTTAATTCAGAATTTAAGTCGGATTGATCCACTGACCAATACCCTTAACTGCCGTAGTATTAATTATTGTTTAGAAAAATTAGAGAATAAACCAACAAATTCTTACGCTTTGATATTAATCGGCCTGAATCATTTTAAACGGATTAAGGAACAATATGGGCATGATAAAGGCGATGAAACCCTAATTAAAGTCAGTGAAGTGCTCTCACGAATTATTTGTGATAGCGATGTCTTGAGGCGATTTGGCGGAGAGGAATTTATTGTTATTCTAAATAGTTCTTCTTTAGAACAAGCACAAACTATTGTTGAGCGTTGTCGTCAAGCCATTCAACAGCTGGATTTACGCAGTGATTCGGGCGAGAAAATTCAGGTCACAGCCAGTTTTGGGATTACATTATCGAATATCCAACTTAGACCGCAACAGTTGTTAAGCCAAGCAGACAAAGCCCTGTATGAAGCAAAAGCATGTGGGCGTAATCAGGTTAAATGTTATCAAGACTTCTTCAGCGAACCGAAATCCTGTTAAAGCGTTTGCTGTTGATATGGCTCTAAATAATTCACCCACGCCTTTTCTTGTAATGCGCCATCAATCCATAATTTCATAGCCGGATGCTGCATCATGGTTTGCATATACTGCTGTGTAGACTTGCTGACCGGTAACACATAGGTCATTAGCCGTGTCACCACCGGTGCATAAAATGCATCGGCAATCGAGAATTCACCACATAAAAAACCGTTCATGTCCGGACGTTCTGACCAGATCTGCTCGATACGTGCCACATCATGGCGCAGCTCAGCATTGTCCTGCCACAAATGTTTGCCAACATCTTCCAGATTCGCCCGGATATTCATGCCGCAGGCATTGCGCAAACTCGAAAATCCACTGTGCATTTCCGCAGAGATACAGCGCGCACGTGCACGTTGCTTAACATCTTTCGGCCATAAGGCCTGATCTGAATTTTGTTCTGCCAAGTATTCACAAATAGCCAAGGAATCCCAAAGAATCAACCCCTCATCCACCAACACGGGGACTTTACCATTGGGGTTAATTGCCAAAATATCCTGTTTAAAAGTACCTGTGTTCCGTTGTGCGGGAAAGGGAATCATGATTTCTTGAAACGGTAAATTAAACGCTTTCAGCACTAACCATGGGCGCATTGACCAACTGGAATAATTTTTATTGGCAATATAGAGCTGATACATGAAATTATTGTCCTATATGTTTTTGAAACAGATCGAGCTGTTTTATTAACTCCGCTTCGGTAAAAGCTCCGGTTAAACGTAAACCGCGAATTTCTTGTTGTTTTGGATTTAAAAATAAATACGTTGGTGGACCTAAAATATCCCATTGATTTAGCAATCCCTGATGGGTTGCATCATAATGACTCAAATCCAGTTTAATCAAAAAATACGGGGCCAAAGTTTGCTGCACTTGTGCTGATTTTAAGACACGGTGTTCAATCGGCTGACATGCCACGCACCAGTCGGCATAGACATCAATAATAATGGCTTGCTCAGATGGCGCACTGGCTAACAACTGCTGAAATTCGTTGGCTGTTTTAGCCACATGCCATGTCGCTTGAGTAGTGCTTTGCTGAATAAAGAATCGTTGACTGTGTTGATATTGCGTATAGGCCAGATAAGGAATCACGGTGATTAATGCTAAAATATACAGCCATTTGAACTGTGTTTTTTGTCCGACTAAGCGCGCGATTACATAGCCAATAAAGCTTAAGCCCAAGCCCAGACCTAGCCATTGCATCCACGCTTCAGAAATTAAAGGCCGAATAAAATATAGTGCCAAAGCCAGCATGATAAAGGCAAAAATCACTTTAATCTGGTGCATCCACTGCCCTGCTTTGGGCAAAATTCTTGCACCTAAAACACTGGCTAGAAGCAAGGGAGTGCCCATGCCAAAACCCAAAGTGAACAGTAATAATGCCCCTTGCCACTGACTTTGGGTTTGGGAAATAAATAATAACGCCCCGGCTAAAGGTGCGGTCATACAGGGTCCAACCAGTAAGGCCGAGATCATGCCCATCACCGCTGCACCCACCAAGCTGCCGCCTTTTTGTAGGGAATGTACCCGGTCTAAACGGTTTACCAAAGCATGCGGCAATTTAATTTCAAACAGACCAAATAAATTCAGGGCGAACAAGACAAAGAGCGCACTAAAAGCAATCAGGGTAGAAGGTTGCTGCAACCAGCGCTGGAAGTTCAAACCGGCAGATGAGGCGATTAAGCCTAAAATGGCATAGACCATGGCCATGCTACAGACAAAAACCAAGGCAATCATCCAGGCTTTTAAGCCCTTGCTGTCGCGCACGATTAGCGAGGTTAAAATCGGCAACATTGGTAAGGAACATGGGGTAAAGGCCAGTAAAACCCCTAAGCCAAAAAATAGCAACAGACTATAAAATAAAGAATTTTTTGCCAGTTGTTGCGACCACATCTGATCTTGAGCAGTATCTAACGCAACTGGAGATTCAGCACTTTCTACATTATTTTGTTCAGTCGAAAAAGCTGTCTTACTGCTTGTTGTGTTATTCGATGACTGTGAAAGGTCGAGCAAACGCTTGCTGGATTTAGCCTGATTTTGAAGAAGCACCAAGCCATCGATATCGGTCTGAAACTCGACCGTTTGCGGTGGGTAACAAATGCGGTCTTGGGCACAGCCCTGCCAAGTCACCTGATAAGTTTTTGATGCTTCAGTCGGAATGTTGAATTGAATATTCTGAAAATAAACTTGGGTATGTCCATAGTTTTCATCATACAGATCGGTGGCTTTAGGCAGTTTTAAAGCAAGTTTTTGTGTTCCCTGCTTAACTTCAAACTTATGTTGGTATAAATAATAACGATCGGGAATTTTCCAATTCAGCTGTGCTTCATGCTTACGGTTGGATTCAACCGTAAAAGAAAAAGCATCTTCTGCAGAACGCAATTGATCTTGTGCCTGTAAAGTCATTGAAAACAATAAAATGACGCTACAAATAAATCCGCTCACAGCGGAATGAAACAAGAACCCATTATTTGGAAGATACTTTTTCATATACATTTATGTTTTTAATTAAAAGAGGAAAGAAACACCCAAACCTGACTGGTAGCTTTTATCTCTACCATTCAAGTCAACACCCACACTAGCATCCATTTGTACGCGGTTATTCAGTGCATAAATAACACCAGAACCCAGTGAATATTCATAATGTTCACTTTCAGCCTTGCGGTACACAAATTCAGAAAAACCTGACCATTTATCCGCAATTTTATATTCAATGGTTGGGACGGCAGTCACAGCCCAATTACTGTTTTGGGCTTCATAACGCATGGTAATTGAAGTGGTAATCAGATCAGTCGCTGCATAAGCTACCGCAGAACTCAGGCTGTAAATATCATCATGATGACTAAAGCCATCATTTCCGGTCGCTAAAATGGCTTCTGCCAAAATAGCCATAGAAAGCTTGTCATCATCCAGATCAATGGCTTTTTTAAGTCCAATGCTGACATCGCCCAACCCATCCTCTTCAACTGACTGACCGGCACGTTTTACTTTGCTCCAAGCTGGACCTTGCCATCCCAATTGTAACTCTAGGTCTTTGGCCAAACCGGTACGCAATAACATATCTGCGTTTAAAGTGACAGTTTTTTGTTGTTCGCCCTCTATCGTGGTTTGGTTATAGCTGACATTCGGTAAACCTTGTTCCCATGCCAGTTGACCGACTGGAGTAATACCGGTACCGAAACCTGTCCCCGGACGGTCAAAGGAAAATTCAGCAGCCATAGTATTCATACTGAAACCTGCCGCAACAATCAAAGCTACTATTTTTACTGCTGACATTTTTATCTCGCTATTATGTTAATTCTTTGGTCATTTTAGCACCGTGACTACGGAGCAACTCCAAGGTTTGTTTTTCTTCTGCCAAAGCTTCTGACCAGTTAATTTCATCAAAATCACAATCAAAGAATAAATCACTGATTGAAGATAAAATGGTGAGCCCTTCTTCATCCTTGCTATTTGGATCTACTTTTTCATCGAGTAAGCGTTTTACTGCAGGCACACAGGCAGCACTGGCCGCATCCCATAATGGACCATACAGTTCTTCAGCATCCCATAAATGTATATTGGCTTTGGCCTGAATAAGCGCTTCTAAAATTTCAATATGTATCGCCAAATTTTGTTGTTTTTCTTGTTCAGATAAGGGTGAACCTGCTTCATGGGCTTCACAAATCTGCTCCCACCATTTGAACAAACCATCTGACCAGACAGAAATCACCGGACCTTTTTCAGGATCAATAAAATTAGGGTCAAGACCTTCTGCCAAAAGGCGTTGTACTTGAGCAAGATCGAGTTCTTCAATTGCTTGTACAAAGACTTGTTGTTGCGCTGTTAACATGGAGAAAGTTCTCTTCAATCAGTTTTAAACCATTATGCCCAATAAACGCTGATTTGTTTTAGATAAATGTATAACAAGCATATTTATTATTCATTTAGCTTTCCTAACATGGACACGTAAAAAAAGCTCCGAAGAGCTTTTTTCCTATCTAATGAAGCATGTTGCTAGTTAATCTTTTAAATCCTCTGCATCCTCAGTATCAGCATCGTTAACTTCAGCGAATGCCGGCACTGCCGCACGAGGGTTTTCTTTCTTCTCGAACAGATGCTCTAAACTGCGTTTCAAACGATCAATGGCACCATGGATAGCAGTATCAATATTATGACCGCGATGGTTGACCACTACAGGTTTCAACCCTGCTGGACGCGCTTCAATCATGCAGTTAATATCGTCGGCACCGCCTTTGGCTGCATTTTCGTCGCTAAAATGAACTGAAAAGTGAGTAATACGTTCACTATGACGTTGGAATTCTGCATTCAGTTCTGCACGAACATAAGTAATTAAACGTTCACTATTTTGAATGTTTTTATCTGTACGGATTTCAATGTTCATATAATTTCATCCTCTTTTATTCACATCTTTTTGTGCAAAACTTCTTATCTTGGCACGTTTAAACTTGCTGTAAAAACAGCGCGAAACATCTTCAAATTAGTTTGGAACGAATTCCTCCACATTGAACGATGAACACTTTTGAGTCTGCAGAATCGTGTCCTTATGCTTCGAATATAATGGGCTATGCGAAGCAGATGCAAGTAGTATTTTGATATTTTTAAATAACCACATAGAAATTAGGTGATTTAAATTTATTTGCCAAGTTATTTGATAAATCTCATATTATTGGTTATCGCCGAGAACTACAGTATAAAATCGTTTGATGTTTTTTATCCGCCTGTATTTTTAAGTATCAAAGCTGTAGTTTAATTTTGAGTCAAAAGGCATTTTAGAGAATTAGATTATTTTGAATTATTGATCAATTTTGGCTTTATTTTTGCTAGAGAATCTGTATGCTTTGTTTGCTTCTCGGGGGAGATATTTTTTAATGAAACTTACACAAATTTTTGCTACATGTGCCTTGGCTTCAACTGCTGCACTTACTCAAGCTGCGCTAATCTGGCAAGACTTCAGCGTGACTGGTCTTTATGGTGAAAACTATGAAGTTGTAGATGATCAGCAAACCACTATGACTGTTGAATATGCAGCTAAAGTAAAGTATGCAGATGTATTCTTTTTTGCTGACCGCCTGCGCGGTGGTGATGATCATAAGTCAACTTATTTTGAATTATCACCTCGTTTAAGCTTGGGTGAAGTAACGGGTCAAAAACTTGCTTTTGGTCCAGTAAAAGACGTGTTAGTTTCTACAACTTGGGAAGCAAACAACGATGATTTCAGCAGCTTTGATAACTTCTTATACGGTGTAGGCTTCGATCTAGATATTCCATATTTCCAATATGCGAGTGTAAATTTCTATCGTGCCAATAATGAACTTCAAAAAGATGACTATCAAATGACACTCACTTATGGTGTGCCATTTAAGTTAGGCTCTGAAGACTTCCTGGTTGACGGTTTCCTCGACTGGTCCACAGCAGAAAAAGATGACCATGCAAGTGAACTCAACTGGACCACTCAGTGGAAATGGAATGCAGGTAAACACATTTCTCCAGACACTCGCTTATACCTTGGTATCGAACATTCAGTTTGGAACAATAAATTTGGTATTAAAGACCAAAATGAAAATAACGTAAGCGCATTGGTTAAATACCACTTCTAAGCACAACGTTTTTTTAGATCTTAGATGAGCGTTTAAAAAGCAGGGCTTCGGTCTTGCTTTTTTATTGCCCTAAAATGGAATTATTTCTAAAATAAAACCTCTATTTATTCATTCGGCATATGTAATGGACTTTCAAGTACGTCCCGCTCAAACACAAGATCTAGAACAGATACTGAATATTTATAATGCTGAAATTTTAAATGGAACTGCAACCTGGAATGACAAGGAAAAATCTTTAGATGATTTTCATCACTGGTTTAAAAATCTCGCCGCTCAACAGTTTCCTTTATTGGTTGCTGAAGATTTAGAGACTAAACAGATTGCAGGCTACGCTGATTATTCTTCATTTCGTCAAATTCACGGCTTTAAACATACTGTCGAACATTCTGTATTTATTCATCCTGACTTTATCAGACAAGGTTTAGGTAAAGCTTTAATGTTTAAATTGATTGATCATGCAAAACAGCATCATATTCATGTCATGGTCGCGGCAATTGATCATGAAAATAAAGCTTCTATTGTTTTACATGAGAAATTAGGATTTAAGCACACAGGCTATATGCCTGAAGTAGGACAAAAATTTGGACAGTGGCGTGATTTAGTATTAATGCAACTGCTACTGGATTAAGTATGAAATTATTCAATCTTCTGAAAACAATGTTTTAAGTTTATTTATTTACTGCTAAACAAATAATGTGTATGTGCTTTAATAATAATAATAAATAATTTGAATAAACCTTGTTTGGGAAATTTCATGGCAAAATTTTTAAATACCAGTGCGACCAATTTTTTCTTGGAAGAACTGATTAAAAATGCAAAAGAGCGGCTCATTTTAATCAGTCCTTATTTACGTTTAAACGACCGTATTAAAGAACTTTTAGAAGACAAAAACCGTTTAAAAATTGATATCCGGATTGTTTATGGAAAAAGTGATTTACATCCTGATGAAATCAAATGGATGCAAAAACTTGATTATGTACGCCTCAGCTTTTGTAAAAACCTGCATGCAAAATGTTATATGAATGAATCGGAATGCATTATTTCAAGTTTAAATCTCTACGAATTTAGTCAAGTGAATAATAATGAAATGGGTATTTTAATTCGTAAATATGAAGATGATGAAGTATTTAAAGATGCTTATGAAGAATCTCAGCGCATTATTCGCATCAGTGATGAACTTCGAATCTCATTAGATGAAGTAAAAACAGGACAAGCTCAGGTTGAAGAAAAAAACGATGAGGACACTGATCATTTAACTAAATTAACTTCATCAAAATTAGCGGCAAAACATAAATTAAAAACTGCTGATTTATTAGATAAGTTTATTGAAAAAGGATTTTTAACCCTCAATGAAAATGGCAAACATTTACTCACAGAACAAGGCAAAGCCATGGGCGGAGAATTTAGGACAAGCCAATACGGTGGTTATTTTCTGTGGTTAGAAAGTGTGGAAATCTAATAAAAAAGCCCTTTTTGGGGGCTTTTTTTATAAATGCTTAAACCACTAAATCTGCCAGGTTACCTTTTTGTTCGAGCCATTCTTTACGATCACCGGCACGCTTCTTGGCAAGCAACTTATCGAGTAATCCTGCAGTAAATTGCATGTCATCTAAATCGAGCTGTACCAGACGGCGCGTATCCGGGTCTAAAGTCGTTTCACGGAGTTGGCTGGCATTCATTTCCCCCAACCCCTTGAATCGGGTAATTTGCGGCGTTTTGGTTTTGGTTTTCTTCAGAATTGATTCCAATTCGTCTTCATCCAGTGCGTAATGGACATCCTTGCCATCATCAATCCGGAACAAAGGCGGCATGGCAACATACAAATGCCCCTCTTCAACCAAGGTGGGGAAATGTTTTACAAACAATGCGCATAATAGCGTCGCGATATGTAAACCATCTGAATCGGCATCAGCAAGGATACACACTTTGCCATAACGTAATTCTGAAAGGTCATCACTGCCAGGATCTACACCAATCGCAATGGCAATATTATGTACTTCCTGAGAAGCTAGAACTTCATCAGATGCCACTTCCCAGGTATTCAAAATTTTCCCGCGAATCGGCATGATTGCTTGAAAATTTTTATCCCGCGCTTGTTTGGCAGAACCCCCGGCAGAATCTCCTTCCACAATAAACAGTTCAGATTCATCCAGCGTATGACCGACACAATCGGACAGTTTCCCCGGCAAAGTTGGCCCTGCCACAATTTTTTTACGTTCAACTTTTTTAGCCGCTTTTAAACGACGACCAGCTTTGGCGATCATCATTTCAGCAAGCTGCATTGCCGTATCAGAGTTTTGATTCAACCACAGTGCAAAAGCATCTTTGGCGATATTCAGTACAATGCTTGATGCTTCACGGCTTGAAAGACGTTCCTTGGTTTGACCGGAAAATTGTGGTTCCTGAAACTTTAAAGACAGAATGTAATTCACACCATCCCAAACGTCTTCCGCAGACAGCTTTAAATTACGCGGCAATAAATTACGCAGTTCACAGAACTCGCGCATGGCATCCGTGACACCTGAACGAAGACCGTTTACATGGGTACCCCCTTGTGCAGTGGGAATCAGGTTAACGTAACTTTCCTGAACCTGTTCACCGCCTTCAGTATTCCAGCAAATTGCAAATTCTGCACTGGCACGTTCTGCTTCTCCAGTCGCCACAAAAGCAGGACATGGAATAATCTCGCGATCTTGCAATTCATCCATCAAATAGTCGACCAGACCATTTTCAAATTGCCATTCAATTTTTTCGTTATTAATTTGATCGATATACACAATTTGTAAGCCGGCTGCTAAAACCGCTTTGGCTTTTAAATTATGTTTTAACGCTTTTAAGGCAAATTTGGGTGAATCAAAATATTTTGTATCTGGCCAGAAATGAACCCTGGTGCCTGAAGCACGCTTGGGTGCTTTACCTTGAAACACTTCCAGCTGTGAAACCGGTTCACCATGCTCAAATGCCATTTTATAGACATTGCCTTGGCGCTGAACTTCCACTTCAATCCGATTTGACAGTGCATTTACTACCGAAATACCCACACCATGCAAACCACCTGAAAACTGGTAATTGTCGGTGCTAAATTTACCGCCAGCATGCAGTTTGGTCAGGATAATTTCAATCCCGCTTTGGCCATATTCAGGGTGAATATCGACAGGCATCCCCCGGCCGTTATCTTCGACAGACAAAGATCCATCTTTATACACCGTCACGGTAATTTTATTGGCATGCCCTGCAAGTGCCTCATCCACAGCGTTATCAATGACTTCTTGTGCCAAATGGTTTGGACGAGTGGTATCGGTATACATTCCCGGACGACGACGAACCGGATCTAAACCAGATAAAACTTCAAGTGATTGAGCCGTATATTGAGACACGTTGTACTGTTTCCTTATTTTATACAATCCGATAAAAACTGTAATGCTATTGGTATTTTGTCTGCGAAATTGTCCATCGCATGCTTGCCATTCGTTTCTGTGATGATCATAGACTGATGTGAAGCGTTGCTATAATAGCGCTGTGCTTCACGATAATCCAAAACTTCATCGCCTTGTTGCAGTAACACCAAAATTTTGGCTGCATCTTGCACAAATGGAACCGCCATCTGCCGCAGTTGATCAAGTTGTGTATGATCCAAAGTCCATTGGGCATTCACCTTATAGGGAATCTGCTCGCTGCCAAACAAATTATGAAACAGTTGCCATGGTCGCATGGCAGGATTAATTAAAACAGCCGGCACCCCATGTTTTGCGACCAGTTGTGTCGCATAAAAGCCTCCAAGACTGCTTCCAATGAGGACCACTTGATCTAAAGTTGCAATCATATCCGAAACATAAGCTAAAGCCTGTTTGGGTGGCATATTTAAATCAGGTAAATAGACCACAAAATTGTTCTGCTGCTGGCAAAATGCTTTAATCTGTTGCCCTTTTATGGACAAGCTACTACTTTGAAATCCATGTAAATAAATAATGTTCATCGTTTTTTATTTCATATTAATTTAAATGAATCTGATTTATTCTAAAATGAGAACGACTTTAACAATTCGTTTTAATTTGCATTTTACAGGAATTGTCAGACAAAAAAATTACAACTAAAACACAATTCTCGTTATTGTAAAAGCTGTTCGAGATGAACCCTAGAAGATTAAAATCTAAGAATTTATACCCGGATCTCAAGAAAAAATAAAGTGCCTGTGGAACATGATTGGAAAAAGGATAGGATAAAATGCCAAGTTTAACACCATTGCATGAAACCTATTGTAGATGGGATCGTACTCCACCCAGCCAAGCCGATGTATTAGAAGGTCTGGCTCAACTGGTCACGACCCGCTTAGGGGATGTGGTACAAGATCTGATTCAGGTGATTCAACGCGAAATCATGATCAGTCTATTTGGCATGAGTGAACAACGCTCGAAAAAATTACAGCGAATCCCTTACATTGAAAAACTGTACCAGTTCTCCTACGATACTTTGCTTAATTCCGGACTTTATGTATTTGCACCAAGTTTACGCCAGATTATTGAAAAATATCCAAAATTACATGATAAACCGCTTACACCCTCACTACACTTTTTAATCGGTGTCTTAAATGGGGTACTGGGGGATTATTTACTCAAATATCAAAACCCGCTTGCCCTGCCGATGGTGTTATACGATCACTACGGTGAACTGCAAAAAGGTGATCTATCCGGTCGGGTGGTAATTTTTGTGCATGGCTTATGCTTAAACCATTTAGATTGGTCAACGCATCAATATGGCGGTATTGGAGAGAAGTTATTGGCACAGCGTGGCAATAAAACCATGCTCTACCTGAACTACAATACCGGACGACGTATCTCTGCCAATGGACGTAGCCTTGCCAATACTTTAGAAGATTTGATTCATCGTAACCCATTGATTACCAGTATTGATTTAATCGGTCACAGTATGGGCGGCCTGGTCTTACGTAGCGCCTTGTTTTATGGCAAACAGAACATGTATCCATGGATACACCTGACAGAAAATCTGGTCTGTTTAGGGTCACCGCATCATGGTGCGGTTTTAGAACGTTTTGGTTTTATCATGCAGGATAAACTGGGACACTTCCCCTTTGTAAAAATTATTCGACATATCGTCAATATTCGCAGTAACGGCATTTTAGATTTACGTTATGGCAGCGTACGTGATGATGACTGGGAACATAATCATGCCCGGATTGGGGGGATGGATGACAATCGTAAACCTGCTCCCTTGCCTTCCCATATCAATACTTTTTTCGTTGCTGCCTCCATTGCCTATGAGAGTAGAAAAAATCGCCCTTTAAATGTATTGGGTGATTATCTGGTCAGTATTAAAAGTGCTTTAGGCGAACATCCTAATCCACGGTTTCAATTGAAAGTGCCTGAATCGCATAAAGCTATTTTCTATGGCTTAAATCATTTTGAACTGCACTATCATGCCAGTGTGGCTGAACAAATTGCGAAATGGTTTTATCCGCCACAAGATGAACCAGTGAAAGAACAGGTGCATGAATACAGGCTGCAATTAGAAGATTTATCGGGTATTGCGCTGACTTAAACGAATAAGAAAAAAGCCAACTTAAAGTTGGCTTTTTTATGAGATTTTTTATTTCTTCTTGATAGGCTTATGCGTTACAAATGGATAGCTACGCAACAATTGCCACAGACTGAGTAAAACCAACACCGCAAAGAATAACAGCGACCATACCGGCAAGGATTGCCCTAGGAAAGTCCAATCTACTTTGGCACATTCGCCCGAACCTGTCAGTACTTGTTCAAACACCGACTTTAAAGGCAAAGTTTCTACCCAGTAATCCAAGCCTGGACCACAGCTGGGAACTTGATCGGGTGGCAAATTTTGTAGCCAGACATGACGCGCTGCCACACCTGCCGACCAGAGAATACTGATTGAACCCAATAAGGCATAAATACGTTTAACCGCATTTGAGTTCGGGTTATGTAAAAAAGCGACCAGAGAAACAACCCCCAAGCCAATCAGGCCAATGCGTTGAAACACACATAATGGACAAGGTTCAAGTCCTTGTACGTGTTCCAGATATAACGCAAACGCCATGCCAATGACGCTGGCCAAAAACAAAAAACCACTCACGAAGCGATAACTCCATTGCATGGTGAATCCTCTTAATTTTTATCGATAATCGGCAAGATATTGCTCAAAGCTGAGACTGCTATCTTGTTCGAGTTGCTGTTGTTGTTGCAAAGATTGCTCAGCCAGCCCCTCAAAATAAGACATTGTATCCGGGCTTAATTGATGCTGCGCATAGGTCGTTGCATGTTGTTGTGCCATAAAACTACCAAAGTTCCATGTGCCACCATTTTCTAAAGTATCGGCAATCACTTGTGCAGACAGAGTTTCATCCACTTCATCAATGCGTTTAAGCATGATCGCCAATGCAGCTGAATACAGATTGGTACTATAAGTCGCATCCAGCAAATCAGCCAAAGGTTGCATTTCTGTAAGCTGAGTACGTGACCAGTCTTCAATGGTATGTTCACCTGCTGCATCAATAATCAATGCATTTGGCGCACGACCACGATTCACCACCTCAGTCTGATTACGCTCAATCTGTTCTTGTTCTTGATCCAGTAAATCCGGACTATCTTGCAATAAACAATACAATGCCAGTACTTCCAGGAATGCCGCTGTGTTTTCATCGATCCCGATCGGACTATAGGGATTGACATCTACGGCACGCAGTTCGACATAGCCCACCCCACGCTTCTCAAGCGCTTGAGATGGGGTTTCCCCAGCTTGAGGCACCTGTTTCGGACGGACTAAACTGTAGTATTCATTTTCAATTTGCAGCACATGGTCATTGATTTGAATCGGCTCACCCTGTTCATCATTTAGACCCAAACGGCTAAACGGCGCATAAGGCGTTTTTACCGCTTTTTGCAATCCCTCTAAATAACCCGACAGGTTATTGTAGTGAATGCCCAATTCTTTCTGGGCAGAATTCTGATAACCAAAATTACCCATGCGCAGTGCTGTCGCATATGGCAGGAACAAGGTTCCTTTTAATAAAGGCAATAAGTGATGTTCACGTCCAGTCATAAAGCACTGGCACACTGAGGGACTGGCCCCAACCAGGAACATTACCAATGGGGTTAAACGAATAAAGTTACGAATTAAACCAAAGTAACGATGACTGCGATAATCCTGCAAAGTTAAACTTTTTAGTGTGTCGTCAGTTTCTTGTTGTTGCAGCGCTTCAAACACTTGGTCAGGGAATGATAAATTATAATGCACCCCTGAAATGGTCTGCATGCGACGACCATAACGCACGCCTAAGCCATGACGATATAACGTCTTAAAACGGCCCGCATTGGAGGTGCCATATTGTGCTAAACGAATATTGTTTTCCTCATCATCGAGCATACATGGCATCGACAATGGCCACAGTTTTTCACCATTTTCTAAATAGCGATGGGCAATCGCATGAATATCTTCTAAATAATGCAATGCTTTTTTAATGCTGTCTTGTGGCGGAGTAATAAACTCCATCAAAGCTTCTGAATAATCTGTGGTGATATGCGGATGTGTTAAAGCCGACCCGAGTGCTTTTGGATGCGATGCTTGCGACAAAAAACCATTGCTTTGCATACGCAGGCTTTCGCGCTCAATACCGCGCAACATGCCTTTAAACAGCGAAGAATCCACCCAAGCTGGTAATACAACTTGAGAGGTCGATTCGGGTTGACTCATTACAATCTCGCTTATCGGAAGATAACTACTAAATAGAACTACTAAAATAAAATCATCAGTTTATAGCAGTATAACGTGATTTTGGACTGTCACATTAAACCGAGTATAGTTTTCAAGCAAATGTCGATTTTATTTCTGGCAAATTTTTATCACAAAGTTACTCTATAAGACACCTACAATTTGTGATTGTATTGAATAATAAGTGCTAAGGAATTGTAAATATTATGAATTATCAGGATATTCTGGACTTTTGGTTTAACCCCGAAACACAGCCTTTATGGTTTGCAAAAAGTGATGATTTTGATGGATTAATTAATCAAAAGTTTCGTGATATTCACCAGCAAGCAGCACAAGCCGAGCTTTGGTCGTGGCGAAAAACTGCCGAAGGCCGCCTGGCTGAAATTATTGTACTGGACCAATTTTCACGAAATTTGTTCCGGGATCAAGCGCAAGCCTTTGCCCAAGATGCTTTGGCACTGACCCTTGTCCAAGAAGCAATTAGCCTGGATTTGGATGAACAATTAAGTCCAGAACAACGTGCGTTTTTATATATGCCGTTTATGCACAGTGAATCGAAATTCATCCATGAATTCGCGTTAAAATTATTTCAACGACTGGGTAATCCCATGAATCTGGATTACGAGAAAATGCATAAAGCAATTATTGACCGTTTCGGGCGCTATCCGCACCGTAATCAAATTTTAGCGCGTACCTCGACTGCAGAAGAGCTCGAATTTTTAACCCAACCCAACAGCAGTTTCTAAACATTTATTGTGTCTCCTCCCTCGCACAGTAAATTGGTATGGAGGTTTAACATGAAAAATAGCATTATGGGCCTCAGCATAGTGGCGGCAATTGCCCTCTCTGGCTGTGCAACCACACCTTCCAAACCGCTGACTTTTGACCAATTAGGTCAATTCAGTAATATCCCTTTAAATTCACAGTCCTATCGCATCAGTTTCCAGGCACGTCCCAACATGAGTTTTGGGACAGCCGAGGAAATCACCTTGGTCAAAGCAGCTCAAACCACCCTACAAAACGGATTTCGCTATTTTAAAGTCCTGAATGATCCAAGTAATCGTAGCCAAGCCCCACGACAAGCTGTGGTCTACTCCACCCCAATGTACTATCCATACGGCTATTACAGCCGTTATCCTGGTTTCTGGCCTGATCCATTTTATGATATGCCGCGCGTAGTGAATATTGACCCAGTAGAGGTTTCCTATACTATTGAATGTTATAAAGATCAGAAAAAAGCACCAAATGATGCCTTCGATGCCTATTTAATTTTACAATCGTTAGGGCAAAAATACGGACTTAGCCCGACTGGACAAGTTTTACAGCCTCCAGTCGTGACACCAAAAAAATAACCGATCTCCCCTATTAACAGGAATATTGCATGACTCCAGCGGAAGTAACTCCTCCACCTAGTTTGCAACGCAGTAAACGCTTTGCCACCATTGCTCTAATCTTGGCGATTCTGACTTGGTTAGTGTTGATGGTGGTGGCCAAACTACTTCCTGAATATGTCTGGCTGATTCATATTTTCATGCTGGCTGCCGAAGCAGGTGTGGTGGGCGGTTTAGCCGACTGGTACGCCATTACCGTGCTGTTCCGTAACCCGTTTGGGAAAATGCCGATTCCCAAATTCATGCGTGATCACACCGAAATCATTCCGCGCAATAAAGCCCGTATTGCAGAATCAATGGGACGTTTTGTACAGGAAAATTTTTTATCGCCGCAGGTGGTGAAGCGAAGCCTGCACAATACCGATCTTAGTCTGGCCATTGGACAATGGTTAGCCAAACCTGAAAATAACGCTCAAGTCACCCAAGTCATTCAGCAAACTGTACCGAAAATTTTTGAATTCGTGGGACAGGAACAAATTGGACGTTTTATTCAAAATAATAGCGTGCAATGGGTGCGCAATACCCAAATCAATACCTTGGCCAGTGAAATGCTGCGCGCGGTTTTGGAAAATGATTTTCATCAAGATGTCTTACAACGCGGACTCGATCTTGCGCATGAATGGGTAATGTCACATCCGGAAGAAACCCGTCAACTGACACGTACCTTATTCAAAGAGTTAGGGGTATGGAAACTGGCGAAAGGTGCAAGCTGGATTGGAATTGATGTACAGCAACGTACCATCGACTCACTGGTTGAACGAGTAGAATCGATGCTTGCCGACCCGGAACATCCGTGGCGTCAAAAAATTGAAGAAATGGGTCATCAATTGATGCTGGAACTGGCAGATGATGAAAGTAGTGCCAGTCATCGTTTAAACAGCACCAAAGATGCCTTGCTGGACAGCCCGCAAGTGCTGAATTTTATTAGTGGGGCTGTGGTCATTCTTTGTGATGCCATTAAAGCTGACTTATTAAAAGACGATTCAGGTATTGCTCAAAACCTGCGTGTCGCTATTCAGCAAGTGGGGGAAAATATCATTTCCAACCCGGCAGTACGTGAATTACTCAATGACCGGATGAGTGGAATTGCAGTTAATTTGAGTGACCAGTACAGTGAAAAAGTGATTCGGTTTATAAGCGAACGCATTCATGAATGGGATTCGCGGGAAATGATCGACAAAATTGAAAATGAAGTCGGTGGCGACTTGCACATGATCCGCGTCAATGGTGTGGTGGTGGGGGCATTTATTGGTTTGGTGCTTGGGATTATTCGCGCTTTGGTTGATGTGATGCTTTAGTTTGATTCAGGTATTTAAATTACAGCAGACTTTGCTCAATAAGCAAAATATGCTTGTTAAAATCATTCAAGTTTTTAAGGTCTCTAAACTATAAATCTTTCAAACGAAAAAAGTAGAAAGATGGGAACAGACTATAGCCTAAAAGGACAAATTACTTCGGCCCATTCGAATCTGATAGATCAACCAGTCTGGCAGTTAATTTACGGACTAAAGGTAAAAGCATTAATACAATTGGAAAAGCAAAAGCCCAAGAAATCATCCAGTTGTGAAACCATAAATTCATAAAACCATCACTCCAACCCAGATTACGCAGCATATTAATCAAGGAAATAATGCCACTCATCAGTCCAGATAAAATAAACGGCATCACCACCGTGGCCCATTTTGCTGGAAGTTTGGGAATATTTCCGATAATCGTTGGGCGTTCAGGTCGCATATTGTCTGTTCTGTTCATTCTTTTAAGCCCTCCAATATGCCATAAATCATGCTTTTTGGGATTTTTTCCTTGTTTTATCTTCTGCCCCTTTAGGTAGACTGTCGGACAAGATTTATTCAATACAAATGGGTTCACCTAAAGACGATGAAATTTGCTATATTTGCTGTTTTTCCGCGACGTTTATTTTTCGACTGATTATGAATACGGCAATCCAAGCAGCTCTCGAACATGCAGTGCAATCTCTTCAAGCTGAAGGTGTACTCCCATCCGACTTTAATAACAGTGGCAACTTAACGCGAACCAAAGACCGAAGCCACGGTGACTTCGCCTCGAACATCGCGATGATCGGTTCTAAAGCTGCTGGCATGAAGCCTCGTGATCTCGCGGAAAAAATCCTCGCCAGTCTTCCTGAAGTTTCCGATATCAGTAAAGCAGAAATTGCTGGCCCGGGCTTTATTAATTTCTTTTTAAATGCCGACCAACGCTTTACTGTGCTTGATCAGATCCAAGCGCAAAAGGATCAATTCGGTCGTACCCAGGCCAACGCTGAAAAACGTATTCAAGTCGAATTCGTTTCTGCAAATCCAACCTCTAGCCTACACGTAGGTCATGGTCGTGGTGCAGCATATGGTATGACGGTGGCCAACTTGCTTGAAGCAACGGGTGCAAAAGTTGACCGCGAATATTATGTCAATGATGCCGGCCGTCAAATGGATATCCTGGCAACATCCACATACTTGCGTTATTTAGAATTAACCGGTCAAACATTGGTATTCCCTAAAAATGCTTACCAAGGTGACTACGTTAAAGAAATCGCACAAAGCATTATCGACAAAGATGGCGATGCTTATGTACGCCCTGTTGCGGATGTCTATAAAGACGTGCCTGAAGATGTGCAATTTGCAGCTGAACTCGATGCAGAAGGCAACAAGGTTGTGCTTTCAGGCGATAAAGAAAAACATATCGATGGTTTGATCTTCAATTCACAACAATTAATTGGTCAAGGCTACCGTGTATTTTTACAAGCGGCTTTAAAAGCCATTCTTGATGACATTAAAGATGACCTTGGCGAATTCGGCGTAACCTTCAATCAATGGTTCAGTGAAGAGTCATTGACGGATAAAATTGAAGAAGCGCTTCAAACTCTTGATCAACGCGGTTTCTTGTATGAACAAGACGGCAATATCTGGTTCAAATCGACTGAATTCGGCGATGAAAAAGACCGTGTAGTCAAACGCCGTAATGGTCAAACCACCTATTTCGCGTCTGACATTGCATACCACTTAAATAAATTACAACGTGGCTATACCGATATCGTGGATATCTGGGGTTCAGACCACCACGGTTATATCGCACGTGTCAAAGCTGCGATTGATGCGATGGGTTATGACTCTAAAAAACTCACTGTGCTTTTGGTTCAGTTCGTCAGCCTATGGCGTGGCGGCGAGATGGTACAAATGTCATCTCGTTCAGGTCAGTTCGTCACTTTACGTGACTTGCGTAAAGAAGTCGGCAATGATGCAGCGCGTTTCTATTATGTAATGCGTAAATCTGAACAGCACATTGACTTTGACCTTGACCTTGCAGTGTCACAAAGCAAAGACAATGCGGTGTATTACATTCAATACGCCCACGCACGTATTTGCCGTATGTTAGAGAAAGCAGCCTCTACTCATGTGAATTTTGATGCCGTAAATGCACGTCAATTTGCAGCGAAACTGGATCTTGATGCTGAAACTGAAATTTTAGCCAAGCTTGCCGCATATCCTGAAATTGTAATTCGGGCAGCTAACAGTTACGAACCGCATCAAGTCGGTAACTATCTGAAAGAATTGGCAGCATTATTTCACGGTTGGTATAATGAGCATAAAGTACTCAACAATGATGCCGACCTTACGCAAGCCCGTTTATTACTTTCAGTAAATGTACAACAAGTCTTACGTAATGGTTTAGAATTATTAGGTGTATCTGCCCCTACCTCAATGTAATTAGAACAAAAGGAAGTCCCACGTGTTTGGAAAAACGCAACGCGGTGTATCTGAGCGACCGAACAAGCCTAAGAAGCCACTGATTCCGGCATGGCTTGGAACACTTGTCGTCATTTTAATCGTGCTGAGTTTTGCTGTAGCTCTAATGCTATGGAAACCGTGGGCACCGGTTCAGCCGAAGAATCAGATTAATTCTGAACATTACCAAGAAGATACCAACAAAGACTATCGTTTCTATGATTTATTGCCTCAGCAACAAGTCACGCCTATTCCTGATCAGGCAGTGCCTGAAACTAAAAAATCAGAAACTGTCGTGATTGTTGAAGCGCCTGAAGAAAAACCGACAGTTAACACGGAAGCTACTGAGCCAGGCCTTGAAAGCGCTGAAGCTCCGGTTGCCCATCAGCCAAGTTATATTCTTCAAGTTCGTAGCTATGCTGATCCAGATAGTGCGGATGCTCGTCGCGCTGAAATTATTTTGAATGGTTTATCTGCCGATGTGGTTAAATCGGTTGAAAATGGGCAAACTTGGTATCGGGTAATTTCCGGTCCTTACGATTCGCCTGAAGCTGCAATCCTAGCCCAGCAAACTTTACAACGCAGTGGTATTGATTCGATTGTGGTTAAACGTTAAGTTGAATTCATAAAAAAAGCGTCTCAAATGAGGCGCTTTTTTTATAGTTTAAATTCCATCTCCTGCCAGGAGATGAGGATCCTCAGAATATATTCTGAGTTCGCAACGGGAAAGGCTGTACGTAAAAGCCCCTCTACCTAAGCTCCTGCTATGAGAGGAAGAATATTATTAAACCGTATGCCCCAAAGCTTCACCCATCACTACGACTGAGTTCGCTTTAAACATCGCATCCCAAGCCATTTTATCTTGTTCAAACAAAATCACCGCGGTAGAACCCAAATAGAAACGACCCAGCTCTGCACCTTTTTCAAGGAATAGATTATGTTGATTGAGTTCCAGACGACCTGTGGGTTTCACCTTACCTGTCGCCACTGTTTCAATACCGGCAACAATCATGGCACCGACTAAAACCACAGCCATACGTCCCAGTTCAGTATCAAACAGACACACCATACGTTCATTACGTGCAAACAAACCCGGAATATTTTCCGCAGTCGTTTGATTCACCGAGAACAACTCACCGGGTACATATAAAGTTTCAGTTAAAGTTCCCGCAAAAGGCATATGCACACGGTGATAATCTTTAGGCGATAAATACACGGTTGCGAACTGGCCATTTTTAAACGGTTCAGCCAGTTGTGGATCGGCAATTAATTTTTCAACTGAAAAGCTTTGACCCTTGGCCTGAAAAATATCGCCATCTTTGATTTTGCCCAATTGTGAAATTGCACCATCCGCAGGTGAAACGATACTGTTGGGATGATCGTCAATCGCGCGGACTCCGTCTTTCAATGAACGAGTGAAAAATTCATTGAAAGACTTATATTTCAATGCATCACTTTGTTCAGCAATTGACATATCAATACCATATTGGGCTTTAAAAGCCTGAATCACGGTATTTTTGACAATCGGGTTTTCACTGGCCGCGAGTTTCCCCACCACACGTGATAACTGGTGTTGTGGCACAACACGTTGGGCTTGAATAAAAATTTGTTTTTTTAATCGTGACGCGAAACTCAAGACGGTAACTCCCCGGTAATAATCGGACTGTCGAGGCGGTTGCCCCATTCACTCCACGCACCATCATAAGCCTGAATATTCCAATTGAGTAATCGACCCAAAATATAAGCTAAACCCGAACGGTGATGTGACTGACAATATACCACCACAGGTTCATTTAAATTGAATCCCAATTGTTCTAAGCATTGTTGGGTACGTTCTAAAGGATGTAATTTTAAATGATTTTCACGGTTAAGGGCAGTACTCCATTCAAAATGTCGGGCATTTGGAATGTGACCGCCGCGTCGCGCTGCAAGCCGAAGTCCGGTGTATTCATCTTCAGTACGGCAATCCCACACTTGGATGTTATTGTTTTTTACTTTTTCTAAAAGTTCTGCGTATTGAATACGGTACAGATCAATTTGAGCCTGGTTAATTTCAACCAAATGTGCAACAGGCGCTAATTTTTCGACCTCTGAAGAAGTTGGAAAACCTGCAGCCAACCATGCATGAATACCGCCATTCAGCAAACTGGTATTTTCAAAGCCGAGACAATGCAAATTCCAGATCAAGCGTCCTGCCCATGCCCCGCCTTCATCATCATAGGCAACAACGTGATGCTCTGGAGAAATATTCAAATATTCAATCAGTGCTTGTAAGCCTTCAATATCGGGAAGTAAACCCGAGGCTTGCTCTTCTTGGCGAAGCAGCTGTTTAGGCTTGACATGAATCGCATGCGGGATATGCAGCTGATCATAAACAGAACTACGGCTTAAATCGACAATACGTAATTTCTCATTACCCAAATGTGGCAAGAGGTCTTCTGCTTCAATGAGCAGACCAAAATTAAATACAGAAACAGTCATACTTTTTCGAGTTTTATTCAGATCAACATTCACGATCTTAGCACAACTCATTTTCACTATTATGCTGATTTTTTGCATTTTTTTAGCAAAAAATCAGCTATAGAAAAGTCACTGTTATTTAGTTTCAGTGATTTGGAATACCTGACGTAAATAAGCCAGGAAAGTATCGTTATCGGTCATGGTTTTTCCAGGACTATCGGAAATTTTAGCCACCGATTGACCATTACACTCCACCAGTTTCAATACAATATTCAGTGGCGTTTGCCCCAAATCATTGGTCAAATTGGTGCCAATACCAAAGCTCACCTGGAAACGATCTTTAAAATACTGATGCAAATCCCAAGCTTTTTCCAGGTTCAGCCCGTCACTAAAAGTCAGCATCTTGCTTTTGCTGTCAACTTTAAGTTTTTTGTAATGGGCATAGGCCTTGTCACCCCATTCGTAGGGATCGCCACTGTCATGACGCAAACCATCAAACAGTTTGGCAAAATACAAATCGAAGTCACGTAGAAAGGCATCCATCCCGACCACATCGGTCAAGGCAATTCCCAAGTCACCGCGATATTCCTGTACCCAGGTTTCTAGGGCCAGTTTTTGAAAATTGCGTAACCGTACATCCAAGGCTTGGAAGGCTTGCAGGAACTCATGGGCCATGGTGCCAATAGGAGTAATTCCCAATTCTTTGGCAATTAGCACATTGCTGGTACCACGGAAAATATACGGCGAGGCCTGATGAAACTGGGTAATCACATGTTTCTGCCAGGCATAGCTATAACGACGACGAGTACCAAAGTCGGATACTAAAAATGGTGGATCATTCGGATTCTGCTCTTGTTCGTACTTTTTAAGCAAAGCCACTTTGGCCTGTAAACGACGTTCACCTTCAGCCAAAACCTCATCGGTACGGATACGACGGAAATATAATTCGTTAACCAGCGCCAACACAAAGATTTCAAACATCATCGCCTGAACCATCGGGCCTTCAACCCAAATATCCAGACGGCCTTGATCATCAATACTGGCTTTAATAAAGCGTCGTTTCAGTTGGAATAATTCTAAGTAATCGACGAAGTCACTTTTAATAAAACGCAAGCTACGTAAATATTGCAACTCATCTTCTTTAAAGTTGAGCTGACATAAATAGTCAAGCTGCTCATTTAAATCATCCAGAATATCCGTGAGTGGATAAACAGTATCTTCTAAATTGCGACAGCGAAAATGGTAAACACTATGAGTTTGAGGAAATTTATGCAGAACCACCTGTAACATGGTGAATTTATACAGGTCGGTATCTAATAATGAATGGATGATTGCGGACATATCACTTTCAGTTTTTATCAACTATCCGCATTAAAGCATATTTTTTTCACTATAAAACTAATGTTTTGGTAAATGCTGAAAACTATTAAATAAATTAAGGTTCATACATCAAGGGCTAAAACAAAATTTACTCCTGGTCAATCCTTCTAATTATGCTTAACAGTTTCTTTACCCTCATTTTTAACGAGTGTTACTAAAGCACAGATATTAAAAGGTACATTCATCTTGATCTATTTATGGAGATTTTTTAAATCCACATCTACACACTACGACTTTTTAAAGCTATTAAGCGTGTATTTGCTACAATTCACAGCAAATTTGAAATAACTGATCTGGTTAAATTATGCGAGCCTTATTACAACGTGTCCTAGAAGCCAAAGTCGTGGTCAATGGTGAAACCACTGGTGAAATCCAACACGGTATTTTGGTATTTCTGGGTCTAGGCAAAGAAGATAATCTTGAAAAAGGCAAAAAGCTGATCGACAAGATCCTGAAATATCGTTTTTTTGATGATGAACAAGGCAAGATGGGCTGGAATGTCAGCCAAGCGAGTGGCGGATTATTATTGGTCTCTCAATTCACCTTGATGGCGCAAACACAAAAAGGCTTGCGTCCTGACTTTGGACCCGCGATGCCGCCAAGTGAAGCCAAAGTGCTTTATGAACAATTGGTCACTTATGCTCAAACTCAATTTGAAAATGTGCAAACTGGCATTTTTGCAGCCGATATGAAAGTCCATTTGCTCAATGATGGACCCGTGACCTTTAATCTAGAAGTTGAATAAATTGCGCAAAACCTCAGTCATTAAAAAGCCCTCGAATGAGGGCTTTTTAATTTTATAATGTAGTAATATATTTAGCGCGTTTCATTATATCTACTGAAATATCCTGTACCAGCATAACGGTGAGCGATTGATAACCTTTATTTTTTGTCGTAGACAGCTGCGCAGGATCCAATACACTGTTTATATCGCTAGGAGATAAGGTATACATTGCACCCGTTGCAGGATCCAATACACTGTTTATATCGCTAGGAGATAAGGTATACATTGCACCCGTTGCAGGATCAACAATAAGGAATCCAATTAAACCACCAAAAATAATATTTGCAATGTACCAACCATTTACTGTCGCTTTTACTTGCACAGTTTTAGTTTGGAAACCTTCTTTCGAGAAAGTTATCTCATAACCAGCCGGTTTAAAGTAACCATTACCACGTTTTAAAGTTACAGTAGCAGGAGTTGAGCTAGTATGAATCTTTTCCCCTGATTTATTGGTAATCGTAATATTCGCTGTATCTGGAACTGATTTGAAAGTTAGTGTCTGAGTTGAACCAGAAAAAATGCTCGCACAACCGGTCATTGTTAAAGTTGCCGCTAAGCAAGCTGTCGTTAGAAAAATTTTCATATAAAATACCCCCTAAAAATAGGGGGCATTATTATCAATAAGAACTTAATATTCAATAAAAAATATTATTTTCCGGTTTTTTCACGAATAAATGAACGCACCCATTTCACTTTTTCTTGTACTGGTTTAGGTAATTTTGGTGGAATCAATTTGGCTACTTTGTTAAACCACACCAAAAGCCCAAAATCCCCTTCCATTTTAATCGTGCCATTTTGCATGCCAGTCATGAAAGCTGTAGGATCACCTTTCAGCAAAGTTTTTACGCCTTGCTCACTGTCTGCAAACTGTAAAATAAAGTCAGCTTTTTCGGCATCGCCAGATACAGTATCAATTTGTCCATTGTTTACCAGAATTTGACGCGCAACGCCTAAATCTGTACCAATTTGAATACGAAACTGACGTTCATGAACTAACTCAATAAATTTTGGACTGGTACGAGCCAACTGTTTCATACGCAAAGCCAAACCCGCAACCAATAAATCAAGCGGATCCGTGCTTACATCGACCAGTGGTAATTTTACGACAGGAATCGAAGATAGTTTCATGACATTTAAGCCTATTGTAATTGTTGGAAAATTGACGACTTATCCTAACATAACTTATGTTTCTTGAAGTAAGGCTTTGTATAACAATATTGAAGGAACAAAAAAATGTGCTCTAGGCACATTTTTTAGAATTCTTGGATACTTGAATTTAACGGCTTGAGCAGTGCTGCTGATCTTCTTCATATACAGGTGTATGTTCAATACAACGACGTTCAGTCAAAGCACGTTCTGCACGACGATCTTCACGTATCAAAAGCATGGCGACGACCATCATTGCCGACATTGATGCCGTAAGATAGCTATAGGTTATAGGTAATTCAAATATTGCTTGTGTACCGAAGCGGACAACTTCAATCAATCCCCAAAACAGCATGCCTGCAAACATAAAGCTTAACAAACGACGATAAGGCGAGAAGAAAACAGCTATCAAAGCAGCCGCAATCAAGCTTAAGCCTACGATGGTTGCTAAATTCGCTGTAACCATAAAAACCTCCGTCTAAGATAAGGTTTCGACATTGAATGTTTGTCTCAACCTGATTCCCGATACCGTTAAATAAATGATGAATATGTCTATATCAATCTCTATGCAAGCATTATGCGTAGTTTTTTAAAGAAAAAAAGTCTTGTATTTTCATAAAGCGACACACCTTGTCGCAATATTATTTTGTCATTACATTTTTTTATTTTTAACTTTTTCTGGAAGTGAGATGGGTACGGACTTGCCGTGTCATTACAAAAAAAACACGCGTTAAAAATATTAAAAAAATATTTTTAACGAATGGATTGATTGTCGTTTTTATCAGCAATTTAACTCAGCCGCTCATCGTATTTTTAACTATTTCTAGAATAAAAAACGCAACATCAATGTCGCGTTTTGTCAATAAACTTCAACAGTTAGGAGAAAAATTAAGCACGACTCAAATCTTTATCATGTACACCAAGTAGATACAATACACCATCTAAACCTACGCTAGAAATGGCCTGATTTGCATTTTGGCGAACCAAAGGTTTTGCACGGAATGCCACACCTAAACCGGCTATAGATAACATGGGTAAATCATTTGCACCATCCCCCACCGCAATGGTCTGTTCAAGTGAAATACCCATACGTTCAGCAAGTTCACGCAGCAGGAACGCTTTACGCGCACCATCGACAATATGGCCTTTGACTTCGCCTGTAACCATGCCATCAGCAACATCAAGACAATTGGCATGAACTTCATCAATTCCTAATTTTTCTTGCAGGTATTCAGCAAAATACTGGAAGCCCCCAGAAAGAATAGCAGTTCGATAACCCAATGCTTTCAAGGTTGAAATCAGGCGTTCTGCGCCCTCAGTCACGGTTAAACGTTCTGCAATTTGAGGTAAAACAGAAGCATCCATTCCTTTTAATAAGGCGACACGGGCACGGAAGCTTTGTTGAAAATCAAGTTCACCTTGCATGGCACGTTCAGTAATTTCAGCAACTTGCTCCCCTACGCCTGCCTCAATCGCCAGCTCATCAATCACTTCCTGTTCAATCAGGGTAGAGTCCATGTCGAAGCAGACTAAACGGCGGTTACGACGGTAAGCATTGTCTTCTTGAACCGCGACATCGACATTAAGTTCAGTCGATAAACGCAGGCAAGCTGCACGCATTGCCGTGGCATCCAGCATTTGTCCTTTCAAACCAAATTGTACGCAAGAGCGTTTCGGCCCGTCAGCTTGACCCGCTAACTTTGGACGTTCCGACAAACGGGTTACAGTTTCAATATTAAAGCCTTGGTTAGACACAATATTGGTGACTGCTTGTAATTGAGATGCGGTTAATTCTGGTGCAAGTGCAGTCACAATATAACGGGTCTGCCCACCCTCGCTGACCCATTGATCATATTCTGCTGTAGAGATTGGTTTAAAGCGCACAGTTAAACCAATATCATGTGCTAGAATCAAGATCTCCTTCATGGCTAATGCTGTAGCAGTTTGGTCATCTGAAGAAACAACAATACCTAAAGTCAGTTGGTTGTGGATGACGGCTTGTCCAACATCCAAAATTTGTAAAGAATGTACGGACAGTACCTGCATTAATCGTGTAAATTGATTAGGCTGGTCAGGTCCCAAAAATGATATAAGAATGATTTCTCGCATGAATTGACTCGGATCTGAGCTACAACTATTGTAAGAATCATAATCGAATTTGAATATAAATGCCTTGGAAGTTTACGTTGAATGCGCCTAGACAAGGGCTATTTGCTAGCCTACTGATAGTAAGTTTTGCTTTACACACCTTTTTACTGGTTCTTGCGACGACGCATCAACTGAATGCAAATCGCGCCAGTCAGGGACAGCTGATGACCACGCAACTGGTCACAGACAGCCTATCCGAGCTTGAACCGGCCAATACAGTGTCATTGGCATTATTAGCCGACCGTTATGCAACTAACCCGAGTGTAGCCTCTATTCGAATTTTAGATGCGAATAATCAGGTACTTGCAACAGGTGGTTTAACCAAGACACGTCAAGGTGAAGTCTTTGTTCGTGAAGCACTGCAAAATGAAAAGAAAGTCGGCACCATTGAAATCACGTTAATCCAGTCCAGTATTGGTGAAATTTTACGGACTCAATGGCTGGCGATTTTATTATCGCTGATGATTCATGGTCTATTGTGGCTGGCTTATCGTGCGATTGCCCGTCCAAGTCGGACTGAATATCTAGCACGTATCAATAATGAATCACGTCTAAAACATGAAATTCAAACCTTGGCTCAGGCCTTAGAACAAGAACAACACAATGCTGCTGTCGCAGTTGCACAAGCACAGCAAAATGCTCAGGCAAAAGTTAAAGTCAAAGAATCAAAACCTGTGATGCTGGATGACAAATGTATTGCCTTAAATATTCAATTTTATGATCCAAAACAACTCATGGATTCAGTTAATAAAACTGTATCCGTGCCGTATTTCAATTTGTGTCAGATTTTCCTGAATAAAACTGCTGAATTGTGTGTTCAACACTACAAATTAAATAGTTCGGATATTTCCACCGTACATAAATTTGATGAACATGGTGCCACCATTAGCATGTCGGTTGAAACACCAAATGCAGTGCAATGTCTGGTGATGATCAGTACCGTGTTCCAGCTGTTGTCGGATGTGTTATATAAACGCTATCGCGAAGAAAAGCGCTTTGTTTTACAGACCCGCAGTGCGATTTCAAGTCATGTCGATGCCATGCAGCTAACACCAGTCCAGGCGGCAGAACGTCTGGTTCAACAGTTAGCAGCAAAAGAAAGTGCTATTCATTTACCGAATGAATTACTCAAAAATATTTCCGATCGTTTTCAATTGGTTAGCATGCCGAATCCAACCAATGTATTGACCCGTCATGCGTTTATGATGAACGGAATGGACACTGAAGTGGCTGAATTGGCACAGACTTTCAGAACTGAAATTTTAAAAGCCAAACAATCTAAAGCTTCTTAAAATGGATTCATAAAAAAGCCGAGCACATTTGCTCGGCTTTTTTATCTATTTAAAATAGAAATTTCATGCAACCCCTATTTCGTTTTATTGGCTTTACTGGCCCAATACGTCGCCAATGCGGGTCCTGAAATGTTATGCCATAAACTAAAAATGGCACTCGGCACTGCAGTAACCGGCGATGCAGCGAAATGCACTGCCGCTAAAGCCACACCCAAACCAGAATTTTGCATGCCGACTTCAATGGCAATCGCCTTACTGTCAGCATAAGGCAATTTAAACACTCGACTTGCCCAAAAACCCAGTAAATACCCCAAACCATTGTGTAACGCGACTACAGCTAAAATCAGTAAACCTGATTCTAAAATTTGTGCCTTACTCCCCCCAATAATTGCCGCCACAATGGCAACAATCGCAATCACAGAAATCAGTGGCATCACCTGAATATAAGTATCCACTTTTTGCTTCCATACAGCGCGGACAATTAAACCTAAAATGATTGGGAACAGCACGACCTGAAGTATTGAACCCAACATCGACAGGGCATTAATTTCAATCCATTGGCTAGCCAAAAGATAAAAAATCGCAGGTGTCAACACAGGTGCTAAAAGAGTCGAAACCGAGGTACAGGCCACTGATAAAGCAGTATTGCCTTTGGCCATATAGGTAATCACGTTTGAAGCTGTGCCTCCAGGACAACAGCCCACTAAAATCACTCCAATCGCAATTTCAGACGGCAGTTGAAACAAATGACACAACAGATAAGCCAGTCCTGGCATTACCATAAACTGTGCGACCACTCCAACTATGACTGCTTTAGGACTTTGTAAGACTCCTTTAAAATCATCCACGGTCATGGTCATGCCCATTCCGAACATGATAATGCCGAGCATCCAGATGATATAAACTTTCAGCCAGACAAATGCTTCGGGCACAATTAAAGCAATACCTGCAAATAGCACTACCCAAAGCGCAAAGGTTTTTTGAATAAACTGCGTAAAACGCAAAAAAGCTGACATGGTTCAATCCAATATTTATTCTGGCATCCTGTACTCAATATTATCTGATACAAGAAGCATGAGGAAATTATTGATTACTCCTGCCTCTTAATTGCGCCCTTTATGATGCCAGCTGCTTAATAATATCTTTGACTAAAATGCGTTTCACCCCTGCTGCAAGCATATCTTGCCAGGCATGCTGCAATGACCCATCCAGATCAATGCTCTTGGTGGCATCCGAAATCACATAAGCCTTAAAGCCCAGTTTGCAAGCATCTATCGCCGTCCATGCCACACAAAAATCTGTGGCAATGCCGACAATAAAAACGGTATCAATTCCACGCTCCCTTAAGTAACCCGCTAAACCGGTTGTGGTCTTTCGATCCGCTTCCAAAAAGGCTGAATAACTGTCGATACGGGCATGCGCGCCCTTACGGATGACCAGTTGTGCTGTCGGTAAATTAAGATCCGGATGCAGTTCGGCATCTGTCGTGCCTTGAACGCAATGTGCGGGCCACAAAACCTGAGCGCCATAATCCAGTTGAATCGTTTCAAATGGCTGTTTTCCAGGATGATTTTCAACAAATGAAATATGATTTTGTGGATGCCAATCTTGAGTGATCACAATATTGTCAAAATACCGCGCCAATTGGTTAATGTTCGGAATGATCTGATCCGCTTGGGCCACAGCTAAGTTACCCCCTGGAGTAAAACCATTTTGTACATCCACCACAATCAAGGCTGTATTGTTTTGCATAATTCGCAGTCCATTCTTTGCATGTTATCATTTTGGTTAAGCATATAACAAAATAAATTGCAGTATTCAGGCTAGATGGTAAAAATAAAATGACTGTCCATTTAAATCATAGAGAGGCTTTGGCAAATTCGCCTCTATACAGATTCGATAATAAGTATGTCCGATATTCAACTTGATTCAAAGCATTGGCAAGGTTGTTAATTTTGTGGGGCTAAAAAGTAGAAATAAAATTGAAGTTAAAAAAATAGCCCGCAATCTGCGAGCTATTCTAGACATTAAAAAATTAAGCTGGAGTTTGTAAGCGACGAACCAGAATCAACATGAAAACTGCTGAAATCACGATACATGGAATAGCTGCTGAAATAACCCCTGCTGCCCCGAAACCTGCGGCAAGGAGTTGACCTGCAATTGCGGGTCCAAGCATTGCACCTACACGTCCTACGGCTGATGCCATACCCACGCCTGTTGCGCGCACTTCCGTCGGGTAAACAATACTACCGAAAGCATACAGTACACCTTGGCAACCAATCACGAATGCACCGACCAAGGCTGAAGCCATATACATTTGCGTCAAGGAGCTTGCTGCATTTAAGCAGAATAAACCTGCCAAAATACCGCCGTACATCAAAATGATGACATAGGCTTTTTTCCAGCGGTCCGTCAGCATCCCTAAAATAATCGTGCCGATTGTTGCACTCATCATGAAGAAGAATTGTGCGGTACTGCCTTCTTTACGAGTAAAGCCCAGTTCCATAAACAATGAAGGCAACCAGCTCAACATGATGTAAACCACCATCAAGGTGAAGAAATAGCTTACTGAAATTAAGCAGGTACGCATTACGTTACTGCTATTAAATAAGTCTTTAAAAGAGCCTTGAGTGGTTACCGTGGTTGTTTCCGCATTGGTTTTCGCCTTCAAGAATTCACGTGATTCTGGTAAAAACTTAATCATGATAGGAAGCACGATAATCGGCAACAAACCCCCTAGATAGAAAATATTTTTCCAGTCTGAGCCAAAATCTAAACTCGCAACATACGACAAAATAGCCGCACCCACTGGCATACCACAATACATTAAACCCACAGCACGACCACGGTTTTCAGGTCTAACCGCTTCGGAAGCCAGTGTAATCAAGTTTGGCATGGCAGCGCCTAAACCTGCACCTGCTAAAAAACGAACCAGTAAAAGCGTGTTAAAACTGTTTACCCATACCGTACATAAGGTAAATACAGCAAATACTGCAACAGACCAAATCAGTACCTTTTTCCGTCCGATCCGGTCCGAATATCTTCCACCAATCAGCGCTCCGGGTAACAAACCCAGAATCCCTGCGCTAAAAAACACCCCCAATTGCGAACTATTCAAGCCAAAAGCTTCACGAATGCCGGCTGCGGCAATACCTGCTGCTTGAATATCCAGTCCTTCAATAACTGCAATTAAAAAACAGATAGCGACTGTAATGACGGAGTGTTTGTTATCTGATCTTTCCATTGCAAACTCCTTGTTCAATCAGTGTCCAAAATAGATCACCATCATCCATGAGTCTGAAAATACAAATAACTATCAATAAGTGGAACAAGCGCCCATTGATTGGCAAAAATAGTAGATATATAGCGTTTTTTTAGCGCAATAACTGATAGTCATAAAAACACTTAATCGCGACTAATCAGCACAAAAAATTTAATACGACAATCAGAATTTCAATTATGAAAATCATCCTGTGCGAAAACATCAACAATAGATTAATAGTTTTAACTGATTATTCCTTAGGTTTTTAATGATGATTTTTATCTTTTAAACTCTTGGTTTATATAGCTTTCAAGTCTATGGTCATCTTTATTAAATCTTAAATTCCGAGGTTTTTACCCGGAATTGGCGATGGTATTGGCTTTAAATCACTTTTATAACAACTTCACTGGCACTTTTGAGTTATAACAAGCGGCCAGTTATATAATGATGGCGATCAAAAAGTTAGTGGAATTCGATTGTAAAAGGGGCTTTTGTTCTGTTTGGTAGACTTTTCACTTGCTTTTCATAAAGATTTTAAATGGTTTGACTAAAGCATATTGTTCTTCATCGTTTGTTCGTTCATAATTTGCATAAGCATGAATTCAATTACGTCTAAATCATATTGAAAATGCTATAAATCAGAATAGGTAACCATCCAAATTTATGTTTTTCTACCTCAGCCGGATGGACAAATAGGATATTTTTTTAAAATGACTCAGCAAGCACAGATCATCCAAGGTTCAATTGTCGCAATCGTCACCCCGATGTTTGAAGATGGCAGCGTAGATTGGAAGGGTCTAGAAAAGCTCGTTGAGTGGCATATAGCACAAGGTACAAACAGTATTGTTGCTGTAGGCACAACTGGTGAAGCCTCGACCTTAAGCATGGCAGAACACACCAAAGTCATCGCGGAAATCATTCGTGTAGCCAACAAACGTATTCCTGTCATTGCAGGTACGGGAGCAAACTCTACCCATGAAGCGATCGAACTGACCAAAGAAGCCAAAGATCTCGGTGCCGATGCAGCACTCCTCGTCACACCTTATTACAACAAGCCTACACAAGAAGGCTTATATCAGCATTATAAAGCGATTGCTGAAGCTGTTGATTTACCACAAATTCTATACAATGTGCCGGGGCGTACTGGCGTCGACATGCTCAATGAAACAGTGATTCGCCTGGCCGATATCCCGCAAATTATCGGGATTAAAGACGCAACTGGTGATGTACCGCGTGGTCAAGAACTTATTCAAGGATTACACGGTAAAGATATGACCGTTTACTCTGGGGATGATGCGACTGCATACCAATTGATGGGCTTCGGTGCGAAAGGCAATATTTCTGTGACTGCCAATATTGCACCTAAAGAAATGAGCCAAATATGTGCTGCTGCGGTTGCAGGTGACACAAAACTCGCTGAAGCTTTAAACAATGAAGTTGCAAATTTACACAATATTCTATTTTGTGAATCCAACCCAATTCCTGTGAAATGGGCGCTTCATGAAATGGGATTAATTGGTACAGGTATTCGTTTACCATTAACTCCTCTTGCAGAACAATATCGTACACCGTTGCGTGAAGCACTGAACGCTTCTGGTGTCATTAAATAAAGAGCACAATACTATGCAATTACGTTTTGGTTTAGCCCTTGCACTTTCAGCATTCAGTTTAGTTGGTTGTAGTTCAATGGGAATCAACAATGGTTCTCTGGATTATAAAAATACTGCAACCTTTGAACCTCTGAAGTATCCTGAAGGTTCAATGGTTCGACCTGCAACGCCATTGTATCCGTCTCCGATGGTTGACCCACTTGCGATTGAACATGCACCCAAGCTTGAAAATAAGCGTGGCAACCGTTTTGCTTTACCTCGCCCTGACAACGCTCAGGCAAATGCGCCAACAGATCGCCAGGATGACAGCACAAATGTCGGTCGCCCTCAGTTAGTTCGTGATGGAAATCAAAATCCGTTGCTCAAAATTGATGGAAATTCTGCTACAATTTGGCAGTACACACTTGCTACTCTCAGCAGCCTGAACCATACCATTGTTGGTCAAAGTAAAAATCGTTATGAAGTAACGATTAAGGTCGATCAACAGGTCTATGTCTTAAGACTTACCTCTGTAGGAACGAGTAACAATATCGCTGTGTTCAATGCCGATAATAGCTTTGCAGACCAAGAAAAAGCTGCAGAACTGTTAACCCAGATTTACCAAAATTGGCCAGCCTAGTCGTACTAGGCATTTTTTTTTGAAAAAGGTTCCCCCATGTTGAAACAAACCTTGCTCTATACTGGTAAAGCGAAATCTGTTTATGAAACAGACAGTGCAGATCACCTAATCCTAGTCTTCCGTGATGATGCCTCTGCATTTAACGGCGAAAAAATCGAACAGCTAGATCGTAAAGGCAAGGTGAACAACCGTTTTAACGCCTTCATCATGGAAAAATTGGCTGCTGCTGGCATTGAAACTCACTTTGAAAAACTTCTTTCTCCGACTGAAGTTTTAGTGAAAAAATTAAAGATGGTTCCTGTTGAATGCGTGATTCGTAACTACGCAGCGGGTAGCTTGTGCCGTCGTTTAGGGGTTGAAGAAGGCAAAGAGTTAACACCTTCTACTTTTGAATTGTTCTTCAAAGACGACGCTCTTGGCGATCCAATGGTGAACGAATCTCAAGCAATTGCTTTAGGTTGGGCGACTGCTGAACAACTTGAACAAATGAAAGTGCTGACTTATAAAGTCAACGAAGTCCTTAAAGATTTGTTCGACAAAGGCAATATGCTTCTTGTTGACTTCAAACTTGAATTTGGTGTATTCCACGACCGTATTGTTCTGGGTGACGAATTCTCTCCAGACGGTTGCCGTCTATGGGATAAAGACACCAAGAAAAAACTCGATAAAGACCGTTTCCGTCAAGGTTTAGGCGGTGTGGTTGAAGCTTATGAAGAAGTGGCGACACGTTTAGGTCTCGATCTTTCAGATATTTAATCCGTCTACAGATTCAAAAAACCGGGCTTTAAGCTCGGTTTTTTATGATCGTGAATAAAGGATTCAATCGAATAAATAAATTTATTTAATAAAAAATCATCGTTTTTACACTCTCTACTCAAGCCGCTAATATAATTTCATAGCTGGCAACATTGCAATTGAATCTTGATTGATATCTTGCTCACCAGATCATTGTTTATCCTATAGGATGTATCTCCCCCAAGACATCCTATTTTCAGCCCGATTCTCCATGAATTGGGCTTTTTTTATTGCTGCTGCTGTTCCTGCTGCCAACGACGTTGCTGTAAACGCTCACCTTCCACTTCACGTTTGTTCCGCGCGGACTCATATAACTTAGTACCTTTTAATTCAGGCGGCAAATAGTCTTGCAAGACAAAATGCTCTGGGTAATTGTGTGGATAAAGATAATCCACGCCATAGCCCTGCTCTTTCATCAATTTGGTTGGTGCATTTCTTAGATGTAAGGGTACCGGTAAATTCGCAGTTTTTTCAGCGAGATCTAAAGCTTTATTGATGGCCAAATAAGTACTATTACTTTTGGCACTGGTCGCCAAATATACTGCACACTGTCCCAAAATAATACGGCATTCCGGCATACCTACAGCTTGAACCGAACGGAAACATTCTCCCGCAAGAAGCAAAGCATTCGGATTCGAGTTACCAATATCTTCAGATGCCGCAATCAGCATACGACGGGCAATAAAGACCGGATCTTCACCGCCTTTGAGCATGCGTGCCATCCAATACAAAGTCGCATCCGGATCACTACCGCGAATTGACTTAATAAAAGCCGAGACCAGGTCATAATGCTGCTCGCCCGATTTGTCATAGCGGGCAATATTCTGCTGCGCGACTTTCACCACAATGGCATTGGTAATGATATTTTCAAGTTCAGGTTCAAAGGTGCTGGCAATCAGGTCTAGCAGGTTAAGGGCCTTACGTGCATCTCCGGCAGCAAATTGAATCAGTGCTTCATATTCTTCAATTTGAATATATCGTTCTTTTAAAAAGGCATCGTTTTGTAGAGCCTGATTCAATAAAGTTTGAATTGCATCGGCATCTAAAGCATTCAGGCTATACACCTGACAACGCGATAACAATGCACTATTCACTTCAAAGGAAGGATTTTCCGTTGTTGCGCCAATCAACGTGATTTTACCCTTTTCAACCGCATTCAATAAGGCATCTTGTTGTGACTTATTAAAACGGTGAATTTCATCAATAAAGACTACAGGTTTAAGTAAATCACCACTTTGAGCAATGATTTCACGCAGTTCTTTCACTCCAGTATTCAGGGCAGATAGACTGACAAAAGGTCGATCAACCGCCTGTGCCAGAAGTAAAGCAATGGTGGTTTTCCCTACACCCGGTGGTCCCCAAAAAATAATCGAGGGTAAATGCCCTTGATCAATCATTTGGCGTAAAGGGGCTTGATTACCTAATAAGTGGTCCTGACCGATAATTTCTGCTAAATCACGTGGGCGGAGCCGCTCAGGCAGTGGAATATGACTATCTGACATCTTGTTATTTCTTTACTGTGCTTAAAACCAGTCTACTATGTAATTTTAATATCGCGTATTTCAATTGAAATGTTTTACAAAAAAATCATCTGGTTTTGAAGCTTGCTGATTCCAGCAGTTTTGCAACAGGCAGCACAAACTTGGCAGGATTAAACTGAGATCAACTAAATATTTTTTAGAAGATCTTTTCCAAAAAGTGTACGGTCAAAATTAGCGTACCCAACGAACAATATAGTCTTCAATATCTGCTTCATTGACTTCAACTTCTGAAATACAGCGCCCTGCGGCCGACTTTTTCGCCTTAATCACACTTTCCCGTGTACCGGTATTTAAATAATGCCAAGACGGTAACTTTTTGCCTGCTTTTAAGCGACGGTAAGCACAACTGGGTGGCAACCAGTGAATGGTGGCCAATTTTTCAGGGGTCAGTTGAATGCAATCAGGAACATATTCAAAACGCTCGGCATAATTACTGCAATGTGCTGTTTTGCAATCGAGAAGTTTGCATGACACCTTAGTATAAGCCACTTCGCCAATTTCTTCATCTTCCAGTTTAATCAGACAACATAAACCACACCCATCACAAAGTGCCTCCCACTCAGTAGGATTCAGTTCAGCTAAAGGATATTTTTTCCAAAATTCCGGACGTAATTGTTCAGTCATAGAAACTAAAAGAGAGAGATAAATAGAACATTATTATAACGTGTTCGAGTCGACAATGTATGGAGGTTATTTTTACTTTGAATCATATATTTACTGTCAAAGTGAACATTTTTTCAACATAAGAATAACACTTTTAGGAATTTCAAAGTCCTATACTAAACCTACTTTGAAAATAACAACACTTGGAGAAAGCTTATGTTCCGTTGGGCGATTATTTTTGCAGTGATTGCACTTATAGCCAGTCTGTTAGGTTTCGGTGGTGTCGCCGGTCTATCTAAAGACTTCGCGGTTATTCTACTTGTCATTGCAGTTATTCTAGCAATTGTCGGCTTCCTCTCTCGAGGGAAAGTATAAGTTCTTTATACCTCTAGTTTCATAAAAAAGAGCCTATTTAGGCTCTTTTTTATATTAAGAATCCATCTATCCCATTCAAAACAACCTGAATCAAATTAAGCAAAAATTTAAAGTATTTTTCACACATTTAACTCAAGTCACTATTTCAAGCTAAAGAATAAATCCGAGATCTTTTGATTAGGGTCTTAAGTGACGTGGTCTGAACCCGGTGATCAATAAACCAATCGTATAAGCCAAAACCCCCACTATACAAAGTCCAATTACTTCAAATACGCGAATCCATTGTGAAACATCGCCGTGATACCAAGTCAAGGCATACCAAAGTGCCGCAATCATGATGGCATTGGCAATAGCAAACTGAAGGAAAAGTTTCTTCCAGTGCGCCCCAAAGCGGAAAATATCGCGTTGGTGCAGATAAAAATACAACATTCCGGCATTTACCAGTGCAGAACCTGAAGAGGCCAACGCCAACGCCATGTGTTCTGCTTCCCAATGGATCAGTTTAAAGAAGCCAATAAAGACTACGTTTAAAATCGCATTGGCTGCAACGGCCATTAAGCCGACACGTACAGGGGTTCTGGTATCTTGCTGTGCGTAAAAGCCCGGCGCAAACACTTTAATCAGCATAAAGGAAATGACCCCGGCACTCATGCATTGCAAAGCCAATGCCGTCATCTGTGTATCTTCTAGGGTGAATTGCCCACGCTGGAACAAGGCCTGAATGATGGGCGTGGACAACATGAACAAGGCAATACTGGCGGGAATACCGACCAGCATAATCACTTTAGCAGCCCAGTCGATCATGCCACGGAACTTGGACTGATCTTGCTCGGCATGACGCATAGAAAGTGATGGCAGGATAACCGTACCAATTGCCACCCCAATTAAGCCCAAAGGCAATTCTGTCATGCGTTCGGCACTGTATAGCCAGGACACCGAACCATCTTGCATGAAGGATGCCCAGATAGTATTCAGCAGCAAATTGATTTGCGTCACCGAAACACCAAATAAGGCAGGCAGCATCAATTTCATGATGCGATCCACACCTTCGTGCTTAAAATCAACTTTAGGTGGAATCAGCAGATTTTTACGCCACAGCTCCGGGATTTGAATCACCAGTTGCAAGATCCCTGCAACCACGACTGCCCAACCTAAGGCCATAATCGGTTCAGCCATATACGGTGTCAACCACCATGCGCCTGCAATCATGGTGATATTCAGTAAAACCGGTGCAAAAGCTGGGGTCGAAAATGAACCGTAACTGTTTAAGATACTGCTGGCAAAAGCAGTCAGCGACATAAACAGTAAATATGGAATGGTCAGACGGAACATATCTGTGGCTAAGGCAAATTTTTCTGGATCACTATGGAAACCCGGTGCATAGATATACAAAATCGCAGGGGCAGCAATCATGGCAATAAAGGTCAGTGCAGTCATAAAGGTCGCCAGGCAACCAAATACCCGACTAATCAGAATTTGCACTTCAGCATGGGTTTTTGTGGTTTTGTATTCGGTTAAAACCGGAATAAAGGCTTGCGAAAATGCCCCTTCGGCAAACAGCCGCCGAAAGAAGTTCGGAATACGGAAGGCAACCACAAAGGTATCAAAATCTTTACCTGCACCAAACACATTCAGCAAAACCACATCCCGGACTAGACCCAAAACCCGAGACAACATGGTCATTGCACTGACAATAAAGGTCGACCGCCACAGTGCCATCATTTCCACCCAGTATTAAAATAAGTCGCTATTGTAAAGAAACTTCACAGGAATTTCGTTGTTAAATCATAAACTCGAGCAGCTATTGATCTGCTTTATATTGTTGTATTAAAGCTCTGGTTTTTGGCCAATCAAAAAAAGGCCCAGGATCAGTTTTACGTCCTGGCGCAATATCCGAATGCCCTGCCAGATGTTGCAATATCTTCGGATAGGTCTCCTGCAAGGTCGCAATCACCTTTGCCAATGTATTGTATTGCACATCCTCAAAAGGCTGGTCATCGCTGCCTTCCAGCTCAATACCAATGGAATAATCATTACATTCTTTTTTGGCCAAATAGCTGGAACGCCCTGCATGCCAGGCGCGATCATTAAAATTCACGAATTGCAAAACCTCACCACTGCGCAAAATTAACAGATGGGTAGAAACCTGCATGCCTTCAATGGTTTGAAAATAAGGATGAACCGACCAATCCAGCTGGTTTTGAAAAAACTGTTCAATATAGCCACCGCCAAATTGCGAGGGCGGCAAACTGATGTTATGCACCACCACTAACTGAATTTCAGTATGTTCGGGGCGTTGATTATAGTTCGGGGATGGTACTTGCCTTGCACCGATCAACTGACCATCGATGACCTGAAAAGACGGTGCCTGTTGCATATTCCTATCCTCAGTTTTATTCGTCTAAGTAAATGATTTTAGCGTAATCCTAAAACTTTAAACTTAAAATCTCAAACTCCCCGAATAAAATCCATTGAAAAACCATTTCTTTTAAATGAACAGTGCTAATATAACGCGCAATTTTCATGGCTTAAAAAAGATACGGAATTCTGATGAGCATCTCTCAATCTTTGTTAGAACACGCAATCCAGATCAATATTCAACAGGCTTTACAAGAAGATATTGGCGAGGGTGATATCACCGCTTTATTGACTCCTGAAGACGAACAAGCCACTGCAACCATCATTAGCCGTGAAGATATGGTTCTGGCGGGTCAACCTTGGGTGAATGCTTTAATCCAGGCCTATGATTCATCGGTACAAGTGACTTGGCTTAAAAACGATGGCGACCGTGTCCAAGCCAATCAAGCCTTTTTAAAACTGGCCGGCTCTGCACGCAGCTTACTGACGGTTGAACGTCCTGCGCTAAATTTTGTACAAACACTTTCTGCGGTAGCAACGAAAACAGCTGAATATGTAAAACAATTAGAAGGTTTAAACACCAAATTGCTCGATACCCGTAAAACCCTTCCCGGCTTACGTATTGCACAAAAATATGCCGTAGCAATTGGCGGTGGTCAAAACCATCGCATTGGTTTGTTTGATGCCTTTTTAATTAAAGAAAACCATATTATGGCGGCAGGTGGCATTACTCAAGCGATTGCCAAAGCACATAACATTGCACCGGGTAAACCTGTAGAAGTTGAAGTCGAAACTTGGGATGAACTCAATCAAGCCTTGGAAGCCCATGCTGATATCGTAATGCTGGATAATTTCAGTCAACAGCAAATGATTGATGCGGTGAAGCATGTGGCAGGTCGTTGCAAGTTGGAAGCTTCGGGCAACATCACCATTGACAACTTACGTGAAGTAGCAACGTCTGGTGTCGACTATATTTCGATGGGCGTTTTAACCAAAGACGTCAAAGCAGTTGATTTATCAATGCGCTTTAATGCTTAAGTCTGCTCAATATCGCTTTGCGGTTGAGATTTCGGTTTATGCGGTTGAGATTTCTGTTTAGATGTTAAATCCTGAATTTCACTGGAGGGTGGGTTCTGTTGCCAAGCGGATTGGATCGATTCTTTTTCTGAAGCCCTTGGATCACTGGTCATCAGCGCCAGCGTTACCACGGCTAAAACTAAGATAATGATATTTAACATCTACTCCTCCTGTAAAATAAAACCTGATTCTAAGCACTGAATATGAACTTGATCTTAAGCCTGCGTTTCAAAAGGTGCAGCTATTGCAGCCTTTTTGTATCCAGTCGTTTCAGCAGATCTATATAAAAAACGCACCTTGAGGTGCGTTTTTTATTTCTTAATTAAACAACTTACCAGCCTAAAGCTTCCTGTTGTTTTTTGATTAATTCTTGAATGCCTTTTTCAGCCAGTTCAAGCATCTCGTTACACTGTGCACGCGTAAAGGGTTTTTCTTCGGCAGTACCTTGCAGTTCAATAAATTCGCCTGCTTGTGTCATGACCACATTTAAGTCGGTTTGACAGCTTGAATCTTCTTCATAACACAGATCCAATAACGCTTCATCTTTATACATACCGACAGAAATCGCAGCCACCAAGCCTTTAAGTGGGTCTTGCTTAATTTTCTTTTTCTCAAGCAATACATTCATTGCATCAATGAGAGCTACGGCTGCCCCAGTAATAGCTGCGGTACGTGTACCACCATCTGCCTGAATCACATCACAGTCAATGGTAATAGTATTTTCACCCAGTTTTTTCAAATCGACCATGGCACGCAAGCTACGACCAATCAGACGCTGAATCTCTTGAGTACGGCCACTCTGTTTACCACGAGCGGCTTCACGGTCACTACGGGTATGCGTTGAACGTGGCAACATACCGTATTCAGCAGTGACCCAACCTTGTCCCTTACCTTTAAGAAAACGTGGTACTGAATTATCAATACTTGCGGTACAAAGAACTTTAGTATGACCAAATTCAATCAATACTGAACCTTCCGCATAACGCGTATAGTTGCGGGTAATTTTTACGTCACGTAATTGATCTACTGTACGTTGGTCGATACGCATAATGGGTTCTCTTTGGCTAAAATTCATTGCGGCCTAGTATAACAGAAGCAAGCTTGAAGGTTTTGCTGACAGACTGTCGATTGACAAAAACCATAAAATCACGCTGCTTCTATTTAGCCACCAGTTGAATTAGCCTCCCATTATGCTTAGCTCAAACCCCTTTCTATTTCACTTTAAAAGCGAAATAATGTTTTTAACTTCTGTTTCGATTGCATAATCGAAGCTGTCCAGGAATTCGGTAAAGAACATTTGGCTAAACGTACCCAAACACTGCCAAACTGTTTCATAAAACTGGCTTCGTTATAGTGAATGCCATACTCTGCGCATAAGGCACGAATTTTGGGTGCCGCTTCTGCATAACGGTTAGCCGGCATATCCGGGAATAAATGGTGCTCAATTTGATGACTCAAATTACCACTTAAAATATGCAACCATTCTGTGCCACTAAAGTTACTCGATCCACGAATTTGACGTAAATACCATTCTGCCCGGGTTTCAGTTTCGGTATTATCTGGTTCAAAAGTTTCTGTATCTTCAGTGAAATGACCATTAAAGATCACCGCTGATGCCCATAGACTACGAATCACATTCGCCACGGCATTTCCGGCAAATACAGGTAAAGCATTCGGCCCCGCAATCAGCGGGAAAAATACATAATCTTTGGCCACCTGACGCACCGCTTTTTTACGGAATTTCGCTGAGTCGACCCAAACCTCTTTCCAGGTTTTGGTTTTATAGGCAATTGCATCTTCCAAATGTAGGTTTTGTAAGCCCACATACCATTCGAAAAACACCATCAATTGCATGGCTAAAGGAATATTGAATAAAAAGCGTGGTTCCCATTTTTGCGCCTCACTGACACGAATCAGGCCATAGCCAACATCATGGTCTTTGCCAATAATATTGGTATAAGTATGGTGAATATAGTTATGGGTATGCTTCCAGTCATCGCCGGTTGCCATGGTATCCCAGTCATAATTGGCACCATTCAGATTCGGGTCATTCAGCCAGTCAAACTGACCATGCATCACGTTATGACCCAGTTCCATATTTTCCACGATTTTGGACAGACCCAACAAACCTGTACCCATCAACCATACTGGTGGAATCCAGCCGCCAAACATTAGCATACCGCGAGAGGCGATTTCGCTATAACGGACAAAATCACGAATTTTATAGATATATTGCGCATCTTGCTCGCCAATACTGTCCATAATTTCACGGCGAATGGCATCGACTTTCTCACCAAATTCAGCAGTTTGTTTAGCGCTCAGATGTTTTGATTTGCTGTTTTCTAGAAATTTAACTGACATATTCATTATTTTTCTCCTGAGTCATGCTCCAGCACCTATTCATCGCAAGTGTGAGCAGAACTAAAATTTTTAAAGGTTGATCACTACAGGACTGACAGCTTGGCTAATACACAATTTAATTTGAGTATTGCTATCGTGGTCAATTTCACCGGTCAGCAAGTTTTTGGTTGAGCCGCTGACTTTGGTACAGGTACAGGTATTGCAAATACCCATACGGCAACCATGTGCTGGTCTTAGCCCCGCCTGTTCGGCACTTTCAAGTAAATTGGTTTTTGCTTCAAATTCTTGTTGGGCTCGTAGAAATACCACCGGTTGTACGGCTGCAGTTTCATCGACAACGACCTGGAAATATTCCTGTTTGAGTTGATCGGCAATCCCCAAGTGTTGATAAATCTGGTTCAGGCTTTGCATCATCCCCTTGGCACCACAGGCATAACTTTGGCGTTGCTTGAAATCGGCTACCCTACTTTCGAGGAGTTCTACGCTTAAATGCTGCTTCTGGGCTACGGTATTAAAATGATGGTAGTGGAACTGTGGATATTGTTCAGCCAATTGCAATAATTCACTATGAAAAGCATTGTCACGAGTAAAATAGAGCAGATCAATCTGCTTTACCTTTTGAATGAGTGCCTGCTCTAACAGTGAATAAATAGCAGTAATGCCGCTGCCTGACGCCAGCAATAGAATAGAATCCTGAGATGAACTTAATGTGAAATCGCCCTGAACTTGAGAAATTTCTACCACGCTGCCTCGAGCTAAATGTGTTAAGGCATTGGATACTTTACCTTGGCGTTTTACTGCAATCACAATGTTGCCCTGAGCGGTAATTTTTACAATCGAGTAACTACGTTGCTGACGAACACCTGCAATCACCACAGTCACTAAAATACTTTGCCCAGCACGAAATGCTTTTGCCTGAAAGTTATGATTAGGCTGAAGCTGAATTTGATAAAAGTCTTCATTCAGCATGTGGACATCGACAATACTGGCTTTCACTTTTTTCCATGCCCAAACTGGATTCACTTTTTCAGCAATAAAATCGATGAAATCTTCTCGAATCCATTGCGGTTGGTACTGCATCACATGACTCATATGAGGTTCCTCTTTTTTATTGCTGGTTATTTATTTGAGTGAACAGGTGTTCTTACAGTGAACACTTGTACACTATTATTATTTTTTACTTCAGTCAACACCTGTTCACTGACATTCGTCGTTTAATTTGTTTTTTTTTGATAGACTTCAGGCAGAATTTTTTTAGGGTAGTCGAATGTCGATACGGGATGAGCGTAAACAACAAAGCCGCCAAGCACTTTTGGATGCCGCGCTTGCTTTAAGCACGTCTGGACGTTCTTTTAGTAGTATCAGTTTGCGTGAAATCGCGCGCCACGTCGGTTTGGTGCCGACTGCGTTTTATCGCCATTTTCAAGACATGAATGAGCTTGGACTCGAATTAGTCGATCACGTTGCCCTGCATCTAAAAGGCATTCTGCATCAACTTGGACAAGCTTATATCTACCAACCGAATACCAAAGCGAAAATCAGCCTAGACCTGTTTTTCCAAGCGGTTGAGCATAATCCTGAACCGTGGGTATTCATGATTGCCGAGCGCTGGGGTGGATCAGAAGTGATTCGTCAGGCCATTGCACGGGAAATTAATTTCTTAATTGAAGACTTGGCCAATGATTTATGCAAAATGGAAACAGTACAGCACATCCGCAATCTACAACACCTTCAGGTGATTTCAAATATTTTAATTAATTTATCCTTTACTTGGGCAATGACTTGGATGGATATCAATCGTCACTATCGGGCGGATGAACGGATAGAACAACAAATAAAATTTAAGCTGCAAACCATTACCCAGGTACATGTCATTTTTCGCGGAATCTCCAACTGGGATACCACACTGGCAGCAGTAAGCAAGTAATCGCTCAAGATGAGATATAAAAAACCCGCAATGATTGCGGGTTTTTTAATACATCCAACTTATTTGGCTTTACGCTCTTTTTCCACCAGGTAACTCACCACTTGAGTTACTTTCGCATCTTCACCTTGAACCACATATTTACCATTTACCACGACCGCAGGCACACCGCTCAGTTGGTATTGTTGTGCCAATTTCTTCGATTGAGCCACTTTAGAAGTAATCGCGAATGAATTAAACATGCTGTTAAATTTGGCTTCTGATACGCCATATTTTACAAAGAATTTGGCTTGTGATTTTTGATCAAAAATCTGTTGACCACCGGCATGAATGGCATGGAATAAAGGCAAGTGAGTTTTCTTACGAACGCCTAATGCTTCAGACACATAATAACCACGTGCGCCTTGCTCCCATAGAGGGTTCATCGCAGCAGGTGTACGCACAAAGTTGACATCTTTAGGAATTTTTCTGAGCCAAGCCTGCATATGGGGTTCTAATTTAAAGCAGTGTGGACAGCCATACCAAAAGAACTCACGTACTTCAATTTTTCCAGGAACTTCAACTTTACCTGGGTTGGCAACCACGGTGTAATCTTTACCCGCGACAAAATTGGCAGCCATTGCGGTGCCCGAAAAGGCAAAAACAGCAGTAGCAACACTACCTAAAAGGAATTTTTTCATTGGCCTTATTGTCCTCTAAATCGTTATGATTAAGTTATACGATGACTATAAATCAATTATGCCGAATTCGTTTTCATTCTGTGAACTTTTTTACAGCTTTTATCGCTTTTTTGAGAATAAACGCTACACTAAGCCCCTATAACTTTTTTTAAAATATAACGACTTGATTGAGGTGAGACCGATGTCGCAATTGAATGTTGATCCACAAGAAATTGCCAAATTTGAAGCGTTCGCAGCCATATGGTGGGATCAGCATTCTGAGTTCCGTCCCCTGCATCAAATTAACCCTTTACGCTTAAATTGGATTGATGAACATTCAGGTGGCATTGCCGGCAAAAAAGTCCTCGATGTCGGCTGTGGTGGTGGTATTTTGTCTGAAAGCATGGCACGTCGTGGCGCAAAAGTTTTAGGCATCGACATGGGCAAAGCACCTTTAAATGTAGCGCGTATTCATGCAGAACAAGAAAATGTGACCAATATTGAATATCGTCAGGTTCCAGTAGAACAGTTGGCAGAAGAACAAGCTGGACAATATGACGTGGTTACTTGTATGGAAATGCTGGAACATGTTCCCGATCCAGCATCCATTATTCAGGCTTGCCAAACTTTGGTTAAACCGGGTGGTCATGTATTCTTCTCGACCATTAACCGTAATCCAAAATCTTATTTATTTGCGATTATTGGTGCGGAATACGTCCTGCGGATGCTTGCCAAAGGTACGCATGATTATCATAAATTCATCAAACCTTCGGAACTTGCACATGACATTCGCAGTGCCGGCTTAAAACTTAAAGACATGACCGGTTTACATTTTAATCCCATTACCAAACGTTATTGGCTGGCACCGAATGTCGATGTAAACTATATGGTTTATACGGTAAAAGAAGGTGCCGAATGAAAGCTGTACTGTTTGACCTAGATGGCACGCTGATTGACACCGCTGCTGACTTTATCCGTATTATTCAAGACATGTGCCGCGATAAACAATGCGAGATCGTGGCTGCTGATCTGATTCGTACTCAAGTGTCGGAAGGCGCACGTGCCATGGTGAAACTGGTCTATCCGGAACTTGAGGTAGAAGATCCGGTTTTTCTCGCCCATCGGCAACGTTTTTTAGATCTGTATGGCGAAGATATTGCAGTAGAAACTGACCTGTTTGCAGGCATGTATCCGCTGCTTGAAGAACTGGAAAGCCACGATATTCCTTGGGGGATTGTGACCAATAAACCACGCTGGCTCAGTGAATCCCTGCTAAAAGCGCTCAATTTGACTGATCGCTGTGCCGTTCTGGTTTGCCCGGAAGATGTCAGTAAAACCAAACCTGACCCGGAACCGATGTATCTGGCAGCCCAGCACATTCAGATTCAACCTGAAGACTGTATCTATGTTGGCGACCATCCACGTGATATTGATGCCGGTCGTAATGCCAATATGTACACCATTTTGGCCGGCTATGGCTATTTACCATTGCAACACAAAGATGACTTAACAGCATGGCAGGCTGATTGTATAGTCAAAACAGTTGCCGAATTACATCAGGTAATTAATCAGTTGGTCATCTCAAAGCAACATAACAATTCTCTGATTTCATAAAGACATAAAAATACGATAAACGAGGAGGTATGCAATGAAATATTCAGAATATCAACCTCGCCCCGATCTGTTAAAAGATCGCATTATCCTGATTACAGGTGCGGGCGATGGTATTGGTCGTGCAGCTGCAATTAGTTATGCCCTGCATGGGGCAACAGTAGTCCTGCATGGACGTGCCTTAAACAAGCTTGAAGTCATTTATGATGAAATTGAAAGCTTGGGTGCACCCCAACCCGCTATTCTGCCTTTGCAACTCTCCAGCGCCTCTTCTCGAGACTATGAGTTACTGGTCGATACTTTAGAAAAACAATTTGGTCACCTCGATGGCATTTTGCATAACGCCGGTATTCTGGGTGAACGCACAGAACTCGCCCATTACCCGGTCGATGTCTGGGACGATGTGATGGCGGTGAATCTGCGTGCGCCATTTTTACTGACACAAACCCTGTTACCACTACTACAAAAATCTGAGCATGCCTCTGTGGTTTTTGCCAGTTCCGGTGTAGGTCGTGAAGCACGTGAGCGTTGGGGGGCCTACTCCGTATCAAAAATTGCCATTGAAGCAGTCAATCAGATTTTTGCCAAAGAAAATGTTTATCCCAATGTGCGTTTTAACTGTATTAATCCGGGCGCAACACGGACGGCCATGCGTGCCAAAGCCTATCCGGATGAAGATCCAAAAACCTTGGCAACCCCTGAAATGATTATGCCGGCCTACCTGTATTTAATGGGTGACGACAGCTTGCATCTGAATGGTCAAAGTATTGATGCGCAGGATTAATCTTTAAAAAGATCAAAAAGGGAGCCTATGCTCCCTTTTTTTATTACCTCCTTTGAGGAGAGAATTTTTAGATAATAAAAAATTATAAATCGTATTTTTAAATAAATTTAACAATAATATTCGGTTTTTCAAATTTAAAGGATGAGCTTATGCTTATTGATATTGAAAAAAACCCCATATAAGGAATATATTATGGCTGATCAACAACGTAAAATTGAAACGATCCGTAGTATTAAAAAATTACAGCTTTCAAATACATTGATTACCCGTTTAGATGATGCAGGACAAGCAGACGCAATTGCAGAGGCTGTGAACTCACTTCAAGACCTTGCTGAGCAATGGAACTAGAACAGTTTTATTGAACAGTCAGCATAGGGCTGTTGCAGCCTTTAATCAGAACAATTTCGAGCAAATAAAGCACTATCAAAAATTTGATACAAATTTTTCATCAATATCCTGTTTTTGTAGTATTTAATATCGATATAAAATTTCTTTAGATTTTTAAATCGTGAGATATTTCTGCATAATATCCTTATTATCTCTGCATTTTTTAATAAATGAGTGATTTATCTTCACAGTTTCTCTGCAATTTTTTCGTACATTAGCATGATTGAAATTAATAATTTTCTATGAGGATTCAACATGAAAAAGATTTTGACAATTTTGGCAATCTCTTTCAGTGCATTGATGGCAAACAGTGTAACCACTGCTGCACCTCACGAGAAACACGATAACAATCGTGGTTGGGATCAATCACGTCATCAGCAATCAAATAATGGTCGAGATTTTCGTGACCAGGATGATGGCGATGATCGTATGCAAGATAAACGCCGTGTTCGGGAAGAACGTGGGGTAAAACGTCTACAACAGCATAAATGGCAAACCGGTTATATAATGCCGCAGCATTATCGGGGTAACGGTTATAAAGTCGATTACAAAAGCCATGACTTGCCAAGACCCTCTCGTAACCAGCAGTGGTATAAAATTAATAATGACTATATTTTAGTCGACACTGACAGTAATAATATTATTCGTATTCAGGGTTTCTAAATTCAGTTTTATATTCTCTACGCCCAAACTCCGGTTTGGGCTTTTTTTTATTTTTAAAAAATCGTTTGTTTTAACAGCAAGGCTTTGACTGTAAGCTTTTCAGGGTTTTTAAAAATCTTCTTTTTTTCTCCATCAATTTCACAATTCACCTATATAGCTCTCATTTTTTATCTCTAATTTTTGGTTAATTTTGTCTTATCGAAAATATATTTAAAAATGATCTAAGGTGAACGTCATGAAAAAAGTTTTAACAACAATTGCACTGTCTTTATCTGCACTGATGGCAACTTCTGCGATGGCAGCGCCGGATCATCGTTATGATGATCGTCAACGCTATAACCATGCACCCTCACATCAGGACAACCGTTGGGATAATAACAAGCGTTATGATAATAAACGGGTAAACCCGAGTCGTGACTGGCGTGCAGGGCAAAATTTCCCGCGTGTATTCAGCTCATCGAGCTATAAAGTGAGCGACCGTGATGCACGCCGCTTACCGAATACCAACCGTTATCAACAGTGGTATAAAGTGAATGGCGACTATGTATTGGTAAATGACCGTACCGACCGTATTGTCCGCATTATCAACTAAAATTGGTTTAAGTTTCTGATTCCTTAAAAACACCTGAATGCGATTCAGGTGTTTTTTTAATTTTTAGCTTCCCCACAGTCATTTTTTGATTAGAATCACAGCAGGAAATTTTTTTAATTTTGAGATAGGCATGCAAACGAATTCATCTGAAACATCACAAAGCACAAATCTGCAATATGTGCATTGGTTTCGACATTCTGCGCCTTATATCAATGCCCACCGCAATAAAACCTTTGTCATCATGTTTGATGGTGAAGCGGTACAACATGAAAATTTTCAGCATATTATTCATGACATTGCCCTGCTGCATTCTTTAGGCATTCGTCTGATTCTAGTGCATGGTGCACGTTCGCAAATCAATCAGAACTTAAAAGCCAGCGGTATTCAAACCCCATTCCATAATCATCGCCGTATTACCACACGTGAATCGTTAAGCTGCGTAATGAATGCGGTCGGCTCGATTCGCTTGCAAATTGAAGCGCTGCTTTCGATGGGTCTGGCCAATTCACCAATGTACGGCGCACGAATTGATGTCATTTCAGGCAATTTTGTCACTGCAAAACCTTATGGCATTCGTGATGGTGTAGATTTCCAGCTGACCGGTGAATTACGTACCGTCGATACCGATGCCATTCAACGCCATCTTAAAAATCATAATATCGTATTGCTTGGCCCTACCGGTTATTCCAACACAGGTGAAGTGTTTAATCTGGTCGCGGAAGAAGTTGCAACCAATACCGCTATTTTGCTCAAAGCGGACAAGTTGATTTTCTTAGGTAAACAACAAGGCTTGGTGAATGAATTCGGGCAATTACAACGTGAAATTCCACCGCATCAGCTCGATCAGCACATTTTGCAGTATCAAGACTCCAATCCGGATATTGCGTTACAGTTACGTGGTGCCAAAAATGCCTCCCTGCAAGGCGTACATCGTGTGCATCTGATTTCTTATACCTATGATGGCGCATTGCTGGAAGAACTGTTCACCCGCGATGGTTCAGGGACTATGATGACCGATGCGCATTATGAAGAAGTACGTACTGCCACTATTCAGGATGTTGGTGGTCTGATGAATTTACTTCGCCCTCTCGAAGAAGAAGGCATTTTGGTGTATCGCTCGCGGGAACGATTAGAAAGTGAAATTGAGCAATTTTCTGTGATTGAACGGGATGGCATGATTTTAGCCTGTGCCGCGCTTTACCCAATTCCAGCTTCAGCCCATGAAATCAAATCTGCCGAGATTGCCTGTGTCGCGGTCGATCCCACCTATCGCAAGTCCAATCGGGGCAGCCAGATTCTGCATTATCTGGAAGATAAAGCGAAAGGTTTGGGCATTCAACAGCTGTTTGTACTGACCACACGTACTGCACACTGGTTTGTCGAGCACGGTTTTGAACCCGCGAGTGTCGATGATCTGCCCAATGCACGTCAGGCGCTGTATAACTATCAGCGCAATTCTCTGGTATTTAAAAAGCCACTTTAAAGTGGCTTTTTTTATCGCTGCTATAGCTTTATTTTTTATATCTTTATGTTTTATTTTGAGGAATCGGACTATTTTTACTTATGCTATTTTTTTCATAAACATATAGCTGCACCGTATTTACAATTAAAATAAATAAATATCAATAATTTAAAATATTAAAACAGTCTATTTTATTGTTTTTATAAATCACTTTTTCTCCTAAGTTTTTCTTTTTTTTTATTTATCTTTTTTTCTCACTAAGAATTCCTATTTTTTTATTTTTTTCGAAAAAGAAAAGGCTTTAGCGTGTCTGTTCATTATTCAATACTTCCTGTTGCGGAGCGACATTCATGAGCACCATTCAAGCAAAATTCTGGGCGAAATCACTACTCCTTTCTTCAGTAGTTGCTGGTGCAATGATGATGTCTGGCTGTGGCAAAAAAGAAGCTGAAACGGTCACCTTAAATATCGGCTTTCAAAAATATGGCCTGTTGCCGATTATTAAAGAACGCGGCACTTTAGAAACAGCATTAAAAAACCAAGGCGTCCATGTGAAATGGGTGGAATTTCCTGCCGGTCCACAACTGCTTGAAGGTTTAAATGTCGGCAGTGTCTCCTTGGGTGAGGCCGGTGAAGCACCGCCTATTTTTGCTCAGGCAGCCAATTCGAATCTGGTTTATATCGCCAACCAACCGCAAGCGCCTAAAGCTGAAGCCTTAATTGTGCAAAAAAATTCAGCCATTCAAAACATCCAGGATTTAAAAGGTAAACGTGTTGTCCTGAACAAAGGCTCAAACGTGCATTACTTATTACTCAAATTACTTCAAGCCAACAACCTGAAACTGGATGACATTCAAGTGGTGTATTTACCGCCTTCCGATGCACGTGCCGCTTTTGAAAAAGGTGCAGTCGATGCCTGGGTGATTTGGGATCCATTCTTTGCAGCTGCTGAACAGCAAATTGGGGCACGTGTCATTGCAACAGGTGAAAACTTGGTCAGCAATCATCAGTTTTATTTGGCAGACCGTAAATTTGCCGAGCAACATCCGGATGTGCTGAAAGCTGTCGTAAACGAATTAAACACGACTACACAGTGGGTCTCACAACATCAAGATGAAGCGGCCAAACTCCTGGAAAAACCAACAGGACTGTCCAGCGGCATCCTTCAATCCTCCATTTCCCGTATGGGTTTTGGTGTACAACCAATTTCTGACGAAGTGGTGAAAAAGCAGCAAGATGTTGCCGATGCATTTTATAACCAGAAACTGATTCCAAACAAAATTAATATTCAAGCTGCACTTTTAGCCAAGTAATAACAGAACAACAGAGGACTCGACAATGACTCAACATCAGCAACACAACAAAGCAACTTCCTGGTTCAAAACCTCCAGTCATGGCATGAACGCGATGCTGATTGCTTGTGCGATGTTGGGTTCAAGTGCAGCTTGGGCAGTCGATCCTTCGGTTAAAGAACTGCGGATTGGTTACCAAAAAAGTTCCATTAACTTTGCTGTAGCCAAAGAGCAAAAGTTATATGAGAAAGAATTTCCAAACGCAAAAATAACATGGAATGAATTTCCAGCCGGTCCGCAAATTTTAGAAGCACTTGCTGTAGGTTTGGTAGATATTGGCGTCACTGGCGATACGCCGCCTGTATATGCACAGGCAGCCAATAAGCCTTTGTATTACATTGCTTATGAGGCAGCTAAACCTTTGGCATCCGCAATTTTAGTCCCTAAAAACTCGAGCTTAAAAAAACTGAGTGATTTGAAGGGCAAACGTATTGCATTGCAAAAAGGCTCAAGTGCTCATTATTTAGTGGTTCAAGCCGTAGTGAAGGCTGGCTTGAAATGGACAGATATTCAACCGATATGGCTCAGCCCTGCAGATGCACGGGCAGCATTTCGAAAAGGTGCTGTGGATGCATGGGCCATCTGGGATCCATATTACGCATCGACTCAACTTGAAGATCAAGCCAAAGCCCTTGCCTCAGGTAAAGGCCTCAGTCCAAATTACACCTTCTATCTGGCGGCACCTGAATTTGTAAAACAGCATCCACAAGCCATTAAAAGTGTAATTCAACAGATTAATTTAGCCGATGCGTGGGTACAAAAGAATCAGCACGCGACTGCAAATTTAATTGCAAAAAACACCGGCTTAAAGCCTAACGTGAGCCTCACTTTTGTTCAGCGCCGTCCGCGCCCCTCTCTTGCAGCACCTTTGACTAAAGAAGTGATTTCGGAACAGCAGCAACTGGCCGATCGCTTTAGTGAACTCAAAATCATTCCTAATCACATCAATATTCAGCAAGCCGTTTGGGCAGGCAAATAATCTAAGGATCAAAGCAATGAAAATTTTCTGGTTTATACCTACGCATGGTGACAGTCGTTATTTAGGCACAAGCAAAGGCGCACGTCAGGTCGATCATGCTTATATGAAACAGATTGCCGTAGCGGTAGATAACTTGGGTTATGAAGGCGTACTCATTCCAACCGGCCGCTCATGTGAAGATCCGTGGATTACAGCAGCCAGCCTGATTGATGCCACCAAAAATTTAAAATTCCTGGTTGCGCTACGTCCCGGGGTGACGACTCCGGCACTGGCTGCACGTATGGCTGCCACTTTTGACCGTTTATCGAATGGTCGTGTTCTGCTTAACCTGGTTACCGGTGGTGATGAGCAAGAGCTGAAAGGTGACGGCGTTTATGAAGATCATGCGACGCGCTATAAAACTGCCGCTGAATACACCACCATCTGGCGTGAGATTTTAAAACGTTCACATAGCGGTGAAAGCTTCAGTTTCAATGGTGAACGTTTACAAGTGGAAGACGCCAAATTGATTTATCCACCTGTGCAACACCCCTATCCCCCACTTTGGTTTGGAGGTTCTTCAGATGCCGCAGTTGATTTGGCCACCGACCAGGTCGATACTTATCTAACATGGGGTGAGCCACCTGCAGCAGTGAAAGAAAAAATTGAAAATGTCAAAGCCAAAGCTGCAGCTAAAGGGCGTAGCCTAAATTACGGTATCCGTTTACACGTGATTGTTCGTGAAACCAATCAACAGGCATGGACTGCCGCGGAAGAACTGATTCAGTATGTGGATGATGCAACCATTGCCGCTGCACAACAAAAATTCAAACAAATGGATTCGGTCGGCCAACGTCGCATGGCTGAACTGCATAACGGTGACCGCAGCAAACTTGAAGTGTCTCCGAACCTGTGGGCAGGTGTAGGTCTTGTTCGTGGTGGTGCAGGTACGGCATTGGTGGGCGATCCACAAACTGTTGCAGACCGCATTCAGGAATATGCTGACTTGGGTATTGATACCTTTATTTTCTCAGGCTATCCGCATCTGGAAGAATCCATCCGTTTTGCTGAACTGGTGTTCCCGTTACTGCCTTTGCAAACCCGTAAAAAATTGACCCAACCGAATCTGACTGGTCCTTTTGGTGAAATCGTGGCAAATAACTACGTACCAGATGAGGCGAAACAAGAAGTAAAAACTCAGGAGCCGGCCTAATGAGTAAAAGCGTTTCTGCCGAAGCCTTGGCTCAAAAAAAGGTTTCACGTGGAACACAATTTGGGCGGCATTTGCTGCCTTGGTTGGTTCCCATTGCCCTGATCTTGATTTGGCAAATTGCATCTACTACCGGGCTTTTGGAAAGCCTTATTTTGCCTGCACCGACGGCGGTCATAACTGCATTCTGGCATCTGCTTCTCAGTGGTGAACTCTGGCAACATGTCAAAGTCAGTGCTGGACGTGCCTTACTCGGTTTATTGGTTGGCGGTGGTTTAGGCTTATTACTTGGTCTACTGAATGGTTCTTCTAAGACGGCATCGACTCTGCTCGACACCACCTTGCAAATGATCCGTAATATTCCAGCTTTGGCTTTAATTCCTTTGGTGATTCTATGGTTCGGAATTGATGAGTCAGCCAAACTTTTTTTAGTCGCTGTCGGTGTTTTTTTCCCGATTTATATCAACACTTATCATGGGATTCGTTCAGTTGATCCGCAACTGATCGAGATGGGTAAAAGCTACGGTTTGACTCGTGGACAGTTATACAAAGAAATTATTTTACCGGGTGCCATGCCCTCCATTCTGGTCGGTTTGCGCTTTGCATTGGGTTTGGTTTGGGTACTGCTCATTGTGGCAGAAACCATTTCAGCACAATCTGGCATTGGCTACATGACCATGAATGCACGTGAATTCTTACAAACCGATGTGGTGCTGGTTGGGATTTTGCTCTACGCCCTGCTTGGAAAATTGGCCGATGTACTGGCAGTAGGCTTAGAACAATACTTACTGCGCTGGCATGCGGGATATCAAAAATAAGGAATAAGTCATGACTGATTTAAGTATAGGGCGACATGTAGCAGAAGATAAGACCGTATCAGAACAGCCTGCAACTACAGATATCCATCCAACCGCTGTGGTCGGTGCAGAAATTCTGATTGAGCAACTGCATAAATTCTATGGTGATGTAACGGTTCTGGAAGATTTAGACCTGCATATTCAACCGGGCGAGTTTCTTGCCATTGTCGGTCGTAGTGGCTGTGGTAAAAGTACCCTGCTTCGTCTGATAGCGGATTTAGAACAACCCAGCTATGGTGAAATCAAATTTAAATCGGCACGACATATTCGCGAAGGCATTAGCAGTGATGACATCCGTGTCATGTTCCAAGACCCGCGACTTTTGCCATGGCGTAGCATTGAACAAAATGTACAGTTGGGTTTATCCAAAGCGCATCAAGGCAATGCCTCTGCCCTGCTAGAAAAAGTCGGACTGAAAGAAAAAGCGGGATTGTGGCCTTCACAACTTTCGGGAGGGCAGCGTCAGCGTACCGCGCTTGCACGTGCATTGTCACATAAGCCTCGCATCTTGCTCTTAGATGAACCACTCGGCGCACTGGATGCACTTACCCGTTTAGACATGCAGGGCTTGATTGAAAAACTATGGCGTGAGCAAGGCTTTACCGCCATTTTAGTGACCCATGACGTCAGTGAAGCGGTACAACTGGCCGATCGAATTATTTTGCTCGATAAAGGACATATTGCTAAGCAGTTTAAAGTCGATTTACCACGACCGCGTAAAAAAGATTACGTGTTTAGCGAGTTAGAGCAACAAGTTCTGAATGCTGTATTAGCAACCTGATATTTTACATTTGAAATGAGCACATTCTGATCATCAAGTTTGGGCTCATCTCATGATAAGGTTACATAATCCTCATCTTATTCTTTAATTAATTTAATCATTCATTTATGAATTAAGCCTTTAACTGAATCATTGAAAAAATATAATAATTCAATCCTATTGAATTATTTAACAATCTCTATTGAGCTATTTTCTGCACTCTTTTACCGCATCTTTTTACATTGCTCAAAAATTTGGCAATTTGATAGCTGATCTAAAAAATAAATCGTCAATATTCATAAAATTAAAACTTTTGCCTGTGCACAAATCTGATGATTTGTCGTACAATTTAAGGTTCCACTTTTAATTGTCTTTAAATGGCCAATGGAACAAAAAAAGAGTACACAAAAACGTCATCAACTGCTGAATGCAGCTTTGGATGTATTTTCCCTTTACGGTTTTAATGGGGCAAGCTTAGACGAGATTGCTCAGATTGCCGAAATGCACAAATCCAATATTTTCTATTATTATGAAAATAAGGAAGCCTTGTACGTTGAAGTGCTCACTACGGTATTGCAAAAGTGGCTTGCTCCACTGCAAATGGTAGAGACAGAGCTTGAGCCTGAAGAAGCGATCACCAATTATTTATTGCAAAAAATTGAGGTCTCTCGTACCCAGCCGAAAGCATCGCGACTGTTTGCTTTGGAAGTTATTCAAGGTGCGCCGCATATTTTGCCAATTTTAAAAGGTCCGTTAAAGAAACTGGTAAAGCGTAAAGCCAAGGTCATTACCATGTGGCAAGAGCAAGGGAAAATTTCCAAGGAAATTGATCCTGAGCTTTTAATTCTGAATATTTGGGCGGTGACTCAAAACTATGCAGATTTCGCGACCCAAATGGAAATGGTTACAGGCAAGACTTTGCGTAACCGTAGTATGCAGCAGCGGATTATCCAACATACTGTGCATATGATTTTATACGGCGTGATTCCTCGTCCATAACTCTTAAATTATCGTCTACGATAATTTTGGCATACGACCATAGACAACTATGGTCGCCGAATTTCCAAACCTATCCCTCTTATTTGACCGTTTGGTATAATTTTAATAACTTTTGCGCGCCCAATAATAAATTTTCTTCCCAATCCAGATGCGCGGTGTCATTGGCGCCATCGGTAATATATTTCACTGAAATTAGTCGCACGCCCAGCTTCTTGCAGACTTTCGCAAGTGCATAACCTTCCATGTCCACCAGATTGCATGGTACTTTCGGCGTACCTGTTTCAAAGCTATCGCCTGTTCCACAAATGCCTTTTTCCAACTGCTGAAAATAAGACTCTAAATGAATTTCTGCGGGGTGATCATCATCCATAGGGGTAACGCCGACTGCAAAACCCAATGGCGATACATCCATATCGCGTTGCACAAAAGTCGTCACTTCAACCAATGCATGTGCATCAAATTGAGAGCTTCCTGCTGAGCCCAAGTTGAGTAAAATTTTACAACCGGTTTTTTGAATCACTTCAAAGGCTTTAAATGCGGCATTCACCTTACCAATACCACTGTAATGCACTTGAATACCCGCTTGCTCAAACAAACCTTTTGATTCATTGGGAAGTGCCATGATTAAAGCCAAATCTGACATTGTAATACCTTATTTATTTGCCAATTCAAAACTGCACCCATTAAAAAAGAATTACAGTAAGAGTGCAAATTTAAAAATCTGCCTTGAATCAAGCTGTATTTTGACCTTTTTATACCGCTATTTTTAGGTAGATATCTGATAATTTTTTTGGATGAAAACACAACAACAAGACGAATGCTCAAGATTATGGCAATATATAGCCCTGATAATTTTTCACTTATTGATTCGCCCATGAAGCTGCTCCGCCTGAATGCTTTAGCGCCAAATTTTCAATTGCCAAAAACTGCCGTTACGATTGGTAATTTTGACGGTGTACATTTGGGTCATCAGGCAATGATTGCACAATTAAAACAACTTGCCGCAGCACAAAATTTAAAAACTTTGGTGATGATTTTTGAACCGCAACCTTTAGAGTTCTTTAAAGGCTATGAAGCACCACCACGCATTAGCTCATTACGTGAGAAAGTTGAATATTTAACCGAACTGGGTGTCGACTATATCGCGATTGCAAAATTTGATAATCATTTCCGTAGCTTAAATGCTGAAAGTTTTGCCGCTATTCTCAAACACAAACTCAATGCAGAACATCTGGTTCTGGGCGACGATTTCCATTTTGGTAAAAACCGTCAAGGCAATAGTGAATTTTTGCGCGGCTACGGTTTTCAAGTCACCAACTTGCATACAATTGCATTAGATGGACACCGCGTCAGCTCGACCCGGATTCGTCATACCTTACAAGCAGGCGATTTAGCGCTGGCTGCAAAACTGCTAGGACGTCCGTATAGCATTACCGGCCGGGTACAATACGGCGATCAGATCGGACGAACCATTAATTTCCCCACCATTAACGTCCGTCTCAACCGTCACAAACCGTGTTTAAACGGGATTTACGGCGTTGAAGTATTATGTGAAACCGAATCTTTAAAAGATAAAGTGAAAGCCGGCAATCCTGAAAAATTGGGGATTGCAGGCTATAAACCGACAGCCCTGTTTGGCGCAGGACATGTTGGAACTCGACCAGCCATTAAACAGCAGCAGCCAGAATGGCGATTAGAAGTACATTTTCCTGATGTTTCTGCTAATCTGTATGGCCTGTTAATGCGGGTGACATTCTTGAACTATTTACATGGTGAAAAGGACTACCCTTCGCTTGAAGCATTGAAAGCGGGAATTGATGATGATGTTGAGAAACTGCTTGAGTTTCGACAAAACACCCCCAATTCCCCTTTTTAAATCCCATATTTTTTATTGTAAAACGCGTCAGCCTAAGACTGATTAAATTGGAAGACAACTTGCATGAGCGATAAGCAAACTCCTGAAAATGCAGTGGATTACAAAGCCACGCTAAACCTCCCAGGTACTGAATTTGCGATGAAAGCAAATCTCGCAGTACGTGAAGCAAAATGGTTAGAAGAGTGGTATGCCGACAACATTTATCAGCAGATTCGTGCATCGCGTATTGGCAAGAAAAAATATGTGCTTCACGATGGCCCTCCATACGCAAATGGTCAAATCCACTTGGGTCATGCGGTAAACAAAGTACTCAAAGATATCATCATCAAAAGCCGGATTATGGATGGCTTTGATGCACCGTATGTTCCGGGTTGGGACTGTCACGGTTTACCGATTGAACTCAAAGTTGAAGAAAAAGTCGGTAAAGTGGGCGTTAAAGTCGATGCTGCAACCTTCCGTAAACATTGCCGCGAATATGCCTATACTCAAGTCGAATTACAGAAAAAAGACTTTGTGCGTATGGGCGTATTTGGAGATTGGGACAATCCTTACCTGACCATGAATTTTGCGCAAGAAGCCAATATCGTGCGTTCGCTGGGTGAAATCCAAAAACATGGTCATATCGAACCGGGTCTTAAACCTGTGAACTGGTGTTTGGACTGTGGTTCATCTTTGGCTGAAGCTGAAGTTGAATACGAAGATAAAAAATCCGATGCCATCGACGTTGGCTTTACCGTTGTTGATTTGGCAGATTTATCGGCTCGTTTAGGGATTGAGGTTAAAGACTCAACTGACATTGTGATCTGGACCACGACGCCTTGGACCATTCCAGCAAACCAGGCCGTTACCCTGCATGCGGATATTGAATATCAACTGGTTAAAGCACGTGGTGATGAAAAAGCAGCACAAAACTTCATCCTGGCCAAAGACTTAGTGGAATCTGCCACTGAACGCTATGGCTTTACCACCGTCGAAGTGATTGCTGATTTTACCGGTAGCAAACTTGAGAATTTACAATTACAACATCCTTTAATTACTGAACGTCAGGTTCCTGTGATTTTAGGCGAACACGTCATCGCAACCAGCGGTACAGGTGCGGTACATACTGCACCCGGCCATGGTGTAGACGATTATAAAGTGGGCTTGTTATACAACTTGAAAGTTGATAATCCTGTCGGTGGTAACGGGGTGTATTTACCGACTGCACCTATTTTTGCAGGCGAGCACATCTATAAAGCCAATCCAAAAATTATTGCAGCATTAACTGAAGCCAATAAGCTTTGGGCACATGTGGTGATTAAACATAGCTATCCACATTGCTGGCGTCATAAAACCCCGATTATCTTCCGTGCCACCCCGCAGTGGTTCATCAGCATGGATGAAAAAGGTTTACGCCAAGGTGCTTTAAACGCGATTGAAAACGACATCAGTTTTGTCCCGGATTGGGGGAAAAACCGTATTCAGGCGATGATTGAAGGCCGTCCGGACTGGTGTATCTCGCGTCAACGGACTTGGGGTGTACCAATCCCGTTCTTCGTACATAAAGACACCAACGAATTGCATCCACGTACCGCTGAACTGATCGAAGAAGTTGCAAAACTGATTGAACAGGAAGGCATTGATGGTTGGTATAACCGTGAAGCGAAAGACTTCATTGGTGCTGATGCTGAACAGTACAATGCTGTACGCGATACATTAGACGTATGGTTTGACTCGGGTACAACCCATTATTCGGTACTTCGTGAACGTGAAGAATTGACTGATCCTGCTGATTTATACCTTGAAGGTTCAGATCAGCATCGTGGCTGGTTCCAGTCGTCATTGTTGACTTCAATTGCGATTAACGAACGCGCACCATATAAAGGCTTGTTGACACACGGTTTCGTGGTCGATGAAAAAGGCCGTAAGATGTCGAAATCCATTGGTAACGTGATTACACCGCAAGACATCATTAAAGACATGGGTGCAGATGGTTTGCGTTTCTGGATCGCATCTGCGGATTACCGTTATGAAATGACTGCGGGTAAAGAAATTTTTAGCCGTGCCTCTGATGGTTACCGTCGTATCCGTAACACCTTGCGTTTCTTGTTGGCAAACCTGAATGGCTTCCAACCCGCTACAGATGCATTGCCAGTCGATCAGTTGATTGCACTTGATCAATACATCCTGCAACGTGCAGCGGACGTACAAAAAACCATTCAGCAAGCCTATGAAGATATGAACTTCCATATCGTGGCAAGTTCGTTGACCAACTTCTGCATTAATGATCTGGGTGGTTTCTATCTCGACATTATTAAAGACCGTCAATACACCACCAAAGCAGACTCGCAAGCGCGTCATTCTGCACAAACTGCCTTGTATCACTTGGTGCAAGCTTTCGTTCGCTGGATGGCCCCAATCTTGACCTTTACTGCGCAAGAAGCTTGGCCTCTAATTCCGGGGCAAACTGAGAAATACGTGTTCACCACAGAATGGTATGACATTCCGGTTGCCTCGAAAGCCAATTTGGTTTCAGAAGCGGATTGGCAAACTTTAATTAGCGTTAAATCCGCAGTGAACAAGCAAATTGAAGCTGCACGTAATGCTAAACTGATTGGTTCTAACCTGTCTGCCAAAGTTGAACTTTGGGCAAATGCTGAATTGAAAGCAGTACTTGATCAATTAAATGATGAACTTCGTTTCGTTCTGATCACATCAACTGTCATTGTAAATGCATTTGATGAAGCACAAGGTGAAGCAACAGATCTTGAAGGCTTACGCGTGAAAGTATCAGCTGCTGAGGGTGAAAAATGTGCACGCTGCTGGCATGTGCTGCCGGACGTGAATACACATCATGAACATCCAGGTCTTTGTTCTCGTTGTATTATTAACCTTCCTACAGGTCAAGGCGAAGAGAGAAAATATGCCTAATCCGCAAACTAAAAAGGGTTTGTTCCAGTTCTACCCACACAATCTGATGTGGGTGGGTTTATCCATTGTCGCGATTATTCTCGACCAATGGACCAAATGGATTGCAACGACACATCTAAATTATGCAGATCCTGTGCCGGTACTGCCCTTTTTAAATTGGACATTACTGCATAACTATGGCGCAGCCTTTAGTTTCTTGTCCGATGCCGGCGGATGGCAACGTTATTTCTTTACTTCACTGGCAGGTTTGGTGTCTGTAATTTTTGTATTTTGGCTAATGCGTATGCCGAAAAAAATGGTGATTTTACCGATTGCGGTTGCCCTGATTTTGGGTGGTGCAATTGGTAACTTAATTGACCGCGTATCTTTGGGTTATGTGGTCGATTTCATTCACGTTTACTACAACAACAGCCACTTCCCTGCTTTTAATATTGCAGATAGTGCCATTACTCTAGGTACTATTTTGCTGCTGATCGATACTTTTTTCCTAGAAAAGCAACGTATTCAACGTGCGGAAGCGCAACATAATGACTGAAATTATTAATCCAAACGAAGAAACCCGTGTTAATGAAGGCTCGAAAGTAGAGCTGCATTTTTCGGTGGCCATTGAAAACGGTATAGAAATTGATAACACCCGTAGCCGTGAAGAACCGGTAAGCCTGGTGATGGGCGACGGCAGCTTATTGCCCGGTTTTGAAAAAGCACTGTTTGGTTTGCGTGCCGGTGACCGTCGTACCGTGAGTCTTCCTGCGGAAGATGCATTCGGTCCCTGGAACCCTGAAAACGTACAAACATTTGATACGGTTAAATTCGAACAGACACCGATTGTCGGTCATATGATTGAGTTTGAAGATAAAGCCAAACAAAGTCTATTTGGGGTAGTGAAATCAGTCGGTGAAGATATTACTGAAATTGATTTTAATCACCCGCTTGCAGGAAAAAATATTACCTTTGAAGTAGAAATCTTTAAAGTAACGCCTGCCGGTCAACAAGGCATTAAACTCATGTAAAAAATCATCTAAACTCTGATTTTTTAAAAGCTCCTTCGGGAGCTTTTTTACATTCTCAAGATACAAATTCCTCATATTCAGCCCAGCACATTCAGACTAATTTAGAGCATAACTTTATAAAAAGACACAGGTTCAAGATGAAAATCCAGATTATTGTCGGTAGTGTTCGTGAAGGTCGTATTGCAATTAAAGTCGCGCGCTGGGTACAAAGAAGCATTGAAAGAGCCAATTACAGTACCGTTCAGGTTGAACTAATCGATTTAAAAGAATGGAACCTGCCTATTTTTGCAGGTAGCCACCCTCCTCTGACCGGTATTTATGATCAGCCCAAACAACAACAATGGGCAGACAAAATTGCTTCGGGTGATGCGGTTATTCTGATTAGCCCCGAATATAACCATGGTTATAGTCCGGCACTTAAAAATGCTTTGGACTACTTAGGCAAAGAATGGCAAGGTAAACCGGCGGCCTATATTGGCTATGGCGCAACCAATGGCTCACGCTCGATTGATCAAATTCGTCAAGTTGGAACCCAGCTCGGTTTAGTCGACAGCAATGCGGTGATTGAAATTCGAGACATTTTCTCCCGCAATAAAACTGAAGAATTTGAACCGAATGAATTTGATAACAAAAATCTCAGATCTGTTTTGGATAAACTGATTCAATATGTGAGTGCCTGATATTTTTTAAGCATCTGTGTAGGTTTTAGCTTACAACAGTTGCAGAATATCTCCACTTTTCACATATTAATTTAAGCGCTATATTTAAGCCATACAGAGACAGGAAGTCTCTAAAGCACAAAACAATAATGATAGGCAATAAACAGCAGGACGCTGACGGGTACGACAGGAGTTATACCTTTAAAATGAATATAAAAAAGCCTCGACAGGATGTCGGGGCTTTTTTTTAACTTATTTTATTCGTATCACTATTTGTATTGTGATTTAAAGTGAGCCACCCACATGGCGAAAAGCTCAATTAAATAACCAAAATTTACCTCATGCTGAAATATAAAACTTTAATCTCAATCAGCAAAACAATCCTCCATAACATAATTCGACCCAATGATTTACGCAATTATCTTTTATAGCCTGATCTTTGGATCGGGCTTTATAATCCAATAAAATTGAAACTATTTTGCAGTCATTTTAACCAATTTTGCATTTTTACCATCTTCGAGTACCCAAATTGAACCGTCTTGGGCTTCAACTAAACCACGAATACGTTGTTTCATAGCTAGGCGTTGTACTTCCCTTACTGGCTTCGTTTCTGTATCAGCCACCACAATCGCTTCAGAAGACAAGCCACCGATTAGGGCCTTATTTTTCCATGCAGGAAATTGATTGCCTTTGTAAAATATTAGGCTAGATGGGGAGATGACAGGTGTCCAGCTGATCTCAGGGGCTTTAAATTCAGGACGGGTATGATGGTCAGGAATATCTTTTCCATCATAATGATCGCCATTTGAAACTAACGGATAACCATAGTTTTCACCTTTGACAATCAGATTCAGTTCATCGCCCCCTTTAGGCCCCATTTCAACTACCCACAGTTTCCCTTTAGGATCAAATGCAATGCCAAGTGGATTACGGTGGCCCAATGACCAGACCTGTTTTGCAATCTCTCCTTGGTTCATAAATGGATTACCTGCAGCTGGCATACCATCATCATTTAAGCGTAAGATTTTGCCTAAATTGGATCGCATATTCTGAGCAGGATCAAACTTTTGACGTTCACCGGAACTTAGCCAAAGTTTTCCATCTGTACCAAATAAAATCCGGTGCGCATAATGGCCCTGACCTTGGACTTTAGGGACCTGTTTCCAGATGATTTTTAAATTTTTAAGTTGTGGTTTTTGAGCATTGAACAAATCTAACTCACCGCGAGCAACGACAGCACCATAACCGCCCGGTCCTGCTTCTGCATAACTCAGGTAAATGATGTGGTTCTGTTCAAATTGTGGATGCAAGGCAACATCACCCAAGCCCCCTTGTCCGCCGTATGCCACTTTGGGGATACCTTTAACTTCAACCTGTTGCCGAGTTTTAGGATCAAATAATTGCAATTTTCCTTTTCGCTCAGTGACCAGCAAACGTCCATCCTTTAAGGATGCAATCGCCCAAGGTTCATTAAACTGTGCGACGTTCGTCAGTTTATAAGTTTGATTAACTAAACCTGAAGAAGGTTTGGAAGATGGCGTTTCTGGGGCTGACTTGGATGCAGGGTTCACAGCGTCAGTTTGTGCATTACAGGCTGTTAAACTTGATGTACTGATTAATATGAGTGTGGTCAGCATACGCTGTCGGAACATTTTCATCATTATTATCCTCTGCCATTCAAATAGCTCATCAGTTTTATTCTAAGTAAAATATTGAAAATCACTATTTTTTATTGGTAACAAACTTTTCATTTCACTTGGTCTGGTGGATTATGTAAGAGATAACGTACATAAAATAGTTCTATAAACCTCTATCTCCTTCAAGATAATTTTCTTATTCTGAATTCATCAGGAAACAGGATGTTTCCCAAACCTAAAACAATAATTATAAGTTTGAGCATCAGGACATGAGGTAAAACAGCCGTTATACCTAAGCAATGCATACAAAGAAGCCCTCTCATGTTGATAGGGCTTTTTTGTATTTAGGTGATTTAAGCTATTCCTTTTAGGCTTTTTAGATAAACCACCACTTCTTTATTTCCTGCCATTTCGGCAAGTTCTAAAGCGGTATAAGTACTGCGATGATTAATATCCGCACCCTTACTAATCAGCAGCTTCACAACCTCTAAATGATCATTTTCAGCAGCTGCATGCAAGGCGCTATAGCCTTCTTCATCAGCAGAGTTGACGTCCAGACCATCGTTGATGCCCTGCTCCACTTGGTCAATATCGCCTAAGGATGCCCAGTACACCAGTTCAGGAAGATGCAGTTCATCGTCATCTTCAGGGAGTGGGGAGAATGAGTTGATTTCCATTAGAATCTCCTTTAGCTTTTGATAAAAAGCTCTAAGCATAGAATTTATCAATTTTTAGTTCTTCATTTATATCTTAAAACGTCTAATAAACTCTACTATTGCTCCAGATACTAAAGCCCATGTAATATCTTTTGTAATGATATAAACCACTGTATCAATTAATAAATTTATTGTAACCCATATTGTGTTATACGATAATTTTAGTTCTGTTAATAAAAATAATTTTTGATTATTTAATTCATATAATTTTTTCACATTATCAGAATTTATTTTTACTGACTGAATTAGCTGATAGTGATGAACAAATTTAGTCTCTAATAAGTCAATTATATGTTTATTTAATAAAGAATTAATAACCGTAGCTGGAATATATTCTTCTAAATTTACTTTCCATCCATTAGGCTTAATATCAAAAGCTAGGTCTCCAGACTGATCCTTATTAAAAGATACTGCATTTGCTAACATCTCTATTAACTGTTCTCCTAAATAGGCTTCTAAAAACAATAACTTTAGCCACTTGAAAGTAGATATTTGTTGTGATGATTTAAAGAATACTGTTTTTAAAATACTTTCTCTCATTTTCCTATTATTTCTTATAAAGATTTATCTCATTCTATCTAAATGAAAATCTATTTTTATGAAAATATTTCTCTATATCAAAAAAGCCCCCTTTCGGAGGCTTCTTTTTAAGGTTGATTTCTTAAGCTTTAGACACCGCTGGTTCAATCGAACCAATTTTTTCAGACTCATTGTCATGCATGATCAACGCGACTGCAATTGCAGTAATCAGAACCGGTAAACCGACTGCCATAAAGTTAAAGTAAGCAGGCAAGTTCATACCGAGTAAGCCACCAATAAGAATCGGCCCTACAATCGCGCCCATACGACCAATCGCAGAAGACCAGCCAATACCTGTCGAACGCACCGCAAGTGGGTAGAACTGTGCAACATAGCTATACAATAGCATTTGCGAACCAATCGACGCTGCACCGGCCAAGAACACCAAGATGTAAAGCAGGAAGGTATTCGACTGGAAGCCCATCAGACTCATCACAATCGCACCCATAATACCCAGAACCATCAGTACCGGTTTCAAATGGAAACGATCCGCAAGAATACCGCCACCGACAATACCCACGACTGCACCAACGTTCATCACCATCATGAACATCAAACTGTTGTCCATCGAGTAACCAGCTGCCATCATTAACTTTGGTAACCAGCTGCTTAAAGCATACATGGTTAACAGACAAGTGAAGAATGCGACCCAGAACAGCAAGGTATTTACCGCACGACCGCGACGGAACAAGCTCACAACGTTTGCTGCTTCAGGCACATTTTCCTGTGGCAAAGTAAATACCGTATTCTCTGTTACAGTCAGATTTGGCGCCAAGCGACGTACGATTTGACGTGCTTCGGCCTGCTTGTTCTGTTTCACAATAAACGCGAGTGATTCAGGCAAAAACTTCCACACCAACGGTAATAAAAATAAGGGAATACCGGCAATAAAGAACATCACCTGCCAACCATAGGTCGGAGTAAACCATGAACCTAGTAGTGCCGCCATTACGCCACCCACTGCATAACCACTGAACATGGTCGTGACCAAAGTACTACGCATTTTTTGCGGTGCATATTCGGAAGTTAATGCTACAAGGTTTGGCATTACGCCACCAATACCGAGCCCGGCAAGGAAGCGTAAAATACCGAATTCGGTTGGATTTGAAGCAAAACCACCCGCAAAAGTTAAACCACTGAATAATACAATACAGATCATGATCACTTTCTTACGACCGATCTTGTCCGCGAGGGAGCCAAAAATCATCGCACCAAACATCATGCCAGCAAGAGCTGTACTGGCTAACATGCCTGCCTGGACAGCACTTAAGCCCCAATCATTCATGAGTAATGGTAAAGTCACACCATTAATTGCTAAATCGTAGCCGTCAAATAGGATAATGAGCAAACACCAAGCAACCACATTGAAATGAAATGGCTTAAATTTCGCATGATCCACTACAGAATTTACATCTATTTTTTCCGTTGTCATTCGCTCTCATCTCCCATGAGTACTTGTCCATCACAGCCCACGAATTGTTAAGTTAAAATTCAATTTTGCTCAATATACTAATATGAATTTCGATTAACAATAAGACCAAAGATTATAAGTATTTCTTTATGAGAGGCATTCTATCTTATTGTATTAGAATAACTAATTTTATATATAAATGATGAAATGTCTGCTATTCACAAACTTGATATTCGACTAATTGACTAATTTTGATTTTAATAGTTTTAGTTTTATTAATATATTTCAAGTAATAATAAAATCTAAAATTAAAATAATTATCACTCATTTCCAGTTTCTATTGATCGATTTTAGTTTATTTTTCAATCAAATTTATTTGAAATTTCTTGTAATAAATTTTAAAGATAACTTTCTAATCTGAGGCTCACCAAAAACTGGCTAAAATAAAACTCATTGGCATTTATTTTAAGCATAAAAAAAGCCCCGCTATTGAGCGGGGCTTTTAGGGAATAATGAGCTGGCGATGACTTACTCTCACATGGGTAACCCCACACTAC
>Ga0308157_10000321_pt1 | contig 173685 bp, 151 predicted proteins | sample PhyBR1_FD_201035 | JGI IMG/M metagenome (GOLD analysis project Ga0308157, IMG submission 201035) | Phyllosphere microbial communities from UC Gill Tract Community Farm, Albany, California, United States - DLSLB.R1 | ecosystem: Host-associated > Plants > Phyllosphere > Unclassified | place... | reverse complement strand
AATAGTATGTTTGCCATATTGTTTGGGTGCACCTAAAAATAACTGTTTTTTAGGACAAACAATAAAAATCCCCGACACTTTTTCAGTATCGGGGATCTTCTATTAACAGGGCTTTTTAGACAGCCCCCTCTTTTTTAGACAAACTTTAATATCGGTTGTCTTACATTTATTTTTTTATTTAACCCAGGTAGGTTCTCCTTTTTTCATTTTTTCTAAGGTAGCTTGATACTCCGCTTTACCATCTTCACCAACAGCTGCAATTGCTTTTTCTTGCCATTCTATAGCTTCTTTAGTCTTACCTAACTTATGTAATAAGTTTGCGTAAGTATCAATTAATGCAGGGTCTTGAGCTTCTTCTAAAGATTTTTTACTCCAAGCCAATGCTGATTCTACACAAGCCGGATCATCACAGTTTTCAAAGATTGCCCAAGCAAAAGAATTAAGGTGACTTGCAGTAATTTTAGATGGATCAAGTTTAATATAAGCATCTACAGCATCTCTAAATGCAGGCCAGTTTTGTTTTCTCGCATAATAATTAGGTTTGAAGCTTGCTACAAGATTAGTTAATGACACATTCGGGTATTTTTTACTTACCTCATCAACAGTTTTATCAAAAATATCTGTTTCTGATTTCATCACAACAGGTGCAATTTCTGTATTGATAATTGCGGCACCTAAAAGCTGATCAGCTTTGCCTGCTCCTAATTTTTCATCTACTTTAGCTTTATTCGCAAGGATTGCTTCAAAAGCTTTAGAGCCTGGTTTACCAATGTTTTTAGTAATCAATGAGATCATATCATCCGCCAATAATTCATCAGTTGTAGAATTATTGATTAAAGCTTCCATAGCAGTAGCTGTTAAATCTCTATCATAAGCTTTTACCGCTGCGGCAGCTGTTGCTTTTGCTATTTCTTTATCAGTAGGATTTGCCTGGAATTTCTTTACCAATGTCTCATACTGAGTGTTCGGATCCAAGCCTTCTTTTGCAGATGCAATAAATTGATCAGGTTCACCTCCTCCAACAATACGGTGCACTAATTCTCCGTCTGGGTTGAAAATTAAAAAAGTAGGATAAGCTGCAATTTTATAGTCTTTTGCAAAGCGTTTAGCTTCTTCACGCCATGATTTAACATCTTCACTGTCTCCTTCTGTTTCATCCATTTGAATTTTAAGATTCACAAAATTCTCGTTGAAAAATCTGCCGACCTTTTCTTGTGGAAATACATTCTCTGACATCCATTTACATGGACCACACCATGTGGTAAATGCATCAACAAAAATATATTTGTTTTCTGCTTTTGCTTGTTCTTTCACTTTTGCCCAAGTCGTGTTATGCTCGAAGGAAATTCCCTTCTCTTGTGCAAAAACCAATAAAGGCAATGTGAATAACAATAAAATCAACTTTTTCATAATCAGTGTTTATTTTATTTTTAAATAATATTTAATACTAAGTTAATTATTAAAATCAAAAAGTCCCGATTTTTAGTCGGGACTTTTTTGATTTTTATGTTTTGATTAAATTCCTAGTTGTTTCGCCATTTTGTGTTCCAATGCTTTTTTGTGGAGCAAGATAGATATCGTTTTATAACGGACATATTCTTTTGTTGCATACATATAACCTTGGTAATCATTAGAAGCTCCCCATGAGTTTTTAACGATATAATATTCTTTTCCGGTTTGATCTTTTACTGTTCCTACAATGTGCATTCCGTGATCATCAGTAGTTTCATAATTGTCAAATGAAGCTTGTCTTTTTTCCGCTGTGATTTTTGCCTCCGGTTTAGGACCGTTGAATAATTGGTCAACTTCCTCTTTTGTCATTTGCTCAATTGGTTTCTCAGGAACGTATGCTACACCATTTTTCCAACTAAAACTCTTCTCTGACACGTCTGTTGCCCAAGCAACAGTGAAGCCTTTTTCCAATGCATGGTCAATAATCGAAGTCAAATCATCGATCTTAACATTATAAAAGCTTTCAAATGACCAATTATCAGGGATTAATAATACAAATGGTTTGTAATAAGCATGCTCATCAAATGATGAAATGCCAATATAATCATCTGGATTAATGCCAATCACTTCGTCTGCAAATGTTCGTGGAGTATAGGTTTTTCCTTTATATTCGAAAGATTCAGGAACTTCTCCTAAATAAGAGTCCATAGCCCCTGTGAATGCTTTCATCCAGTTTTCAGTTGGTTTTTTGCTTTTAGCAACACTTTCTGTAATGGATTGAAGAATAGGACTCATTTCACTGAAGTTGTTACGTGTCTGTCCTTCAGGTAGACCTGTATAAACATTGTAAGGTACGGCGCCGTATTTTCTGAAAATGGTTAACACATCATGAAGTTGACCTCCATCACCTTGAGCTTGTTTACCATGTAAACGAACAAAGTTCTTTGCTTTCTCTACGTAGGTATTGCGGGCTGTAAAGATTGGTGATATCTCAACAGGATCTTTGCCCATACGAATCATTTCTGATTCCAAAAATGAATTTCCTGAATAAGACCAGCAGGTTCCTGAGGAGCCTTGATCCTTTATAGAAGTTCTTCCTAGATTAATAACTTCTGTAAATTTAAACCCTTCTTTGCTATTGTCACTAGCATTTGATTTGAGGGAGTTTATTAGGTTATCTTGAGCTTGTACTTGAGTAGCTACGAAAAAGGCAGCTGCCATTAGAATAGATTTACTCCAATTCATATGTTTTTTATTAGATTTTTTTAACGTGTACGAATTTATCAAAATATTATGGGGGATAAGACTAGATTTTGTAAAAATCTTAGAACAAAAAAAGAGACCATTAATTTAGGTCTCTTCATATCATTTTATGTTTTTTCAAAATCCGGTTTCTTTGGAAAGATCAAAGAAGCTACAATACTGATAACGAGTATTCCTAAAATGACCAGTAAAGAATGGGTGGTTGTGAAACCTAAATCATGTAAATAGTCATGTAATAACATTTTCAATCCGATAAAGATTAATAGGAAAGCCAATCCAACTTTCAAATAATGGAATTTATGAATCACATTGATTAATAAGAAAAACATAGATCTCAAACCCAGGATAGCAAAGATATTCGAAAAGAATACGATGTATGGATCTTTAGTTATTGAAAAAATAGCCGGAATAGAATCGACCGCAAATATTAAATCTGTAAACTCAATTACCAATAAAACTAAGAATAGAGGGGTCATATATTTCACACCATTTTCTATATGAAAGAATCTTCCCTGATCTAGTTTATGTGTTACCTTAAAATACTTGGAGGCGAATTTAACGATAGGATGGTTTTCCGGGTCAACTTCTTCCTCCTTGTTACGGTTGATATACATATTGAATCCGGTGTATACCAGAAATGCTCCAAACACATATAAAATCCAACCGAATTTTGTAATTAAAGCTGCTCCAACGAAGATGAAGATACAGCGCATGATGATCGCTCCTAGAATACCCCAAACCAAAACTTTGTGGTAATATTTTTCAGGAATACCAAATGAGCTGAATAAAAGAACCATAACAAAGATATTGTCCACAGATAATGCATATTCAACCACATAACCCGTAAGATATTCCAGAGTCAGATTCTTGTTATATAAATGTAAACTGGCAGCCAGATCATTTTCATTAATCGTAATATTATGGAAGTGACTGGCCACAACCTCTTTTAATCGAGGTATATCGTGAACATTGTGTAGTTCATTACCCCAATAATAAAGCAACAATCCAAAGAGTAGTGCAAATGCTACCCAGATGGCACTCATAATAGCGGCAACTTTTAATGATACTGGTTTGTCATTTTTGGAAAACAAACCTAAATCAATTGCTAACATCAGAATTATAAAAACTATAAATCCGATCATGAAAAGTGCTTCGTGGCTCATATATTATTTCTTTCTCTCTGTAGTGAAACGTACTAATTGTTCTAATCCGGTCTTAAATTCACCGCCATCTGGAATCGTTTCTAAAATATCAAAAGCTTCCTTTTGGTACTTTAGCATTTGTTCATTAGCGTAATTCAAGCCTCCATTTATTTTTACGAAATTGATAACTTCAGCAACCTTTTCTGAATCCTCATTGTGGTTCTTTACTAAGTTGATTATCTTTCGCTTTTGACTCTTTTCAACAATGGATAATGCATAAATCAGTGGCAGTGTCATCTTTTTTTCCTTGATGTCATTCCCTACAGGCTTTCCGACATCATCTAAACCAAAGTCGAAAAGATCATCTTTTATCTGAAAAGCAATCCCTACTTTCTCTCCAAATAACCTGAGCTTCTCTATGGTATCTACATCTGCACCAGCAGATGAAGCTCCAATTGCACAACAAGAAGCAATTAAGGATGCTGTTTTCTTTCTTATTATATCGTAGTATACCGACTCCTGAATATCTAGATGTCTTGCTTTTTCAATCTGAAGCAGTTCTCCCTCGCTCATCTGTTCCACTGCCTCCGAAGCAAGTTTTAACAAATCATACTCTTTATTCTTAACAGATAAAAGTAAACCCTTGGAAAGTAAGAAATCCCCAACCAGAACGGCGACTTTATTTTTCCATAAAGCATTTATTGAAAAAAAACCCCGGCGTTCATTCGCATTATCTACTACATCATCATGTACTAAAGAAGCCGTATGTAGCAATTCTACCAATGATGCTCCATGATATGTAGATTCGGTTATGGCACCACAAACACCTGCTGAAAAGAAAACAAACATCGGACGCATCTGTTTTCCTTTTTGCTTAATTATATAGCGTGTGATACGGTCTAATAAGGGGGCGGAACTCTGCATGGATGCCTTGAAGGTCTTTTCAAAGCGCTTGAGATGTTCTTTTATAGGAAGTTGTATTTCGTCTAATGTTAACATGTATTGTGTATAAGACCTTCAGCATGCACTGAATCGCAATAAAAATACTAAAATTATGGTTGTGAAGCTAAGGTATTTTCAAGCTGAGTGTACCATTCCTCACCATATTCGCGAATCAATGGGTCTTTCAAGAACTTATAAACCGGAATATTTAACTCCTGACCAAAGGTACATGCGTCCTTACAGATATACCAACGATCATAATGTAAAACATCAAATTCAGGATAGTGCGTCGCTCGGATAGGGTAGAGGTGACAGGAAATAGGTTTTTTCCACTGAATATCTCCCATTTCATACGCTTTTTCAATCCCACATTTTGTGATTCCATTTTCCCAGGTAACATAAGCACATTCTTTATTTCCTCCTACACAGGTGGTCGTAAGATCACCATCTCCGTCAATCACATACTTACCTTGTTCTTCGATCGCTTTTATTCCTTCAGCCGTAAGATAAGGCTTTACCTTGGGATAAATCTCCTCTAATATTACTGTCTCTGCTTCCGTCAAAGGGGCACCTGCATCACCTTCAATACAACACACTCCTTTACATTTGCTAAGGTTACACACAAAGTCATTGTTGATGATATCTTCATGAACAAGAACATTTCCTACTTCTATCATTTTTATTTTGAATAACTTACGCGTTCGCCTAAAGGATATTTTAGACCATCCGCACTTACTAAATCCATTGTTACCGAACCAATAAGGATTTCTACTTGTGCCTTTACAGGAATCCGATTGCCATCATTGGTAACCCAAAGATACAAACGACTGCTCTTTTTAAAGATTCTTCCCGGAGATATTTCCGGACTAAGTTTGATACACTCTAATTCGCCAAGTACAGATTTAACCTTTTCTACCCCGATATATTCAACGCCTAACTGTGCAACCTCATCATTCAGGAAGTAAGTAATGTGAAACTTATCACCTGATTTTAACTTTGAGAAATCTAAATTCCTTGAAAAATAATAAGCTGAAACTAAGTCAAAAGTCTGTTGGGTTGGGCTTGTAAATACCCCCTTCTTTCCATTAACCTTTTTTGTTTTATGGTCGAAGGTAGCATATTCAACTCTCCTGTAGTTGTTCTCTCTAATATTTTCAGTGTATAAAATCGGTAAAAAATTCGATTGATCGATATAAGAGTCATACTGATTTCTTACCGTATAGAACTTTGAAAACGCACCGGATGTTTGTCCGAAGGCCGATAGATGAATAGCATCTTTCACGCCAAAGCTATGCTTCGATTCCTGTACGGAAAGGGTGCCTGTTGCTGCCGAAATAATTCCATATCGAAGTTTATATTTTAAAACTTCACCAGGTTTAAAGGTAGGTTCTTTTAAATATGGTAGTGACTGTGCAAATAATGTCGTGGACAGAATAATACTTAACGTGATAAATGAAACAATTCTTTTCATATGAGTTTGACAGCAATTATAATGGAAAGTTTAAGATTTTCGCTTGAATAGGGGAACAGTAGAGCAGGGCTCACCATACATTACACTTTTAGCAACTTTACTAAGTTGACTGGTAAAGGTAACAAATGCAGATTCAGGAACCGGTATCTCCCCGCAACCTTTTATCACTATTCGTTGATCTTGATATTGACTATAGTCTATGCTAGATAACGCGTGATCATATAAAGTCTTAAGTACATAATCTTCATCACCAAAGTGAATAGATAGTGCCTGATCAACCAATTTTGTGGATAGTAACATATAGGCCCAGGTAGGCACAATAGCGTCTGCTGTACAAACTATACCGATATGTTTGTCCTTGTATTGAGACCAATCGTGGTTCTTGATAAATTCCCTGAAGTCTTTCTCCTTTAAGATCAATCCGTGGAATAGATTCTCTTTGATATCATAGATCTCAATAGCTGCTTTTGGTGCATGATCTGCTAAGTCAATGGTGATTAATCCACTTTGAGCAACTTTGTTTACAATGTTTTCTTGAATGTCCATTTCTATAAAAATAAAAAAAGCTGGATAACATTTGTTACCCAGCTACAAATTTAATCAATTCTATGTTAATAGAATTTAATACGATTGTCAACAATTTTCGCGTTGCTCTCTAAGGCTTTCAAAATAGTACCCCATGCACGCTGTGATTTTGACTCTGTTATCTGCTTTTGTTGAGCAATTAATTCTTCTCCGGTTAATGCTTTAGGATTTACAAATCCTTCTACTTGTACTGCATAAACACCTTGTTTGCCTTCGATAGATTTAGATGGCTTGTTTGGTTGCAATCCGAAAACAGTACCTACAACTGCATTTTCTACAGCAACACCCGGAATAACCGGATTAGCTAAGACTACATTATCTACAGATTGTACATTTTTACCTAATTTCTGACCTACTTGATCAATTGAACTTGCACCATTCAATGCATTGTTCATTTTCTCTTTCAGCATACGAGCTTTAACTAAATTCTTAACGGTCGGCTCAATCATTGTTTTTACCGATGCTAAAGGTTGAAGACCTTTCGGTTGAATATTTGTTACTCTTGCTACGATGAAGTTCTCACTGGATTCATAAATCTTATCACTTACTTCTCCTTGTTTAGCTTCAAATGCCCAGCGAATTAGATCTCTTGGAACTTCTGCACCACCTAACATATTGTCCATTGCTACGGTACGATCATTCTTGAGCACCTCTAAATTTTGTTGTTTAGCAATGTCTGAAAAATTGTCTTTGTTGATAGCAGTGAAGAATTGATTTGATTTTGAATAAGCGGCATCTGTAGTTTCTTTTCCTGCGTTGATGCTCTTGTCAACAATAGCAAGTTTCGCAATCGGAGAATTACCGATTTGTCTGTTTATCTTGATAACATGTACACCAAAGTTTGTAGAAACAACTTTTACATCACCTGTTGTTCCATCAAATAAGGTTTCATCAAGTTCAGGAATCATTCCACGTGTAATGGTTCCCAATTCACCGGCATTGTTCTTGCTGTTTGGGTCAGCGCTAAATTCAACTGCTAATGCAGCAAAACTTGCCCCACCCTGTACTAAATTCTTAATGGAATCAGCTTTTGCTAAAGCTTTATCAACACCGCCTTCTGTCGCCGGATTAATTAATATATGACTTGCATTTACGGAATCAGGACTGTTCTTTACAGAGATTACTTTCGCGATCTCATATACATTTTGTGTTAGATATGGACCTACAACTGTTCCTGGAGCTGATCTGAAAGCCACAGAATCCAAAGCAGGACTCAATTGACCCTTTGTATAGTATCTTACCGGGTATTTGTTCTCTGAATGAATTGTAACAAAGCTGGAATCATTGGTTGAGGTTTGTAATTCTGCTTTTAATTTGGTGACTTCACCCAATACTAATGCAGTATCGGCTGCGTTAGGAGTGGCGTCAAATAAAACATATTCAATTGTGCGAATCTCTTCAGGATTCTTGAATGCGTTTTTATTTTTGTCATAGTACTCTTTGTAATCCGCATCAGTCAACTTGATTTCAGAATCCTTAACAGATGCATAATCTAGCATGACATATTTAAAGTTTGCCAATTTATTACGAGAGTTGTAATCGTATTCAGCTTCTAATGAAGTAGTATAAATGCTGTTATTGATTAAGTTCGTGTATTTCTGGTTCAAACGTTCATTTTTTACATTCTGTAATAAAGCTTCCCATTGAGCTTTCATCTCAGGGTTCGTTTTTGCTTGCTCTATTACTGCACTTAAGTAGTTTTTATCAAACTGTCCGGTTTGAGGATTCGTAAATGCCTGAACGATTTGAGGAGATGGATTATTTCCGAACAATAAACTGTTCAGTTCTTCTTTTCCCACCTGAAGACCAATCCTGTCAATTTCCTGGTTTAATAGGTTCTGTGTTAAAAATTGATTCCAAACTTGTTGTACTGCAAATCCACGCATTTGTGGTGTCGAAGCACCACCCATTTGTTGTTGATACATGGCATTCGCTTGATCAACTTGTGCATTGAAATTTTGATAATCTATACTTTCACCATTAACACTACCAATCTCATTCTGGCTACTACGCCAGAATGGTGTTCCCACATTGATGGCGTCACCTAATAAAAATGCAACAATTGCCAAACCAATCACGAAAATGACTAAGCCTGCACGGTTTCGCAAAGAGGTCATTAATCCCATAACTATATTCTAATTTATTTAATGCTAATTTTAGTTTTATTCTTGTTTTTCGTCAAAACAAGGCGCAAGATACAATTTTTATAAAATAATATGGTAAAAATTTATATTTACCTTATATCAATTTTATTGACAATAAATCCTTTGGTTTTTACTAGTTCCCAAATGAAGGCAATTGTGAGCTACTTGACGGAAAATGAATTGCCGTTCCATGGATAAAACGGATGTCATTAAATTCTGCATCTGAAGTAAAAGAGGTTCCCTGTGCGGAAGTTCTTCCATCATTATATTCTGCTGTAATGGGTTGACTACCATAATATTTCTTAGCCTTCTCATCATAGATCAATTCTTCAGTCTTGATGACTGTACCGTCTACTTTCGTAATCACAACATTTTTTCTAAACTCAGTAAGTCCTTCAAGCTTTTTCTGTAATGCATAATCCGATGTTACTCTTTGCATTTCCTTTGCATTGTCATCAAAAAAAATAATTTGGACCCCCTGGCGGAATTCATAGTTCCCAGTGCTGTCATGATATACGCGCATTTCCGGAGCCTTTAGCTCAGCTTTTACTTTCGCCGAGTCACTGTAGATAACAGTCACATCTTTAGAAATGTCCACGGCTTCTTCAGCTTTAATGTTGGCTAATCGGTCAATATCCTTCATGTCATTCTCACAGGCAAATGACAAGATTGCCCCTAGCAAAACAATTGTTAGGGGCAAAAATCTCGATATTTTTATTGCTGTAAATTGCATCTCTTAATCGTAACTTCTTCTTATAAACCAAGAGTCATTGATCGTAAAACCTAAATTGATGTTAATGTATCGTTCACGAATCAAATTACTCTTCAATGTTCCTTGTTGCCCAAGTTCTGCCGAAATATTAATATTAGAGAAAGTTCTTCCAAAGCCTGTCTCCGGCAATGGTAATCCAAGCCCCACTGTAACAGCCATGTCATTAATACGTTCTTTATTAACTGTCATATGAGTTTTATTGTATCTGAATCCCAATCGGTAATCAATTACTTTTAGGTAATTAATCGCAGTAGGGTCCGGTTTGAATTGACCTCCAATTGCAATACCTAAGTTTTTGCCCAATTTATCCTCGCCTTGGCGTACCTGATAGTTAGACCAATCAGCATATTTAAAATCAGCACCTACCATCCAGTTTACACCTTTGCTAAGCGTAACACCAACATTATGCTTCAATGGAAGATTTATTTTATTGTTGGATAACAAATCATTCAAGGCTGTGTCGATTGGAACTTGTTCCTGAATATCGCTTGATACATCCGTTCTAGTACGGGTTACTAATGTGCTCACTTTATTTCTTACTGCATTATTCAAGGATCCTGAATACCCTATCGTTAAGAATTTCTTATTCCCAAGTGGTACGAAATATTGTGCCCCATAATCAAAAACAGCCCCGGTTACTCGTCTTGTATCTGTTTGTGAAGTATTGTAATATCCATATCCGTTCGGAAAATCAATAAGTAATTTATCGTAAAGGTTTCCAAATAAGTATCCTATGTTTGCTCCGATACTGAAGTTCTTGAACGGAGAAACGCCCCAACCAACATATGCTTTATTCAAGCCTCCTTCTCCAACTAAACGCGTCTGGTAAGGTGTATTGCTGATTTCTCTGTTGGCAGATGTATTATAACCAATATCTGAATAAGGCATCAATCCAAATGAAATACCACCTAATTTTAATCCGTTGTTTTTGTTTAATGTAAATCCAAAAGCAAAATGACTAAACGCAAAATCGGCCGTATTATCTGCAGCGGTAGCACCTTTTTCTAATTGCGTGATATTTCCGTATAGGCCGGCATCTAAAATAGTTTTTGTGAAAGCTGAATAGGCTGCAGGATTGGAAATATTAAGAACAGGAAGCCCCCCCTGAAACCTTACTGCCGTAGAAATACCCCCCATAGCACGGGTTTGCGGTAGCAAGTCTTCACGCATCTGTCCTAATCCAAATTGCGAATACGGAGAATGCGAAGTAGAAGTTTGTGCATGGGCACTCTTACTGCTGAGTAAGATAGAACTTATTCCTAATATAATAAGTAAGGACGTATTAGCGTAAAATAGTTTCAACTGTTCTAATATTTTAAATGGATTCATCACCTCATCGAATCTTTATTTTCAACCTGCCAAAAAACGATGAGATTAAATCTTTTATTATGGCTGTATTATCTGAATTTTCGCTACAAAACTATCTATTTTTTAAATATCACAAGCTTTTTGTTTGTTAAAAAAGGTTAAACACTTAATGAACAATAACTTAGAAAAACTGAAAATAGATTATAGTCAGCAATATGACAAAATAGAGGCTTTCATAAAACCATTTTATCTTTGCATGCGTAAAAAAGTAAGCTAAATAAATGGAGATTGGTGGCACACATAATAGAAAATGATTGACCGACCGTTCTTCATTTAAATAAAAAGTACCGAAAATCAGCAAGATCATGATAAATAATAACTGAAAGCTTTTTCTAATCTGTACCACACTCCTGAAAAAGTTGTCTTTAAGGATAAATAGGAATCCTCCTAATGCTATTAAAATTGGAATTACCACAAAATAATCATGAACATCCATATTTAATTTGGTAGGAAAAGTATAGGTGAAAGGGAGAAAAATTTGATAAAATTCATCTATCCTTTCTAACCAGAAATAGACAACAGCTAAGAGGAAATAAACAGTTATTGCTCCCAATAAAGGTGTAAGCCATTCTCGCCAAAAAAAAGGACGAAATATAACCAGACTAGACCATATCAATAAGAGCATAATGATAAACGGGAAATATATTAAACTCCCTAGCGCAACCAACAACCCCAAATCAAACATAATCCCTTTCACATCCGCATGTTTGTAGATATTGAAAAGTTTCTGGAGCATCCAGATTGTAATAAAATTGCAGATTAATGTTGGTGATAGTACCAGAAAAGGAATAAACAAGCTTACTAACGTCATAAACATTAATGAGGTTAAAAAACTTGGTTTACCTAAAAGATTAAAGTGGTTGACCACTCTGTTAAGATAAAACGCCTGAACCAATGTAAGCATCAGCGTAATCAATACATTCGAATAAGGAGATAGCTTTATTTCAATGTCTATTCCAACTAAACGATTTAAGCCGGATTCAAAAAGGACGGGGGTAAGATTAGCCGGTAGGTGTAAGAAAACACCTAAGCATAAAATAGTGCCAACAAGCGTTACTAGGAATACATTTAAACCCGAAAGTGTTCGATGTTGGTTAATTAGCATAGAGGTATTTTTCCTTATTTATCTTTTTCCAGCTTTTTGATTTTTTGATCTATAGTGAACAAATAGATAGCAACTGTAATAAAAATCACTAACATAACAGCCACCACTACATAGATTTTTCCTTCTGCACGAAGACCATCAGCCATTTGAACCTTATCTTGTGCCTGTGCAGAAAGCCCTATGATGAAGGCAAGTAAGGTTAATAGGAAATTTCTCATTTTTTTAAAAACTATTTCTTTTATCTTCAATTATTCGAATACGATATCTTAATGTTGCAATCCAGCAACCGATTAAAATCCAGCCTATGACAGCCGTGTAAAATACAGGGCGCATATAATTATCCATATCCAGATCACCGAATGTGGAATTACCTCCACTACCCGGATGCAATGAATCATTCATCTTAGGAAGAATATAGATTAACACAATCATAATGGGGAAGGCAAAGATGTTATAGATCGCTGAAATTTTAGCACGCTTTTGCTCTTCTTCCAACGCATTCCTTAATACCAAATATGCCAGGTACATTAAGGTTGCTATTGCTGCACCATTTAATTGCGGGTCATTTGTCCAAGGGGTACCCCAAGTAATGTTTGCCCATAACATACCCGTCATTAAACCACAGGCACAAAAAACAATCCCCGTGTTTACAGCTTCTACGGCCATGAAATCATACTCTCTTTTCCCTGTATTCAGATACTTAATACTGTAAACTAAGGATATCAAATATAAAACCATCATGGTAAACCACATGGGAACGTGGAAATACACATTTCGAATAGTTTCATTTAGGATAGGTAATACCGGAACGGGGCCAAGGAGTCCACCGATAATGGTGCTTGCGACCATAACAACCCCTAATATTTTCCACCAACGTTTTCTCATAAGAACAAAAAATCAATCACGCCAAAGGTAAGGAAATAACAATAAAGAAATAGCAATTGTAACAATATTAATTGCCAATAAAACAGCGATATCGGCCCAGTTAGTAGCAATTGAACCCCCATTCACAGCATTTTGTGATAGTGTAATCAACACAATCAATAATGGAATGATAACCGGAAAACTCAAGATGGCCATAATCGTACTGTTATTGCCAGCTTTGGCACTAATACCTGCGACCATAGTAAAGACAGTAGCAAAGCTGATACTGCCCAATAATATCGCTAAACAATAAACTGCTAAATTCTCTGCTTGACTATTGAAAATGAGATTGTAAATAATAAATGCGGTGCTGGATAAGAGAATCATCAATACAGAGTTGTAGATGATTTTAGCAAGGATAATTGCTTTCGGACTGACTATGGAATAATAATATAACTGACGAGGTCCTGTTTCCTGAATAAAACTACGACTCATTGCATTAATCGCAGCAAATAACAAAATTATCCAGAACAAAGTATTCCAAACAATAGTATCCACAGATTTGAATGATTGATAACATACAAACACTGTGGATACTACATAAAGCAGGATACTGTTAATGGCATATTTTGATCGCCATTCTAAAACAACATCCTTATATATCAACGTTTTTACTTGTTCTAACAGATTCATTAATTGCAAAGATACAAATCAATCTGTTGAGCAACGTATAAAGACGTCTTAGAAATTATGCGTTTTTAATATCTGATTTTGCTTTGTCAGCTACATCTTCAGCTTTACCAGCAATATTATGCGCCGCATCAGCTGCTTTATTTGCCCATTCATTTGCTTTTGAAGAAGCTTTATCTAACGCATCACGTCCTGCGTTTTTAGCACGATCTTTTAAGTTCTCTAAGTCAGATTTTGCACTCTTCGCTAATTTAGAAGCACGTTTAGCTTCTTTTTTAGAGATATCTCTGATTGAATTTGTTAAACTTTTAATACCGTCATTTGCACGGTCTAGTTGTTTCTTTCCATCTTCAGTTCCCAATAAATAGTATGCTGCAGTTCCAACGGCCAATCCTAGTAGGGCAAATGCCACTAATCCATTTCTATTTTTTTCCATGATTATATATTTTTATCCTATTTAGTCCAATATGTACTGTTATTATTAACAAGGTATACGCCAAAAAGTTTTTTGCCTTTACAAATTAACAAAAATTAACTCTCAACCGATTGCAAAGATTGTAGGGTGTAGAGATGTTGATATAATCCACTTCTTTTTTCCATTAATTCCTGGTGTGTTCCCTTGTCAGAAATTATACCATCTTCTACAACCAAAATCATGTCAGCGTCTCTTATAGTAGACAGTCTATGTGCTATAATAATGGAAGTTCTATTTTTCATCAACTCTACCAGAGCCTGTTGTACCATTCTTTCCGATTCTGAATCCAGTGAAGAAGTCGCCTCATCCAATATTAAAATGGCAGGATCTTTCAATAAAGCCCGCGCAATAGCTATTCTTTGTCGTTGTCCCCCAGATAATTTAACCCCTCGCTCCCCGACCATTGTTTCATAACCTTCCGGCAGATCCATGATGAAATTATGTGCATTAGCTCGCTTAGCAGCTGTAATAATATCCTCTGCATCGGCGCTTAAGTTTCCATAACTGATATTCTCACGAATCGTTCCTCCAAATAGGAGAACATCTTGTGGCACAATGGCAACTTGATTCCTGATATCTGTCAAAGCCAGCTGATCTGAAGGAATCCCATCGTAATAGATTTTGCCACTAGAAGGCTGATAAAATTGTAAGATCAAAGAAGCAATCGTGGATTTTCCAGTCCCGCTGGGGCCAACAATCGCTAACTTCTCGCCTGATTTGACGTGGAAAGAGATGTCTTTTAATGTTTTAATATCAGGACGTGTCGGATAAGAAAACCTCACGTGGTCAAATATGATATCACCGTGTAAATGACGTTTTATCTCTTTATCCTCAATATTAACCCGAATATCCTCTTGATCTTCATTTAAAATTTCCAGTACTCGTTCACTTGCACCCAACGATCGTTGGATACTGGCATATAGCTCAGGAAAACTACCCATAGAACCAGCTACAAACATGGAATATAAGATGTACGTAGTTAAATCTCCCACTGTAATTTCATGAATTGAAACTAAGGAAGCTCCATACCAGATGACAACGATGACCGCTCCGAAGATGGCAAAAATGATAAAAGAAGCAAAAATCCCTCTAAAGGTTGCTCCTTTTACTGCCAAGGCTACTGATTGGTTTAGCTTTTCTGAATAACGGTTTGATTCAAAAAATTCGTTTACAAAAGCTTTTACATTACTAATACCTAATAATGTCTCCTGTACAATAGAATTTGATTCTGCTAATTTATCCTGCGATTCTTTTGATAATTTTCGAATGAATCTACCAAAGATCAAAGCTGCAATCACGATTACGGGCAAAATACATAGATTCATCAATGCCAGCTTTGGAGAAACAAAAATAAGAAGAACAACCCCGAAGCATAAACTAATTGTTTGCCTCAATATTTCTGCTAAAGTGGTTGTCATGGTGTCTTGAATTTGCGAAAGATCCGAGGACAATCTACTGTTTAATTCACCTACGCGCCTATTCGCAAAAAAATCAATAGGAAGTGTTATTAAACGGTGGTAAGTATCCTTACGGATATTGGATAATGATTTTTCCGCAATTTCTACAAAGAGACGTATTCTAAAAAAAGAAATGATGGATTGAAATGAAAGGATTATCAAAGAGAGCCCTCCGATATACATCACGCTGGCCGGTAACCAGGGATACGTTTGTTTACCTTGGGCAGCATCAATCATTGCACCAAGTAATGCCGGAAATGTAAGCATGGTTAAACTGGATAATATCAAAAATATCATCCCTATTATAAATTTCCACTTAAAAGGCTTGATATATGAAAATATCTTTAAAGCTTTCTTTAGCGAGTCTTTGTTTAACTTCGGTTTGGGTAAATCTTCCGAATGGGTATCTCCACTATTCAATCTCGGTCTGGCCATGGATTAATTTATATCACTTTTAGAGCAAAAGTACCAATATATAAAAGTCTTCTTATCACTATTGCGTCAATTTTTTTTGTTTATGCCTATTGTTTTGATAAATAAGAACAATAATTAAACCTATAATAACGAGAATGGCCAGATAGAGCAAAATTCCGCTCCCTCTATCCGTGTTTTCTAAAGACTTAATGTCTTCTCTCAATTTATCATTCTCGGTCTGTAATTTAGTAATAGTCTTCATATAGGCAGAAACCTGCATATCGTATTCATTTGCTAGCCGTTGGTATCGTTCGCTTTGGGCATCCTTCAAATCCAAGAGCTTTCTTGTCTCAACAAAAATATTATTGTCATTGAGTACAATCTGCCTTAAAATGTCGATCGACTTTTGCATATCCTTCTTGGTTTTAAATAAACCAAACACGCCTGTTTTTTTTTCTAAAGATTGATCGTATTCTCCAAATCGACTACTTCGATCGTTCAATAATTTATTTACGCGCTCTCGTTGCGCCTCAAAGGTTAATGAATCAGCTTTGATTGCTGTGCTGTCCTGTGCTTTTAGGAGTTGAAAGAACGTCGTGAAAAGGACTATTATTAAAAGATGCTTTTTCATATTATTTCTTAAATCTAAAATCTCATTTTGTTGTGGCATTGTTACTAGCAATTTTACTGCCTTTTTTCTTTTTCTTGTAGCGGAAAAGAAGCAATCCTCGTTTTCCTTAAAAACCATTAACTAAAATTATGAAAAGTATTAATCAAACGTTAATTACCAGTCTTCGGCTGATTTTGCCGTTACTCTTTCTGTTCAGCTTTAACGGGTGCGATAAAATTGATATGAAAGAAGAATATGTAATTGAGATTCCTATCTATAAAACTTTAGGGGAGATAAGAGCTTCCAATGTGAAACTCACCGTTGCCAGACCAATGCATAACATTGGAAAAATATACTTATACAAGGATTATATATTAATTAACGAACCAAATAAAGGTATTCACTTCTACAATAATGAAAATCCAGAAAATCCAAAATCCGTGGGGTTCTTGCCAATCAGCGGAAATTATGACCTAGGTGTACAAAATGATTTATTATATGTGGACAATATAGTCGATCTGTTGACTTTTGATATTTCAGATATTTCAAACCCAAAATTGATCGACAGACAGAAAGATGTATTCAGTGTAAAATACACCTCTGAAACAGGGGTTAGGTATCAGTTGGAGGATAAGGATATGGTTCCTTTCGCTTACAAAGACTCTTTAATTTCTAGAGAAGAAAAATCAAAATATATACCCAAGGACCAACCTATTTATTTAGATTATAATAACTCTTCTTCAGGAGAGAGTAATCAGGTAGGACAGGCCGGTTCTTTAGCTCGGTTTGCCATTGCAGAAAACTTCCTTTTTGCTATTTATCAAGATAAAATTAAAAACTTTGATTTAGTAAATGCTCGTTCACCAAAATTGTTAAACGAAACTCAGCTCAACTTTGGTATTGAAACCTTATTCCCTTATAAAAAGAATCTCTTTGTCGGTGCAAATAATGGAATGCATATTCTGGATATTTCCAATCCTACTGAACCTGTTGAGATTGCTAATTATATACACGTAGTGGCTTGTGATCCGGTCGTTGTAAATGATAATTATGCATTTGTGACTTTAAGAACAGGGAACTTTTGTCAGGGCAACCAGAACCAATTGCAAGTGTTGGATATAAAAGATCTGAAGAATCCTAAACTCATAAAAGCTTATGAAATGAAGAATCCACATGGATTAGCGCTATCTGGAGACCATTTATTTATTTGTGAAGGTAATTTTGGTTTAAAGAGTTTTAAAGTGTCAGATGTTAATAATATCGACAAAAATAGAATACAGTATTTAGAAGATGTTAAAAGTTCTGATGTGATTGCAGGTCCTAAATCACTTATCGTGATGGGTATTGATGGTATTTGTCAATTCGATTATAAAAATCCGTCTAATTTGAAGAAGTTAAGCTGTATTACAAAAAATAGAAACTAACAAAGGTTTATGAGAAAATATATAATATTCGTACTGACCTTTGTTGGATTTTGGTCATCACAGCCAATTTTGGCTCAACAAAGTCGTTATACAAATCATAACGAAGTTGGTATGTTGCCCTATAATTTAAGTTTTAAGGAAGTTGGTTTAACTGTTCAAACTTTTAATGGCTATTTGCTTAATCCGGATTTGGCCATCGGAGCTACCTTGGGTTATGATAAGTTTACCGTAAAAGGTAATCACAAATTCGCTGTTATTCCTGTTTCATTATCGGTTAGGTATACTTTTTTGGAGCCCAAAACAACAAGGATGTTTGCAAGTTTGGATGCAGGTTATGGTTTTGCCTGGGAGACTGAAACTAACATGGAGCGTGATATAAAAGGAGGTCTGCGTTTTAATCCTGCAATTGGCACTCGTTGGACAGTAGGTGAAGGTAAGAGTTTCATGACGCTAAGTTTAGGTTACCAGTATCAGCATATTAAAGCAGATTATTTTACGAAGGTAACAAGTCCTGTTTGGTATGACCTCTATATGCCATATTCAACAAGAGACTATAAGCAGCAAAATAAGATTGATGTACACCGAATGGTACTAAAGCTGGGTTTCGGTTTCTAGTAAAGATTATTTTTTAACAATTCCTAATAGCCAGAAATGGGCGGGTGGTAAGCAAAGCTTATCACCCTTTTTTAATTTTTTAGACAAAAGACAACAGATACCAGACTTTAAAAACTTTTGTTTCGTGTCAATGATTTTAAATCTAAACAATCCCCACCTTGTCCATACCTCACCCATACCTCACCCATACCTCACCCGTATCTCACCCAATGAAAACCCGTTTTGAAAGGGATAAAGTATGGGGCAGAAATGGTTAATTTCTGACTAAGAAATATTTAAATATCGGTGCTTTTTAGGAGTTGTTTTTAGAGAGATCTTAGTACACGGTGAGAAAGAAGAATGTGGTTATGTGGTTTGATGGAAATAGCTTTAAATAGCTATTTAGGGAGTTGTTTATAAGTAAATTACGAAAACAGAAAAACGTGGAACATTTTATTTTTAAATGAATTCTACTAAAATTGTTTCATCTTGGTAGAGTCCCAGTAATTGACTTGCGTGCCCTTTGTTGATCGCAATCTCAAGAAAGTTGCTGATTCCAAACAGGCATAATTTCTCCCCTTCCGCGACTTCATTATAATGCCAGCTTAAATTGCTGATGGTTTCATTTCTTTTAAAGCGTAGAATAAAATTCCTGCCTTGTTGAACCTGATTAAATAAGTCTTTGCTAATATTACTGATTACATTACCAAAAGAGTCAATAAAGGTCACATGACCTTTGATGCTATTTTGATTATAAATAGGTTGGAAAGTAGCTTTCTGGACGGCATTTTCAATTGGAATTCCAATAGCATTTAATTTGCCGCCATTTGCAATATGACAGGCAGCCTTGGTGAGAATATCAGCAAGGGGGAAATGAAGATATCGTAAATCCTGCATGATGTTTATTTCCACCATCTCTGTCGGTTGATCCTCGCCTGTAATGATGCTGAAAATTCCGTTGTCTGCTCCTACGAAGAAATGTCCATTATAGGCCATTGCCAAATAACGGGAGTCTTCCTGAAAGACCGTGTCTATACCAATCAGGTGAACAGTATTTTTTGGGAAATAGGGGTAAGCATTGTTGATAACAAATGCGGCATGCTGAATGCTGAATGAAGGAATATCATGCGAGATATCAACCAATCTTACATCCGGCAACTGCGAAATGATACTGCCCTTGAGTGCAGCTTGATAAAAATCGCGATGACCTAAATCTGTGGTTAACGTAATTACTCCCATATTGTTCAGACAGCCTGAAGCTAAATTTTTTTTCTGTTATATTGATAAGCGAATTACAAAAATAGAAAAAGTAAACCGATTGCTAAATCTTATTAGAATTAATAAATGCAAATGCTTTTAATTCTGCTCAATTAGTTTGTATTTTTGATTCAGAAAAGAACTCAAAGGGCGTAAAGTTTCGTTTTTTTGATATCTTTAGTTTCACGCCAATAGAGACAAGACGTGAATTGATCTGAAATTTAATAACGATATAATTTGAGTGAATTAGAAATCAATTTGGATGTTGTCAATTTGGTAACATTATGGGGGGCTCAGAATGAAAATTTTGAGTTTATAAAGAAAGCTTTTCCGAAGTTACGCTTAGTTGCTCGAGGGAGCACATTAAAAGTTCTAGGTGAAGAGGGTGAACGGACCAGATTCCAACAGGTATTTGATGATATTCTGGCACATATCAATCAGTTTCAGTCGCTTTCCTTATTAGAGTTAGAGAGTCTTTTAGGTGCAGTGCCGACTGCCAGATCTCCGATTCCGGAAAAGGAGGATTCTGAACAGAAAGCTGCAGCGTTCAAAGGTGAGCCTATTGTTTATGGACCGAATGGCATCATCGTTCGAGCCCGGACACCAAATCAACGTAGGATGGTGGATAGCATCAATAAAAATGATATTTTGTTTGCTATTGGCCCAGCCGGTACCGGAAAAACGTATACAGCAGTAGCGTTAGCCGTGAGAGCTTTAAGAAATAAAGAAATCAAACGTATTATATTAACCAGACCGGCAGTTGAGGCGGGGGAAAATTTAGGATTTTTACCGGGTGACTTAAAGGAAAAGGTGGATCCATATTTACGCCCCTTGTACGATGCTTTGGATGATATGATTCCTGCGGAGAAGCTAAAAGGCTATTTGGAGAACAGAACAATTGAGGTAGCTCCACTCGCATTTATGCGTGGCAGAACGTTGGATAATTGTTTTGTTATCCTGGATGAGGCACAAAATGCAACCGATATGCAGTTAAAAATGTTTTTAACACGTATGGGGCCAACAGCTAAATTTATTGTTACAGGTGATATGACACAGGTTGATTTACCTAAAAAAATTCAGTCCGGATTAATCAATGCAGTAAAAATATTGGACGGAATTGAAGGTATAGATATGATTTACCTAAGTGGGTCAGATGTAGTTCGTCATAAATTGGTGAAACGCATTTTAGAGGCTTACGGAGATATTTAATAATTGAAATTAACGCGTTCCAGACGCAGAGAAGATGAATACATTAAAAGAAACAAACTTTAACTTTAAAGGACAAACAGCTTTTTATAGAGGAAAGGTAAGAGACGTTTACAGCATTGGTGACGAATATTTGGTTATGATCGCATCGGATCGTATTTCGGCTTTTGATGTTGTTCTTCCGAGAGCGATTCCTTATAAAGGTCAGGTATTAAACCAAATTGCTTCTAAATTTTTAGAAGCTACTTCAGATATCATTCCTAATTGGGTAGCATCAGTTCCTGACCCCAATGTCACCATCGGCAAGAATTGTGAACCCTTTAAGGTGGAAATGGTTATTCGAGGTTATGTGTCAGGACATTTGTGGCGAACTTACCGGGACGGTGGTCGTGAATTATGTGGTGTGACATTACCGGAAGGGTTAAAAGAGAATGATAAATTGCCGGAACCCATCATTACCCCCACAACGAAAGCTGCTGTCGGTCATGATGAGGATATTTCTAGGGAAGATATTTTAGCAAAGGGCATCGTCACTGAAGAAGATTATACACAATTAGAACAGTATGCGAGAGCATTGTTTCAAAGAGGAACTGAGATTGCGGCAGAAAGAGGCTTAATCCTGGTTGATACCAAATATGAGTTTGGTAAAAAGGATGGTCAGATTTATTTAATTGATGAGATTCATACACCCGACTCTTCCCGTTATTTTTATGCGGAGGGTTATGCGGAACGCCAGGCAAATAATGAACCTCAAAAACAACTATCTAAAGAGTTTGTGAGACAATGGTTAATTGAGAACGGTTTTCAAGGAAAAGATGGTCAACAGGTGCCTGAAATGACTGATGAGATTGTTAATTCCATTTCAGAACGTTATATTGAACTTTACGAACACATCACAGGAGAGAAATTTGTATTTCCAGAACAAGGTGAAGTATTAAACAGGGTTGAGAAAAATGTCAATCAGGCATTAGAAAACCTTTAATCAAGATAAATAGTATTAATTTATTCAAAGATGAAATTTACGGTAGACAATTATGATCGATATGTGGTGATAGAGCCGCTTCTGGAAAAACTGGATGGGGAGACTGCCGCAAGCTTAAAGGGCGAGTTCATGCTCCGCAACACAGTAGGGCAAAGAAATATTGTCTTGGATATGAATAATGTAACAAAAACCGATGAAACCGGTATCCGAACAGGACTTCTAGCACGTCGATTATGTAAAACCTCCGGTGGGTTATTTATTTTAACGAATCTGAATGATGAAGTTTTAAAATATATCCAATTCTTAGGGCTTGATAAATATTTTATAATTACACCTAATATTGAAAAAGCAAAGGATTTGATTTTTGGGAATGAGATTCGGTTGGATCTGAAAGAAGAACAAGGATAGTATGTTGCGATTTGAGGTTTTGATTTTGGGCAATAGTTCAGCAACACCGATCTTTGAACGTCACCCTACATCTCAAGTTGTAAATTATAATGAACAATTGTTTTTGATTGATTGTGGAGAAGGCACCCAAATGCAGCTTTCCAGATATGGAATCAAAAATAATCGAATTAACCACATTTTTATTAGCCATCTGCATGGAGATCATTATCTGGGTTTGGTAGGATTAGTGTCCTCCATGCATCTGGTAGGTCGAAAAGCTGATTTACATCTATATGGGCCGGCAGCTTTGCAGGAAATATTGGAATTACATTTTAAATATTCAGATACAGTAATTCGATACAATATCATTTTTCATCCTACTAATTCCGACAAAGAAGAAATTCTATTTGAATCGAGAATGCTTACTATTCGCTCATTTCCTTTGATTCATAGAATTGCATGTACCGGTTTTCGTTTTGATGAAGGTAAAAGAGCCGCAACATTAAAAGCAGATTTAGTTCAGGAATATCAGATTCCAAAGGTTTATTTTGCATCTATAAAAAAAGGAATTGACTATGTTGATCCCGAAGGTAAAGTATATCCGGCCAACGAATTGACACTACCTGCCCCAGCTTCCCGTAGTTATGCTTATTGTTCAGATACCGTAAGGCATCCAACTTATTTATCTTCCATCGAAGGAGCTGATTTATTATACCATGAAAGTACTTTTTTACATGAAATGGTTGATCGTGCCAGAGAAACTTTTCACACAACATCTCTGGAAGCCGCAGAAATTGCTAAAGAAGCGCATGTAAAAAAACTTTTACTAGGTCATTATTCTGCAAGATATAGATCATTACAGCCTTTATTAGAGGAAGCAAAATCAATTTTTCCGAATACGGAGTTGTCTGTAGAAGGGAAATGGTTTTTAGTTTAGTGATTTTGTGTTATTTTAGCCATATTTACAGCTCAAAAATTTTTAGACTAATACAATGTCCTTCAACTTATCCGCGCTACTTCGTGATAATATCAAGAACCTAGTGCCGTATTCCTCAGCTAGAGATGAATTTAAAGGGAATGCATCTATTTTTTTGGATGCTAATGAGAATGCTTTTGGCTCTCCGCTTCCGCATGATTACAATCGTTATCCGGATCCTTTACAACATCATCTTAAGGCAAAATTATCCGGAATTAAGGGTGTGCCTGTAGAAAACATGTTTTTAGGGAATGGTTCAGATGAAGCAATAGATCTTCTTTATCGTGCATTTTGTACCCCAAAAATAGATAATGTTATCCTTGTGCCTCCTACGTATGGCATGTATGAGGTTTCTGCAAATATCAATGATGTTGAGGTCAGAAAAGTAAATCTTACGGAGGATTTTCAACTGGATTTAGAAGGTATCGCTGAAGCATTAGATATGCATACAAAAATAATTTTTGTATGTTCTCCTAATAATCCAACAGGTAATAGTATTGACCCTATCGATATAGAAACTTTGTTAGTGAATTTTAAAGGTTTGGTCGTTGTTGATGAAGCTTATATCAATTATTCTAAGCAGAAATCCTTTACACATTCACTACCTGAATTCCCTAATCTGGTAGTCTTACAAACATTATCTAAAGCTTGGGGCTTAGCTGCGTTGAGGTTAGGGCTTGCTTTTGCAAGCAAAGAGATTATTGAAGTATTTAATAAGATTAAACCTCCCTATAACATAAATCAAGCGACGCAGGACTTGGTTTTGGAAGCACTTGACCATGTTGAAACGGTCAATGAGTGGATAAAAACTACTGTGGCGGAACGGGAGGACTTAATAAGGAAGTTAAATTCCTTGAAGCAGGTTGTGAAAATTACACCTTCTGATGCCAACTTCATTTTGGTAAAATTAGAACAACCGGGGAAATTATATCGTTATCTGGTGGATAAAGGAATTATCGTCAGAGATCGTTCAAAGGTGACCTTATGTGAGGATTCTCTTCGTATAACGGTAGGGACAAAAGTGGAAAATGAAAGATTATTGGATGAAATCCAAGTGTTTTATAAGTAATAAAAAATGGCTGATCAATTAAAAAGAGTATTGTTTATTGACAGGGACGGAACATTAATATTGGAACCAGAAGATGAGCAAATCGATTCTTTCGCCAAATTAAAATTTTACCCTGGAGCATTACAGTATCTACCTAAAATAGCAAATGAATTAGACTTCGAACTGGTTTTAGTAAGTAATCAGGATGGATTGGGTAGTAGCTCCCATCCGGAGGAAAATTTCTGGCCTGTTCATCAATTTGTATTAGATACTTTTGAAGGGGAAGGAGTTCGTTTTGTTAGAGAACATATTGACAGAACCTTTCCGCACGAAAATGCAGACACGCGTAAACCGGGAACAGGAATGTTGAAGGAATATTTCGATAATACTAAATATGACTTAGCTAATTCCTTTGTAATCGGTGATCGTGTCAATGATGTTAAACTTGCGCATAATTTAGGAGCTAAAGCTATCTGGCTACGCAATAATGATGATCTGGGAAAGCATGAAAATGTAGAAATTTCAGAAGAGTGTATTGGATTGGAAACCAGTGATTGGAAAGCTATATACGAGTTTCTAAAGTTAGGTACTCGGACAGGGGAGCATCATCGTAAAACGAATGAAACTGACATTTATATAAAGTTAAATCTGGATGGATCCGGAAAATCAGATATTGATACCGGTCTTCCCTTTTTTGACCACATGTTGGATCAACTTGCCAGACATGGAACCGTAGACTTGACAATCAAGGCAAAGGGTGATCTTCATATCGATGAGCACCATACAATTGAAGATACAGGTATTGCTTTGGGGGAAATATTTTTGAAGGTTTTAGGTGACAAGCGAGGTATTGAGCGTTATGCTTATACTTTACCAATGGATGATTGTTTGGCTCAGGTTGCGATAGACTTTGGGGGAAGAAACTGGATTGTATGGGACGCAGCGTTTAAAAGAGAAAAGATTGGCGATATGCCGACGGAGATGTTCTTCCATTTCTTTAAATCCTTTTCTGATGCATCAAAATCAAATTTGAATATTCAGGCAAGTGGAGAAAATGAACATCATAAGATAGAAGCAATTTTTAAAGCTTTTGCGAAGACCATAAAAAAAGCCGTTCGTAGGGATGCTGATAACATGCAATTACCCAGTACAAAGGGCTTATTATAGAGATGAAATGGATTTTTGGGGTTTAATAAGTAGGGTTTTATGATTGGAATAGTAAATTACGGTGCAGGAAATATATTTTCAATTACCGCAGCCTTAAAGCGATTGGGTATTTCATATGGAATGATCAATCATGCAGAGGATTTTGATCGTTATGAACGAATTATTATCCCGGGAGTAGGACATGCGGGGACCGCTATGCAGAAATTGTTAGACTCAGGGTTGTCCGATTCCATAAAGGAATTAAAAAAACCTGTATTAGGTATCTGTGTAGGAATGCAATTATTGACAAGTCATTCTCAAGAGGGAAATGCAGATCTTTTAGGAATAATTCCGTTGAGGACGTTACATTTTGAGAAGCGAATTAGGGAAAAGGTCCCGCATATGGGGTGGAATAATATCGATTTTCAAAATAATTGTCCTCTTTTTAAGGATATTCCTAATAATTCCTATTTTTATTTCGTTCATTCATATTACATTGAACATGAATTGACCTATGGCATAGCAACTTGTGATTATGGGTTGCCATTTTCAGCAGCAATAGCGAAGGATAATTTTTGGGCTGTACAATTTCACCCGGAGAAATCAGGGAAGGTTGGAGAACAAATGTTGCTGAATTTTAATAAATTTTAAATGAATTTTGAGACTATGTATATTATACCTGCAATTGATGTCCTGGACAAACAGGTTGTCCGTTTAAGAGAAGGTAACTATGAGGATGTTACAACTTATCCAATCACACTAGATGAGCAGATTGAGAAATACCATGCAAATGGTACTGAAATCGTGCATATCATTGATTTAAATGGTGCTAAAGGAGATTTCAGCAATCAGGAATATTTGTTTGACATCATCAGACGGACTGAAATGAAAGTCCAATACGGCGGAGGTGTTCGTAGTATTGAGAAAGTTAAAGAATTGGTTGATGCAGGGGTTTACCGGGTTATTGTGGGGACACAAGCCATAACTAATCCTACCTTTTTAGAAGAACTTAGTAAGCTAAATGAAGGTCGGACAAAATATACAGACCATATTGTTATAGCGATTGATGTATTGGATGAAGTTATTAAATATTCCGGTTGGTTAGAGAGCTCTCCAATTAAATTGATCGAGTATATTGATAAATGTTTGAGCTTGGGCTTCTACCGTTTCTTGTGTACTGATATCAGTAAAGACGGGAAATTAGGAGGTGCAGGAGTTGAGCTTTATAAAAAATTATTAGATCATTCTCCGATTATTAAACTGATCGGTTCCGGGGGTATCAGCTCAATGAGCGATATTGAAGATCTTAATAAATTAGGAAGAATGGAGTCTGTAGTTGTAGGTAAGGCTATCTATGAAAACAGAATTAATATTGAAGAAATTAAAGACTGGAATTTAAAGGCGTTAATCAGATTCTAGAATGCTAGCAAAGCGGATTATACCTTGTTTAGATGTTAAGGACGGTCGTACGGTTAAGGGCGTTAATTTTGTTGATTTACGTGATGCAGGCGATCCTGTGGAATTGGCTTGGCAATATTCACAGCAAGGAGCTGATGAATTAGTTTTTCTGGATATTACAGCGACCCATGAGCGTAGGAAAACAACGGTTGAATTGGTAAAGGCTGTAGCTAGCCAGGTGAATATTCCATTTACTATCGGTGGTGGTATTAATGAACTTTCGGACGCTGACATTTTATTAAATGCTGGTGCTGATAAAATCTCTATTAATTCAGCTGCGGTTCGAAATCCTAAATTATTGGATGAATTTGCAAAAGCATTCGGTGTTCAATTTGTGGTTTTAGCTGTTGACACCCGATTGGTGAATGGTAAGAACTATGTTCATCTTCGGGGAGGAAGAGACATAACTGATATAGAGACCGAAGATTGGATTAAGGAAGCTGAAAATAGAGGTGCGGGCGAGATTTTGTTGACCTCGATGGATCACGATGGGACCAAAAACGGCTTTGACAATGGTTTGTTGAAAAAAATAAATGACTCTATTAATATTCCGCTGATAGCATCCGGAGGAGCCGGTAATCAACAACATTTTGTAGATGTATTTCAGCAATCCAGTGTTGACGCAGCCCTTGCTGCATCAGTATTTCACTATGGTGAAATCTTAATTCCAGAATTGAAAGAAACATTGCACGCCAACGGGATTCCTGTAAGGCGTTGAAAATATAAATAATCATGACTATTGATTTTAAAAAAGGTGATGGGCTCGTTCCTGTTGTAATTCAAGATAATCAAACCCTTGAGGTTTTGATGCTAGGATATATGAACGAAGAGGCTTGGGAGAAAACACAAAAAGAACAAAAAGTAACTTTCTTTTCAAGAAGTAAAAATAGGTTATGGACAAAGGGTGAAGAGAGCGGTAATTTTCTTCATGTTATTAGTTCGCATATTGATTGTGATCAAGATACGCTATTAATAAAAGTAAATCCAGTCGGACCGACCTGCCATACCGGAAGTCGTAGTTGTTTTAATACGGAGTTCAACCAGAACTTCTTGTTGCAATTAGAAAGGATAGTTCAAAATAGAATTGATTTTCCAAGTGATGAATCGTACGTGAATCGATTGAGATCTCGTGGAATTAATAAAATTGCCCAGAAAGTAGGAGAAGAAGCAGTGGAAACTGTGATTGCCGCATTGACAGAAACCGAAGAGGATTTTGTTAATGAGACCTCAGATCTTTTATTTCACCTGATCGTTTTAATTAAGGAAAAAGGACTTAATTTAGAGGCAATAGCTAAAAATCTGGAAAGCAGACATCAATAAATTAGCGTTAAGAGAGGGGGTAAGTGGATACATGAATGCAGACACGATAGAAGTAAGTTTAGAAGCCAGTCTAACAGGGCACCAAAATCCTATATTCACACTTGCATTATCAAAGACCAGGGAAAATATTCTATTTACCGGTGGAAATGATAAGGGGGTTGTTGAATGGGATTTAGAAACGATGAGCTTCAGGCGCATACTTTGTAAAGTTAATAGTTCTGTTTATTCGTTATTAACAATTGAAGACACCTCTTTATTGGCAATAGGGATGCGCTCAGGACAGATTATGATTGTCGATGCCGATTCACAGTCTTTGAAAGCAAACCTACAAGTAGAAAAAGGAGCAGTTTTTTCTATCAAAACCATTCCGGAAAAAAAAGAACTGATCGCGATTGGTGAAGAGGGAGTCGCATATGTGTGGAGTTTGGAAACTTACGAACTATTATATCGATTTAAAGTAGCTGATACTACTGTAAGAGTAATAGCTGTGCAGCCATCTTCAAAGACTTTAGCTTTTGGGGATAAAAATGGAGAGATTCATCTATTCTCCGCGAAAGATTTTCAGGAAATTGAACATCAAAAAATTCATGAGCTTCCAGTAACTAGTCTGGTCTTCGAAAATGATGATTATTTACTATCGGGAGGTAGAGACGCTAAGCTTTATAAGCTTAATGCGAATAACTTGACAAAAATTCAAGAACTTGTTCCACACATGTTTACCGTTTATAGCCTTGAAAATAATACCGAATATAATCTTATCGCATCGGTTAGTCGGGACAAAACTCTTAAAATCTGGAGGACTGAAGACCTTTCCTTAGTGAAAAATATCTCACGTGATAAGGGATATGATAGTCATTACTTATCTATTAATGCCATGATTTGGAATAAAAATAGAATTATTACAGTAAGTGATGACAAAACGGTGAAGATATGGAGGCTAACTATTAGGTAAGAGAGTGAGATGTTCTTCTGTTATTACATCTGTAAAAAATATAAACAGCAAAAAATCCTCCTATAATCATAATCATAATAAGTATTTTCCCGACCAAATTAGTTGCTGGCAATTCACTGAATTGTAACTGATGATAAATACCATAGATTCCCCAAACCAATACAATGGATATAGATGGAAGGTATTTTATATAGGAATAGCTGAGCATAGCTATAGATATGATCAGAATGATTGCAATGTTACCGTAGTAAAATAGTTGCTCATTTTGCATCAGATTTAATTTTACTAAAAGCGTGGCAAAATTGAACGAAAGGACAAACATTAACCATCCTGTATAAACGCCGAACCCAAGTCTGATAAAATATCTTGTGAAAGAATTTAAGCTTATGCGATGAATTTTAATTCGGTTGTTAATTATTAACATGGTTACTAGGCAAATTATGGTGCATATAATGGATCCAATAAAAAGATCATTATGTTTTAGCACCATGCTAAGGCCAAGGGCTAATTGGTTTAGAATAAGTAAATAATCAATCTTTTTGATTTTGTGGGAAGTGTTTAGGTTATAATGAACTCTTTGAGTACCATAATACATTAAATAGGTTGTCACTATTATCAGAATTGATATCACTGTCCATATTTTATAGGTAAATATCGCAGGGTTTAGATATGTTGGATACTGAGAGAAAGTTTTCGAAAAGGAATATCCATAAATAAAACCATTCTCAATTGCAGCTATCCATAAGAAATTCAATACTACAATTAGGAAATTAAAAACTGATAAAGTTCTTACCCCAGCCATATTTGGTTAACAGTTAGTGATTTTTGGAAACCAAATATAGATATATTTTACTGAGAAGTAAAAAGATTTAAAATCATGTTTAAGTATTGCTTGTCGATTAAGTCAAAGGTGTTATACTCACTGCTATCAACATCCAAAACACCAATGCATTTCCCAGTTTTGAATATTGGAATTACAATTTCTGATTTGGATAAAGAGCTGCAAGCAATATGGCCGGGGAATTCATCTACATTAGGTACAATTAAGGTTTCTTTCTGAGCCCAAGCCGTTCCACAGACCCCGCGATTGTATGATATCCGGGTACAGGCAACAGGACCTTGAAAAGGACCTAATACTAATTCATTATCGTCTACTAGATAGAAGCCTACCCAAAAGAAATTAAACTGTTCTTTTAAGGCTGCTGCTATATTGGCCATATTAGCTACAGAATTTGTTTCTCCCTGTAAAAGACTTTTTATTTGTGGGACGAGGGACTGATATTGATCTTCTTTTGATCCTTTTGTAATTTGTAAATCTTCTGCCATGTTATAGCTGATAAAGGTTGGAAGGAATAAATAGTATTTTAAAAAGGCTGAATCAAAGAAACAGCCTTTTTGATTGTCTTAAGGCTTACTTACTGTTTTTTAAATTGCTTTAGTTTTTTCCTGTAGCCAGATTTTCTCTTCTGCATTCAATTGAGGAGATAATTTCTCATATACCCAAGCATTATAGTTATTCAGCCAAGTAATATGTTTGGAATCTAGTAATGTCTTGTCAACTAAATCAGTAGCGATATAGCAAATTGTCAAAGTTTCAAAGTCCATAAATTCTCCAAACTGATTTGTTTCTATAGTTTTAGATAATACTAAGTTTTCAATACGGATTCCGTACTCACCCTCTCTATATAATCCGGGTTCAATAGAAGTAATCATTCCGGCTTCAACAGGAATATCAATAGCCGCCATATTAAACACATGAGGTCCTTCATGTACATTAAGGAAGAAACCTACACCATGACCTGTTCCATGGCCATAATTTCTATAAGTTTCCCAAATTGGACGTCTTGTGATCGCATCAATTGAGTAACCTCTTGTCCCTTTAGGGAAAATGGCTTGAGATCCATCAATTGTTCCTTTTAATACAATTGTATAATCTGCCTTTTCGGCTGAGGTTATGTTTCCTAAGGAAATGACACGTGTAATGTCAGTGGTACCATCTAGGTATTGACCACCTGAATCAACCAATAACAAACCTTCAGCTTTTAAAGTAGAATTGCTTGTTTCTGTAGCTTTGTAATGAGGTAATGCACCATGTGCTTTATAGCCGGCAATAGTATCAAAAGAAATATCAACAAAACCGTCCGACTCAGCACGCAGACTTTGTAATTTCTCGGCTATGGAAATTTCTGAAAGTTCATTGGAATTAATGTTTTCTTCAATCCATTTGAAGAATTTAGTCAATGCAACACCATCTTTTACCATTGCATTACGGGTATGTTCTATTTCAACCTCATTTTTTACGGCTTTTAATAGTGTAGAGGGATTTAAATCTTCTAAGATCTCTATCGTATTAGGGAATGAGTCATAGATTGCAAAACAGGTGCGTTTTGGATCTAACAAAATACGCTCCCCTTGCATGGAACGAATGGCTTCAAAAGCTTCATTGTAATCCGCAATCTCAACTCCAGAATCTTTTAAACTTTTTATAGCTTCTTCATTGAGTTTACCTTTCTGAATGAACAGTCTGTTTTTACCTTTTTGAATAAGTAAAAACCCTAATACGACAGGATTACATTTCACGTCGTTTCCACGAATATTGAGTATCCAGGCAAGGTCATCAAGAGATGAAACGAAATGTATGTCTGCTCTCTTTTCTTTTAATTTTTCCTTTATGATTGCGATTTTATCCCGAGTGGATTGTCCCGTGCCAGACTCCGGTAATAAATAAGCTTTTTCTGTAGGAAGTTCAGGTCTGTTTTGCCAAATCGGATCTAATAAATCAAGATGACCATTGACATGAATTCCCAGAGGGAGCAATTCTTGCTGAACAGATTGTGCGACTGCTACAGAGGCTAAATTGCCATCAAAAGCAACAGTATCTCCTTTTTTTAAATGTTTAGCTAACCAGGTAGCATATTCAGCTCTTCCTTGGACTTGTAATTTGACTAATTCAAATCCGGTACCCTCAAGTTGTTCGTTTGCTTGAACAAAATAACGGGAATCGGTCCAAAGGCCTGCGAAATCTTGTGTAATAGTCAAAGTGCCAGCAGAGCCGTTAAAACCTGAAGTCCATGCAATGCATTTGTATCGGTCTGGAAGATATTCACTGATATGTGGGTCTGAGGAAGGAATAATATAGGCATCTACACCCTTTTCTTTCATCTGTTGGCGGATGGAAGCTAATTTCTCGATGTATTTCATTATGTTATTTTTAATAATCCGTGCAAGTTATAAAAACTCTCACAATTAATACATTTACTTAATCATACAATTGAAATTTTACAATTTTAATGTACTACTTGTGCAGTAGATTACGATATTTGCTACCTATGAGAAACTTTTTTTCATTTTTATTCTTTCTGGCAATAATAAACTTTGTAGGAGTTGATAATTTACATGGGCAGGAAATAAAACCAAAAATACAAGCTGCATTTGATGCGTTTAGTAAGCACCCTTCTCTTCAAAATGGAATAGCTTCACTTACTGTTATTAATTCAAAAACCGGGGAAATCGTATTCGAACGTAATAATCACACCGGACTGCCATCAGCTTCAACGTTAAAGGTCATCACGTCTATTACTGCTTTAGACTTATTAGGCGCTGACTACACTTTCTCTACGCATTTGTACTATACGGGAGAAATTGATTCTTTAGGCACTCTTAATGGAAACCTTATTATTGAAGGGACCGGAGATCCAACACTGGGAAGTGATCGATACCCTGAGACAAAGGCTGACGTAATCTTGGCGAAGTGGACGAACGCGATTAAAGATCTAGGTATTAAACAGATCAATGGAAAAGTTATTGCTGATGATACGTTATTTAATGGTTATGATGTTCCGGGTACTTGGATGTGGACTGATATTGGTAATTATTATGGCGCGGGAATTTCTTCTTTAAATTGGAAAGAAAATAAGCTTGGAATAAGCTTTAATCCAGGCAGACCTGGTCAATCAGCGAGCTTAAATCCGGTTAGTAAAGCTCCGTTTTATAAACTTATTAACGAAGTGAAAACAGGTTCTCCAGGCTCTGGCGATAATGTTTATGCTTACTCAGCACCATATTCTACAGATGTTTATCTTCGAGGAACTTATGGGTCTGATCTTAAGAAGACAATTGAAATATCAGTTCCTGATCCAGCGTTGGATCTCGCATATTCTCTTGAAGCGTTCCTAAGTAAAGATTCTATCTTGATTTCGGATACAGTAACAACAGCGAAAAGATTGATGAATATAGATTCGCTAATTGTGCTCCAAGGTGAAAGAAAATTAATTACCACAATTAAGTCTCCCAGATTAGGAGAGATTATCCATTGGTTCAATCAAAAGAGTATCAACCTATATGGAGAATCATTATTAAAAGTGGTCGGTGGAATAACAGCACTTGATTATGACACAGAAGATGCTGCTAATTTGGTTTCCAAATATTGGCAGAATAAATTGGGAATAGAAACTAGCGCTATTCAAACCTATGATGGTTCGGGTCTCTCGCCTCAAAACAGAGTTACTACACTTGCAATGGGTAAGATTATGCAATATGCAAAAGGTAGACCGTGGTATGATGAGTTTCTAAAATCGTTGCCTGTTGTTAATAAAACATCAATGAAAAGTGGAACAATTGGTGGTGTATTAGGTTATACAGGTTATCAGCTATCGGCGGATGGACAAGAATATACTTTTGCATTACTAATAAATAATTACAAGGGTCCTGCATCACAGATGCGACAAAGAATGTTTAAATTATTAGACGTATTAAAATAAAATAGGTTATTACGAGATAATAATCAGAAAATTAGAATAAACCAAAATTGTAATGAGTAACATCAACAGAAAAAAAGACGCTTTAAACTACCATGCAATGGGGCGTCCAGGCAAGATTGCAGTGGTTCCAACAAAACCTCACAGTTCGCAAAGAGATTTATCTCTAGCTTACTCTCCGGGAGTTGCAGAGCCATGTTTAGCAATTGCTGAAAACAGTGAAGACGCTTATAAATATACTGCTAAAGGTAACTTGGTGGCTGTTATCAGTAATGGGACTGCAGTATTGGGTTTAGGAGATATTGGAGCACAGGCAGGAAAACCTGTTATGGAAGGAAAAGGATTACTTTTCAAGATATTTGCAGATATCGATGTTTTCGATATCGAATTAGACACCAAAAATGTTGATGAATTCGTTAATATCGTTAAGGCGTTGGAACCTACATTTGGAGGGATCAATCTAGAAGATATCAAAGCTCCTGAATGTTTTGAAATCGAACGCCGCCTGAAAGCGGAGATGAATATTCCGGTGATGCATGATGATCAGCACGGTACAGCTATTATTTCCGGTGCTGCATTGATAAATGCTTGTGAACTACAGGGTAAAAATCTTGCTGATTTAAAAATTGTTGTTAACGGCGCTGGTGCTGCAGCCATTTCTTGTACTGCTATGTATGTTGCAGTAGGTGCTAAGAAAGAAAATATCGTTATGTTGGATAGCAAGGGTGTTATTCGCAGCGACAGAGAAAATCTTGATAGAACTAAAGCAGAATGGGCGACGGATAGAGATATTTACAGTCTTGAAGAAGCTGTTAAAGATAGCGATGTATTTATCGGACTTTCCAAAGCTGACGTGTTAACAGCAGAGGTGTTAAAAAGCATGGCACCAAAACCTATTGTTTTAGCGATGGCAAACCCTAATCCGGAGATCTCTTATGAATTAGCTGTAGAGACGCGTGATGATTTAATCATGGGAACCGGTCGTTCCGATTATCCTAATCAAGTAAATAATGTTTTAGGATTCCCTTATATTTTTCGTGGAGCATTGGATGTGAGAGCCACTGCGATTAATGAAGCTATGAAAATTGCTGCGGTGAAAGCAATTGCAGAATTAGCAAAACAACCCGTTCCTGAAGAAGTAAATATTGCATATAATACCAGTAATCTACGTTTTAGTACAGATTATGTGATTCCTAAGCCAACAGACCCACGTTTGATTACGGAGGTTTCTATAGCAGTAGCGAAAGCAGCTATAGAATCAGGGGTCGCTCGTAAAGTAATCGAAGATTGGGATACTTATCGTGATGAATTACGCAAGCGCTTAGGAAAAGATGATCGATTGGTGCGGACAATTACTTCAAAGGCAAAATCAAATCCTAAACGTGTTGTTTTCGCTGAGGCAGATAATTATAAAACACTTCGTGCAGCACAAATTGTTAAGGAGGAAAAGATTGCATTCCCGATTTTATTAGGTAATCAAGAAAAAATTAGTGCTTTAATTAAAGAGTATGGTTTCGAATTAGATGGTGTAGAGATTATTGATCCACAAAATGAAGTTAAAACAGAGCGTTTTGAGAAATTCGTTGATCATTTATATCAAAAAAGACAGCGCAGAGGAGTTAGTAAACTAGATGCCCGAAAATTAATGATTAACCGGAATTACTTTGCGGCGAGCATGGTAGAATTTGGTGAAGCGGACACCTTAATTTCAGGTTTAACCAGAAACTATGCTTCAACTATCCGTCCTGCTTTACAGGTTATTGGTGCTAAACCAGGAAGTCGTGTAGCAGGGATGTATATTATGTTAACAAGCCAGGGGCCTTTATTCTTTGGCGATACGACCGTAAATTCAGATCCGAATGCACAAGAATTAGCTGATATTTCAGTTTTATTGAATGCTGCTGTTCAGCGTTTTAATATTAAACCGAGATTGGCATTATTATCTTATTCGAACTTTGGTTCAAGTGATGGTGAAGTATCAGAAAAGACGAGAGCTGCTGTTAAAATTCTTCATAAAAATCATCCCGAAATTATAGCTGATGGTGAAATACAAGCAAATTTTGCATTGAACAAAAATTTATTAGCTGATAATTTTCCGTTTTCTACTTTGAACGGAGAACCTGCCAATACATTAGTGTTCCCGAACCTAGAATCAGGTAATATTGCCTACAAATTACTACAGGAAGTAGGCAATGCAGAAGCAATCGGTCCTGTACTTTTAGGAATGAATAAACCGGTTCACGTATTACAATTAGATAGTTCTGTGCGGGAAATTGTCAATATGGTTACTATTGCTGTCGTTGATGCGATAGAACACGAACAAAGTTCAAAAAATCAATAAGCACTGCTTATGTATGAATATTTTAAAGGCAAACTTGTATTTAAGGCCCCTACACACGTCGTTTTAGAAGTAGGTGGGATAGGCTATTACTTACATATTTCATTGACAACTTATAGTCTGATTAAGGATAAAGAGGAGTGCAAGCTTTTTGCATCTTTTCAGGTTCGTGAAGATTCGCAGACCTTATATGGATTTGCTACTGAAGCAGAAAGACATTTATTCCATCATTTGATTTCTGTATCAGGTATTGGTCCCAATACGGGGAGAATGATGCTGTCATCTATTACTCCGGAAGAGATACAGCAGGCTATAGTGAGCGGACAGGTAAATGTTATTCAGAAAATTAAAGGTATTGGTCCTAAAACAGCACAGCGTGTTATTTTAGAGTTACAAGATAAATTGAAAAAGCAGGGTCCTGATGCCTTAATACCATTGGCAGTCAGTAAACCATCTTCTTCTGAAGAAGCTCTTTCAGCATTGGTTATGCTAGGGTTTCCTAAAACTCAGGCAGAAAAGGTGCTGCAAACAATTTATACAGCTGAACCTGATCTTACTGTAGAACAACTTATAAAGGCAGCTCTAAAACGGTTGTAAAATTTGCCAATAAAAAAGTTCCCGATAGATCAAATCTATCGGGAACTTTTTTATGAGCCCTACTAAACAGGGATTATTCCTGTTTTTCCATCCAGATTCTATTGAATAATATTGGATCGGAAGAGGAGAATTCAACTGTGATGAAACCTGGCTTATTTATGTTTATTTTTCCTGAAGAAACATCTAAAAACTCCTCCACATACCAGTTTTCATTAGGCTCTACTGTTATTTTTCCATTTTTTTCGGCTTTTGTATGGTAAGATTTCCCATCCATAGTAATCGTTAAAGTTGTCTCCTTATCATTTCCATTATATATAGAAGCGTCTAATGAATAGGTGCCAGCTTCAGGGATATAGACTTTCCATAAGGCTTTATCCTTCGCTTTCAATATCAGATGGTCAGGTTTTGTGCCATCGAAATCTTTGCTTTCTATATCTTTTGATAGCGTGTTTTTTGCATTTAAAGAAAAGCCACCAAACGTTGACTCTGCAACGACATCCTGATCTAATTGTAAATGGTTAAGGGTTACTTTCAGAACAGAAACATAAGGGTCCGGTTGATTATCGGGTAATTGAATATGAAGTATAGGTTCAAATTGTTGATAATCCACTTCCTGACTTCCTTCAGGACTTAAGACTTCAATTTTTTTAGGTTTATCAGAAATTCCGGTTACACGTAAGATCTTGTCTAATGGCCAATTGTAAACATGTAGGTATAATTCGTTCGTTTTATTATTAAAGGTCATTTTTCCCCAATCATGTTGTGAAAAGCGAATAGGTAAGCCCTTGTTTTCATAAATTGCCTCACCGTACATCGAAAGCCATTTACCCATGTTCTCTAATCTTTGTACACCCTCATATGGAACAGAACCATCTGCTCTGGGTCCAATGTTTAAAGTATAAGAACCATTTAAACTCACATTGTTAATTAAAGATTGAAATAATTGGTTGGTAGATTTCCATTCATTTTCCAAAGCATTAAACCCCCATGAATGGGCTATAGTTCCCGGGGTCTCCCAAACATGATCTGTGTATGCAGACCCAAAGGTGTTGTCACCTAAAGTTTCGAAATCGATATGCTGATTTTCAGTAGGGAATCCTAATCGAGAATTGATTAAACACTTGGGTTGGAGCTTATGAATCACATTGGCTAATTGTTCTAATTGTTCTTTTTTGATAATGCTTTGTTGATAAGGAATCCACATATCAAACCACATCATTGCGATATCTCCATAATTAGTCAAAAGTTCAGTCACTTGGGGAATCACCTTTTCCCGCCAGTATTGATTGTACTGTTCATCAGAGACTCTGCCGGTAATTTCCTGATTATGATTCCAGCCATAAGGATGTTGCCAATCAATCCAATGAGAATAGTAGAAGCATAATTTGATATCGTGTTTTTTACAAGCCTCTGCAATCTCTTTAATGATATCCCTCTTCGTTCCACTAAGTTTTGGTAGGGAATAGTTCCCAACTTTAGTATCCCAAAGTGCTACACCATCATGATGTTTGGAAGTGATGATAATATATTTCATCCCGGCCTTTTTAGCCAGAACGACCCATTCTTCAGGATTGATTTTATCCCAGTCAAAACGCTTGGCTAACTCTCCGTATTCAGTTTCCCCAATGCGATTTCTGTATCGAATCCATTCAGCATAATTATTGGGATGTCTTAGGCGCTCCCCTTTCCATATTCCTTCGGTTGCACTATACAGTCCCCAATGAATAAACATTCCGAAGCGATCGTCCTCCAACCACTGGGCTTTATTCGATTGGGCGTAAGTAAATAGTCCACTTAAAGTCATTACAATGGCTAAAAGAAAATTTTTCATGATATAATAGTCTTTGTGGGTTTTAATTAAATTGGGTAAGCTCAAATATATATAAATCTCACCTTTTCTACGAATAATTTATCTGTATAAATGTTTGGATATTTAATGCTAAAAGGATAAAATTGATTATTTTACGGTGTATTTTAAAAGTATTTAAGAAGTGGATATCTCTAATCAAAAGAAGAATATTATTATGACTTTCAACCAGCTATTATTATTAGGCATGTTGGCTTGGATACCCCAAGGATTAAAAGCTCAGATATACCCCTATAAAAATAAGGATTTGCCCATTGACACAAGAGTTAAGGATTTGTTGGCTCGTATGACAGTTGAGGAAAAAGTGGGACAGTTGTCGAAGGTTTTAGGTTGGGAAATGTATAATAAGAAGGGTTCGGATATTTATGTAAGTCAAAAATTCAAGGATGCGGTCAAGTCTGAGCATATAGGGTTATTATGGGCTACCTTAAGGGCGGATCCTTGGACTCAAAGGACACTGGAGACTGGTTTAAGTCCAAGGGAAGCTGCGCAAGCGACTAACGCATTGCAAAAGTTTATGTTGGATAGTACACGTTTGGGTATTCCTTTAATCTTATCGGAGGAGACTCCGCACGGACATATGGCGATTGGGGCAACAACTTTTCCAACGGCTATCGGTCAAGCAAGCACTTGGAATAGAGATTTGATTCGGCGTATGGCAGAAGTTATTGCAAGAGAAACTTCGGCGGTAGGTGGCCATAATGGGTATGGCCCTGTTCTGGATTTAGCTAGAGAACCACGTTGGTCAAGGACGGAAGAGTCATATGGAGAGGATTCATATTTAGTTGGAGAGATGGGAAAGGCTATGGTGAAGGGGATGCAAGGGAAGGAAATCGGAGAGAAAGATAAAATATTTTCAACATTAAAACATTTTGTTGCTTATGGTGTGCCGGAAGGAGGTCATAATGGGGGGAGTGTTTCAATTGGAGAACGTGAGTTAAGACAGCATTATTTGGTTCCTTTCGAGAAAGCAATAGGACAAGGGGCTTGGTCTGTAATGACAGCTTATAATTCTATCGATGGTATTCCATGTTCATCTAACAAATGGTTGCTAACCGATGTGTTGAGGAATGAATGGGGCTTTCAAGGTTTTGTTGTGTCTGATTTATTGAGTATTCAAGGTCTAAATGGGGGGCACGGTACTGCAGAAACCTCCGAAATAGGGGCTGCTCAAAGTTTAGATGCTGGATTGGATGTGGACTTAAGTGGTTCAGGTTATGGTAAAAATTTATTGGAAGCGGTAAAAAATGGACTTATAAAGCAAGAGCAATTGGATCAGGCGGTAACTCGTGTTTTAAGGACTAAATTTGCTTTGGGATTATTTGAGAACCCATTTGTATCTGAAGAAGAGGTGAGTAAGAAGGTCGGCACAAAGGAAAATATTGAAGTTGCGCGAGATGTCGCAAGTCAATCCATTATTTTATTAAAGAACGAAGATCAGATTTTACCACTTCAAAAGAATTTAAAAAGAATAGCCGTGATTGGTCCCAATGCAGATAATGTATATAATCAATTGGGGGATTATACCTCTCCACAAGCTGAAGGAAAGGTAAAAACAGTCCTGACGGGAATAAAAGAAAAATTAGGTTCAGGAACTCAAGTGGATTATGTAAAAGGGGTGGCAATCCGAGATACTCAACAGTCCGATATCAGCTCTGCTGTGGAAGCATCCAAAAAAGCTGATGTGGTGATTTTAGTGCTTGGAGGGTCTAGTGCACGTGATTTTAAAACTTCTTATCAAGCTACTGGGGCAGCAAATGTTGAAGATTCGAAGGAAACCATTTCTGATATGGAAAGTGGTGAAGGTTTTGACAGAGCCTCTCTTGACCTAATGGGAGACCAATTAAAATTAATGAAGGCTATTGAGGCAACGGGGAAACCGGTAGTATTAGTTCTTATCAAGGGTAGACCTTTAAACTTAAACTGGGCTGATGAACATTTTCCGGCAATTATTGATGCATGGTATCCTGGACAGGAGGGGGGGACAGCCATTGCAGATGTTTTATTTGGGGACTATAGTCCTGCGGGTCGCCTACCGATTTCAGTACCTCGATCGATTGGACAGCTCCCAATTTATTACAATTATCAAAAGCCAAAGCATCATGAATATATAGATATGGAATCAACACCTCTATATAGTTTTGGTTATGGTTTAAGTTATTCTGAATTTGAATATAGTAATCTTGAAATCAATGTTAGAGAAGAAGATGATGTTAGTATCGTTAACATCAGCTTCGAGGTGAAGAATATCGGAGGATATGATGCAGATGAAGTTCCTCAATTATATATCGTAGATGAGATAAGCTCGGTAGTTACACCAATCAAACAATTAAAAGATTTTTCGAGAATAAGTTTAAAAAAAGGAGAATCAAAAGAGGTGAATTTTCAACTAACAGAATATGATTTTAAACTTTGGACAGTGAAAAAAGAATGGATAGCGGAAAAAGGAAGATTTAAAGTTCTGGTAGGAAGTGCTTCTGATAATATTAAATTAGAAGGGAACTTCGAATTAAGTAGAAATTATAGAATTACAAAATAACTTTAGTCATTTGGGTTAATCACGATATGTTTAATATTTACTCTATTGTAAGTATAGCTAATATGAATGAATCCTTTGGAATCCTGAAAAATTGTAGGATAACTAAATTCTCCTTGAGCTTCATTTTCGAGAGCGAAGAGTTTTTCCCAGTTCATACCATCATGGGAATTTGCGATATTTAATTTTGATCTTCCTTCCCACCAATCTTTTCCGGGCAAATCAGGATTATAGACTATCCAAAATTGGTCTTTAACAGGAATTGCATCTGTGCCGGAATTAGGATTAATCAGATTGGTCTTTCTTAATTTTGACCAAGTCTTCCCTCCATCCACAGACCAAGAAGATATAATGAATCCTTCTTTGCTACGGCATAGAACCTGAATATTTTGATCAGGATGAATTAATATGCTTGGCTGAATAACATTGAATGAAGATTTGTGATTGATTGGATATTTTTTCCAATTTTTAATGTTTTGATCTGTAATTTCAATATGTGCTATCCAACGATCTTCTGTTATCTCAACACTGGATGGGTAGAGTATCGTACCATCCGATAATTCTTTAGGTTTGTTTTTGATTGGTCCTAAGAAGCCATCCGGAAGTTTTATAGGATTAGACCATGTCCTCCCATTGTCAATTGAAGTTTTCATCATTCCCCACCACTCTCTCGGATTAGGCCCTACTTTATAGAATAAATAGATTTCTGAATTTTGATTTTTTCTAAAAAGTACCGGATTCCAGCAAGGGTATTGGCTGTTATTATCCGATAGGCCATCAGCCCAAACCTGCGGTTCTGACCATTTTGTCCCATCAAAGATAGAACCCCAAATCTTAACATCATTCTTTCCTTCCTGAGTTCCAGCAAACCAACTGATTAGGAGTTTCCCATCTTGGGTTTCTTCAATGGTTGATGCATGACATTGTTCAAAATTTTTACCCTGTTCAAAGATAAACTCTGATTTTATCACATTCAACGGCTTTATCTGGGCACATATGAGTTGAGGTAGGTTAAGGGTGAGAAGAAAAAAGATGATTCTCATAATGATGGGTTAATTAAATACAATTCCCTAATTATTATTAAGATAGGGAATTGTATTTAAATTTACTACTGTTTTAAGTTAATCTGAATGACTGTTGCGTAATTTAAGTTTTTGGACGGATTGTGAACTTTAAGAGTTGTGTCTTTAAGACTCCATTTTATTTTTCCTTGGTACCCTAGGATTTTCACGGATTTAATTTTTGAATTTTCCGGTATTTGAAAGCTAAAATTATCTGGGGCAATATATGATTCGCCTCTTGAAAGATGAAAAACATTAATGGTCTGGTTATCTTTACTACGAGTATAATAATAATCATTATCGTGATAGGGAGCAATGCTTCGAGTAGCATAAATCGCGGATTTGTTGATATCAATCCATTTAGCTAATTCCTCCAAACGATCATATGCAGATTGATCAAAATCACCATTTGGCCCGGGCGCAATATTCATAAGATAATTTCCGCCGCGAGATATAATTTTTACTAATGTTTCAACAATTGTTTTAGTGGGCTTATAGTGGTCATTTGGTACATAAGAAAAAGAGTTACCCATTGTTATGCAGCTTTCCCATGGTATATCAAGAGGTTTCTCTGGAATAGCTTGTTCAGGAGTTACATAGTTTTCCCATTTTCCAGGGACCGTTCGATCGACTACAATAATTCCCGGCTGGTTTTTTCTTGCCATTCCACCAATTTGGTCCATGTCTATATCTTGTTCTACTTTTATTCCTCTTTGCCAATCTATAGATGGATCTATGGAACTTAATGGTCTAACCCAACCTCCATCTAACCAAAGAATATCAATTTTACCATATTCCGATGTTAATTCTTTAATCTGATTGTATGTATAAGTTTTGAAATTTTTCCAACGCTCAGGATATTTAACAGGATCATAATTTACATTTCTGTCTTTTGGAGGAAAGTAAGGCCACCAATAATTTTCATTATGCCAATCTGGTTTTGAGAAATAAGCACCAACCTTAAAACCTTGGTCACGGAAAGAATTAAAGATTTCTTTTGTAATGTTAGCTTTTGGATTAGTAGAATAAGGTGTGTTTTTAGAGGTGATTTTATAGTCGGATTCTTTTGTGTCAAACATGGCGAAACCGTCATGATGTTTTGTAGTAAAGACAACATATTTCATCCCAGCAGCTTTTGCAGCATCAGCCCATTTTTCAGGATTAAAGGCAATAGGGTTAAATGACTTTTGTAAGTTTTCATAATTTTTGACATACTCAAAATAGGTTTTTCCATGTTCTGGATTCCGTTGGGTCCATTCTTCATCTTCAGGGCAAATACTCCAACTTTCTACAACTCCCCACTGACTATAAGTTCCCCAATGCATAAAAAGTCCAAACTTCATGTCCTGCCATTGTTCTAAATTTTGTATAACTAGAGCGTCGGTGGGAGCTTGATAGCCGGAAGAAACGTTATGAGCCTGACCGAAAACCAGGTTTATGGATAATAAGAGGCCTAATGGTAAGATTTTAGTTTTCATGATTTAAGAGAAATTATAAAAGAAAAGCCACATATAGTGGCTTTCCCTTAGATAGTTATACTGTAATTAATTTACATCCCAAAACAGTTTTGTACTTAGATTATCCTGTTCTTTTACTACATTATAATTTTCAGTATTGTAAATACTTTCTGATGGTGGAAGTGTGAACTTTACTGGTACAGTTTTCTGAATATCTGAGTTCTGTACAACATAGGTGAACTTAGGATAGTCAAGTCTTCTTACTTCTGACCAAGCTTGAACAGATTGCAAAACATTAAAATGAATCCATTTTTGAGTTGCGATTAATTCTAATTTATTGCTTGCCGATGTGAAGTTCACATTAGCTAAAAAAGTATTGATTTCTGATACTGTTGGAGCTGGCGTGGCAGTTACTGTATTATCATTGCTCTTACTTCGAATACTGGTATAAAGTTGAATAGATTCTTTAATTGCCGTTTCAAATTTTTCTTTAGCTGCGGTAATATTTCCAGTATTTAAATAATATTCAGCTAATAATAGATTCGTTTCGGTTGCGGAGAAGAGAATTCCGGGGAAATATTGGTTTCTGGAAAACGTTGATCTGTTGTAGATTGCAATTTGTCCTCCTGATGCTTGATTCGTTTGCACACCTGTTGTTAAGGACTGATCTAAACCTTTGATTACACCAGCAGCGTTTTCTCCCGGCTCAAACATGATTTTTATTCTTGGATCTTTATCTTCAGTCATTATATCAACCATTTTTTTGCTAGCTAGATTTGCATACCATCCACTGGCTTCGAATGCATCTCTAATACCTTTGGTTTGGATACTGTTATCATCCAGATTATAAATATCTAACTGTGCATTTTCCGCATTTGTATTGATTAGGGGATAAAGAGTAGGATTGCTTATAATCTCATTTAATTCTTGGCTCGCTCTAGCGGAGAATTGAGAACTTGCAGAAACACGGGTCAGCATTCTTAATCGTAAAGAATTACAATATCTTCTCCATAGATCAAGATCTCCTGTGTTAATTAAATCCTGTGCTTTGAATTTATCCTGTATACTGTTCGAAAGTTCCATAGTACTAAACTTTGTACTCATCGCCTTTAAATCATCTAACATGGTTGTGTAAATGTCAACGGCTTTATCGTATTCCGGATAAGAATTTTGATAGTCACTATTGTTTCTGCTTAATAATCCGGCTTTAGACCAAGGAATATCTCCGTGAAGATCTACCGTTTGTTGGGTTTGATCATAAAAAAGAACCTTTGCTGCCAGAAAAAATATTTCCATTTCTTCTTTTTCGACATCGATTGAATTATTATAAATAGTTTCAAGTTCTTTATATTGAGCCAAACCTTCATAGTACCTAGACCATCTGTCTTCTATTGCAGCTGCACCAGGTAACAGTTGGTTTTGTTCATTAATCCATCCTGTTATATGAAGGTATCGAAATATAGTTGGTCTTAAGGTGACAAAAAGATTTCTATATTCAGGAACAATCAATTGGCGATAATTATAAATCATTCCAGAAAATTGTTTCTCAACTGTTGTTTCCGTCACTTTAGAAGGATCTCTGTAATAGTCATCAAAGGACTCCTTTTTACAAGAGCTATTATATGTTAGCGTAATTAGGGAGATTCCTAAAAATATAAGTTGCTTTTTCATATTATTTTTCATTAAAAGCTTGCACGAAGCATTAAACCATACGTTCTGGTTGCCGGGCTTGTTCCGGCATTAGAAACATTATTAATCCAGTTGGATCCACCTGTCATTTGTTCAGGGTCAAGATCTTTTAAGCTTCTGTACAAAAAGAATAGATTACGTCCAAATACAGAAAGTTGAAGATTTTTAGCTTTTAATTTATTGGCGACACTTGCAGGAAGACGGTAGCCCAGAGATAGCTCACGCATTTTAATGTAGTTATTCTTTTGAACATATAACTCATAGCGAGAGCTTGAATATTGAGGTCCTCCCCAATTATAGGTGTTGGCATAATAAGTAGCTTGAGAGATTATGTTGGTATTTGCTGAACCATCGGATGTTACTCCGTCCATTACCATACCATCATTGAATACAGTTTGGCCATTTGGACCAATAGATCCATTGAAAGGAACACCTTTGCCGTTAGCATCAATATAATAGCTCAAACCACCATGTTCCGCATCCATTGCTGTTAATGATTCTTCTAATAGACCGCGGCTCATCATCCAATAAATGCCGGTAGGCATTGAATGTCCACCCCAACGAAAATCTATCAAAGCGTCTAAGGTGAAGTTTTTGTATGTGAACGTATTAATGAACCCCCCAACAGCCTTAGGCATTGCATTTCCGGCTTTAATCCAAGTATCGCCATCGATTTGATAAATTCCATTGTCCTGAACGATTTTATTTCCGTTCTCATCAGTAGCTATAGGATGCACCATAATATCCCCCATAGGTTGACCAACTTTAGATACAAGCTGTGCTGCAGCGCCATCATAATCTCTGTGCAGTAATTCGGAAGCACCACCAGGTAGTTCTTCAACCACATTTTTATTAAAAGAGAAGTTCAAAATCGTATTCCACTTAAAGTCGTCTGATTGATAAGGGGTACCATTGATGGCAAATTCCCAACCTTTGTTTCTAAGTGTACCTACATTTGCAACTATAGAGCTTGAGCCCATAGAAATAGGAAGTGTATAATCTAAGATCTGATCTTGAATTCTACCATTGTAATAAGTAATGTCAAATCCTAATCGATTGTTAAACAATCTTGTTTCAAGACCAAACTCTATTTCTTGTTTTCTTTCCGGTTTGATCTTTTCATTACCAAAGCCTGATGTTGGAACTGTTGTATAAATTACGGATGGACCATTCTCGAATTGAACTCCCAATGTTTGTTGTGAATAGCTCAAAGCACTCTTATAGATATCCGGATAATTACCAACAATACCCCATGAGCCTCTTAGTTTTACATAATTGAAAACTTCTGGTAATTCAAAGGCTTCATTCAATATTAAACTCGAATTTACAGAAGGATAATACAAAATATTATTATCAGGATGCATTGTTGAAATTCTTTCTCTTCTTAATGTTCCTTCAACAAACCAATAATCCTTAATATTTAAGTTAATAGTTCCAAAAACAGCATCGCGAAGCATGTTTCTGCGATAGTTATATCTTGAGTTTCCTCCAATAGTATTAACTGAGGAATTGATGTCATACCAATTCCTTACAGATAATCCCCCATTAGTTTCTCTTTGAACATATGTGTCTAAGCTTTTTGTTCCAGTATAACCAGCCATTACACCTAATTTAAGATCATCGGTTAATTGTTTGTTATAAGTAGCTAATAAATCGGTGTAATATATGTTTGCATTTTGATTACCTAACCCGAAATAACCACTATTACCGAACTGCAGAGGTACTTCATTAGGTTGTGCATCATCGGTTCTAACCGATGTCATATCTGCTGAGAATCTCGCTCTAAGACTTAAGTCTTCAAACACCTGCCAAGTATTGGTTACCGATCCAATTATACGGTTTGAATGTTCATCATAATTTCTTGCTAATGTATTCCACATATAATCCAATACATCGGTTTTGTAACCGTTATAAGTTAAATTTTCTTCAGGGGTTAAACTTTGATCCGCGCCAGTAACATATTTATAACCCAAGCTGGTTTGATATTTATCTATGTACCAATCAGGGTTATCGAAAGTCGAAATCATACCTGTGAAATTGTTAACCAGACGATCTGTCAAGAAAGGTCTGTTATGAGTGTGTTGGTTAACATAATTCAACACCACATCTGTCGTCAATTTATCCCAAAGTTTGATAGTTGAATTCAGGTTAGCTACATTTTTCTTGTTAAAAGAACTTAGGGAAGTCATTTGATTATCCTGTCTCGTTACAGAAAAACGTGTGTTCGATTTATCCGAGGTATTACTAATTGCCAAATTAAAGATTGTGTTATTTGGGTTATTAAACATATTCTGGTAAGAATTCTGGGCAGTGTAAGGTCTAACTTTTCCATCCCATGAGATAATATCCTTTCCATCGAACTTAGGGCCGAAGTTTATCGTAGCCGGTAATAATCCTCGGGTGACACCGTTAATTGCTCTACTCTGATCATAGTAGAAAAACATATCATCAGCCTGTCCATCATTAGAATATGCTGTGGTATATCCCGGTCCTCTAACATCTTGGAATCGGGGTAAATATGCGATTCTATCATGAGTATAGGTCGCATTGAAGTCAATTGCAAAACCTTCTCCTCCTTTTCCTGATTTCGTCGTCACTAATACAACACCATTCATTGCTTCCGAACCGTATAAAGCAGCTGCAGACGCTCCTTTTAATACAGAGATTGATTCAATATCTTCAGGGTTTAGATCCTCTAATCCATTTCCTCTCGCGCGTTGATCTCCCCAATAATCTGAGTTATTAAAAGTTGTTTGTCTCATTGGAATTCCATCAATAATAACCAATGGTTGGGAATTTCCGGTAACGGAGTTAGTTCCTCGGATATTAATATTAATACCTGAAGTGGCTCCTCCGGGAGCTGCTGAAATACGTACTCCAGGAGCCTTGCCGTATAAAGCACCGGCAAAGTTTGGCGAACCCGTTTTCGTCAGCTCTTTTGCTTCAACAGTACTCATGGCATACCCTAATTCTTTAGGGGCTCTTTTAATACCCATTGCAGTAACTACAACCTCGTCAATATTTCCCTGGTCTTCTTCTAGGCTCACATTGATAGTTGTTGAGGTTACCGAAACTTCTTTTGACTGAAAACCCACGTTTGTAAAACGTAGCTTCTGACCATTATCGGCCTGTATGGTGAAACGGCCATCCATGTCCGCTTGTGTAGCTTTGTTGGTTCCAACAACAGTTACACTCACGCCAGGAAGCCCTTCACCATTCCGATCTGTTACTCTCCCCGTAACAGATTGTTGTGCAAATATTGTAGAAATGCTAAAGAACATAATCAACAATACACTGCAACTTTTAGAGTAAAAATTGTGCATTTGTAGTTTATTTTAAGTTATTATAGATCAGTTATTCTGTATATTCTGTTAGATGTGCTTTTAATATATTTTTGTCTGCATTCAAAACACAGATGCAAGTTGAACCTAATAATTGTACATTCTCAGTATCTGAAAATTCGATTAGTGTGTCTTTGGAAAGGCGATGGATACTAAATTCTAATATGGCACTTTGGATTTTTGGAAGAAGTACTTCTTTTGCTCTAGAACCTCGTCCGGAGATAATCACCATTTGTGGATTGATAATATGAATAAGTGTAGCAATTCCTTTTCCTAACATATATCCAATGCGGTTGATAGCTTCCATAGCTAATTGATCACCATGAATGGAAGCCGTCAGCAGTTGATCTCCTGTAATGTGGTTTTGTTTCTTGAATAGTTGTTGTAAGGATGATCCTTCCCCGGATTTCAGAGAATCTGTTGCATATTCTACTGCAGCTAATAAGGATGCCTCTACCTCCAGGCAACCTTTTTTGCCGCAGGAACAAAGTTTATTTGATGAGGAAAGAGGAATATGACTAAATTCACCAGCATGTCCGGAATGTCCCAGATACAGCATGTTATCTATGATCATCCCAAGCCCTACACCCCAATTTAAATTAATGACCATGACATTTTCTGCTTTCTTGGCCTTGCCAAACCGATGTTCCGCAATCGCAATGGCAGAAGAATCATTTTCAACAAATGTGGGTAGATTGAATTCTTTTTGGATATTGTTTTTTAGGTTGTAAAAAGGTGATTCAGGTGAATAGGAGTTGTTCCTTCCTGTTTTACTGTCTACAAACCCTGGGATAGTAATGCCTATTCCATAGATTAATTGAATATCAACAGTAGCTATCGTTTCTTTTATTAATGTAATAATCTGTTGAAAAGCGTCTTCCCATGTTAGATCTATTGCTACGGTGTTAATTGCCCCTTTGTATTGATTTTTGAAATCAATTATTGCTATGGATGTGTAGAATTGATCAATGGCAATTGACAAGATTAAAGGTAATTTTTTGTCATTTGGAACAAATTGTGCGGCCCTACGGCCACCAGTCGAAGGAGCTAGGCCATCTTGCTCGATAAGATTGCTTTGAACTAATTTGTTTACGGCATTGGTAATATTAGGGACACTTTTGCCGATCGAAGTGCTGAGTTCGGCAATCGATTGTGGATTAGAAAAGTACAACCTTTTTAGTATCGATAATTTTAGGCTTTCCAAGGTAATTGATTATTTAATATAAAGATAAAGTTATGATAAAATAATGTTAACATCCAAATACTTTTTAAATATTTTAATAAGTATTGTGGTTTATATTAAAAGTATGAGGTATGTTGCGTTTTTCATTGCGTGTTTGCGGTGATTAAGCGATTATTGATTCATGTTTCTGCAATAATTATTTCTAAAACTGTAACTTCGATTAGATAAATTATGAAACAGCGTTATTATTCTTTGGATGTTTTCAGAGGAGCGACAGTCGCCCTAATGATAATGGTAAATAATCCGGGCACATGGTCACATATGTTTGCTCCTTTAAAACATGCACCTTGGCATGGATGCACGCCAACCGACTTAGTTTTCCCTTTCTTTCTTTTTGCCGTCGGAAATGCGATGTCTTTTGTTATTCCCAGATTACAAGAGGCTGGAGATAAGGTGTTCTGGAAGAAAGTAATCAAACGTTCAGTTCTTATATTCCTGATAGGCTTAGGTTTAAATTGGTTTCCGTTTGTACAGTGGTCAGACGGTATTTTGCAGTTTAGAGAATGGGTGAGCAGCACAGATCCTGAAAAGGGAGTTCGGATATTAGGGGTGTTGCAAAGAATTGCCATTGCTTATTTCTTTGCGTCTATTCTAGTGTACTATTTCAAGCCCAAAACATTAATTTATATCTCAGCCGCGATATTGTTGTTTTATTGGGGACTTTGTACCTTTTTAGGAACAGGAGATCCGTATTCACTGGAAGGATGGTTTGGGACTGCCATTGATAAGCAAATATTAGGGGTTGCTCATATGTATAAAGGAGAGGGTGTTCCTTTTGATCCTGAGGGATTGATGAGTGCTTTACCGGCGGTTATTCAGGTAGTATTTGGTTACCTTGTTGGCGTATTCATTAAGAAACAGGGGCAGGTTGATTGGTTGTGGTCTAAAGTTCCGGTGAGTAATGAACCTCATTTCAAATTATTGTCCGGCTTATTAGTAACAGGCTTCATATTGTTGTGTTTGGCATGGATCTGGTCTCTGGGATTTCCGATTAATAAAAAGATTTGGACAAGCTCTTATGTATTGTATACAACAGGTTTAGGCATTTTGACAATAGGAACCATGATATGGTATATTGAGGTGCAGTCCGTTAGAAATTTTGTGACAAAGTTTTTTGATGTATTTGGAAAAAATCCTTTGTTCATATTTGTTTTGAGTGGTTTGTTGCCAAAATCATTAGGGTTAATTCGGATTCCTAATGGTTTTAACGAAAAGGGAGTTGCTTTATTTACGAATCCACTTTCGTGGTTCTATAACCATGTTTGTGCTAAGATTCCGGGTCCTCCGGAACTAGGGTCATTTGTATATTCTTTATGTTTTCTAGCATTAATGTGGGCAATTTGTTATTGGTTAGATAAGAAGAAAATCTATATTAAGGTTTAGAAGGCATATTTTATAAGCTATTGATGTGCAGTTTCTTTACTATTTGAATAATAAATTTTTAGTTATGGATTGAAGGTGTTAACTTTGCAGCCAATTAATTAAATTTTTAACGCTTTAATATTATTCAAGAATGTATTTAAGTAAAGAGTACAAAGCTGACATCTTCCAAGAATTTGCTGGTGCAGCTGCAAACACAGGTTCTGCAGAAGGACAAGTAGCTTTATTTACAAAAAGAATTGCTCACTTAACTGGGCATTTGAAATCAAACAGAAAAGATTTTAACACACAACGTTCACTACAGAAGTTAGTAGGTAAACGTCGTTCATTATTAGCTTATTTGTACAAAACTGATATCGAAAGATACCGTGCTATCATCAAAGCCTTAGGTTTACGTGATATCATCAAATAAGCATTCTGTAAAGAGCTTTTTAAAGAGGTTCCGATTATTCGGGACCTCTTTTTATTTGAAAAAGCAAGATTCAAAAGGCAACTAAGGTGCTTAGGAGTCATTTACATACTGGTGATGAACGGGTCTCATTAGGGATTTTTCATTTTGCATTCATGGAATACGTTTGCTCAATAAATTTTTAATTACCTTTGTGCGATTAAAAAGGTCAAAATAAATTGATGCATCTTTAATTGAGGCAAATGCATCACAAAGAAAACACAATGAGTTATAACGAAAAGAAAGTAACAATTGAAATGGGAGGCGGTTTGGCCCCTATTGAATTGTCGACTGGAAAATTAGCAAAACAAGCTGATGGGTCAGTTGTATTAAAACAAGGAGCAACAATGTTGCTTGCTACAGTGGTATCTTCCAAAGAACCTAAACAAGGAGTCGATTTTTTACCTTTATCTGTAGATTATCAAGAGAAATATGCGGCTGCGGGTCGTATCCCAGGAGGATTTTTACGTCGTGAGGCAAGACTTTCAGATTATGAGATTTTGATTTCACGTTTAATTGATAGGGCATTGCGTCCATTGTTCCCGGAAACTTACCACGCTGATACACAAGTGATGGTGAGCTTAATTTCCGCGGATAAAGAAATTATGCCGGATGCATTAGCCGGATTAGCAGCTTCAGCAGCAATAGCTGTTTCAGATATTCCTTTTAATGGTCCTATCTCAGAAGTTCGTGTTGCAAAAATTGACGGACAGTTAGTTATCAACCCAACTGTATCAGCATTAGCAAACGCTTCATTAGAATTTATCGTTGCGGGTTCTGCCGATGATATCGTAATGGTAGAAGGGGAGGCAAAAGAGATCTCTGAAGAGGAAATGGTGGAAGCAATTGCATTTGCTCATGAGTCTATTAAAAAACAGGTTGCAGCTCAGGTTGAATTAGCTAATCTTGTGGGATCTCAAACAAAGCGTGAGTTTAACCATGAACCATCAAATCCTGAATTAAAAGAGGCTATTTATGCAGCTACTTATGACAGAGTATATGCTATTGCAAAATCAGGATCTACCAAACATGATCGTACAGAACAGTTTGCTGAAATAGGAGCAGAATTTTTTGCAACATTAGGTGAAGAAATTGATTCTGATACTGAATTCTTGATGAAGAAATATTATCATGATGTTCAGTATGATGCGGTTCGTAACTTATTATTAAACGAGGGTATTCGTTTAGATGGCCGTGATGTGCGTACCGTACGTCCTATTTGGTCAGAGGTAGATTATTTACCAGCGGCACATGGTTCTGCTGTATTCACACGTGGTGAAACGCAGTCATTGACTTCTGTTACTTTAGGAGCCAAAGATGATGAACAGATGATTGATGGTGCATTTTTCCATGGATATAATAAGTTTATCTTACATTATAATTTTCCAGGTTTTTCAACCGGTGAAGTAAGACCGAATAGAGGTCCTGGTCGTCGTGAAGTTGGTCATGGTAATCTGGCAATGCGTTCTTTAAAACAAGTTTTACCTGCTGGGGAAGACAATCCATATACTATTCGTGTTGTTTCTGATATTTTAGAATCAAACGGTTCATCGTCTATGGCAACGGTTTGTGCCGGTACTTTGGCATTAATGGACGCTGGGGTCAAAATTGCAGCTCCGGTTTCTGGTATTGCTATGGGATTAATTAGCGATGATAAGACTGGAAAGTATGCTATTCTTTCAGATATCTTAGGTGATGAAGATCATTTAGGAGATATGGATTTTAAGGTAACCGGTACAGCTAAAGGTATTGTTGGTTGTCAGATGGACTTAAAAATCAATGGTCTTAAATGGGAGGTTTTAACACAAGCTTTAGATCAAGCTAAGGAAGCTCGTCTTCATATCTTGGGTGAAATGGCAAAAACTATTTCAGCTCCTCGTGAGGATTACAAACCACATGCTCCACGTATTATTCAGATTATTATTGATAAAGAATTTATTGGTGCTGTAATCGGACCTGGTGGTAAAATCATTCAAGAAATGCAACGTGAAACAGGCGCTACGATTTCAATTGAAGAAGTTGAAAACAAAGGTGTTGTTCAAATCTTTGCAGACAATAAAGATGCTATTGATGCAGCATTAGCAAGAATTAAAGCTATCGTTGCCAAACCGGAAATTGGTGAAATCTATGAAGGTAAAGTTAAGTCAATCATGCCTTTCGGAGCATTTGTAGAAATTATGCCAGGAAAAGATGGTCTATTACATATCTCAGAAATTGACTGGAAACGTCTTGAAACGATGGACGGTATTTTCAAAGAAGGTGATACTGTAACTGTTAAACTTTTGGATGTTGATAAACAAGGAAAGATGAAACTTTCTCGTAAAGCTTTGTTGCCTCGTCCTCCAAGAGAAGAGAAGCCAAAGGAAGAAAGAAAACCTGAAGGGGATCAGCCTCAGGTATAAAATAAAATTTTAGGGGAGCAATTTTTGCTCCCTTTTTTTGTATATATAAATATTGAACGACCAGAGAGAATTAATTCTTTTATAGATTCTATATAGGAATCAAAACTTTTCTTTAAAAAAAATCCTATTTTAATAGGATGAAATACCTGTTAAACCTAATCCTATTTTTCTTCCCCATCTTAGTTTTCTCGCAAGAAGCGAAAACATTGAAATTATGGTATCAACAGCCGGCGGCTAAGTGGACAGAGGCATTACCTCTTGGCAATGGCCGATTAGGTGCTATGATACATGGTCGCACAGATCAAGAATTGTTTCAACTTAATGAGGAAAGCGTCTGGGCCGGAAGTCAGATAAATAATAATAATCCAGGTTCGGCACTTCATTTAAATGCAATTCAAGAGGCAATTTTCCAGAATAAATTTGAGGATGCTAAGGACTTGGCATCGAGATATATGGTAGGTACTCCTGCCCGAATCAGATCTTATCAGCCATTGGGGAACTTGAAGATATTCTACAATTGGGGAAATGAAAAACCTGAAAAGTATTCTCGTACGTTGAATTTAAATACCGGTATACATGAGACTAATTTTACTATGCACGGAAATCAGATTCATCAAAAATCATTCATTTCTGCTGTCGATGATGCAATGGTTATGATTTGGGAGTCTGAGCATCCCATTTCTTTTAAAGTTCAGTTGGATAGGTCCCGGGATGTTCAGCAATATGGGAATTGGGATAATGGTGCCTATTATATTGGACAGATTCAAGACACAAGCTTAAAAGAGGTTGGTCCAGGAGGAGCTCATATGCGTTTTGGAGCAGGTTTTAAGGTTTTGGAGCTGGTAGGAAATATGAGTACTGTTAACAGTTCTTCCTATTCTGCTGTAGAGTTTAAGGATGTGCAAAAAGTTGTTTTAGCATTTACAGGTGTTACGGATTATAATTTGAAGAAGCTTAATTTCGATACTTCTATAGATCCATTAGTAGAGGTAGAACAAATACTAAACAGAGTTTTAAAAAAGAAAGCAGGAGATTTGTTGTCAAGACATATCAGTGAACATGAAATGATGTTTGAGAGAGTTCAGGTTTCTTTGGGTGCAGAACAGAAAGATTCAATTCCTACAGATTTACGTTTAAAGGCTTATTTGAATGGGAAGGAAGATCTTGGAATGCCCGTTCTTTTTTATCAGTATGGACGATATCTTTTGATGTCTTCGAGTAGATCTCCCGGAAGACTTCCAGCAAATTTACAAGGTATTTGGAATCAAGATTATGAGGCTCCATGGAATTCAGATTTTCATACAAATATTAACCTTCAAATGAATTACTGGCCTGCCGAATCAGGTGATTTGGGTGAAACAAGTGAGGTACTTGGGCGATTTATGAAGGAAATTGTTAAACCGGGATCAGTTACAGCAAAAGAAATGTATTCTGCCAGGGGCTGGACCTTACATCATTTAACTGATCCTTTTGGTAGGACAGGAGTTGCGGATGGAGTTTGGGGTGTCTCTCCTATGAGTGGCCCCTGGATGACTTTTCCAATTTATAGACATTATGCTTTTTCAAAGAATGAAGAATACTTAAAAGAACTTGCGTATCCTATTTTGAAAGGATCTGTTCTTTGGGTACTGGATTTTCTCATTAAATCTCCTGAAGGTTATTTAGTAACAAACCCATCTCATTCTCCCGAGAATACATTTATCGCAGAAATTAATGGGGAAGAGATAAAATCACAATTATCTTATGCAAGTACTATTGATATTCAAATTATTCATGAACTTTTTGAAAGTTTTGAAACCGCCTCAAAGCATTTAAATCGAGATGCTAATCTGTTAAAGGAGGTAAAAAAGGTTCGAGAACAGTTGCCCCCAATACGTATAGGCAAAAATGGAACTATTCAAGAATGGATTCATGATTATAAGGAAATGGAACCAGGCCACCGCCATATGTCACATTTATTAGGTCTTTATCCGGGAAACTCAATTAACCCGAATACAATTGAATTATTTGAAGGAGCTAAAAAAACGATCGAAACAAGACTTTCCGGAGGGGGCGGTCATACAGGTTGGAGTAAAGCATGGATAGTGAATTTTTATGCTAGATTGTTAGATGGAGAACAGGCAAATCAGCATTTGAAAGAGTTAATTGGAAAGACCTGTTTGCCAAATTTATTCAGTACACATCCTCCGTTCCAAATTGATGGTAACTTTGGAGGAGCAGCCGGCTTTGCTGAAATGCTGCTGCAATCCCAAAATCAAGAAATCCATCTTTTACCTGCTATTCCGAAAAGTTGGGATTCAGGGGCAGTAAAAGGCATTAAGGCAAGGGGGAATTTCAAGATAGATTTTTGTTGGAAGGAGGGGAAATTGACTAAGCTTCGTATTTATGCAGCTCAATCAGGAAAGGTTGTTTTAAGATATGCTAATCAAAGACACGAAGTAGAATTAGAAAAAGGCATGAATAATCTAGATAAATTGTTTTGATTCCCTAAATGAGTTTCTGTTTTTACTCAATAAATCATGTTATCTGCTCATTATCAAAAAAATATAATTTTAATAAGATTAGTTTGGTTTTGTTAATTACAGTTGAAACTAAACTAAATCATTATGAAAGTTAAGTATTTTATTATTCTCATTGGGTTATTATTGGGGTCAGGCTCTTGTAAAAAAGGAGATACGGGTCCCCAAGGATTGCAAGGCGAAAAAGGAGATGCAGGAGAAAAGGGTCTTCAAGGCGTAAAAGGCGCGGACGGATCTGTTATTTATAGTGGGACAACGGTTCCTGCTACGACTATAGGAAAAAATGGAGACTATTATTTCCGGAAGAATACAGGTGATTTTTATGGCCCCAAGACAGCTTCTGGTTGGGGCTCAGCAACAAATTTGAAAGGTGCTAATGGTACAAACGGCACGAATGGGAAGGATGGGTCACAATTTTTATCAGGAACAGTTATTCCGGCAGCATCTGTAGGGAAGGTTGGAGATTTTTATTTTAATACTTCACTGATGGTATTATATGGTCCCAAAACAGCTTCTGGTTGGGGAGTTGGTACCAACTTAAAAGCTGATGCAAAAATAATGTATTCAGGTTGGATAGCGGCGGTAAGATTTAAAGATACCGTAATGGATAATACACAGGCGCATATAAGTCATATATATTCCCCTCAAATTACTGAAGCGGTGATGTCTAGTGCTGTCGTATTGATGTATTTGGATTACGGAGGAGGTACATTTCAACTACCCTATACTAGTAGAGCTGGAGGAAGAATGTCTACAATTGCATTCAAGCCAAAGAGAAATGAATTAATTGTTTACAGATTTGTTTATGACGGAGGTAGTTTAGTGTCGTTGAGTAGTAATATAAGATATCGATATGTAATTATTCCCGGCAACTATTTCGTGGCTTTGAAAAAACGTAATGTAAATTTAAGAGATCCGCAGGAAGTAGAAAAAGCACTATCAGAAATGAAAGAATAAGAAAAGGGAGTGTCAATTTGGCACTCCCTTTTCTATTATAACATCATAACGTCTGGAATCTCACCGACTTTTTTATAGTAATCAATCACCTCATCAACTGTATTAACAAAACATTCTACAGAAATAGAAGTGTATTTGCCGGCAGAAGAACTTTTTTCAGAGAACTTTGCGCTAGGATGTTCAAATATTGCTTTTACTTGTTTATCCTTGTCTGAATCACTTTTTATAATAAACTTAAAGGTATAAACAGTAGGGAATTTTTCGACATCTATTAGTTTTTCTTTGAAATTTTTATAAAAGTCCTGATTGCTATTGTTGTCTTGAATATCTTGAATGTTGATATTCTTTTTTAAATCTGTCATTTTAAAATCTCCTTTCCCTTAATTATCAATTTACGTACCTAAGCTAATTATATGACAAAACGTTCTATTTCTGAAATTGTTTAATTTTCCATTGAAGTAGGCCATGTGTTTTTTTGTGTTCCGAATTTCTTATTTGGCGTATTGCCCATTTGAAACTCTAAGGTTCCTCCATTTTGCATGTCGGAATTCATCAAGTAAAGTTTTTTATAAGTCTTTCCATTCAACTTAATAGATTGAATGTATTTGTTCTGTTTAGAATTATTGTTGGCAATAATGGTGAATATGTTACCACTAGGCATTTTTATTTCCACTTTATCCAAAACAGGACTACCGAAGACATATTCACCATTTACAGGTGAAGCAGGGTATAATCCCATCATAGACCAAACTGCCCAAGCGCTCATTTGTCCTGCATCTTCATTTCCGGCATATCCATCTGGTCTTTCATGATACATGGAATCAAGAATTTCTCTTACTTTTTCTTGAGTCTTCCATGGTTTTCCTAAATAGCTGTACATATATGCGATATGGTGACTAGGTTCATTACCGTGTGCATACTGTCCAATAAATCCACTTGCATCCGGAGACTGATTTTCACCAGTCATATAAGAAGGAGCTGCAAATAAAGTGTCTAACATTTTGTCCAAACCATTTTTATCAGGGAATAATTTGGCTAGACCTCTTACATCATGTGGGACAAAGAAAGAATGTTGCCAAGCATTCCCTTCAATATATTGGCTTTTAGCGAAGTCATGCTCAGAATAGAATGGGTCAAAAGGCTCAACAAATTTTCCGTCTTTCAATTTAGCTCTCATAAATCCTGAGTTGGGATCGAAAAGATGGATGTAGTTTTTAGCTCTTTTTGTATATTCTTCAAATTCTTTCACCTTACCTAATTTTTTAGCTACCAGAGAAATACAGTAATCATCGAAAGCGTATTCAAGGGTTGACGTCACGGAGCCACCATTAACATCTTGCGGGACATAGCCATATTGAATGTAATCAGGCACTTCTCTGATTTTTTGATGTGCACTTGCAATCATAGCTTGGAAAGCTTTTTCATGATCTATCCCGGGAACATCTTTGAGTACAGCATCTGCCAAAACAGGCACTGCATGATAGCCAGTCATTGTATTAGTTTCAAATGTACTAAGATCCCATACAGGCAATAGACCATTTTCGTCATAAAAAGCGAGCATACTATTCATCATATCGGTATATCGCTCGGATTGCGTAATGGAGAAAAGTGGTTTTAAAGCCCTAAATGTGTCCCACAGAGAGAATAATGTATAACGTTGTCCATTATTTGGCATCTTATGCACTTCTCCTTTGTAGTTTTTGTATTCTCCGTCAGCATCTGAGTATAAAGTAGGGGAAACTGCGGTATGATACAATGCGGAGTAGAAAATTCTTTTTAAGGTTTCGTCATTTGACTCCACTTTAATTTTTCCAAGTTCATTTTCCCATTTCATCTCTGCTTGCTGTTGAACAGTGTTAAAATTCCATTGAGGAATTTCACTTAAAGCGGCAACGGCTTTTTCTTCACTAGTTGTCGATAAAGCAACTTTTAAAGAGACTTCTTTGCTGTCTGGGAATATAAACTGTGCATTCACAGCTTTTATTGGTCCTTGTTTTCCTTCATTTATCTGCTGAATTCTAGTGCTATTGTTTTTTGCTCCATTCAACAAATATGACTGGAATGATTTATTAAAACGGATTGCAAAGTAAATATGCTGTTTGTTTGCCCATCCGCTAGAATATCTTTTGCCTACGGCTGTACTATCATTGAGGATAACTATTTCAGTATCGGTCGGGCGATCCCAATTATATGCATGTTTTAAATCAAGTCGGATAGTGGGAGTAGAGTTTTCGGGAAACTGATATTGATGGAGTCCGACACGTTCAGTAGTAGTTAACTTTGTTTGGATTCCGTTATCTAATTTAACTTCATAGAAGCCGGGGCTTGCCTTCTCGTTGTTATGAGAGAATTTGACTTTAGTATCGAAATCCATTTCAGATACCGGCTTTATGAGCGGCATAATAGCAATATCCAACCAATCTCCGATTCCTGTACCACTAAGGTGCATATGGCTAAATGCAGCAATGGAGTCAGAACTGAAATGGTATCCGCTGACCCAATCCCAGCCACTTTTTCCATTGTCAGGAGAGAGTTGTACCAAAGAAAACGGAACAGTAGCTCCGGGATACGTGTGCCCATGGCCAGCTGTACCTATAAATGGATCTACATATTTTGTCAATTGCTGCGCATTTACTTTAAGAGGCGTATTTGTGATAATACTTGCGCATACAAAAATTAAAACGAGAGTTTTATAATGTAAGTTCATAAAAGACGTTATTAAAAGTGTATTGAAACAAATTTACGTTTTTTAACCTTATAAACCCTTTTAGCTTCATCTTTAGCAAAATATTTAGCAACTAATAGCTAAAATTTAGCATAAATTTATATATTTGGTAGATTTTGATAAGAATTTTTATTAACCTAATATGAGAAAACGAATATTAATTAGTGATATTGCAAAAAATTTGGGAGTTTCTGTAACTACCGTATCTTTTATTTTAAATGGTAAGGCTAAAGAGAAAAGGATAAGTGAAGGATTAACCAAGCGGGTTTTAGATTATGTGAAAAAGGTTGGTTATAAACCAAATCAATTAGCACAAAGTTTAAGAACAGGCCAATCAAAAATCTTAGGGTTAATTGTTGAAGATATTTCAAATCCATTTTTTTCTAATGTAGCGAAGTATATAGAACGGATAGCTTACGATAATGGTTATCATATCATTTATTGTAGTATGGATAATGATGAGACTAAAGCCAAAGAGTTGATTCAATTATTCTATGACAGACAAGTTGATGGATATATCATCACGCCTCCGGAAGGTTTAGAAGACACATTGGCTAATTTAATCAAAAACAATGTTCCATTAGTATTATTTGACCGTTACATTCCTCAGCTTGAGACACATTATGTCGTTTTGGATAATTTTAACGGTGCGTTTGATGCGACTAAACATTTATTAGAAGATCAAAATAATAAACGGGTTGGTTTTGTTTCTTTGTATTCTAACCAAACGCAGATGCGGGATCGACTAAATGGCTATATGAAAGCCGTTGATGATTTTCAGCAGCAGGCGTTTATTAAGAAGGTTAAAATTGATGAGAGTGAAGAGTCCGCGGTGGATCAATTACATGAATTTATCAGTACGAATAATTTAGATGCTGTTTTATTTGCGACTAATTATTTGGCAATCGATGGGTTGAAAGCGGTTAAGAAATATAAGATGGATTTACCAAAGATGGTAGCTTTCGATGATCATACGCTATTTAACTTGTACGAACCTGGAATTAGTGTGGTTACTCAAGATACTTCAGCAATTGCGAATCAATTAATTCATACGCTTTTGAATGAAATAAAAGGGAAAAATAAGGAATTACAAAAAATTATAATTCCTAGTGAGTTATTAGTCCGCGGATCATCGGTTAATGCTGAGGAGTCGCTGGAACAAACTTCATAGATATAGAATTAACACAGTGTCTCGTGTTTTTGGAGGTGAACCCTTCTCCTTCAAAAACATGGCCCAAGTGGGCACCACAAGCGTTACATAGAATCTCCACTCTTCTACCATCAGCATCGATCACTCTTTTTACTGCTCCAGGTATTTCGTCGTCAAAGCTCGGCCATCCACAATGTGATTCAAACTTGTCATCAGAATTGTATAGTGGAGCATCACATCTTTTACAAACATAGGTTCCTTTGGCTTTGTTATCCAGGAGATCGCCTGTATAAGGTCTTTCTGTTCCTTTATGAAGAATTACATATTGTTCTTCAGGGGTTAATTCGTTATATTTTTTATTATTATCCATAGTTGTATCTTTTGAGTTGGATTGTGAATGTGCACATCCAGATAGAATAATTAGAAATGATATGCAAAAGAAAGCTTTCATAGTGCAGTAAAAATACAAAAAAATGATTGAGGAAAAATCAGATGAATGTTAATTTGTATTGGTCTAAAGCTATTTTAGGGCAATTATTTAGAATGATTATAAATTGATAAATTACGTCATCAAATTGTCAGGGATTGCTTAATAAGTTATACTTTTGTGCATTGTTTTGTGCGGTATCACGTGCATGTGCAGAAGAGTCAACAATTAATTATTACACATAAAAATAGTATAAAGTGCTAAATATGAGAAATATCTCATCCGTTTTGGGAAGACTTGCGAAGTCAATATCAATCAGTTTGGTATTGTTATTTGCTGTAACTACTACCACGCAAGCGCAGGATGCTGCGAATGGTGCGGCGCTATTCAAGTCGAATGCGTGTAATTCATGTCACGCTGTAGGTAAGAAATTAACAGGTCCGGATTTAGCTGGATTGTCCGAGCGCCGGGAAGAAGCATGGATTATTAAGTGGATCCACAATCCGCAGGGCATGATCGATTCGGGTGATGAGCAGGCCGTTGCTTTAAAAGCTGAGTTTGCCACAACGATGGCTGCTTATGCTAACTTATCAGAAGGTGATATTAAAGATATCATTGCCTTTTTGAAAGCTGAAGAAGTTAAGAATGCTGAGAAGCAGGTTGCTAAAGAGGCTGCCGGTGGTGGTGCAGGAAGTTCTGATGCTAATACCTTAATGATCATAGGTCTGATTGCTTTGTTTGTAGTTGCTGTTGCGGTGATCTTTGCATTGAATAGAGTTACTCAAACATTGGAGCGTGTTATTGCAAACAATAAGGTTGCAATAGCAGATGAGCAAGCGAAGAATGATGAAGAAGGTGAAAGTTCAACTGTAAAATTTGCTAAGGCATTCTTGAAGAATAAGAAATTAGTATTCTTCGTGGTGTTGATGTTTGTAGGTTTGTTAAGTGTTGTTGGCTGGCAAACGATGTGGAATGTTGGTGTTCATCAAGGGTATAAGCCGGTTCAACCAATTAAATTCTCTCACCAGATTCATGCCGGTGTTAATCAGATTGAATGTCAATACTGTCATGGTGGTGCTTTTAAATCTAAGAACGCATCAATTCCATCAGCTAACGTATGTATGAACTGTCACAATACAATAACGGCATCGGATCATTATGATGGGAATGTTTCCCCTGAAATTGCGAAATTATATCGTGCTGTAGATTGGGATCCGGATACAAGAACTTATGGAACAAATACAAGGCCAATAGAATGGGTTAGAATCCACAATTTACCGGATTTTGCTTACTTCAATCACTCACAACACGTAGTGGTTGCCGGAGTAGAGTGTCAAACATGTCATGGACCAATTCAGGACATGGAAGAGGTTTACCAATATTCACCACTAACGATGAAATGGTGTATTGAATGTCACAAGGAGACCTCAGTAAATACAGATAATGCATATTACGATCAATTGATTGAGGCTCACGAGAAGTTGAAAAAAGGTGAGAAAATGACTGCTGCAATGATTGGTGGATTAGAGTGTGGTAAGTGTCATTATTAATAAATTAATTTAGAATAACGGAATCTTATATATAGCTTAAATGGAAAGCAATAAAAAATATTGGAAAGGTTTAGAGGAATTGAATCAAACTCCTGCTTTTGTTAAAGAGAGCAAGAGTGAGTTTGCTGAGCCTATTCCCGTAGAAGATGTGTTAAGTGAAGAGGGTCTAAGTACCAAGACACCTCGTCGTGACTTTTTGAAAGCTTTAGGTTTTGGTTTAGGAGCTGTTACTTTAGCAGCTTGTAACCGTACGCCAATACATAAGGCAGTGCCTTATATTATTAAGCCGGAAGAAGTAACACCAGGCATCCCTAACTTTTACGCTTCAACCTTCAATGGTCAGAGCGTTATTGTGAGAACAAGAGAAGGAAGACCTATTTCCTTAGAGGCAAATCCAAATGCAATTGGTTTAAATCAGGGTACAGATGCTGCAACATCAGGATCGGTACTTGATTTATATGATATGTCCAAGCTGCAGAATCCTCAAATCGGAGGTAAGGATGTTGAGTGGGCAAAATTGGATCAAGCAGTAATCGATGCCTTAAATAAAGCTCAGGCAGCCGGAAAGCAAATAACAATTGTTTCCAACTCAATTAACAGCCCATCATCTTTGGCTGCAATTGCCGCTTTAGCGACAAAATATCCTTCAACACAACATATACAAGTTGATGCAGTTTCTTACAGTGGTATTATTGAGGCTAACAGAGCTTCGTTTGGAAAAGCTGTAATTCCTTCATATCACTTTGATAAAGCACAGGTAGTTGTTTCAGTAGCAGCAGATTTCCTAGGAACATGGCTTGCAGGTGAAGAACACACACAAGATTATATTAAAAATCGTGACCATAAATCACTAAAAGGTGGTAAGATGTCACGTCATATCCAATTTGAATCCGGCTTATCAATGACTGGTTCAAATGCGGATGTGCGTATTGCTATTAAACCTTCTGAAGAAGGCGCAGTATTGATTAGCTTGTATAATGCAATTACAGGTCAATCTGTATCTGGTGGTACAAATAATGCAAAAGCAAAAACCGCAATTGCCTTAGTTGCTAAAGAATTATTGAATTCTAAAGGTTCTTCAGTAGTTGTTGCAGGATCTAATGATACAAACGTTCAATTATTAGCTAATGCTATAAACAGCGCTTTAGGAGCTTACGGATCAATTATTGATCTTGATAATTTCTCTAAACAACATCAAGGTTCCGATACCGCTTTCCAAACATTCTTGACGGCTGCAAAAGCTGGTCAAATTGGTGTAGCATTTTTCTGGAACAGCAATCCGGTTTATGATTACTTTAATGTAGATGATGTTAAAGCTGCAATAGCGAAAATTGATTATACGGTTTCGTTATCAGATCGTGCTGATGAAACTGCTTCTGAGTTAAAAGCAATTGCAACAAACAATACTTTCCTAGAATCATGGGGAGATGCGTCCGCAAAAGAGGGATTATTTACAATCATTCAGCCGACTATAAATCCGGTATTTAACACACGTCAGGCAGAGCAAAGTTTAATTATTTGGTCTGGTTCGACTAAGCCTATTCATGATTTTGTAAAAGAATATTGGGAGGCGAACATTCTTGCTGGTACCGGAAAGGTATGGAAAGATGTGCTGCAACAAGGATTTGTATTTAAAGGATCAACAACAGGATCAGCATATACTGCTAATGTAGACGTGAATGCAATAGCAGGAGCTATTGTTAATGACGCTAAGCGTATTGCAGGGGCTATAGAATTGAAGTTATATGAATCTCCGAGCATAAGAGATGGACGTTGGGCAAACAATGCTTATTTGCAGGAATTACCTGATCCGGTTTCAAAAGTAACTTGGGATAACTTTGCTGCTATTAATCCTGCAGATGCGGAAGAGCTAGGAGTAAAGGAAACAGGAAAAGTTACTGTAGAAGCTAATGGTTATAAAGTTGATTTACCTGTTTTATTACAACCAGGTCAAGCAAGAGGTACTGTATCCGTAGCCGTTGGTTATGGACGTACTAAAGTTGGTAAAGCGGGTAACAATGTAGGTGTAAATGCCTATCCATTTGCAAGTTTAGTAAACGGAACAGTTCAGTTTGCATCGAAAGCAACTTTGACTAAGGCATCTGGTATTTATGAGTTGGCACAAACGCAGACTCACCATACTATTGAAGGACGTAACATTATTCGTGAAACATCATTTGCTAATTATTTAAAGGATCCTAATTCAGAGTCTGGTCGTTTTTCTGATTCGCACCAAACGTATGATTTGTGGAATAAATTTGAGCAACCGGGTCACCGCTGGGTTATGGCGATTGATTTGAATGCTTGTACAGGTTGTGGATCTTGTATCGTGGCATGTAGCGTTGAAAACAACGTTCCTGTGGTAGGTCGTGATGAGGTTCGTCGTCGTCGTGAAATGCACTGGTTACGTATTGACCGTTATTACACACTGAACACTGGAGATTCAAAATTAACGAAAGAGAAAGAAATCGCTAAGGCTGATGGGTTAGACTATGAAGATGTCACTGTTGTTTATCAACCGATGTTATGTCAACATTGTGAGCATGCACCATGCGAGACGGTTTGTCCGGTACTAGCTACGGTTCACTCGTCAGAAGGACTTAACCATATGGCCTATAACCGTTGTTTCGGAACGCGTTATTGTGCGAATAACTGTCCATATAAAGTACGTCGTTTCAACTGGTTCAACTACTGGAATGATTCACGTTTCGATAATTACCTGAACAACGAGTTTACTCAATTGGTGTTGAACCCAGATGTAACTACACGTTCTCGCGGAGTTATGGAGAAATGTTCAATGTGTATCCAGCGTATCCAAGCAGGTAAATTGACAGCTAAGATGGAAAATCGTAAAGTTAAGGATGGAGACATTCACATGGCTTGTCAAGCCGCTTGTTCGGCAAATGCAATCATTTTTGGTGATGCAAACGATCCGGAGTCAGAAGTGTCAAAAGCATTACGTAATGAAAGAATTTACTATGTGCTTGAAGAAATCAATGTTCAGCCAAACATTGGTTATATGACTAAGGTAAGAAATACATTTGAAGCATAATTTATTCTAGACTGAAATAAAATAACTATGTCATCGCATAACGAATCAATAATAAGAGAACCATTAATCACCGGCAAGGATATCACCTATGCAAAGATTACAGATGATATCTTACTTCCGGTTGAAAATAAACCAAACAAGGCCTGGTGGATCGGTTTTACGGTTGCCGCATTAGGGGCTTTGCTATGGGTTGTGAGTGTTGGGTATACGTTTTGGACGGGTATCGGCGCTTGGGGATTAAACAAGACAGTAGGTTGGGCATGGGATATCACCGACTTCGTATGGTGGGTTGGTATTGGTCACGCCGGTACACTAATTTCCGCAGTATTATTAATATTCCGTCAGAATTGGCGTAACTCCATAAACAGATCGGCTGAGGCGATGACTATCTTTGCCGTTATCTGTGCTGCAACATACGTTGTTGCTCACATGGGACGCCCTTGGTTAGCGTATTGGATTTTCCCACTTCCAAACCAGTTCGGATCACTTTGGGTTAACTTTAACTCACCATTAGTATGGGACGCATTTGCGATATCAACATACTTCACTGTATCATTAGTGTTTTGGTACTGTGGTTTATTACCAGATATTGCATCCGTTCGTGACCGTGCTTCTGGTTTAACAAAAAGAATTTATTCCATCCTTTCTTTTGGTTGGAACGGATCTGTTAAGACCTGGCAACGTTTTGAGATTGTTTCCTTAATCTTAGCTGGTATTTCAACTCCACTTGTACTTTCTGTACACACTATTGTATCCATGGACTTTGCTACCTCGGTAATTCCAGGTTGGCACACGACAATCTTCCCTCCATATTTCGTTGCAGGGGCGATTTTCTCGGGATTTGCCATGGTACAGACCCTATTGTTGATCTTACGTAAAGTAATGAACTTCGAAGATTATATCACCATGTTCCACATTGAGTCCATGAATAAAATTATCATGACTACAGGTTCAATTGTTGGTATTGCTTACCTAACGGAGCTGTTCATTGCATGGTATTCAGGGTCAGAATATGAAATGTATGCGTTTGCAAACCGTATCGCCGGACCATACGCTTGGGCCTATTGGGCAATGATGACGTGTAACGTAATCTCCCCACAGTTATTCTGGTTCAAGAAGATTCGTACAAGTATTCCAATTTCATGGGTATTGTCTATCGTTGTTAACATCGGTATGTGGTTTGAGCGTTTCGTAATTATCGTAACCTCTTTACACCGTGATTACTTACCATCTTCGTGGGCCATGTTTTATCCGACTTGGGTTGATGTAGGTGTTTTTGTTGGATCAATAGGTTTATTCTTTACTTTATTCTTATTATTTATCAGATTCTTACCAGGTATTGCTATTGCAGAGGTTAAGTTGTTGTTGAAAACCTCTAGTTTACAACAGAAAACGAAAGCAGTTCAAGAAGGAGCTTTCCCTGAGGAGCAAGTTGAATACTTCAGAAACTCTTTAGAGAAATACGATAGCGTTACAGAGTCAGATATTAAAGCATTACATCAAAAATAATAGCAATGAGCAATACAAAATATATACTAGGTAGTTTTGCTGATCCTGATGATATGATGCATGGGATTGACAAGTTGCAAGCAAAAAACATTAGCATTTACGATTGTTTCACACCAATGCCAATACATGGTATTGAGGCTAAATTAGGTGTTAAACCATCTCGATTACCAATTGCAGCCTTTATTTTTGGTGCTGCAGGTACACTTTTAGGATTCAGTCTTTTGTTTTATACCATGTCTTATGACTGGCCAATGAACATTGGGGGTAAACCATCTATGCCTTTACCAAACTTTGTTCCGGTAACCTTTGAGGTGACTATTCTATTATGTGCCCTAGGTATGGTTGCAACGTTTTTCTTCCGTAATCATTTATTTCCTGGCCGTGCACCACGGGTTATGGATTTGAGAGCAACGGATGATCGTTTTATAATAGCAATTGATGCACAAGAAAATACTGATCATGAGCTGATTGATGGTTTATTGAAAGAGGCAGGAGCAGTAGAAGTTAAATACAATGAAAGAAAATATGTTAGTTATGAATAAGAAGAATTTTCTTGGAACTGTATGTGTTGCTGTCGCGTTAACAGCGGTTGTTTCTGCTTGCGGAGATGGTACGACTCGCAGTAGAGGGTTGGAATTCTCGCGTAATATGTACGATCCGATTGCTTTTAACCCGGATCAGCCAAATGAAAATTTTAAGAATAAAATTACAGCTCAAACTCCGCCCCAAGGATCTAATCCAATAGGATTTGAGCGATTTGAATATGGAAATACAGTAGAGGAATATGAACGTGCTGGTTTGGAATTAAAGAATCCTTTAATTGTAAATGAAGCAAACCTTAAGAGTGGCGAAGCCCTTTATCTTACATACTGTGCAGTATGTCATGGAAAAGACGGTGGGGGCGATGGAGCTATCACGGTTGATAGAGAAGTAGAAGATTCTAGAGGTAAGCGTGCTTTAGAGAATTTTCCTCCGCCGCCATCTTATCATCAATCATCCGGAACACCATCTTCAAGAGGCGGTCAGATGTCGGAGTTAACTGATGGTAAAATTTATCATACCATTACTTACGGTTACAATGCAATGGGATCACATGCATCTCAATTATCGCCAGAAGAGCGTTGGAAAGTGGTTATGTACGTTCATGAATTACAAAAGAAATAATTTAACATCGATATTATAAATGGGAACTCACAATCATCATCACGATTATAATTTCAGCGAACAGTATAAATTCGCCGGTATCGCTAAGGTACTGAGTTTAGTTGCAATCGTTGTAGGGATAGCCGCAATTGCATTTGGCTTACTATCAGGTGACCATATAATGGTTGAGCGTACATATGCCAATTTATTATTGATGGGATATTATTTTACCTGTGTATGTGCTGCCGGAGCTTTTTTCGTAGCTCTACAATTAGTAACTCAGTCTGCATGGTCTGCGGGCTTTATCAGAATACCACAAGCAATGGCAAGTGTTCTTCCAATTGCTTCGTTGATCTTATTAATCATAGTAGGTTTAGGATTATATACACACAACCTATATCATCACTGGCATGCAGAAGGATTAACAGATCCTAACAGCCCTCATTATGACAAGTTAATAGCGGGAAAAGCGGCATATTTAAATGTACCGGGATTCTTGATTCGTCAGATTCTTTTTATGGGTAGCTACAGTATATTTGCTTATATTCTAGCTAAATTATCTTACAATGAAGATCTAGCAGGGGGCTTAAATTCATATAAGAAAAGCTTTAAATTGTCGGCTATATTTTTAGTTATCTTTGGTTTTACTACGCCAATTTGGTCTTTTGATACTATTATGTCTTTAGAGGCACACTGGTTCTCTACTATGTTTGGTTGGTATAACTTTGCAGCAATGTGGGTTAGTGGCCTTGCAGCAATTACTGTAATTTTGGTATTGTTAAAGAAAGCAGGCTATATGAATTGGGTAAATGAAAATCATTTACATGATTTAGGAAAATTAATGTTTGGTTTCTCTATTTTCTGGGCTTATGTATGGTTTGCTCAATTTATGTTGATTTACTATTCAAACATTCCAGAGGAAACGGTTTATTTTTATAAACGTTGGGAACCAGAATACAAACCTTGGTTTTGGTTAAGCATTATTATTAACTTTGTTGCGCCACTACTTTTATTAGTAGATCGTGATGCTAAGCGTAAGAACAATATGATGTTATTTGTTTCAATCGTATTACTTTGCGGACACTGGTTAGATTACTATATTATGATTATGCCGGGTACTGTGGATACACATAGAGGTTTTGGCATTATTGAAATATTTACGGCAATAGGTTTTGTAGGTGTCTTTACTTTCTTGGTTCTTACGAAATTAAGTAAGCATTCATTAGCAGCGAAAAACCATCCATTGTTAGACGAAAGTTTACATCACCAAATTTAAAAGAGATTAAGGGGAAATAACGTTCAAACGTGTTATAAGAAATGAAGTTTAAAATACAAAACAGATTTAAGTCCTTATTAGGAGGCTTATTAGCTATTAACCTATTGTTTGCAGCACCTGCGTTGGCTTCTATTCAGGACCAAACGGGTACTGATACAACTCAGGTTGAGCAAGCGGCTACTGTGGCTGCTCCTGCAGATTCTGTTGCTGCACCGGCTGATACAGCTACTGCAGCTGCGACAGATTCAGCTAGCGTTTCAGCATCTAGTACCAGCAGTAGTACAGCTACGCCTGCAGCACCTGCTAAAGAAGAAAAGAAAATTGATCCTCAAGTATATAAGAACTTGACTTATTATATTTTACTTTTCTTAGTTATTTGTACTGTTTTTGCCGTTATCGGTAAAGTACATTCTATCTATGTTCTAACTAAAAAAGTAAATGGAAAATATAATCCATTAGCAAACAATACGCTACAAGCAGCATTATTTTTTGTTTTTTTAGTTGCATTCTTAGGATTTGTATATTACGGATATGCAGTTTGGGGAGATTGGGCCTGGAGACCGGCCGCAACTGAACACGGTAAGGAAATAGATACGATGTTCATCGTTACAACAGTCATTATTACAGTGGTGTTGGTTTTGGTGCACATTTTATTATTGACCTTCACATACATTTATAGAATGCGTGCGAAGCGTAAAGCATATTTCTATCCACATAATGATGCAATTGAAAGAATGTGGACTATAGTTCCTGCTGTTGTATTAACTATCTTAGTATTGTTTGGCTTTTTCACATGGCGTTCAATCACTAATATTCCTGAAGACCTTAAGAAATCAGCACTTCAGATTGAAGTCCTAGGAGAGCAGTTTATGTGGACTGTTCGCTACCCAGGAGCAGATGGCGAGTTTGGTGAACGTAATTACAAATTAACAACGCCATTAAATGCATACGGTATTGATTATAACGATAAGAATTCATGGGATGATGTTAAAGGAGAAGAGATTGTAATTCCTGTTAATAAATCAGTTCGTTTCCACATCTTATCAAAAGATATTATTCACTCATTCTATATTCCTGATTTCCGCGTTCAAATTAATGCGGTTCCAGGTATGACTAACTACTTCCAATTTACACCAACCATCACTACTGATGAAATGCGTGATAAAATGAACGATCCACAATATAATTTCGTGATGTTATGTGCGAAAATCTGTGGTGAATCTCACTATAATATGCAGAAAAATGTAAGAGTAGTCACAGAAGCTGAATACAAAGAGTGGTTAAGTAAACAAACTAAATTCTTTACAGAAGATCTTCAGAAAGAGTTCGCTCAAACTGAAAGTTCTGAACAGAATAATCGTATTGCAGCTTCAATAAATTAAATATAACAGAGAATTTTAAATAGAATATGTCAACTACAGTTATATCGCACGACGCAGCTCATCACGACTCCCATGATCATCATCATGAGACGTTTTTGACAAAGTATATCTTCAGTCAAGACCATAAGATGATTGCTAAGCAGTTCTTGATCACTGGTATTATCATGGCAGTATTTGCTATGATCCTGTCGATCTTATTTCGTATTCAATTAGCATGGCCTGATGCTGAATTCCCAATTCTTGAGGTTTTCTTAGGAAAATGGGCAGAAGGAGGTCGTATTAGACCGGATTTCTTCCTTTCGTTGGTGACCATACACGGTACCATGATGGTATTTTTCGTATTAACAGCTGGTCTGTCCGGAACTTTCAGTAACTTATTAATTCCATATCAATTAGGTGCACGAGACATGGCCTCTCCATTGATGAACATGTTATCATACTGGTTCTTCTTTACGGCTTGTGTTATTATGGTAGCATCTTTCTTTATTGAAACAGGTCCTGCATCTGCCGGTTGGACGATTTATCCTCCATTATCTGCAGTTCCCAAAGCAATTTCGGGGTCAGGATTAGGGATGACCTTATGGTTATTTTCCATGACTTTATTTATCGCTTCACAGGTACTAGGTGGTATAAACTATATATCAACTGTATTGAACATGCGTACTAAAGGTATGGACTTATGGAAAATGCCTCTTACTATTTGGGCGTTCTTCTTAACCGCTATCGTAGGTTTATTATCTTTCCCTGTATTAGTTTCAGCAGTTGTTTTATTATTCTTTGACCGTTCAGTAGGAACATCATTCTATTTATCGGATTTAGTTGTTCAAGGATCGATTTTACCTAATGAAGGTGGTTCTCCAATTTTATTTCAACATTTATTCTGGTTCTTAGGGCACCCTGAGGTATATATTGTTGTTATGCCTGCATTAGGTTTAACATCTGAAGTAATTTCTACAAATTCACGTAAGCCAATCTTTGGTTACCATGCGATGGTTTATTCTTTAGTAGGTATTACTGTATTATCTTTTATCGTATGGGGCCACCATATGTTCGTAACAGGTATGAGTCCTTTCTTAGGAGGGGTATTTATGATTACCACATTGATCATTGCGGTTCCATCAGCAGTAAAAGCGTTTAACTACATTGCAACGTTATGGAGAGGTAACATCCGATTTACGCCGGCAATGATGTTCGCTATAGGTATGGTTTCATTCTTTGTTTCCGGTGGTTTAACAGGTCTTTACTTAGGTAATGCGGCATTAGATATTAATTTACATGATACTTATTTCGTAGTAGCCCACTTTCACTTGGTAATGGGATCTGCATCTATCTTTGGTATGTTAGCGGGAGTTTATCACTGGTATCCTAAGATGTTTGGTCGTATGATGGATGAGCGTTTAGGTTTCTTCCATTTCTGGTTGACATTTATCGGGGCATATTTAGTATTCTTCCCAATGCACTTTATGGGTATCGATGGTGTACCTCGTCGTTACTATGCATTTACCGAGTTCCCTTTCATGGAGAAATGGGTATCCGTAAACTTATTAATTACTTGGGCAGCTATTGTATCTGCAATAGGTCAGGTAGCTTTCTTGTGGAATTTCTTTTCATCAATTTGGTGTGGAAAGCGTGCTCCACAAAATCCTTGGAATTCAAATACATTGGAGTGGACTACTCCGGTAGAACATATTCACGGAAACTGGCCGGGAGAAATTCCTACAGTATACCGTTGGCCTTACGATTACAGTAAGCCAGGTCACGATGCTGACTTTATTTCACAAATCACACCACTATCTCAAACAATGAGTTCAAACTTATTACACGACTGGGATGGAAATGAAGAAGGTATTGAAGCTCAGAAGGTTTACAATCGTGAGCATAATAGAGAAGAAGAAGTACATTAGTGTAAAAAAAGAGATCTATGTATCCAGCTGCTGAAAAGCGTTTTATACGGATAAATAAGGTCACGATTTTTGTTCTTTTCTTAGTGATTACGGCAGGAGGTATCGTTCGGAGTACAGGTTCAGGAATGGGCTGTCCGGACTGGCCAAAATGCTTCAACAGGATTGTACCTCCTACAGATGTCTCGCAATTGCCGGAAGGGTATGAGCAACATTATGTAGAGGGGCGCATCAAAAAGAATGAGCGTTTTGCTAAAATGATTGAAGTCTTTGGATATTCGCATTTAGCAGATCAAATTCGACACGATGAATCAATTCTGGAACATGAAGATTTTAATGCCGCGAAAACTTGGACAGAATATATTAATCGTCTTACTGGAGTATTAGCCGGTTTCTGTATGCTGTTTACAGCTATCTATTCTTTTACCTATTGGAAAAAGAAAAAAGCCATAGCAATATGGAGCGTTCTTAATCTTATTGTCGTTGTGATACAAGCTTGGTTAGGTTCAATAGTTGTTTCAACTAATCTTACGCCTTGGGTTATCACCATTCACATGTTGTTAGCTTTGATAATTGTTTGTATTGCGATTCAAACACTTTATTGGTCGATAACGTTAAGGAATAGTCAATTACTAAAGAATAAGAATACAGGTTTTACCTGGATCACATTGATATCTTTATTTATACTGGTTATTCAGGTGGTGTTTGGAACTGAGGTGAGAGAAGTAATTGATCATTTGAACCAACAACAGATTCAGCGTAGTAATTGGATTGAATCTATTGGAACGCCGTATCATATACATAGAATTTTAGCTTATGCTACTTTAGCACTTATCGTTTTTTTATACTATAAGATAAGGTCAACTGATTTAATAAATACTGATCAGTTTAAATATGCTAAAATTTCATTGGTATTGGTTTGTATCCAGATGTTAACAGGAATTATATTAGCGAGGTTTAATGTTCCCGCCGTTGCACAGACGGTACATTTGGTAGTCGCTAGTTTATTAGTAGGAACTCAGTATTATTTATTGCTAATACTGAATAAACCTAAAACTAATACGCTATCAGTTGATGTTTAGGGAAATATATTGATTATGAAGGAGTTTATTTCAGATTTTAACAAACTTGTCAAACTGAGGCTAACGCTGACAGTCGTGTTCTCCGCATCTATTTCATTTTTGATAGGAGCAACACAGCAAGGAGATATAATCTGGTTTAATTGGGCATTGCTAACTATAGGGGGCTTTTTAGTGACCGGTGCAGCGAATGGATTTAACGAGATCATTGAGCATGATTTAGATAAATTAATGAAACGCACAATGGACAGGCCTCTTCCAGCGGAAAGGATGACAACAGGGCAAGCATTAATTTTAAGCTTGTTTATGGGGATAGCCGGAACTTTGATCTTGGTGAATTTGAATTTTATCGCCGGATTATTATCTGTTTTTTCTATTTTCCTTTATGCCTTTGTTTATACCCCTTTAAAGCAGAAATCACCAATTGCGGTTTGGGTAGGCGCAATTCCTGGGGCTTTACCACCTTTGATTGGTTATTATGCAGCATTTAAATCTGCAGGTTTCGGATTAGCATATGCTGAAGTTAGCGAATCTGCAATAGTGATAACGCCATTGGTATTATTTGCCATCCAGTTTTTCTGGCAATTTCCTCATTTTTGGGCAATTGCATGGGTATCTGATGATGACTATAAGCGAGCTGGATTTAGATTATTACCAACTACCAGAAAGGATAAGTTATCCGCATGGTTTATTTTTATATCCTGTGTGTTAATGATTCCAATTGGATTTTTACCAATGTATTATGGTATCGGTGGTTGGGTTTTTACAATTCTGTCTTTATTGGGAGGATTGTTATTCACCTGGTATGGATTTCAACATCTTCAAAAAATGGAGATTAGTACTGCCAAGAAGATTATGTTTACTTCTTTTGCATACTTACCCCTAACGCAGTTGGTGTTGTTATTTGATTTTATACCTTTTAAATAAAAATGGAATTACAAATTTCGATGAATAAACAAGAGTTGATGAATGAAGAATTGATACAATCAAGAAAAGCGAAGAAGTTTAATCTTTGGCTTGGGATGATTGGTATGTTCATGATGTTCGCAGCTTTAACAAGTGGATTTATAGTTTATACTGCAAGCGGAGTAGATAAAGGAATCAAGACTATTCTTCCTTATGCTTTTATCTTCAGTACTGCAGTAATCGTGTTGAGTAGTATCACCTTACATTTTGCTTATCGCGCAGTTAAGGTAAATCAGATTTCCAAACAGAAAGTCTTCCTATTGGTTACTATTGTATTAGGAATTGTCTTTTTCTGTTTGCAGGTAGAAGCTTGGTCAGTTTTGTTTCACAGAAACATAACTTTTACGAATACGAATGCTTCTCAATCGTTCATTTATGTATTTACAGGATTACACTTGGCCCACATCATAGCCGGATTAGTGGTGTTGGTTAGATGTTACTTCGGAGCGTTAAAAAGCATTCCGTTGAGTAATAACATTTTCCGGATGGAACTTGCTACTATATTCTGGCATTTTCTAGATCTATTATGGATATATATTTATGTTTTCTTACTTTTGAATCAATAACAGTAAACAATGAGTACAACAGTATCGCAATTGGATAAGGTAAAAGAAGGACCTTGGAGCGGAGGTAAATCACCTTGGAACCTTGAGTATGGAAAGATCATGATGTGGTTTTTCTTAGTATCAGATGCATTTACATTTTCTGCATTTCTGATTTACTATGGTACTCAAAAATTTACACAGCCCTCATGGATTGATGCGGATAAGGTTTTCCAATCTATCCCTGGAATTGCCGAATCAGGCCAACCTTTAGTATTTGTAGGTCTCATGACATTTATTTTGATTATGTCTTCTGTAACGATGGTATTAGCCGTTGAAGCAGGACATAGGAACGCAAAACAAGAGGTTGTCAAATGGATGTTATGGACAATTTTAGGAGGTTTATGTTTCTTAGGCTGTCAGGCTATTGAGTGGACCCACTTACATCACCAAGGATTTTGGTTTGGCCGTAACCCAGCTACAGGATTGACTGATCCTAATGCAATTGTAGAAGCGCTACAACCTTATTTTACAAAGGATATTTCTTACACAGCAGCATTACAGTTCTCCAACCTGTTTTTTACGATTACTGGATTCCACGGATTCCACGTATCTATTGGAGTATTGTTAAATATCATCGTTTTAAGTATGACACTAAATAATACTTTCGAAAACAGAGGAACGTATCTGATGGTGGAGAAAGTTGGTTTATACTGGCACTTTGTGGATTTAGTTTGGGTATTTGTATTTACCTTCTTCTACTTAATCTAATTTTTGTAAAGACATTTTAAAATTTATAGAAAATGAGTAATCACGATCATATAGCAAGCCACGATGCACATGAGCATGGTGAAGGAATGGACAAAAAACGTATCTGGTCAGTTTTCTTTGTTCTGTTAGCACTAACAGCTTTAGAATTCTTAATCGCCTTAGGTTTTGTTCATCATTGGGGGATTCTACAGAAGGGAACGTTAGTAAATATTATTTATATTGTATTAACATTAGTTAAAGCATTCTATATTGTTGCTTTCTTCATGCATTTAAAGTTTGAGAAATCAAGTTTTATCGTCTGTTGTAGCATTGTATTTTTATTTATCATCTATTTTATCGTTCTGATGTTAATCGAAGGAGGTCATTTGCATGAATCAATGACACATCAACCTCTTTTTCCACATAAATAAGTAATGAAGTAATGAGTAAAAATACTCGTTCCAAAAATATATCGAAATTAATAATCCTGGCACTTGTTTTATTTGTGCCAGGTTTTTTATATATACTGGTTAATAAAATGGGCTCTAATGAGTATGTTAAGTTGCCTGTTTTTGGTGAGAAGAAGCTTTCAGGTGAAATGAGGCGAGTAATGGGTAGAGAGATCCCTGATACCGTCTTTCATCAATTAAAGCCAATTCATTTTTCTAATTATAACGGTGAACCTGTAGATTTCTTGGGAACTGATAGTACAATAACCGTTGCGCATTTATTCTATACGAAGGATCAAGGATTATCTAAGCAATTGGTTCATGATATGAGCAGTATTGCAAATCGTTTTAAGGATAATCCAAAAGTTCATTTGTATTCTATTTCAGTTGATTCAACAGATTCCCCCGCGGAATTAAATAAGTTCATAGAATCTTATCGGAAAGGTATCAATAAGCACTGGTTTATTGTTAGTAAAGCGAGTGTGGACATATTTAAGTATGCAAGAGAATCTATGTTGCTTGAGGCTATGGAAGTACCTGAAGACAGTACAAAGTTTATTATCAGTAATCAAATCATTTTAATTGATTCAGAAAGACGTATCCGAGGCTTTTATGATATAAGTTTAAGATCTGAGTTGGATAGGCTAGAGGATGAAATCAAGGTTCAATTGGTAGAAGAAGTTAGAAATAATCCATTAAAAGTAGAAAAGAATTAAGCATGGGAATGACTGAAGAAGAAAAAAAATATAAGGGAGTTATCTGGACCTTATCGATTGTGATTCCATTGGCAGTTGCTGTCTTATTTGGTGTGAACTTACGTAAGTTGGGTTACGATGTAGAGCCATTGAGTTTTTTACCACCCATTTACGCAACAATTAATGGACTTACAGCTGTGTTTCTGGTAATTGCAGTTTCGGCAATAAAACGAGGAAATGCAAAAATGCATGAAAACCTAATTAAATTATGCATGGTTTTTTCTTCCTTATTTTTGTTGATGTATGTTGCTTATCATATGACATCTGATTCTACTAAGTTTGGTGGTGAAGGTGCAATTAGATACATTTATTATTTCATTTTAGTGACACATATCGTTTTATCTGTCATTATTATCCCATTCGTATTATTTACTTTTGTGAGAGGTATAGCAGGGGCTTATGAACGTCATAAAAAGCTCGCTCGCATTACTTATCCTATGTGGTTATATGTGGCTGTAACAGGAGTTATTGTGTATCTTATGATATCACCATATTATGCCCATTAATTGATTGAGATATGAAGAAAGTATGGATTTATCAAGCTGATCGGTTTTTTACTCAACCAGAATTGGAACAGGCTCAGCAAAGACTGAGTGATTTCATTAAAGAATGGACAGCACATGGTAGCCAATTGGCAGGTAAAGTTGAAATGATGTACAATTTGTTTATCATTTTCACTGTGGATGAAGAGGTTGCCCGCGTAACGGGCTGTTCAATTGATAAGTCTGTTCGGGTCCTTAAAGAATTAGAGCAAGAATTGAATATTAATCTTTTTAATCGCACTTTGATTTCGTATCGCGACACTGAAAATAATATTCAACTTGTATCCAGGGATGTGTTTGAAGCATTATGTAAGGAAGGAGAGGTCAATCACGACACCATGGTTTTCAATAATCTGGTGCAATCTGAGGAGGAGTATAAAAATAAATGGGAGGTGCCAATGAAGGAAAGTTGGCATGCTAACATTTTCAAATAAAAAACGTATCAAAATAGCCCTGCAAATCAGCAAGGCCATTTTTTTACCTTTTGTCTATACTTAATTTCCCCAGCCCCATAATTGCAAAAGCGACATAAATTGCCAGAAATTCTATGGCATGAGAGGCTCCTGACAAACCATCACCTTTTGCTAAATGATTTGCTGCAGCCACACACATGGTAAGGGCTAACAAGATAGAAGCTGGGCGGGTCCATAAACCTAAGATTAATAAAAGCGAACCTACGGTTTCAACTATTCCAGCACTAAAGCCAAAAACAGTAGGTAAAAAATTAATACCAAGGTTTTGCATAGACTTCCCTATTGCAGTCCATGTTTCCGGCCCCCCCATTAATTTTGGTAAGCCATGAAAGGCAATCATTGTTAATCCTATAACAGCACGAATTATAAATAAGCCTAGGTCTGTCTTCGATTTTTTCATAAATGTAATTTTAAAATAAGACTGTAGATGATAATTCTAAGATACAATTTTTTCTCTGCTTGTTTATTTTTAAGCGCTAAAGGCAAATTTCTGTTGTGTTTGTTCAATTGAATTCATGAAAGCCGATTTAATATTTTCATCATATTTTTAATTGATTTGTTAATGAATTTAATAGAATACATAGTAGAATACTTCATTTTGCCTTATCTTTGTCCTCTAAGCTTTTGAATGCAGTATTTACATTAATTCTATAATCAATTGGATATATTTTCTAAACAACGTTATACTATAACTTCGGCCTTGCCTTATGCCAATGGTCCATTACATATCGGGCATCTTGCAGGGGCCTATATTCCAGCAGACATCTTTGTAAGATTCTTAAGATTAAATAATAAGGATGTTGTCTATGTTTGTGGTTCTGACGAACATGGTGCAGCGATTACTATTAAGGCAAAGAAAGAGGGGGTGACTCCTCAAGAAATTATTGATAAATATAATCAGCAAATCAAAGAGAGTTTTGATGAATTTGGTATCTCTTTTAATATTTATCACCGTACATCCGAACCGATTCACCATCAACTTTCCCAAGAATTCTTTTTGAATCTCTATGAAAAAGGAGAATTTATTGAGCGTTTTTCAGAACAATATTATGACGAGGAGTATCATCAGTTCTTAGCTGATCGCTATATTATTGGAACATGCCCACATTGTCATAATGAGGGAGCTTATGGGGATCAATGTGAAAAATGTGGCACCTCATTGAACCCTACGGATCTAATAAATCCGAAATCAACTTTAAGTGGGAAAGCTCCTGTTTTAAAAGAAACAAAACATTGGTATTTACCATTAGACAAATATCAACCTTGGTTAGAGAAATGGCTGATTGAGGGTAAAAAGGATGAATTGAAATCAAATGTATTTGGACAGTGTCAATCATGGTTGAAATCAGGATTACAGCCTAGATCAATGACTCGGGATTTAGATTGGGGAGTGGATGTACCTTTAAAGGAGGCTGAAGGCAAGAAACTATATGTTTGGTTGGACGCTCCAATAGGATACATTTCTGCTACAAAGCAATGGGCTATTGATGAGGGAAAGGATTGGGAAAAGTATTGGAAAGAACAAACGAATCCTGATGAAAACTCAACCCTAATTCACTTTATTGGTAAAGATAATATTGTCTTTCATTGTATCATTTTCCCTGCTATATTACATGCACATGGAGGTTATATTCTTCCGGAAAATGTTCCTGCCAACGAATTTTTGAACCTTGAAGGAGATAAACTTTCTACTTCTCGAAATCATGCGGTATGGTTGCACGAATATTTGGAGGAATTTCCTGGTAAACAAGATGAATTGCGCTATATGTTGACTTCAATTCTACCTGAAACTTCTGATAGTGAATTTACCTGGAAAGACTTTCAGGCTCGGGTAAACAACGAGCTGGTAGCCATCTTCGGTAACTTTGTAAATAGAGTAATGGTTCTTTCACATAAATATTTTGATGGGAAGGTTTTATTAGGTTCAGGATTAACCGATTCTGATCATGCAGTACTGAAAGAATTATCAACATTCCCGGGATTAATTCAGCAGTCTTTATCGCAATATAGATTCCGAGAAGCGTTAGCACATTTCATGAATGCTGCACGATTAGGAAATAAATATTTAGCAGATGAGGAGCCTTGGAAAGTTATTAAGAGTGATGAAGAAAGAGTGAAGACTGTTTTATTTGTTGCGGGACAAATTGTTGCCAACTTAGCTTTGCTGGGACAACCATTTCTACCATTTACCAGTACTAAAATCTTTGAAATGCTAAACCTTGCTGCGAAGAACTGGGATGAAGCAGGCAAAGCGGATCTACTTGAACCAGAACATCAGTTGGGCGAAACCCAATTGTTATTTGAGAAAGTTACCGATGATCAGGTAGAATTTCAATTAAATAAACTTGCCAAGTCTAAAGCAGAAAATGCTTTGTCAGCACCTAAAACAGAGCAGAAAGCTAATATCAACTTTGATGACTTTATGAAAATGGATATTAGAGTCGGGAGGATTCTAACAGCGGAGAAAATTGCTAAGACTAAAAAATTATTAAAGCTGACGATAGATACAGGTATTGATAAACGTACGGTCGTATCCGGAATTGCAGAATATTTTACACCAGAGGAAATTGTGGGTAAGCAGGTTTCTATCTTAGTGAATTTGGAACCTAGAGAGATTAAAGGAATCCAATCTCAAGGGATGATTCTGATGGCTGAAGATGCTGATGGAAGACTGGATTTTGTTCGACCTACTTCCGAAATTTCACCGGGAAGTATTGTTCGATAATTCTTAAAATAATATTTGATAAGCAGCAGGCCTAGCCTGCTGCTTTTTTATTTTTTGTCTTTGACCGAGCCTATTTCCTTTTTTGTAATTATAACAGTAATTATAAATGCAATAGCCGAAGGTAGCACCCAACCTAGTTCATATTGGAAAAAAGGAATATGGTTGAGCATCTGGATGATATCTTTACCTAACAAATTAAGTTGCTTTAATACTGAACAGATCGCAATTAATGTAGAGACTGCTAGTGCGACTACATAGGGTTTTTTATTTGTAATAAAGGAACCGAATAGAACAGTATATAAAACTAAAGTGATAACGATAGGATATACAAATGATAGAATAGGGTATGCAAATGTTATGATATTATCCACGCCTGTTATGGATAGTATACAAGAGACTACACAGCAGACCGTAACCAACAATTTATAACCAACTTTGTTATTAGTAAGAGAAGAAAAGAAGGTGCCTATAGCTGATGTTAGTGCTATTGCGGTTGTAAGACAAGCTAAGGCAATACTTAAAGCGATTGCAATCATTCCATAAGGTCCTAATATGGATTTCGATATATGGATAAGCAACTCAGATCGTTTGACATTCAAATCTGATACCCCGGAAGTTGCACCCAAATAAACCAGACCACCATAAATAATAAATAAACAGAGAGCTGATAATAAACCTGCGGCAATAACGACCTGATTTTTCTCTTTGATACTACTATAGCCTTTAGCTTTAGATGCTGTTATAATGATTCCTGCAAAAATAACAGAAGCAAGGACGTCCAAAGTTTGGTAACCTTCAATAAATCCTAGTGTAAAGGATTCTGCAGTGTTTAATAATGTTAAGTTATAATCAGAAATCGGTGCAAAAATACCTATTGCAATTAATGTAATTAAGAGAACCAATAGCAGTGGTGTAAGAAAGTTTCCAATTATATCGACCACTTTTGAAGGAGCAATCGTTAGTACCCATGTAATGGCGAAAAATCCAATAGAAGTCAAAATTGGTCCTGAATTAGGAAATGACGGAAGAACTCCAACTTCAAAAGTCGTGGCTGCCGTTCTTGGGATTCCAATCAGCGGACCAATGCATATCATAATAATGGTGCCTAACACAGGAGAAAGATATTTATTAATCCGAGCTCCCAAATCTTGAAATTCATTCCCTGAATTAACAATGGAGAGTATTCCTAAAAAAGGCAATAAAATTCCTGTCAATCCAAAAGCTAAGATGGTAATTCCGATGTGATCTCCAATTTGAACACCGATATAAGGGGGTAATAAAAGATTTCCCGCGCCGAAGAACATCGCAAATAGAGCAAAACCGATGGTAATTATATCTCTGGTTTTCTTCAAAATATTTAAGTATAAAATATGTTAATTAATTGTTTGGCTTCCTGTACGTCATGTACTCTTAAAATTTGTACGCCACGTTCTAATAAAAGCGTATTTAGGGCAATAGTACCAGCTAGTACTTCCTGGGGTTTACTGTTTATTTTTTTATAGATCATCGATTTCCTTGAAATACCCCCGAGAATGGGTAAACCAAAATAGTGTAATTCATTTACACGCATCAGCAGTTCATAATTTTGATCTATTGTTTTGGCAAAGCCATATCCAGGGTCAAGAATAATATCTTTTACACCTAACTTTCTTAAAAGGGCGATTTTTTGACCTAAACTAACAGCAACATCATTTACAACATCCCCATAGTCTGTTAATTTCTGCATGGTTGAAGGTGTACCACGCATATGCATTAAAATATAGGGAACCTGAAGTTTTGCCACGGTATCATACATTCCTTCGTCTAAGGAGCCTCCTGATATATCATTTATGATATGTACCCCAGCCTTTACACAAGCTTCCGCAACGGAAGCACGAAAGGTGTCAATAGATAAAATACAGTCCGGATAATATTGCATAATTCGCTCAATGATAGGCACCGCACGATCAATTTCCTCTTGAGAACTTATATCTGCTGCTCCTGGTCTGCTGGAATACGCCCCAATATCAATGATATCTGCCCCAGCGGCTATTAATTTTTCCGTATGTCTGATAGCTAAGTCTTCGGAATCATGTTTCCCGCCATCAAAAAAAGAGTCGGGGGTGAGGTTAAGAATTCCCATGATCTTTGGAATCTCAAAAGTCATAAGTTTTCCTGCGAGATTAATACTTTGGCAAGGAACGGATTGAAAAACTGGCATCTATATATTTTTTAATAAATAAATTCAAAGCACTACTCCAACCAGAGTAAAGTTTTGGTAGTCTTCAAAATACGACAATTTATAAAAAATAAGGCTGTAAATAATTATTTACAGCCTTTAAAATAGTCTTTTTGAAATTACTTTACCACAAGAACTCCATCAGCCACTAATGAAATATCTTTTCTAGGTTTGTCAATTTTTGCAATTTCTTCTTTGCTTTTGCCCATATCTTCAGCGTAATGCTTTTGCCATTCTACTGTGGTTTCTTTGACTTTAGCTTTACCTTCTAACACTACTGTTTTTCCAATAATATCCTCAGGTACAAAGTATGCATAATCGGTAAATCTTACCATGATAGGTTCTTGGTCAGCCCCACGTTTTAACGTTAGGAAACAACCTTTCTTTTTACATACTTGAATAACTTCACCTTCAACTTTTCCGCTGAAAGTATCGCTGTTTTCCAATGCTTTTTCAAGCTGTTTTACGCTAATCGCTCCTTTTTTATCAACTTTCTTTCCGTAAGTTACCCCCACTTTCGCAGGTTGAATTGCAGTCTGTGCGTTGCTTATAGCTATAAAAGCAAATATACTAAGCAAGAGTGTGATGATTTTTTTCATATCTATTTTCTTATAAATTCGAATTTTCCACTTGGATCTAACTTCATTATTGTCGAAGCTGTTCCTGATGAATAATCATTTTGACCAAATTTAACAACATAATCCACCCCTTCAATAATTTCCTGAGATATTTCAGCAAAATTTCGTGCAGAAGGCTCACCACTGATGTTTGCCGATGTGGAGACGATGGGTTTCCTAAACCGTTGTAACAACTGTTGACAAAAAGGATGGTTTACCAAACGAATGCCAATACTTCCATCTTCTGCAATAACATTTTCCGCTAAATTCTTAGCATGTGAGTAGATGATGGTTAACGGCTTATCACTTACATCCATCAACTCATACGCAACGTCTGGAACTTCCCTAACATAACTCTGTAGTTGATTTTCATTTCCTATCAAGATAATCATACTTTTTCCCTTTTCCCTTCCCTTTAAAGCGAATATCTTCTCTACAGCTTCAGGGTTTGTTGCATCACAACCTACACCCCAAATGGTATCCGTAGGATATAAGATAAGGCCACCAGACTTTAAAGTTTCTAAAGCCAAATTTAAATCATCTCTCTCTATACTTTGCATAGTATGAATTCGTGCTACAGCTTAAACAGCAACGTTATGTTCACGAAGCGCATCGTTCAAGGAAGTTTTCTTATCCGTAGAATCTTTACGTTGACCAATTATTAAAGCACATGGAACCTGAAAGTCTCCTGCCGGGAATTTTTTAGTGTAAGATCCAGGAATTACAACCGAACGAGAAGGAACATACCCTTTGTATTCAATTGGTTCAGGACCTGAAACATCAATGATTTTTGTCGATGCCGTTAATACTACGTTAGCTCCTAGAACAGCTTCTTCTTCTACACGGACTCCTTCCACTACAATGGCACGTGAGCCAACAAATACATTGTCTTCAATTATCACCGGTGCAGCTTGAACAGGTTCTAATACTCCTCCTAAACCGACACCACCACTTAAATGAACATTCTTTCCTACCTGTGCACAAGAACCTACTGTTGCCCATGTGTCTACCATTGTACCTTCACCAACGTATGCACCTATATTAACATAAGAGGGCATCATAATAACTCCTTTTGCTAAATAGGAACCGTAGCGAGCAGATGCTCCAGGGACTACACGAACACCTAATTCCTTGTAATTGGTCTTCAGTTTCATCTTGTCATGATATACAAACGGATCATTCTTGATAACTTCCATATTACGAATTGGGAAATAAAGAATGACAGCCTTTTTTATCCAATCATTTACATACCAAGATTCCCCAATCGGCTCAGCAACCCGCAATTCACCTTTGTCAAGGTGTTGGATTACGAACTCAATTGCTTCGTAATATTCTTTATATTCTAATAATTGTCTGTTTTCCCAAGCTTCTTCTACCAGTTTTTTAAGCATAGTGCAGTCTATCATGTTATTGTCTGTAATAAATTAAATTAAAGCAAATATGAAGAATTTTACTGACAACTAAGTTACGGGAACGGCAAAATTAAGAAGATATGACTATTTTTGTAAGATGGCAGAAGCATCAGAGAAATTACGAATCGATAAGTACCTGTGGGCAATCCGTGCGTTTAAGACCAGGAGTTTAGCTACCGAGGCATGTAAAGCCGGAAGAGTGAAACTTAATGGCCAAAATGTAAAACCCTCTGCAGTTGTTAAAATAGGCGAAACCTATTCAGTCCAAAAGGGAATCGAAAGAAAGGTAATCAAGGTAATAGGCTTATTAGAACGTCGTGTAGATGCAAAAACTGCCGTACAATTTTATGAAGACCATACTCCTGTTGAGGAAACCTATGCGTTTAAGTCAACATTCCATGCCCCAGTATTAAAACGAGATCGTGGAGCAGGAAGACCAACAAAAAAAGATCGTAGGGAAATAGATGATTTGAAAAGCGACTGGTGGGATGATGAAAATAATGACCAATAAACTAAAATTGAAAAATATACTTTTCAAAACATCTTGTTTGTTAATAATGGTGCTTTCAAGCAATCATATTAAAGCTGATGTGGAAATAAGTGCTAAAGATTCCGTTGAGCGGGAGCTAAAGAAAACTATTGGCCGAAAAATGGAGTTTGAAAAGGTCAAGCTAATGGAGATTTTTAAAATTAAAAATCGTTTAAAGTCGGCAAGTAGCCCATTAGAACGTTTTAATCTTCAACAAGACCTCTATTATGAATTCAGAACATATCAAATAGATTCAGCTATTTTTTATGTCAATGAAAATAAAAAACTAGCTAACCAATTAGCAGATAGCTTAAAACAAAATCAGGTAGCCATACAACTTGCAGGACTTTACTCTTCTGCCGGGCGGTTTATAGAGTCAAGTAACATCCTTGACGGAATCCCCAGATCTGGCCTATCAGGTAATCAAGAAGCCGATTATTATCGAGCCTACTCGGACTTTTACTCCCACTATGGGCAAAGTACTAACCATTATGATTATTTTACCCGCAGTGAGGTTTATCGCGATTCATTGGTTAATGTATTACCTAAAGACTCCAAAGAATACCGAATCAGTTCTGCCACAAGAGCATTGTTTGGAAATAACCTTCAGAAAGCCGAACCTGAACTGCTTCAACTATTGAGTGAGACTAAAGAAACGCAACATGAACGTGCTGTAATAGCGTACCTGTTAGGTTTATTGTTTAAAATGAAGGGAGATCAAGAGAAAGAAATTTACTACCTCAGTCTTTCTGCTATTACCGATATTAAGAATTCAGTAAAAGATAATGCTTCTTTACAGAGTTTAGCACTTGTTTATTTTGAAAGAAATGAGATTGATAAAGCTTATCAATTTATTCAAGAAGCCATGGAAGATGCCTTGTTTTGTAATGTGCGATTCAGAACAATAGAAAACTCTTCATTTTACCCAATTATTAATTCTGCTTTTCAGGAGAAGGAACTTGCCAATAAAAATCAATTGAAATCCTTCTTATATACAATCTCTCTAATGTCAGTGCTTCTACTTGTGGCATTCATCATTTTATACATGCAGATGAAGAGGCTGAAGAAGACAAGGCATGATCTAAAAGTGCTAAATAATGAACTGCAGGAACTTAATGGTCAATTGCTGAAGGTCAATCAAGATTTACAAGAGGCCAATCATATTAAGGAAGAGTATATGGCACAGTTTTTTGAATTGTGCTCGGCTTATATTGATAAATTAGACCACACGAGAAAAGGAATTCTAAAGAAAATTTCGAACAAACAATACGATGAACTTACTAAAGAATTGAAAACTCAGGATTTTATTAAAACTGAGTTAGAAGATTTGTACCATAATTTCGATGTTATTTTTTTAAATCTGTATCCAACATTTATTCAAGAGTTCAATAAACTATTAAAACCGGAAGAACAGCTTTCTCTAAAACATGAAGAATTACTCAATTCTGAACTTCGGATATTTGCATTAATCAGGCTAGGGATTTCTGACTCAACCAAGATTGCAAGATTCCTGCGGTACTCTTTAAGGACAGTCTATAACTACCGCGTCAAAGTTCGTAATAAGGTCTTAGGAAATAAAGAGGACTTCGATGAACGCATTAAAGAGATCGGAAATCTAAAAATTAAATAATAAGCTTTACTTTTTTTCTTTTTAAATACGCTCAATTAACTGAAATTCAGTGTTTATTGCTTAAATACTGTTACTTTTTTATTTCAGCCTCCTCCAAACCGTTAATATCCCCTTAATGCCTGCTTAACTTTGTTTAGGGAAGTTTAGGTTCTACCTGAATTATTTTATTAATCTAATAACTACTTATAAGTCCTATGAAACTTTTTACCAAAGTTAGTTTCGGTCTTTGCCTTTATTTGGTTACCACATTCTATAGTTTGGCATTTGCCCAAAGTGGAATCAATGTTACCGGTAAGGTTGTAGACGAATCCACCAATGAACCGATTGTTGGTGCGACAATTACTGTTATCGGAGGATCTTCATCGACCTCAACAGATAATGCAGGAGCATTTAATCTTGTTAATGTTCCTTCTAACTCAAAACTTCGAATATCTTATTTAGGGTATGAAAGTCGGGAAGTCATTGCCCAGGCTACTGAAATGACGATATCAATGAAGAGCTCAACGAATGCATTGGAAGATGTAGTGGTCATTGGGTATGGTTCTGTAAAGAGAAAAGACGTTACAACGGCGATATCTTCCGTTTCTTTGGAAGATATTAACGAACGTCCGATTGTCAATGCCGCCCAAGCCATACAAGGAAGGGCCGCGGGAGTTTCAGTTATTCAACCATCAGGTGCTCCAGGTGGTGGAACTTCTATCCGTATTCGTGGTACAACTTCGTTTAATGGTAGCAACGATCCATTATATGTAGTTGACGGTGTACCGGTTGATAATATTAACTTTCTTTCACCAACTGATATCGCTGATATGCAGATCCTGAAGGATGCTTCTTCGGCGGCAATTTATGGTTCCAGAGCTGCTAATGGTGTCGTGTTGATTACAACCAAACAAGGAAGACTTGGAGATGCTAAAATTGCTTTTAATATGCAGGCAACTCAAAATAGGGTTACTCATGCCATCGAACCATTAAATACAGCCCAATACAAAGATTTAATGGATGAAATTGGTATTATTCAATTACCTGAAAATTTAACAGACCAAACAAACTGGTTTGATGAAACCTTTCAAAACGGTGCCATACAAAACTACCAGGTTTCCGTTTCAGATGGTACGGAAAAGATAAAATATTTTCTATCCGGAGGATATATTAACGAAAAAGGAATCATCAATACCGCCTTTTATAAACGTTATAATTTCCGTGCGAACATCGAAAATAAGGTCCGCGACTGGTTAACAGTAAACGCCAATTTCTCGTATGCTGATTATAACGGAAATGGCATTATCGAAGGTACAGGTTCTAATAGAGGTGGAGTGGTTCTTTCCACAATCAATACGCCTACCTATGCACCAGTATGGGATCCATTCAATGCCGGTCAATATTATAATCAATTTTACGGCTTGAATATTACTAGTCCGCTAGAGAATATGGCAAGAACGTCTAATAACAAAAATCGTGAGAATCGTTTAGTAGGATCCGGAAGTGGTACAGTTCACATTTTACCTGAACTGAATTTCAAGACATCTTTTGCTTTCGATAGAAGAAATGCTTTATCTACGACGTTCTTAGATCCACTCTCAACATCATGGGGGAGAAATCAATATGGTGAAGGTTCTGACTCAAGAAATATGAATACGGTAGTCACCTTTGATAATGTGCTGAACTATAATAAATCTTTTGGTTTACATAATATCGAAGCGATGGCAGGTTCTTCTTGGACAAATTCCCAGTATACCAATAGTTATATCAATGGTAGCTTCTATAGAAGCGATTTAATACAAACATTAAATGCGGCAAATAGAATTTCCTGGACCGGTACCGGCTCTGGAGCTTCTGATTGGGCGATTATGTCTTATCTTGCACGTGTTTCTTATAACTATGATGGCAAATATTTAGTGACCGCAAATGCGCGTGCTGATGGTTCATCAAAACTACATCCGGACAATAGATGGGGCGTATTTCCGTCATTTTCAGCTGCATGGAGATTGTCTTCAGAAGAATTCCTAAGTGATCAATCCTGGATTAATGATCTTAAAATTCGTGCAGGTTGGGGACAAACGGGTAATCAATCCGGTATAGGAGACTATTCTTATCTTATGCTGTATAATATTAACAGACACCCATGGTTCGAAAAAGAATATGAATTAGCTGTACCTTCTATTACTGCTGCAAACTTGAGAACACCTGACCTAACTTGGGAAACAACCACGCAAACCAATGTGGGGGTAGACTTCACCGGCTTTGACCAAAGACTTACCGTTAATCTGGATTATTACTACAAACGTACTACAGACATGCTGATGTATGTTTCTCTTCCAGAAGGGCAAGTTGCTAGTTCGATTACCAGAAATGAGGGAACTATGCTAAATCATGGTTTTGAAGTCAATGTTAATAGCAAAAATATTCAGAAAGAAGACTGGAAATGGAACACGGCTTTCAATATTTCCTTTAACAGAAATAAATTAGAAAGTCTTGCCTTGAAACAAATATATCCTGCCGCCAGAACCGTAGAACTCGTAAATGATTATGTAGTGCGTAATCAACCGGGTATGCCTATGGGAAGTTTCTATGGTTATATCAGTCAAGGTGTAAACCCTGAAACCGGTGAACTAATTTACACCGATATGAATGAAGATGGTAAAATATCAACCAATGATCGCACATTTATAGGAGATCCAAACCCTAATTTTACTTTTGGCTTAACCAATGATATTTCATATAAAGGATTCAATTTAAGTGTCTTTTTACAAGGTTCTTATGGTAATGATATTTTTAATGCGTCCAGAATGGAAACAGAGGGAATGTATGACGGTAAAAATCAATCAACTCGGGTGTTGCAACGCTGGAGAGTCCCAGGACAGGTTACTGAAGTGCCAAAAGCAGGATACAACATATTGAACTCAACTTATTTTATTGAAGATGGTAGTTATTTAAGGTTAAAGAACATCTCTTTATCGTACAATATAAAAGCTCCGGTATTGACCAGATGGGGAATAAATAGATTGCAGCCTTTTGTTTCTGCATCAAACCTGCTCACATTTACCAAATATACAGGTTTAGATCCCGAGGTTAACCAGTATGGAAATAATGGTGCGGTGCAAGGAATTGACTGGGGAACTTATCCACAAAACAAAGCTTTTATTGTTGGTTTAAATCTTGAGTTTTAGAAATAATGAAGAAAATCATGAAAAGAAACTATATATATCAACTGCTGATTTTAGTAACATTAATCACAGTGAGTAGCTGTTCTTTAGACAAAGATCCAATTGATAGTTTTTCTGATGTAACAGAAGGCGTAAATGAGGAGGGGAAAAAAGTTGTTTTTAAAGATAGAGCAGCCGTTGAAAGTCATATGCTCACTATTTATAATCAGATGCGGGATAGACAAGAACATTGGTATTTGGATCAATTGTTAATTGCCGACTCACACTCAGATAATGCTTATGCAGGAACTACCGGAGCAGAAGTAGTGCCTTTTGAAACGAATGGCATTGAAGGATCCAATTCTGTGATGGAACGTGATTGGAGACGTTTTATGGAAGATATTGGTAGAGCCAATGTGCTCATAGTAAACATTGATTCTGTTGCTGATAATTCGTTGACCTCCGCACTAAGAGCACAATATACTGCTGAAGCTAAAATTTTCAGAGCTATGCTTATGTTTGATATGGTGCGTCTTTGGGGCGATATTCCTGTGGTGACGAATGTGGCCGGAGATATAACAGCTGAGACAATCGAAGATGTGTATGATGAATACTTTCCGGATCAAAAAACCGAAAAAGAAGCTTACGAACAAATTGAAAAAGATTTGCTTGAGGCCATTCCTAATGCGCCATCAAATGATAACAGCGATAAAACTAAATTTACGAAATCTGTTGCTAAAGCCTTGTTAGCAAAGGTGTATGCTGAAAAACCTTTAAGAGATTATAACAAAGTCATTCAATATGTTGATGATTTAACAGCAGATGGTTTTGCCTTGGAAACAGATTACTCGAATCTTTTCGGTGTTGATGCGACAACCGCTGATCCTAAAATGAGAAATTCAAAAGAATCTATTCTGGAAGCTCAATTCTTTTCCGGTAATGGAAATTGGGTAACCTGGATGTTTGGTCGTGACCTCTCTAACTATGATAGCAACTTTACATGGGCAAAATGGATCACACCATCCCGTGATTTAATACAAGCCTTTACTTCCGAAGAAGATCAAATTCGATATACAGAGTCTATAGTCTACTACGCAGCTGGATGGAGTAACTACTACCCTGCAAGTAATTATCCCTTCATGTATAAAACTCGTTCTGCATATAGTAACATTATAAAATATCGTTACGCTGACTTGTTATTATTAAAAGCAGAAGCTTTAATTATGGGAAATTCTCCCAATTTAACTGCAGCTGCTGAAATCATCGATAGAATCCGTCAAAGAGTGAAACTACCTAAATTAAGCAATGCGGTTAAAGCAAATAAAGAATCTTTGCTTACTGCTTACTTAAATGAAAGAAGGTTGGAATTAGCATTTGAAGGACAACGTTGGTTTGATCTGGTAAGATTGGATAAAGTGGAATCTGTGATGAATGCTGTATTTGCGAAGGATTCTGGTCGAAAACCCCAAGTATATCAATTTGATAAGAATTCGTATCGCTTACCAATTCCTCAAGCGATAATTGATGATAATCCTAAAATAATTCAAAATCCTGGCTATTAATCTTTTGAAAAATGAATAATTTAAAGAAATACATATTTGTTGCTAGCGTTTTCTCTTCGATAATGACGGCTTGCGGCAACGATAATATAAATAACGGTGAACCAATTAACCCGGTTGAACCAACATCTGGAGATGTGTTGATTTACACCACAACGGGTTCGTTAAGTCACGATTTTAAGAAGTCGTATCTGGATTTTAGTAAGTCTACTAACATGGGTACTAAAACGATCAAAATCGATGAAAGTAAAACCTTCCAAACCATGGATGGTTTTGGCTCTGCAATCACCGGATCTACCGCATATAATTTGTTGAAGATGAATTCAGCAGATCGTACGAAATTTTTAAAAGAAACATTCTCTACGACAGAAGGAATGGGACAAAGTTATATCCGAATTGCTATTGGTTGCTCTGACTTTTCTTTAGATGAGTATACGTTAGCAGATGAGCCGGGAATTGAAAACTTTGCCCTTCAATCTGAAGAATTGGATTATGTAATTCCGGTTTTGAAGGAAATTCTCGCTATAAATCCGGATATCAAAATTATGGGATCTCCATGGACTCCGCCAAAATGGATGAAGGTAAATAATCTAACAGATCTAGCACCTTATGATTCATGGACGGGCGGACACTTGAACCCTAAGTATTATCAAGACTATGCTACCTATTTTGTAAAATGGATTCAGGCAATGAAGGAACATGGGGTTGATATTTATTCAATAACAACACAAAATGAGCCGCTGAATGATAAAAACTCAGCCTCATTAGTGATGTTCTGGAACGAGCAACAGGCCTTCGTGAAAAATGCCTTAGGGCCAAAAATGAAAGCTGCAGGGTTGACCACCAAAATCTATGCATTTGACCATAATTATAATTATGATAATATGCCAGAACAAGAAGATTATCCAATCAAAATTTTTCAAGATCCAGAAGCCGCAGCATATTTCGCTGGTTCCGCTTATCATAATTACGGCGGTGATAAATCCGAATTGTTGGATATTCATGCAAAAGCTTCTGACAAGGACATCGTCTTTACGGAAACTTCAATCGGTACATGGAACGATGGTCATACATTGGGTAAACGACTATTAGAGGATATGCGTGAAGTCGCTTTAGGTACTATTAATAACTGGAGTAAAGCAGTTATTGTTTGGAACTTAATGTTAGATTCTGAACGTGGACCTAATCGTGAGGGAGGATGTCAAACCTGTTATGGTGCTGTAGACATCAGTAAATCCGATTATAAAACCATTCGAAAAAATTCACATTATTATATCATTGGTCATATGTCTGCTGTAGTAAAACCCGGAGCAGTTCGTATAGGGACAGAAGGATATACCGATGCCGGAATTACCTATTCTGCATTTAAAAACACAGACGGAACTTATGCTTTTGTGATTGCTAATGCGAATGGAAGCGCTTCTAGGATTGTGATTGAGGATGGTAAGAACCATTTTAGTTATGAAATACCTGCAGGATCTGTAGTTTCTTATTCTTGGAAAAAATGAAAAAGATAATCAATTATTTAGCCTTATTAAGTCTTTTTTCTTTGCTGTTCGCTTGCAAAGAAGACGAACTAATCGTGCCTTATGGCGCTGGAGAACCTAGTATAGAAGTTGTAAAAAGTCCAGAAAATGCACTTTTTGCAGATAGTCTTGAATATACGGTCAATGTTGCAGATAAAAGTGTAGATCTGTCTACCTTGAGGGTGCAATTATTGTATAGTGATGAGGTTGTCTCTGAGCAGATAATAAGAACGAAACAGAACGGAGAATACTCCGGGAAAATATATATTCCTTTCTTGAAAAATGTTCCAAATGGCTCAGCCATTTTGAAATTTGATCTTCAAAATGTCCAGATGGTATCCATAACAGAAGAGAAAATAGTTAATTTATCTCGACCGGATTTCCCATACCTCAATTTTATTACAGAGAGCAAAACGTATAGAATGGAAAAAACAGGAACGAATCAGTACCAAGTAACTGATGAATTCCCGATGAAAGCCAACGGATATATCGAAGCTCCTTCGGTTGGGGAGTTTGGAAACGTCGTACAGTTTGGTTGGGAGAATAAAGCAATTACACAAGGTGTCAATCAGGTTATACCATTTTCTAATTCTTTTGAAGGTGAGTATACAATTTCATTTAATACGCTCACCTATATAGGCTTACCATTTATACGCTATGCTGTTAATGATATAGATATGGAAATGGTTTCCGAAGATGTTTATGCAGTAGATATAGACTTGAACAAAGATGAGGAATTAATCATTGAAGGGATTCCGGACTTGAGTAGCTGGTGGATTGATCAGGATTACATCCGCACGGATGCTGATAAATATTTCCTAAATGTTATTTCCGGAAAATATCGTATCACAGCAGACCTTGCTAAGAAGTATTTAAAATTTGAAGCCATGGATGGAAACGAATTGGCAAAATTGAATGATGATGGAACGGGAGCAATTTGGATTATTGGAGAAGGAATAGGTCAACCTAGTGTTGCCAATAATCAAGTAGGTTGGGATCCGGGAAAAGCATTATGTATGGCGCCAATGGGTGATAAAAAATACCAGATAACTGTTGTTGGCGGACAAACCATAAATTCTACGAATATCAATTTTAAATTCTTCCATCAAAAAGATTGGGGTGGTGAGTATAATAATACCGGGATATCTACTAATAGTGATATTATTCTGGTGGGTGATGGTACAAATGGAAGAGATCCGGGAAATCTGGGGCTACAAGCAGGAAAAACGCTGGAACCTGGAGCGACTTATGTTTTTGTTATAGACCTTGCAGAAGGTAAAGACAATGCTAAACTAACAGTAACTAAGAAATAACTTTACTATTGTTTTTTAATCATTAGGGGTGGATCAAGGCGTTTCCACCCCTTTTGTATTTATAGCTATTTATTTCGTAATTTGTTATAAACTAATTTTAATTATGAAAAACGGCATAGTCTTCCTATTAACTTTAATATGTATGATGATAAATGCGATAAACTCTTTTGGTCAATCCTCTTCAAAACCTAAATATGTTTTGGCTATACATGGTGGAGCTGGGACAATCCTTAAAAAGAACATGACTGATTCCTTAGAAAAGGCGTATATAGAAGTATTAACAAAATCCTTGCAGGCAGGTTATGATCAAATTAATCAAGGTAAATCCAGCTTGGATGCGATTGAAGCAGCTATCAACATTATGGAAGATTCGCCTTTGTTTAATGCAGGAAAAGGTGCTGTTTTCACTAATCAGGGAAAGAATGAATTGGATGCCTCGATTATGGATGGCTCAAACCTGAAAGCCGGCGCGGTTGCTGGAGTGACAACAATTAAAAATCCTATAAGTGCTGCCAGAACCGTTATGAACAAGTCAGAGCATGTTATGATGATTGGTAAGGGCGCAGAAGAATTTGCAAGAAACGAAGGCTTACAAATTGTTGACCCGGAGTATTTTTGGACAAAACAACGTTGGGATGGATTGCAAAGAGCATTAGAGCGTGATGCAGAACGTGCTCAATTAGATCATGATGATCAACAAACAGCAATTCCGCCATATAAAGATGAGAAATTTGGAACCGTGGGCTGTGTTGCTCTTGATAAGCAAGGAAATCTTGCTGCCGGAACTTCTACAGGAGGAATGACAAATAAAAAATTTGGTAGAGTAGGAGATTCTCCAATTATAGGCGCCGGAACTTATGCCAATAATGAAACTGTCGCTATTTCCTGTACCGGTTGGGGAGAATTCTATATCCGAACTGTAGCTGCATTTAATGTCTCTGCAAAGATGAAATATGCTAAAATGAATATTTACGATGCTACACAAGAAGTAATTGCTGAGATTGGAAAGCTAGGTGGTGATGGTGGTTTAATCGCAATTGATAAGAATGGAGAAGTGGCTATGCCATTTAATACAGAAGGAATGTATAGAGGCACAGTCACAGCAGACGGAAAAATCAAAGTAGAAATTTATAAATAAGATTGATATAATCTATTCAGGGATTTTATAATAATTAATATAACGAACAATACTATTTGCTCTTCGGTTGATATAGTTGGAAGGCCTTCTGGCATCCCATTTTTGTGGACTAGGTAAAATTGCAATAATTAAAGCAGCTTCTTTCTTCGTTAAACTCTTTGCCGATTTATGGAAATAATATTGAGCTGCAGCTTCTGCACCATAAACTCCTTGTCCCATTTCAATAACATTCAAATAAACCTCTAAAATTCTTTTCTTACTCCAAAAAACTTCGATTAATACGGTGAAATAAGTTTCTAATCCTTTTCGAATCCAACTTCTTTCAGGCCATAAAAACACATTTTTTGCAGTTTGCTGGCTGATGGTGCTTCCCCCGCGCAATGGCTTCCCTTCTTTGTTTTTCTCAAATGCCTCCCGGATAGCTTTTGTGTCAAATCCATTATGCGTCATAAAATGAGCGTCCTCTCCAGCGAGTGCTGCTCTCTTTAAATTGTCAGATATAGATTCATAATCTAGCCATTTCCGCTCCAATTTCCAATCTTTCCCTTCCCCTTTACGCTCAAATCCTCTTTTTAACATTAAATATGTTATGGGTGGATTTGTGAACCGCAGTGCAACTACCCAAAGAATAGTCAATACAAAAAAAGCAATAATACCCCGTACCAACCAAGGTAATACCTTCTTCTTCAATAAGCTAGTGAAGGAATTCTTAGTTTGCTTTTTTTTGTTCCTCCTCACAGAACGTTTAATTGCCATTACTCCGAAATTTTATGCAAACATAAGATGTATTTTTTAATTTTTATATCTTTTGCTGTTTGCTTTTTGCATACGGGATTTTTTGCAAATCGCCACAATTCTGCTATTTTTACATCTTATTCAAAAACATAAAAACCTTGGCAAAAGCAACGAAACAAACCCCTTTAATGCAGCAATATAATACAATTAAAGCCAAGTATCCTGGCGCTTTATTGTTGTTTCGGGTTGGGGATTTTTACGAAACCTTTGGCGAGGATGCAATGAAGGCCTCCAAGATTCTAGGAATTGTTTTAACAAAGAGAGGAAATGGTTCTGAATCAGAAACCGCGTTAGCAGGATTCCCGCATCATTCGCTAGAGACCTATTTGCCAAAATTAGTGCGTGCAGGACAAAGAGTAGCAATTTGCGACCAACTCGAAGATCCGAAACAAACAAAAACAATCGTGAAAAGAGGAGTTACTGAATTAGTAACGCCCGGTGTCTCTTACAATGAAAACATTGTTCAACAAAAATCTAATAATTATTTAGCATCTATATTTCTTGATAAACAAGCTGTTGGAGTATCCTTTCTCGATATATCAACAGGTGAATTTTTAGTGGCCCAAGGTTCTGTCGGATATATAGATAAATTACTTCAGGGCTTCAAACCAACGGAAATAATTCTTCCTAAAAAGCAGTATAAAGAATTCGTAGAACAATTCGGAGGTAATTATTATACCTATACGCTTGATGAATGGCCTTATACAGGAGATTATGCAACAGAAAATCTATTAAAGCATTTTGAAGTTAACTCCATGAAAGGATTCGGTATTGACCGAATGCCTATCGGAATTATCGCTGCTGGTGTAGCACTGCATTACCTGAATGAAACAGAGCACAGAAATCTTCAGCATATATCTAATATATCCAGGATTGAAGAAGATCATTACATGTGGCTGGATCGTTTTACAATTCGAAATCTGGAACTCATCAGTTCTACTAATGAAAATGCAACTACTTTATCAGATGTGCTAGATGAGACTTCGTCCCCAATGGGAGCAAGATTACTGAAGCGCTGGATTGTTATGCCTTTAAAAGATGAAAAAACAATCAATGAACGTCTGCAAGTGGTCGATTATTTTCATCAGAACCGTGATCTTCGGGATCAACTGATTCAAGAAATTAAGCAAGTAGGTGATTTAGAGCGCTTAATATCCAAGATAGGACTTCAAAAAGCAAACCCACGTGAAATTATACAGTTAAAAAGGGCTTTGTATGCTGTTGAAAAACTCAAAGAGCTTTGTCAGTCCCAGAAGACGGACTCGCTTAAAATTCTAGCCGAGCAATTAAATCCTTGTTTGATTATTAGAGATAAGATAGAAGCCACTGTTCAAGCTGAACCTCCTGTAGTGCTTAATAAAGGCAATGTCATTGCTGATGGTGTCGATCCGGATTTAGATAGATTAAGAAAGGTCGCATTTGGTGGTAAAGATTATCTGCTGGAAATTCAACGTAGAGAATCTGAAGCTACAGGCATACCTTCTTTAAAAATTGCTTTTAACAATGTATTCGGTTATTATTTAGAAGTAACGAATACGCATAAAGATAAAGTTCCTACGGAGTGGATTCGTAAACAAACGCTTGTAAATGCTGAACGATACATTACAGAGGAACTAAAAGAATATGAAGAGCAGATATTAGGTGCTGAAGAAAAAATTCAGGCCATTGAAAATAGAATCTATGCAGAATTGCTTTTAGCAATTGCAGAATATATAAAACCTATTCAGCTCAATGCTCAATTAATCGCGAAATTGGATGTATTACTTAATTTTGCGGTTATTGCTGAAAAGAATTTTTATACTAAACCCCAGGTCAATGACAGTAAGTTAGTTGATATAAAAGGAGGTAGGCATCCTGTTATTGAGAAAAACCTGCCTATAGGTAATGACTATATTACCAATGATACTTTTCTAGATCCTGAAGGGCAGCAAATTATTATTATTACAGGGCCTAATATGGCCGGTAAGTCTGCATTACTTAGACAGACAGGGCTAATTGTATTAATGGCTCAAATAGGATCATTTGTGCCTGCAAAAGAAGCTACTATCGGGATAGTTGATAAGATATTTACACGTGTTGGAGCTTCTGATAATCTAAGTTCAGGGGAGTCTACATTTATGGTTGAAATGAATGAGACTGCGAGTATTATGAATAACCTCTCTGATAGAAGCCTTATTTTATTAGATGAAATAGGACGGGGTACAAGTACCTATGACGGTATTTCCATTGCCTGGGCAATTGCGGAATACTTACATAATCATCCCTCATGTAGAGCAAAAACGCTTTTCGCTACCCATTACCATGAACTTAATGAACTATGTACCTCCATGTCTAGAATTAAGAACTTTAACGTAAGCGTGAAGGAGGTTAATAATAAGGTGATTTTCCTGCGCAAACTTGTGCCTGGTGGTTCGGAACATAGTTTTGGTATCCATGTTGCAAAATTAGCAGGTATGCCTCCCAAATTAATAAACAGGGCAGGAGAGATTTTAAAACGTTTAGAGCAAGAAAGAACGGGTGGTGAAAAAATAAAGGACAGCATGCGTAAAATGCAAAAGCAAGCTTATCAATTACAGATGTTTGCTATTGATGATCCTGTGCTGGAAAAAATTCGTGATATGCTGAATAATCTTGATGTTAATACCTTAACACCTGTAGAAGCTTTGATGAAATTGGATGAAATTCAGCGTTTGTTGAAAAATTAGAAATAAATACTGGTGGTTAATAACCACCAGCATCATAAATATCGTATGTCAGGGAATTAAAACTATACTTCTGATATGGATCAATGGAAATGATCATACTCCCTCGGAAGTAATCTCCTGAATATAAGGTTCTAACAGGTGTTTCATTGTAAAATTCATCTCCTCGACTACCGCGGATAGCAAATTCCAAATAGAAGTCTCCGTCCTGACCTTGAAAATAATCAAACGAGGATATGTTGGAGATAACAAAATCAACTTTAATAGCGTCAGCTGATATAGGATAAGCATCAACAACATCTACAGCGAAATCATCCGCGTAAAATAATGATGAACCAAAATACTCTTTTGAACAACCTGAAAATAGTACAACGACTATAAATAAGGTAATGATTTTTAAGAATTTATTTTTCATATTATTTTGTGTCTTTAATGGAATAGACTACTAAAAATGAATTAAGATTAATTTGAGAGCAAAGAATTTTATCCTTTTGGCAAATTTCACCCTTATAAAATGAATTTACACTTACCTTTGATATATGGAAAACATCTTTAAATTCAAGGAATTTTCAGTGAATCAAGAGCACTGTGCAATGCGTATCAATACAGATTCTGTTTTGTTGGGAGCCTATGCAGAACACGATGACGACTGTGCTATTTTGGACATCGGAACAGGAACAGGTGTAATAGCGATGATGTTAGCACAAAGGCATCCCAAAGCCAAAATTTGGGCGGTGGAAATTGATCAGCTAGCTTCAAATAGCGCACGAAAAAACTTTCAGGAATCCCCCTTTTCTGAACGATTACAAATCGTTCATTCTGATGTTTTTAATTGGAGAACAGATGCTAGCTTTGATCTAATTGTTTCAAATCCTCCTTTTTATATCAATTCATTACATAATCCAGATCCAAGGAAGAAAGTTGCAAAGCATACAGATGAAGAATTCTTTAAAGGAATGCTTGCCTTCGTCGCAAATCATCTTACCCTAAATGGTATGTTGCAGATTATCATTCCAATAGAATTGAAAGCCTTTCTGATGGCGGAAGCGGAACTAAATAATCTTTATCTTTCAGGACAATTAGATATCCTATCTTTTGAAGATTCAGATCCCTTTCGTTGTATTTTGAGTTTTAAAAAAGAAAGGAAACCCTTTAAACAAGATCGGTTTGTGATCTATAAAGAACGATCACAATATTCTGACGCTTATAGACAAATTTTAAAACCTTATTTTTTAGCTTTTTAAAATGAAAATAGGATTATTATCAGATACACACGGTTACTTGGATGAGTCAGTTTTCAAGCATTTTGAGAAATGCGACGAAATATGGCATGCCGGCGATTTCGGATCAATAGCTGTTATTGATACGCTGGAAGCTTTTAAACCTCTAAAAGGGGTGTATGGAAATATCGATGACAAGGAAATACGAATGAGGTATCCGGAAAATTTAAGATTTGATTGCGAAAAGATTGATGTCTGGATGACTCATATCGGAGGATATCCTGGGAAGTATAACTCTTTAGTGAAACCCGAAATATATAATAATCCTCCAAAACTATTTATTACAGGTCATTCTCATATCCTCAAAGTTCAATTTGACCCTAAGATTCAATGTCTCCATTTGAATCCGGGAGCTGCCGGTAAACAGGGCTGGCACAAGGTCAGAACCTTAATGCGCTTTGATATTAATGAAGATAAAATTGAAAATCTGGAAGTAATTGAATTAGGTAATAGGTAATTATAAACTGTCTCTAACCTCGATTAAGAAGCTTTTTAAGCCTTCAAGAGACTCAATGATACGCTGATTCTCTCTAGCCTCATTCTTGTTGCTTCTCAAAAATTCCCGCGCACCTTGCAAAGTATAACCTTTATCTTTTACTAAATTGAAAATGATTTTCAGATTCGCGATATCATTCTGCGTAAATAATCTATTTCCTTTTTTGTTCTTCTTGGGTTGAAGAATATCGAATTCACGCTCATAGAATCGGATTTGAGATGCATTCACTCCGAACATCTCAGTGACCTCTCCCATGGTATAATACAGCTTATTGATTTCTCGTTCTTTGTACGGCATGAACTTTTTAATTTAGTGTATTAACAAATATACAATCTAACTTTGAAAATCAAAAAAGCATGATTGATATAAAGTTAAACCCTATTTTGTAATTTTAATCTTTAGATGAAAGGTAAAATTATAGTAAGCAGGTTCTGGACTCGATTCTTTTCTTTCGGAAAGGCTCAAGCGATTACAATATTCCCCTTTATTTTTCTGAAATACAATTCCGATAAAGTGAATAGAGTGTTATTGAATCATGAACGAATTCATATCCTACAAGCCCTTGAACTGCTAATCATCCCTTTTTATGTTTGGTATTTATTCGAATTTGGTATTCGATTCATTAAATACAGAAATTTTACCTTTGCATATCTTAATATTTCTTTTGAAAGGGAAGCTTATGCTAATGAGGAGAACTTCGAATATTTAAAATCAAGGAAGGTATTTAGTTTTATTAAATATGTAACAAGAAAAGGGATGGTTCATTAAAAATAATACCATCCCTTTTCTTGTTTACCAGTTATCAGTCCGGAAGGGTGATACCGGAAGCCCTTTACTATTGAATAAATTTGGCATGGCTATCTCGGTGAACCCAAAACGCACGGCTACCGGATTTTTAACCTCCGACGATTCAACAACTAGAATATTGCCTTTAATTTTCCCTTTTGCCGGTTTAAAATCTTTATCGGCCCCTGCAATGACTAAATCTGTAATCTCTCCTTTAGCAGTTAACTTGCCATTCAGGTTGTGAAAGCTTATTTCGATACTATTGCCTTTAATCTCATGCGATTTGTAGATAGGTGATTTATAATCTTCAATAGGTTTATTATAAATCTCTGCTAATGCCATATCTGAAAGCCTTTTTGCCACTGCTATCTTTTGACTAGGGTGAATATCCTGAATATTATCTACCAAGTCTGTAATGACAGCCATCCCGCTGTGTGGAAGCTCGATTGCTGTTTTTGCCTGTTGTTCTCTCAGATATGCAGCTTTTTGATCCGGGTTGTTGTATTGGAACGGAGCAATCTGTACAAAATAAAAGGGAAAATCCTGATTCCATGCTGATCGCCAGGAGTTAATTAACGTCTTCATTAATTTATCATAACCATCATAAGTACCAACGTTGCTTTCTCCTTGATACCAAAATGCTGCGGTTAGATTATACCCCACCAAAGGATGAATCATGCTATTCCATAATACACCGGATTCATGAGGTCTATATTCTGATACCGGTTGAACGAGCGCCCGTTTCAATAAAAAAGGATCATTTTCAATCAAATAATCAGCTGTCCAGACTTCCGCTGCAGTTCCTCCCCAGCTCGAGTTAATCACACCAATCGGAACATTCTCCTCCCGGTTAATCTCCTTTGCGATAAAATATCCAATGGATGAGAAAGGCTTTAAGGTTTCTGCACTTAATGTTGTCCAGTTATTTGCAATTTCATCTTGTGGATAATGTGCCGCAACACGGCTTACCTGCAATAATCGAATATTAGGATTATTTGCATTTGGTAATTCATCTATGATCTCCTTTAGATTTTGGTTTCCGCCCCATTCCATATTTGATTGTCCGGAACATAGAAAGACATCACCAAGCAAAATGTCGTTTAAAGCTATTTGCTCTTGATTTGAGGAGATATTAAGTGTATAAGGTCCTCCAGCTTTACCTTCAGGTAATTTAATTCGCCATTGACCATTATAATCAACTTTTCCCGTAACGGTATCTTGAAACCAGTTGCCTGTAACTTTTACGGTACTACCCGCATAACCCCATCCCCAAAAATTTATGTTTTCTCCCCTTTGGAGAACCATATGGTCAGAAAAGAAATTAGGTAATCGCAATTGCGCAAAGGCCGCAGACTGTAAGCCGAAAAATGCTAACAGGGAGATGAAGATCATCTTTAGTAAATTCATGTGTGTGAGTTTAGGTTTATTGAATCCAAAAGTAATAAAAAAGCCAGATGAAATCAATATCTCGACGAATGATGAAAAGGGACAAACGGATTTGAAAACAGCTATTTTCAATAAAAAAGAGCTAAGTAATTACTTAGCTCTCATCAAAACCAATCTTTTGAATATTTTATTTAATCACCTTTAAGAAGGTAGATACTTTTTCTTTTAACTGTCTTCTATCAACGATAAAGTCCAGGAAACCATGTTCTAAAACGAACTCTGAGGTTTGGAATCCTTTAGGAAGGTCTTTTTTAATGGTTTCTTTAATAACACGAGGGCCTGCAAAACCAATTAATGCTCCTGGTTCAGCGATATTAATATCTCCTAACATCGCGAAAGAAGCTGTAACACCACCAGTTGTAGGGTCTGTTAATAAACAGATATAAGGCAATTTAGCTTCTGATAATAAAGCTAGTTTAGCCGAAGTTTTTGCCATTTGCATTAATGAAAATGCAGCTTCCATCATACGTGCTCCACCCGATTTTGAAATTAACATAAATGGTAATTTATGTTCTATACAATAATCAATTGAGCGTGCAATTTTTTCTCCCACTACTGATCCCATAGATCCGCCGATAAAAGAAAAGTCCATACATGCAATTACTACTTCTTGTCCATCAATCTTTCCGACAGCAGAACGCAAAGCATCTTTCAATCCGGTTTTAGCTTGGCTATCTACTAATCTTTCTTTGTACGGTTTTGTATCTACGAAATTCAACGGATCCCCGGCTGTAAGATTAGGGAATAGCTCTGTGAACTCATTATTGTCAAATAAAATAGAAAAATAAGCCGTAGAGCCTATGCGAATATGGTAGTCACAATAGTGACAAACGTATTTATTTTCAACTTGTTCTACATTTAAAAGCGGCTTCTTACAGTTTGGACATTTATTCCACATGCCGTCAGGGGCCTCTTTTTTGTTTTCAGTTGCAGTATGTATACCTGCTTTATTTCTTTTAAACCAACTCATAGACTCGTGTTAATTCGGTTCTACAAATAAACGAAAAATATCTAATATGTGTATTTAGAATTCGAAATGATGGAAAGTAGGGGGAAAGATAGGTCAATAAAAAATGGGTAAGCTACCTCTATCGCACCGCTCAACCAAATACCCTTGCTTTGTTCCCAACCTGGGGGAGTCATTAGGAGCTGGTCGTAGAGGACTTACCCACCGCAAAAATAGCAATTTTTTAAACTTTCTAAAAAGAAAATAGCTTTATACCTGTATAAGGCTGAGGTTCAGCCTGAAAATTACATTTTATCATTCCGATATTCTCCCCGAAAGGCAAAATATCCGAAAACTCCTAAGCCAATGGAAATGATTGGTGTCAGAATAAACAAAATAATAACTCCAAAAACGATATCTTCTTGTTTGCCTGAGAGTATCTTGGGTAAACCAAATTGAGCAATACAAAAATATGCTGCTAATAGTGCCAGAATAATCCAAAGTATCCCTAATATTTTCTTAATGTTTTCCATCTTAGTTCAAGTCTTTTGCAACCATGTTCTTATTAATATATAATGCCCCAATAACAAAGCATACCGCCGAAATGATAATCGGGTACCACAAACCCTCTAAATAGAAAGTTGGGTCGCTGGCTCCCTTAGCATTTGTGGCTAAATAGGTGGATACTGCAGGTAATAGCCCCCCAAAGATTCCATTTCCTATATGATAAGGAAGAGACATCGAAGTATATCGAATTTTTACCGGAAATATTTCTACCAAAAAAGCGGCAATAGGACCATAAACCAATGTGATATAGATAATCTGTATAAAAATTAAGAAAATCAATTTCACATAATTCCCACCGGATAGGTGTACAGAACTTTTATTGTTTGTTTTATATTCGGAGCTATGATTTGTGTCACCTTCAGCAAACTGTTTTATCTGTTCTTCTTTGATTTTGGTGCCATCAGAATAAAATCTGGTAATTGTATTAACTTCCCGCAGTTCTTCTCCTTCTGCAGGCGTTAAAACCTCAGTTCTTTTTTCAACAAGTTCTTCTTTTTTACTTAAGTCGGAGATCTGATACATGGCTTGATAAATAGGCCTATAAGTCAATACCGCTAATAACATGCCCGTCAGCATAACCCATTTGCGCCCTACCTTATCCGAAAGCTTACCGAAAACCACAAAAAATGGGGTCCCGAATAATAATGCGATTCCTAGTATAGTATCCGCTTGATCCGAGTCTAAAAACATGACCGTTTTCATAAAACTCATCGAATAAAACTGACCGGTGTACCAAACAACTCCTTGCCCCATAGCAGCCCCAAATAATGCTAACAACACAAACTTTAAATTGTATTTGTTTCCAAAACTTTCTTTCAGTGGATTGGTCGAAGTTTTTCCTTCTGCTTTTGCCTTCTTGAATTCCGGCGATTCATCCATGTTTTTCCGGATCAGATAAGACACATAAACCATCAAAATCGACAACAGAAATGGTACACGCCAGCCCCAATCATCAAATTGAGATTCTGTTAAAACAAGTTTTGTAAGTAAAATAACAACTAATGATATAAATAAACCGAAGGTTGCGGTTGTTTGTATCCAAGACGTCCAATATCCTCTTTCACCCTGAGGGGCGTGTTCTGCAACATAGGTGGCAGCTCCACCGTATTCCCCACCCAAGGCCAAGCCTTGAAGTAATCTTAATATCAAAACCAATAAAGGGGCGAAAAAACCAATTTTTTCATAACTGGGAATACAACCTATTAAAAATGTGGCTCCACCCATTAACATCAGAGTGACCATAAAAGTGTATTTACGACCTATCAAGTCTCCCAGTCTCCCGAAAAATAGTGCCCCGAATGGTCTTACGACAAATCCTGCCGCAAAAGTGGCTAATGTAGAAAGAAATGCTGCGGTGGGATTGTCTGAGGGAAAAAATTTAGTGGAAATAACAATGGATAAGCTCCCGAAGATGAAAAAGTCATACCATTCAATGAGCGTTCCTAATGAGGAAGCGCCAATGACCTTCCAGATTCCTTTTTTACTAGAATGTTCTTGCATATAATTGTTTAGGTTTAAGGTAGTTTATATATTTTTCTGGGGAGTGATTGTATGAGCCCATTCATTTCCATTTCCAAAAGAATGATGGCCAATTTGCTCTGGGGCCAATCACAAAAGTTCGCGATTTCATCAATTGATGCTTCAGATGAATCTTTTATATAATGAAAAACTTTCTCCTCGTCTTTTGTCAACTCCGGGATTAACGGAAGTTGAACTCCATTATTAGTTGGTTTTAATTGATCCTCTTCCCATTGCATCAGCATTTTAAGGTCTACTGCATGGCGAATTAAATGGGCTTTGTTTGTTCGGATAAGTTGATTGCAGTCCGCAGAATAAAATAAATCCACTGATCCCGGAAATGCACATACATCCCGGTTGTAACTATTCGCGATTTCTGCTGTGATTAATGCTCCACCTTTATTTGCTGCTTCAACTACAATGGTAACATCTGAAAGTCCCGCCACTATGCGATTGCGCATCGGAAAATTGGTCTTATCAGGAAGCGTACCGGATGAATATTCTGTTAGTAAACAACCCTGATTCACAATCTCGCTGGCTATTTCCCGATGATCAAACGGATAAATCCGATCTAAGCCATGTCCCAAAACAGCTGTAGTTGCCAATCCTTGTTTGAGCGATTCTTTATGCGCAATAATATCAATCCCATAGGCTAATCCACTTACGACTAAAACATTCAGATCCTTTAATTGCTGGATTAAATCCTCGGTTAGCTTTCGTCCATAAGATGTCGCATTTCTGGTGCCGACAACACTTACTATTTTAGAATTATTTAAATCACAATTCCCCTTTTTATAAAGTGCTAATGGCGCATCCTCACAATGCCTGAGCCGATGTGGATATTTATCGTCTTCAAACCATAATATATCAATTTGTTGCTCCTCTATGAATCTTATTTCTGTTTCCACTTCATTCATATAGGATTTAGATAACAGATTATCTATCGAGTTTTTATGTATTCCGGGGATTTGAGCAAGCTGGTTCTTTGTGCTTTTAAAAATTTCTTCTAAACTACCGCAGTAGGCCAATAACAATCGACTGGTTTTCGGACCTATTCCTTTTATTTTGGTTAAGGCAATTTTCTCTATTGCATTCATCTTGGTTAGCTTAGCATTAAAGATAAGGATTCATCATGCCTTATGCAATATCTGTATGGGATAAATCCTTACCTTTGTAAAAAAATGAATTCAATGGAGATACAAGAACCTTTTGATATTGAAGTAGGAGAGATTACCTATTCCGTTTTCCCCGAAGAAAAAGATACTTACACCATTTTTAAGGATGGAAAAGAGTATGTGCAGATTATAAAAGATACCGAAACTAGCTGGCTGAAATTAGATCCTGAGAGTGGCTTGCCATTGTTTGGAATGGAAGAAGAGATTAACTTAATAGGGGCCGAAATAATAAAAAACAGCCAATAATTATTGGCTGTTTTTTATACGATATAATTCCCTAATCTACATCGGGATGTACATAACATATTTAGTGTCAAAGAAATCGTCTTTAAAATAATCAGAAATAGCATGTAGTTCTGCCTTTACTCGTGCTTCCCGGATTTCTTCTTTTAAATCTCCCCCCTTTAAATATAATATCCCATTTGGGATCCCATTCTTATCTTGTTTTTCTATCTTATTTCTAACCCAAGGAATAAAATCTCCTAATCGGGTGACTGCACGAGATACAACGAAATCATATTTATAATCTAATTGCTCAGCACGGATATGATCTGCTTCCACATTTTTTAAACCTAAAGCATCTGTTACTTCCCGCACAACCTTAATTTTTTTTCCAATTGAGTCTACCAAATGAAATTTTACCTCCGGAAATAATATCGCTAACGGTATACCCGGAAAACCACCACCGGTACCCACATCTAAAATTCTTGTTCCCGCTGTTAATTCCCCCACAAATTTCCCAATAGCCATAGAATGTAATACGTGTTTTAGATAAAGACTTTCTATATCTTTTCTCGAAATAACATTGATTTGATCATTCCAAAATGGATAAACCGCCTCTAATTTCGCAAACTGCTCTTTCTGAACTTCACTTAACTTAGGAAAGTAATTATAAATAATATCAACTGTTGGATTCACGGTAATTAATTTTAAGAGTGTTTATTTCCAGGATACCTGCTTTTTCGAACGGTTGAAAAGTCCGTTTAGGCAGATGTAAAAATAATAATATAGATCTAATATTGGTAGCCAAATCAGAAGATCGCTTACCGCTAATTTTTTGTAAATGGGACCAAAAACCAAAATTTGGAAAATTAACCGTAAGAAATAGATTCCTAATGCAAAATACCAATATGATGGTAATAGGACAATACTTGCAATCAGCGTGAGGTAAAATAAAAGAGCCGTTATTAGTTGGGTGCCTAACATTATTTTATGTCTTCCTTTATAAAGAATCGATGCGCCTGAATGTCTTGCCTTCTGTTTATAATAACTTTTCCAGGTTCTTTTAGGCTCTGAATAGACAAAAGCATCCGGATGTATATTGATCTGTGTATTATGTTTTGTTGCATTCCCATTCACAAATAAATCATCATCTCCTGATTTGATATGCATATGCTCTGTAAATCCTCTAGCCTTAAAAAAAAGATCCTTTTTATAAGCTAAATTTCTACCAACCCCCATGTAAGCATCTCCTTTTAGCGCATAAGATAAATAACTCATTGCCGTATGCGTGGTTTCAAAACGAATTAAGCGATTTAAAAAGCCGGGATATTTAAAATATGGGGAATAACCAAGCACAATTTCTTTATTCTCTTCAAAAGCCGAAGCCATCTCCTGTAGCCATTTATTGCTAACCGGCTGGCAATCTGCGTCACACATTAAAAGATAAGGGTATTGTGCGCCCTTGATACCTATGGTAAGAGCAAACTTCTTACTGTGTTTTAATTGAATATGCTCTTTTATTTCAACAATTTTTAAGTGTGAATACTTGTGGCTGAAATCGTTGAGAACCCACTTAGTATCGTCGTCAGAACAATCATTTACAACAATAACTTCAAATTTTTTGTATTCCTGTTCCAAAATGCTTCCTAAATAATTCTTTAGGTTTTCCTGTTCATTATGGGCACAGATAATAATGGAGACCGGCCGATCATCAGACGATTCCGTGAATGGCTTAATTCTATAGAAAGAAAGTTTACCGTATACATTCAGAAGGAAATATAACTGAATAAATAACAATAGCACTAAAGCCCCATAAGGAACTAGCAATAAGTTAAAATCAATGTAGAAAGATGTGCCCATAAATTCAACCTCAAAGATACAGGTTCTACCGCAAATAGTAGGTGAATTGTTAAGAAATGCGAATTAAAGTGCTCATATGTTTTTCACTGAGAATTTTATAGTATTTTTGCGGTCGATTAAGGAACACTATGAATTTTACGCTTCAAGCACAAGATAAATTTTCGAAAGCAAGGGCCGGCAAGATTGAAACCGCCCATGGAACCATCCAAACACCTATTTTCATGCCTGTTGGTACCGCAGGAACTGTTAAAGCGGTTCATCAGCATGAGCTAGTTAATGATATTCAAGCTCAAATTATCTTAGGCAATACTTATCATTTGTATTTGAGACCAGGACTAGATGTCTTAAATAAAGCAGGTGGATTGCATAAATTTATTAATTGGGATAGGCCAATTCTTACCGATTCGGGAGGTTATCAGGTTTATTCTTTAACAGAAGTGCGTAAAATTAAAGAGGAAGGAGTAACCTTTAGATCTCATATTGATGGCTCAAAGCACCTCTTTACTCCTGAAAATGTCATGGATACCCAAAGAATTATTGGTGCTGATATCATTATGGCATTCGATGAATGTACTCCTTATCCTTGCGATTACCGATACGCAAAAAGATCTATGGAGATGACGCATCGCTGGTTAAAGCGTTGTTGTGATCGATTCGATTCGACAGAACCTTTATATGGCTATGATCAAACTTTATTCCCGATTGTTCAGGGTTCGGTATACAAAGATCTACGGGAGAAATCAGCAGAAGCCATTGCTTCCTTTAATCGCGAAGGAAATGCAATTGGAGGTCTTTCCGTTGGTGAACCTGCTGAAGAAATGTATGCAATGACGGAAGTCGTAACGAATATTCTCCCTCAAGAAAAACCCCGCTATTTAATGGGGGTCGGGACACCGGTGAATATTTTAGAAAATATCGCTCTGGGTATTGATATGTTCGACTGCGTGATGCCAACGAGAAACGCCAGAAATGGTATGCTTTTTACTCGTAATGGTATTATTAATATCAAGAATGAAAAATGGAAAGATGATTTTAGTCCCATTGAAGCTGAATCCAATTTATTAGTCGATCAAATACATACAAAAGCATATTTGAGACATTTAATCAGATCGCAAGAAATTTTAGGGGCCCAAATCGCTTCTTTACATAATTTACATTTTTATCTTTGGTTAGTCAAGCAAGCAAGAGAAAAAATCATTGAAGGCACGTTTTATGATTGGAAAAATAAAATGGTACAAATTTTAGGACAACGTCTGTAATTCTTTAGGTAAAGAGACATGAATATTATCGATAAATACATCATGAAAAAGTACTTGTCTACTTTTGTTTTCACAGTAGCCATATTCTGTGTGGTTATCGTGATTTTTGATGTGTCTGAAAAAATCGATGATTTTAACAAATATCGTGCGCCAATGTCAAAAGTATTCCTCGAATATTATGCATTAGGCAGTTTACCTTTCTTCATTAACATGCTTACACCGCTCTTTAATTTTATTGCGGTGATCTTCTTTACTTCAAAAATGGCGGACCAAACTGAAATAGTCCCCATTTTAAGCGGTGGTATGAGTTTCAACAGAATGTTACGTCCTTATATGATTTGTGCCGCACTCATCTTTGGGATGACACTGATTTCAAATGTGTATATCATTCCTTATACCAATAAAGTCAAAGTAAATTTCGAGAATGTCTATGTGAAACCGAATAAGGTTAGCACGACATCATCATCCATACATATGCAGGTTGATTCTAACACCTACGTGTATATGGGTTCTTTCGATACGAAATCTAAAGTTGGATATAATTTCAGCTTAGAGAAATTCGATGGCGATAAGATGATCGAAAAGTTAATGGCTGAACGTATAACCTGGGATTCCGTTGCTAATAAATGGAGTTTGCACAGTTTTACTAACCGTGAAATTAACGGTTTAAAGGAAAAGATGCTCAACGGGGAAAAAAGAGATACGACATTAGATATGCGTCCTCAGGACTTTGAAACCTATGAAAATGTCTTTACGACAATGAATCAAGATGAATTAAATGTGCGTATCAGTAAAGAGGAAGTGAGGGGAACAGGTATGATGAATGAGCTTCTCCTGGAAAAATATAAACGGTTGATTAATCCTTTCTCTGCTTTTATTCTAACGTTGATTGGTGTGTCATTATCTTCAAAAAAAGTGAGAGGGGGAATAGGATTAAGTCTTGGTCTGGGGATTGGATTGAGTTGTATATATATCGTACTTGAACGATTCTCTAGCATGTTCTCTATTAAGGGAGGTCTGGATCCGTTGATTTCAGTGTTAATCCCAAATGTTATTTTCTTGATTTTGAGTTTTTATCTATTGAAGAAAGCCCCGAAATAAGCGGAACCACCATGCCGAATTTGAAAATTAACCGTAATATTTTAATATTACATCTTACTGTATTAATCTGGGGCTTTACCGGAGTGTTGGGAGAACTGATTACGGTATCGGCACTTCATCTGGTTTGGTACAGAGTTGTTATTGCTGCAACTTCTCTTTTACTTTATTATCTGGTTAGAAAGAAACCGCTGCAGATCCCGAAGCAATATTTGCTTCAATATTTAGGTGTTGGTGTAATCGTCGGCATGCATTGGGTCATGTTCTTTCATGCCATCAAAGTTTCTACAGTATCTGTTACGCTCGTTACACTCTCGTCGGTAACTTTATTTACCGCTATTTTAGAACCACTTATTAATCGAAAGAGGATATCAATAGCCGATGTCATCGTTGGTCTTTTTATTATTTTTGGGATCTACCTTATCTTCAAATTTGAGTTTCAGTACTTCTGGGGTATAATATTCGGACTCTCCTGCGCATTTTGTGCCAGTATATTTTCCATTCTTAATGCAAGAATGGTGAAGAAGGGTAGTGCGAGTACTATTACACTGTATGAAATGATTGGTGCTTGGATTGGTGTTTCTCTGGTTATGCTTTTTACAGGGGATTTTGATGAACAGATGATTCTCAGTCAATCTGATTTATACTACCTACTACTACTTGGTATAGTTTGTACAGCTATCGCTTATGTGTTGGGAGTCGCGGTCATGCGTGAACTCTCCGCATTCACTGTAGCCCTGACAACGAATATGGAGCCTGTGTACGGCATTATATTGGCGTTGCTCGTTTTTGGACAGCAAGAAGCCATGAGTACAGGTTTCTATTTTGGGGCCGTTATAGTCCTAGCTGCTGTTTTCGTTTATCCTTATCTAAAAACTAAGATTAAGATATAATACTGTGTTAATGTTGAGTTTACATTAACGTTACAAATAGTTGTTTATGCAAACGGTTGTGTATTTTGCGCAATCGTTTTCGTTTATTAAGTGTTTGTTAATTATTCTTTTATTATGCTAGTTTTCACCCAAACTAATTTATGATTAATAGTAATCTCTGATTTGAATTTTAAAGCGTTAGTTATGATAAAAAGATTTACCACTTATCTTTTCCTCAAAAGATTACACTATTCCTTTAGTGTATTTCTAGGATTAGGACTCCTTCACGGCCATGGCTCGGCAAAAGTACTTTCTAAAGAACTTATCGGATTTTATCCAATTCAACAAGAAGTAAAAGGGACAGTAACCTCTTCTGAAGGACCTCTTGAGTCGGTAACAGTTACCCTTAAAGATAATCCCTCTGTTGCGACTACAACAGATTCCAATGGCGGATTTTCTATTACAGCATCAAGTGGTCAAATATTAGTGTTTAAAGCCATAGGCTTTGAAAGTAAAGAGGTTGTAATTTCTGGTACTACCATTACTGTTAAATTGACTTCCACAGAAGAATTAATTGACGAGGTAATTGTTACAGGTTATTCTTCACAGAAGAAAGAAAACGTAACGGCCTCTATTGCTACAATTAGTCAAAAACAATTGAAAGATACCAAATCACCTAATATTTCAAATTTACTTCAAGGTAAAGTTGCGGGGGTAGATGTTACTTCAGGATCTGGACAACCAGGTGCTGCAGCCAATATTCGTATTCGTGGTCGTAATTCGATCTCCTCGGGGACCTCCCCTCTATGGGTAGTAGATGGTGTTGTCACTCATGGTACCCCTAACATCAACCCAAATGATATCCAAACAATATCGGTGTTGAAAGATGCAGCCGCGACAACTCAGTACGGCTCCAGAGGTACTAATGGAGTGGTCATCGTTACAACAAAATCTGCAGCAAACGCAGGTGATGGTACCTTCACTGCAAACTTATCTTCAGGAACTAGCCGTTTTAATAATGGGAATGTAAAGATGATGAACTCTCAACAAATGTGGGATTTGTATCAATCGTTCAATAATCAATCCACCATACCAGATGCTATTACTGAGGATGTACTAAAGACAGATTATAATTGGCTAGATAATGGTACACAAGCTGGTTGGTTAAATGATTTCTCAGCCTCTTATATGGGGAGTACAGATAAAACTTCCGTTTACACCAGTCTAAATTATTATGATGAAAAAGGGTCTGTTAAAGGCTATGACTATAACCGTTTAACGGCAAGATTAAATGTAGATCATAAATTGACAGACAAAATCACATTCAAACCAAAAATTAATGCTTCTTACACTTCTACTGATTCAAGACAGCACTCGTTATATGATATGATTTTATATATGCCTTGGGATAGTCCTTATAAAGAAGATGGTTCTTTGAAGAATCCTCAAATTGAGGGGACCTCTGCTCTATATAATTGGTATGGGAGAGATGCAAGCAACTATTTGTATGATTTGCAATATAATTATGGTGAAGGAAGGACTTTTGATATTCAATCAAATTTAGACTTCTCATATAGAATCTCTGACCGTTTTACTTTTGAATCAACCAATAGCTTGTCATATTACAACGGCACCTCAATGTCTTATAGTGATCCTTTATCAAATTCTGGTCGTAATAATAATGGAACAATTTATAATTTCTCTTCAAAAAGAATAGTGAGATTCTTTAACCAAATGTTGAAATATCAAGAATCTTTTGGTAAGCATAACTTCTCCGCTTTCGGGGGGTATGAATACTCAGATTACACTTATCAGGATTTAGGATTAACAGGTAAAGGAATAGCGCCGGGATCTGTTATTGTTGGGAACGCCGCTGAAGTCCTTTCAAAATCCGGCACAAAGAATGATTATGCTATTCAGTCTGGAATTGTTCAGGCCAACTATAATTATGATGATCGTTATAATGCACAGGTTTCATATAGAGTGGATGGTTCTTCACGTTTTGGACCCGATAAACAATATGGTGGATTTTATTCTTTAAGTGCGGCGTGGAATATCCACCAAGAGTCTTTCTTTAATGTTCCTGCTATCAACACCTTCCGCTTAAGGGCATCTTATGGTTCGGTGGGAAATGTGCCTTCAAACTATTATGCTTCTTATTCAACTTATGGTTTAAATGCACAGTATAACGGTGAACCTGCTGCAACGTTAGGTCAATATCAAAATTCTAAAGTAAGTTGGGAATCTTCTAAAGATGCCAATATCGGATTAGAATTGGGATTTTTGAATCGATTTAATTTGAATGTTGATCTTTATAATAAGAACACGGACGGACTGTTGTATTATGTTGCATTCCCTTCAACTGCGGGTTGGTCGGGATATTGGAGTAATATCGGAGGCATTCGTAATAGAGGTGTTGAAATAGCATTAAATGGCGATGTGATTCGAGGTGAACAATTTACTTGGAACCTGGGAGTTAATGTTTCAATGAACCAGAATAGAATTATCGAATTGAAAGATGGAGTGGATATTCCACAAGGAGATTTAAGGAGATATTCTGAAGGAAGAGACATCGATTCATGGTACATGCGAAAATGGGCCGGAGTTAACTCGGAAAATGGCGCGCCCCTTTGGGAAATGATAGACTCAGAAACAGGAGAGATGAGTACTACTTCAAATTACAATGACGCAACCTTGCAATTTGTGGGTGATGCTACTCCCGATCTTCAAGGAGGTGTTTCATCTTTTATGTCTTACAAAGGCTTTACTTTAAACGCTACTGCTGCTTTTATTTCTGGTGCAACAACTTTCAATGCTACTCGCCAGTACCTAGATTCCGATGGCGCTTACCCGTCTTATAATCAAATGGTACTAGAAGATGGATGGTCCAGATGGACTCCGGAAAACACAAATGCCACTCACCCGGTTGCAGCTTATAATAATAATAGCGGTTCGAATAAAATCTCTTCGCGATATCTTGAAGATGCATCCTTCTTCCGCCTAAGAAACGTAACCTTGGGATACAATTTTAATAATGAATTGGTCTCCAAAATGAAACTTAAAGGTTTAGGATTGTTCATTTCTGCTGATAACATCTGGACCTCCACTAAATTTACCGGTTTCGATCCTGAAAGTGCTATCGTTGGGAATGATAATTCTCCTGATAAAACAACAGGAGATGCAACTTCACAATACCCGGCACCTAAGCGCTTTATATTTGGACTGAATTTAACCTTCTAACGAACTGACAATGAAAAGAATTTTAATATATACAGCAATTGCTGCCATCTTAACAAGTTCCTGTTCACTTGATAAATCTCCCTATGATTCATTAACGAATGAATCAATTGATAATACGCCAGGGGCTTTAGACGCATTGAATAACGGGAATTATCATACCCTTAAAGGATGGGTAGAGAACTGGCATCGCGTAACGGAGTATCCTGGAGACAATGTCTCTCTCTCTGGTACCACTACGGATAATCTATTCTATAACTACAATTATCAACGTATAGTAAGTAATGCCCGTGTAAATAGTTATTGGGCTAATTCGTATAAAATTATTGCAGGAACTAATCATCTACTAGCCAGATTAACCGAAGGCGAGAACGAGGAAACTGATCAGGTTATCGCGGAAAACTTATATCTAAGAAGTATGATGTATTTTTATTTAGCAAACGTTTTCGGTAAGCCTTATAATCAGAGTCCAGAAACATCGCTTGCAGTTCCTCTAAAATTAAGTGATGATCCCAATGAGGTCTTGCCTAGGAATACCGTGAAAGAAGTGTACGATCAAATCGAGCAAGATTTGTTGAAAGCCGAGGGAATGTTTACCGAGTTTAAAAGCAATATTTATGGAAGTGTATTCTCGACCCAAGCTTTATTATCACGTATATACTTATACAAAGGACAAAATGATAAGGCCGTGGAATATGCGGACAAAGTTATTAATTCGGGTAAATTTTCTTTGTTATCAACATCAAATTATCGCGAACTAACGACTTCGGCTCCTGAGAACAATCCTGAGAATATATTTGCTATTAAGTTTGTCAAGGACGTAGATTATCCAGATAACGGATGGTATACTATTGGCTCATTATACGCTAATTTTGAAGGATCGGGTTGGGGAGAAATGTATGCCTCGCGTTCTTATTTGGAAGCCGTGAGAAAGTATCCTGAGGATGTTCGTTATAATAATATTTTACCTGTCGTGACAAACGCAGCGGAATTACATGCCTATTATGTAACGGACGACTATAAATATGCAAGTGTAATTGTTAAGAAATCAGGAGATGATTATTCTTATAATGATAATGGGGTTTCTAAAAATTTGATCAAAAAATCAAATGGTGCCGGAGCTTATGAGTATTATATCAATATTGCTGGCAAAGAAAGGACAGTTCTGATTGATCAAAAACTGGATAATCGTAATGGTTATTTGAAATACTATATCATTAAATGCTCAGGACAAGAAGGACAAGCACATCTTTGGTCTCCTATCATTTCAAGGTTAGCGGAAATCTATTTAATCCGAGCAGAAGCTAATGCTAAATTAGGAAACACAACTGCGGCTTTGGAAGATGTGAATATAATCCGAAAACGCGCCGGTATTCCTGATGGAGGTTTATGGACAACAGGAAATCTGGACGGACAAACCGCTTTAGAGGTTGTTCTTGCTGAACGTCAGTTAGAATTAGCATGGGAGGGACATCGTAAATTTGATCTTTTCAGAAATGGGAAAACCTTAAATAGACAATACCCAGGTACTCATATTGCAAACGAAAATTCTTTATTGACCTTGCCTGCAACTGCAAAGGAAATTATTGAATATATTCCAGAGCAACAGATTGTCCTTTCAAATGGTATTCTAAAACAGAATCCATAATATTATCTCAATAAAAGTTTATGTTGGAAGGGTGGATTTATTCCGCCCTTCTTTTTTACCCTAACCTCTTCTTTATGCATTTTTATTATTTGGATTTATTTTGTCCTTTTAATAAAAGATACGTTTCAATACACAAGTTTTACTTAAATGAATTTTAGTCAATCGTTTGCGTAAAACGCGGTATTATTTTCTTTAAAAGAACTAAGATTATAAAAACAGGCCTTTATTGGCTCTATGGCTTTCTTTTTTGTGTAAAAATTATATTTACCGAGGTTGTATCTTAAAAATACGGTGATTTTCGGTTAATAATTCTCCTTCGAAAGATTTAAGTTTTAGGAATATATTTTCTATCTTTCAGAATTATTTGACGAAGTCAACTAACTTTACATAGAATATGATTGAAGTCATTGTTAATATGCAATTGACTTTATTCTAAATAAAATTTCTAACTGTTAATTTTCAAAACTGATTGAAGGCCATTCTGTTCTGGGTGGCCTTTTTTATCGAAAGAATATTCCCCTTATAATCCGCCAAAACTTTACTCCATCTGATGTTCGATCCCGAAAATCATAAAGTATTTTGGTATTCATGTCGTCAATTTATGATTTCTCACGCAAGATGTGCGATTTATCCGTAACTTTGTGCCTTTACAAGACACCTGAAAATGTTGCCGTGAGGTAACGAGGAAAAAGAAATATGGCAAATATAGTAGCAATTGTTGGAAGACCGAACGTAGGGAAATCCACTTTATATAACCGTTTGACGGAGAGCAGAAAAGCGATCGTGGATGACTTTAGTGGAGTAACCAGGGATAGACATTATGGTCAGGCGGAATGGATCGGAAAGACTTTCACTGTAATTGATACAGGTGGATTTGTGCATGGATCAGATGATGTCTTTGAAGCCGCTATCCGTGATCAGGTATTAATCGCTATCGATGAAGCTACTGTTATTTTATTTGTAGTGGATGTAGCTACCGGAATTACTGATTTAGATGATGAAATCGCTGATGTTTTAAGGAGAAGTAAAAAACCTGTTTTTGTTGTTGCCAATAAAGTTGATAGTGCCAAACAGCAAATTGATTCAGCTGAATTCTATTCATTCGGATTAGGTGAAATCTATAACATTTCCTCCATGACAGGTTCAGGTACCGGAGAACTATTGGATGAAGTTGTTGCAAATTTCGAAGTAGAAGAGGAAGAAGATTCGGATCTACCAAAGTTTACAATTGTTGGACGTCCAAATGTTGGAAAATCATCCCTAACTAACGCGCTCTTAGGTAAAGAAAGAAATATTGTGACGCCTATTGCCGGAACTACCCGCGATTCAATTCGTATTCATTATAATCAATTTGGTCATGAATTCCTTTTGGTCGATACGGCCGGTTTGAGAAGAAAATCCAAAGTCAATGAAGATATCGAATTCTATTCTGTCATGCGTACAATAAAAGCATTGGAAGATTCAGATGTTGTTATCTTGATGATTGATGCTAAAGATGGAATAGAAGCACAGGATATCAATATATTCCACTTGGCTGAAAAGAATAAAAAGGGAATTGTGATTCTGGTGAATAAATGGGATACTGTTGAGAAAGACCATAAAACCGCAAAGGAATTTGAACAGAGTATCAGATCTAAAATAGCTCCATTCACGGATGTTCCTATCATCTTTACTTCAGTAACTGAAAAACAACGTATTTTTAAAACAGTAGAAACAGCGCTGGAAGTATATAAGAATAAAACGAAGAAAATCCCTACTTCAAAATTGAATGATGTGATGTTGGAGATTATTGAAAATTATCCACCTCCGTCCATCAAAGGAAAGTATATTAAAATTAAATATATCACACAGCTACCAGGAAGATCGCCAATGTTTGCATTTTTCTGTAATCTACCTCAATACATTAAGGACCCTTACAAACGTTTTGTTGAAAACAAACTACGTGAAAATTTTGATTTCACAGGGGTTCCAATCCAAATATTCTTTAGACAAAAATAATAAGTGCCAACTTCGTATGGAGCATAATTTAGTATTATACAATACCCTGACTCGTAAAAAAGAGAAGTTTCAACCCTTACATCCTAATTTGGTAGGAATGTATGTCTGCGGACCTACTGTTTACAGCGATGTTCATCTTGGGAACTGTAGGACTTTTGTTTCCTTTGATTTAATTTTCAGGTATCTTCTACATTTAGGCTATAAAGTACGTTATGTACGTAATATCACAGATGCAGGGCATCTAGAAGGAGATAATGATGAAGGGGATGATAAATTTGCTAAAAAGGCTAAACTAGAACAATTAGAACCAATGGAAATTGTACAAAAGTACAGCGTTGGTTTTCATGATGTTTTACGTTTATTTAATACGCTTCCACCTAGTATAGAACCCACAGCAACCGGACATATTTCAGAACAGATCGAAATGATTCAGGAAATCATTAAAAATGGATTTGCCTATGAAATAAATGGAACGGTATATTTTGATGTTGAAAAATATGTCAAGGAGTATAATTATACCATCTTGACAAATAGAAATCTGGAAGATCTTTTAAACAATACCCGCGAACTTAGTGGGCAGGATGAAAAAAAAGGACGTCTTGATTTTGCATTATGGATCAAGGCTAAGCCTGAAACTTTGATGCAATGGCCATCACCCTGGGGAAAAGGTTTTCCCGGCTGGCATATCGAATGTTCTGCAATGAGCAGAAAGTATCTGGGCGATCAATTTGATATACATGGTGGTGGAATGGATTTAGCCGCTACCCATCATACTAATGAAATAGCACAATCGGAAGCCTGTAACCATACAACCCCTGCTAAATATTGGATGCATACCAATATGCTTACTGTTAATGGTGCAAGAATGTCCAAATCTGCTGGTAATGGTTTTCTTCCAGGTGAATTATTTACAGGAAATCATCCTTTGTTAAATAGAGGCTACTCACCAATGGCGGTTAGGTTCTTTATGTTGCAGGCGCATTACAGAAGTACCTTAGATTTTTCCAATGAAGCTTTAGATGCGGCTGATAAAGGGTATAAACGACTGATGACGGCAATAAACCTTTTAGAAAAAATTACGCCAGCTGCTAAATCCAGCTTCGGTGATTTGGAGGAAATCAAAAAACGAAGCTATATGGCTATGGATGATGATTTCAATAGCCCTGTTTTAATTGCTGAACTATTTGAAGTTGTAAGAATAATCAATTCCATTTACGATGGGAAAATGACCATTTCAAAGAAAGATTTACAAGAGTTAAAAGATTACCTAAAGGCTTTTGTAGAAGATGTATTAGGTCTTAAAGATGATCAGGCAGGAGATTCGGATAATGTTGATGAAATTATGCAGATCATTATCAATCTGCGGAATGAAGCTAAGAAAAATAAAGACTTCGTAACCTCCGATCGCATCCGTGAACAACTTAGTGCAGTAGGAATACAGTTAAAAGATAGTAAAGACGGTACACTTTGGAATAAGATTTGATTAGTAAGGTAAAATTTACAAAAATGATTTATAAAAAAGGTTTAACCCTTTTAGTCGGAGTGCTTATGTTTTTATCGAGTCTGGCACAATTACCTGAGAAGGTAGGCGGACTTTTATCCGTCGATAGAACAGCAGCAAACCTTTCAAAATCTCAGAGTCCTTATGCAGGACTAAAGTATATAATAGATAAAGAGACTACATTCTTAGTCCCTTCGCCTGTAAATGCAGCGAATTATCTGGACAACAGGCCTAATCTACCGGATAGACTTTCCTGGATTCCCAATTTTGCTTTAGTGTCCAGAAGTTTGGACTGGGGAGTAACGTCAGGACCCATTGAATTCCAAAAAATGGGAGCCATTAAACGTTACGGACAGTATCTTACCATTTGGCACAGAGATAGGAAAGGCAATTGGAGAGCTCATCTTCGTGCCGAGGTTGAAAATTATGGTAAAAAGAAAGCCGGTCCTTTAGAATATTATGAACCTGATGATAAGAACTATCTTAAACATAGGTCAGTTAAGCGTTTAGAGCAGCGTGAGGAGGTTGTTCTCCAAACAGATGAGTTATTCTCAACCATCTTAAAGGCAGATACTAAAACAGGCTACAATGAGTTCTTAGCAGATGATGCAAGATTCTATTTTCCATGGCAAAATGAAATGGAAGGACGAGAAAAAATCATTGATTTCCTAAAAAAAGAAAGAATTGAAATAGATACGGACCCTTCAGATGTCGGTCGCGCCTATAGCGGTGAGTTCGCCTATACTTCAGGAACAGCTACTGTAGGTCTGAAAGATAAAGTTGTTAAATTTAGCTATATCAGGATTTGGCAGCTATCTGACGAATTTCAATGGAAAGTTATCTTAGAAATGATGTTCGAGCGTTAGAAGGGGAGATAACAGACATGAGACAACATACAATAGGCGCTCATGTGTTATCAATTGAACTTTGATTAAATGATCTGATGAAAGCTATGATATTTGACTAAGTTACACAGCTGAATTTTCCCCCTAAAGTCTATTGTCTTGTGTCTATTGTCTGAGAGTCTATCATTTGCTGCTGCTGATTCTTTTTAAATAATCAAAATACACACCCTTTAAGTCCTTCACTCTATCATAAAGATCTTCTTTCTGAATATATCCTTTGTATAAAGCTATTTCTTCCAGACAGGCAACTTTCAGAGAGGTACGTTTTTCAATGGTTTTTATAAATTCGGTCGCTTCAGACAGGGACTCATGCGTTCCGGTATCTAACCAGGCAAAGCCCCGTCCTAATAATTGTAATTGTAGAATGTCCTGCATTAGATATTCTTGATTTACAGTCGTAATTTCTAATTCACCCCTTGGAGAGGGTTTTACGGTCTTGGCAATCTGTACTACAGAATTAGGGTAAAAATAAAGTCCTACTATTGCATAATTAGATTTAGGATGTTGCGGTTTCTCTTCAATATCAAAAACCTTTCCCGACTCATCAAATGCAGCAACTCCATAACGCTCAGGATCATCAACGTAATAGCCAAATACAACCGCCTGATGTGCCTGCTCAACTTTTTCTTTTGCTTCAATCAATTGCTGTTGTAATCCGGCGCCATAAAATATATTGTCACCCAGAATTAAACAAACAGCATCATCTCCTATAAAATCTTCTCCGATAATGAATGCTTGTGCAAGACCATCCGGGCTAGGCTGCTCAGCATAGGAAATAGAAATTCCTAAGGATTGACCATCGCCAAATAATTTTTGAAAATTAGGTAGATCCTGTGGGGTAGAAATAATTAAGACCTCACGGATACCGGCAAGCATTAATACGGACAAAGGATAATAGATCATCGGTTTATCATAAACAGGAAGTAATTGCTTAGATACAACCTGCGTTAGTGGATGCAACCGGGTGCCTGAGCCTCCGGCTAAAATTATTCCTTTCATATTGTTCCTTTATAATCGTATATACTCAGTTCTATTTTAATATTTTCGCTAACATACCAGACAAACTATCCTTCCAATGTGGGACCTGAACCTGGAATGTACGTTTCACCTTTTCCGTATTCAATAAAGAAAACGCAGGTCTTTTTGCTGCTGTCGGGAAATCCGAACTTGCAATGGGATTTACTTTACAGTTTAAACCGCTAAGCTCTTTGATTGCTTTTGCAAACTCAAACCAACTGATCCTACCTTCATTGGAATAATGATATATACCCGCTACCCAAATATCTGTCTTAATGATTTTTTGAATCAGAAGCGCCAAATCATAAGTATAAGTAGGCGATCCAATTTGATCTGCAACTACATTGATCTCTTCTCTGGTTTTCATCAGATGAAGCATGGTTTTAACGAAATTCTTCCCATAGATAGAATAAACCCACGAAGTACGAATGATAATCGCATCCGGACAATGCTCCAATACAGCTAATTCACCATTCCTTTTACTTTGCCCATATACATTGATGGGGTTAGTTGGGTAGTCCTCTGATATTGCCTGATCTTCATTTCCTTGAAATACATAATCCGTAGAAACGAAAAGTAATTTCGTTTGATGTTTCTCGGCATATTTAGCAATTTCCAATGTAGCAAGGTGATTTACCTTATCTGCTAATTCAGTTTCGGTCTCAGCTAAATCTACTGCAGTATATGCTCCTGCATGTACGATATAATCTGGAGAATACAATGCTATCTTTTCCTGTATAATTTCAGATTCAGACAAATCCAATGCATCTCTATCAATAAAAAATAGGCTGTACTCCGAATCGCTTTCCCAAATTGCTCTTAATTCAGAACCCAGTTGACCTGAAGCACCGGTAATCAATATATTTTTCTTACCCATTTCTCCTGTCTAAAAGAGTGGTTGCTTCTTCAAAAGAAGGTAATACCTGGTCTTTTTCTGAAATAATTAATTCGTCAGCAGGTAATTTCCAGTCAATTCCTAATTGCAGATCATTGTAAGTAACACCCCATTCTGATTGTTTGTCGTATAAGTTATCACATTTATAAAAAAACTCAGCGTGCTCTGATACGACAACAAACCCGTGTAAAAATCCTCGGGGAACAAATAACTGACGTTTATTCTCTCCTGATAATAAGACGGCAATATGTTGTCCGAATGTGGCCGATTGAGGTCTTGCATCTACCGCTATATCCCACACTTCCCCCTGTAATACCCGAACTAGTTTTGCTTGAGCATGTTCACCATATTGTGCGTGCAAACCTCTCAATACACCTTTTGAAGAAAAAGATTGATTATCCTGAACAAAGGTGACATCCAAACCTGTCGCCAGTTTAAATGCAGCCTGATTATAACTTTCAAAAAAATATCCTCTGTTATCTCCTATTACATTTGGTTCTAAAATATAACAACCCGGCAGCTTCGTTTCAATAGCCTTCATTCCTTAATTATTCTAATTTTGTCTTGAAATTAAAGTATTATTAAATCTTTCCATAATGCTTTTCATAATACTTTTGATAATCTCCGGAAGCCACCTTCTCCAACCAGTCCTGATTTTCTAAAAACCAATCAATTGTTTTAGACAGGCCCTGCTCGAAAGTCACACTAGGTTCCCAGCCTAATTCCTCCTTAATCTTTGTGGCATCAATTGCATAACGTAAATCATGTCCCGGCCTATCTTTCACAAATTCGATCAGTTTAGACGAGCTGCCTGCCTCACGGCCTAGTTTCTCATCCATTTGCTGACAAAGTTCCTTTACAAGGTCGATGTTTTTCCATTCATTGAACCCTCCTATATTGTAGGATGCGCCGTTCTCTCCTTCATGAAACACTACATCTATTGCTTTTGCATGATCAATTACATATAGCCAATCACGTGTGTATTTACCATCACCATAAATTGGTAGAGGCTTATTATTAATAATATTAAGGATACAAAGCGGAATCAATTTCTCGGGAAAATGATTGGGACCGTAGTTGTTCGAACAATTGGTAATAACGATAGGTAAGCCATAGGTGTCGTGATAAGCTCGAACAAAATGATCAGAAGCCGCTTTTGATGCAGAATAGGGCGAATGAGGGTCATAGCTTGTTGTTTCGGTAAAGAAACCTGTATCTCCCAAAGCACCAAAAACCTCGTCTGTTGAAATATGATGGAATCTTTTTCCCGTATAATCATTTTTCCACAGATCTTTCGCCGCATTTAGGAGGTTCACCGTTCCAATTACATTTGTATTCACAAATGCTAAAGGATCTGTAATCGAACGATCGACATGAGATTCCGCAGCTAAATGAATAATTCCGTCAGGCTTATATGCTGAAAATGCGGACGATAAAGCCTCAGCATCCCGGATGTCAGCCTTATAAAAAGTGTAGTTAGGCTGATCTTCGATATCTTTTAAGTTTTCCAGATTTCCGGCATAGGTCAAAGCATCCAAATTAACGATGTGATAATCAGGATATTTCAATGCAAATTCCCTCACAACGTGCGAGCCAATAAATCCGGCTCCCCCTGTTATTAGAACGGTCTTATTCATGATGCAAAATAAACAAATAAAACTATTTCATATTTATGGATAACACTAGTTTACTTAAAAATGTAGTGGAATGCCTAAAATAAATTTAGTTCACTGGATCAGGTCAAGAATTAATGAAATAAAAAAGGCGAACCAAAGGCCGCCCAAAATATTTTTCTATTTGTTTCTATAAGTAAAGTTTCCTCATTCAGTAAAATAAATATTATCTACTAAATACCAATTCTAAGCTGTTTTTTTTTCACTCTTAGACTCAATTAATTTTGAGTTCTTAATTGGGCAATCCTTTAATAAATCTTTAATATCATATTTGCTAACAACAGCCTTTAGCGCTTCGAGGTGGCGACTATGATGCATGTCCGTCCCTACAAAATCGTACATACCGGCATGAATTAAAGTTAATGCACAAGTCTTTACATTCTCTCCGTAGTATTTGCTGATAGAAAGCAGATTTAGCTGCAAATAACACCCTGCATTCTTTATTTCTTCGAAAATCTTAAAGTTGTTATGGTAATAATTATAGCGCTCCGGGTGGGCTAATATCGGTTGGTATCCCCGATCTTGTATTGCTTTAATGATATTGAATAAGGCCTTTGACTCGGAAAGGTAAGACATCTCAATCAACATATATTTATCTGCGATAAGACAAAGTTTATCAGCTTGAATCCATTGATCAATCTGATCATCAATCATGTATTCCGCACTGAAGTTAAGTTTGAAATCGATCGCATTTGCCTTGAGGTGTTCACTCAATTTACGGTGTGCAGCAGTAATAGTCTCAGGTGTATTATTATGGACGCCAGCCATAACATGAGGTGTTGAAACACTGTTATGAATTCCTAATTCCTTAAGACCATTAATTAATTTTACTGATTCTTCCACATCTGGACTTCCATCATCAATCCCGGGAAGGATATGATTATGTATATCCCATCCAACCCAATCTAAACGATTTAGATAGGAGGGGTCTTCTTTTTTTCCTCCAAATAAATTACTCCAAAATCCCATAGTTTCTCAATATAAAGTTTGTTTGGTGATAGCTTTTTCTAAAAATAATTAAATTATGTCGTATTCTATTAATACGCATTTTTATATCTCTATGCTACAATTTATGTTACACTAAAATTGAATTTATCTTTTCTAAATGTTCATAAACTTGTTTCACATCCTGTGCTCTGCTTCTGTCTAATACCAAAACAGCATCATCTGTATTCACTAACATACAGTTAGTTAAACCGACAAAAACGGTATGCTTATTAGTACCAACAACAATATTGCCATTTTCATCAACAGGATGACCTTTTTCTTTAAAATATGTATATAAGGAGTCAAAAGCTCCCATATCTGACCATTCAAAACGCGCCGGAACAACTTTTATTAAATCACTGCGCTCTAATACAGCATAATCAATACTCTTTGATGGTATTAATTTAGAATGTTCCTCATCCAGCTCCAGATTATTGGCATACTCAAAGGCCACTTCTGCAGCATTATAAAGCTTGGGCTCAAAACGCATCAGCTCCTCCAAATAAACACCTGCTTTGAAACAGAATATTCCTGAATTCCATAGAAAGTTCCCTCTTTTTAAGAAATCCTTAGCGGTATCTTCATTAGGTTTTTCCCGGAAGGATAAAACCTCATTACCTTCATGTTCTATATAGCCGTAACCTGTCTCCGGACGCGTGGGAATGATCCCGAAGGTGGCAATATAGCCCTCCTGAGCATAAATAACCCCTTGATTCAGTGCTTCTCTATAGTTCTTCAGACCTTCTATAAGGTGATCAGAGGGGGTAACAATTAAAATATCATCGGGTTCGGCATGAAATGCAGCAAAGGCAATTGCCGCAGCCGTATTGCGCGGACAGGCCTCCGCTATAATATCGTGGTTATATGTTTTTAAATATGGTTCCGCAATCGTTTTATTCTGGATTGAACCTACTAAAATCACCTTAGAAGCAATTTCGCTATTACGGGCAATGGTCCATTCAAATAAAGTCTTTCCATCAAAAATCGGAAGGTATTGTTTCGGCTTTGATTTTCGGGATAATGGCCATAATCTGGAACCAACACCCCCGGATAATATTACATTTATAATTTGTCCCATGTTTATCCTAATTTCTTAATTAACATAGCTTCCTCTATTTTTAAATACAACTCTGCGGTAGCCCGGGCATCAGATAAAGCATCATGATGTTTCAATTCAACCCCCATCAGCTCACAGCAGATACTTAGTTTTGTACGTTCAAAGCCTAATGATCTATATATTTTACTCGTGCAATCCCACATATTTGCTAAACCTAATTCTTCATAAGGAAGATGATAAAAGTTCATTGTTTCCTTCAGAACAGAGCGATCAAGCAACTCATCGTGCGCAACCATATGCTTCGAGCGTAATAAATCTTTTATCTGTGGATATAGTTCCTCGAATGTAGGACTATCTAATGTATGCTTTGGTTTAATGCCATGAACTCTGGAAGTTTGCCACATGTATTTGTTCTGGGGTGGCTGAACCAAACTGTAAAATTCATTTACAATTTCTCCGTTGACGACATTTACTATACCGACCGAACATACACTGCTGTATTTTGCGGTCGCCAATTCAAAGTCTATAGTAGTAAAATTATCGATCATTATTCTCAAAAGTAAAAAAATTAACTCAATATCCATATTTGCCCTTCCATTTATCATGGAGTGCAGCTCTCATCTTCTCTTCGGCCGGATTTTTTCCCGGCTCATATAATTTAGCCTCAGCTAATTCTGGAGGTAGGTATTCCTGCTCTACAAAATTTCCCGCGTAAGCATGTGCATACATATATTCGGCACCATAGTTCAGCTCTTTCATCAACTTCGTAGGAGCATTCCTTAAATGCAAAGGCACTGAAAGATTCCCGGTTTTCCGTACAATCGCTTGGGCCTTATTGATCGCTTCGTAAGAAGCATTGCTTTTAGCAGAACAAGCTAAATAGACAACAGTTTGCGATAAAATAATTCTTGATTCCGGCCAGCCAATAACATTTACAGCCTGAAAGCAATTATTAGCCAGTAATAGTGCATTAGGATTCGCATTTCCCACATCTTCAGAGGCTAAAATTAATAATCGCCGTGCAATAAATTTTGGATCTTCTCCACCCTCAATCATTCTGGCTAACCAATATACTGCAGCATTTGGATCTGATCCTCGTATTGATTTTATGAAAGCTGAAATAATATCATAGTGCTGCTCACCGGTTTTATCATATCGTACCCTGTTTTGTTGCACATGCTGAGCAACAAACTCATTGGTAATTGCTTGTTTAGAATGGAGCGCAGCCTGACTTACAAGCTCCAAAATATTTAACAACTTGCGTGCATCACCTCCTGAAAGTTGTAATATAGCCTCATACTCCTCTACCTTTAGATCTTCTTCCTTGAGGAATTCATCCTCCTTCAATACATGATCTACTATTTGGATTAACTCGTCCTTAGTCAATTCATTTAATACATAAACCTGACATCGGGAAAGCAAGGCAGAAATAACCTCAAAAGAAGGATTCTCAGTAGTCGCTCCGATAAGAGTGACAGTTCCTCGCTCCACAGCACCTAATAATGAATCCTGTTGAGATTTAGAAAATCTGTGGATTTCATCAATAAAGAGGATGGGCTGTTCCTGGTTAAACTGACGCATTTGTTCAGCCTTCTCAATCACCTCACGAACATCTTTAACACCGGACTGAATAGCACTCAAACTATAAAACGGCCGATCTAATGCCTTGGAAATCAGTAAAGCCAGAGTCGTTTTTCCGACTCCCGGTGGCCCCCAAAGTATCATCGAAGGAATAGATTGCTGCTCGATCGCATTCCATAATACTGCACCCTCACCGATTATGTGTTTTTGACCCACATAATCTGCAAGATTTTTCGGACGCATCCGCTCTGCTAAAGGTACCCTGGTTGCCATACTTTACAAAGCTATTGTTTTTTTAGAGTATCAGCAATTTCTATCCATAATCGTTATATGAATGTGGAATTTTTTATTACTTAGACTTTAAGACAACAGACAGCAGACAGCAGACAATAGACTTTAAGGGGAGTGAATCCATCCGTGTCTTCTCATTTGTGTTTAACAAAGTTATACATCATAGTCTTTCAAAAATCATTTAATTATCCTCCAAAAAATAACGTCTTAAAAATAAAAGCGTCAGGTTCCTATTTACCTCACAAAAGGATGACGGGCTTGCTCTTTGAGCTGAACGAAGATTCTTCGGCAAGCCTCAGAATGGTTATAAAAGACATTCACTCCCATTTCCTTTATGCACGAAAAGTCCTAAATTCTCCTACGAATTTCACTCTTAACTTACCCGTATCTGACTCGTATCTCACCCAATGATTACCCATGTTTAATTGGATAAGATACGAATAAGTACTGTGCACAAAAAGTGCTAGGAATAAACAAAGGGTATAAGATAACAGAGGTAGTGAATTTTTATTCTCATGGTATAGCTTAGGCTTTATTAAAAAAATGGAAGCTAAGTTCAAAAATATCCTTTTAATCTTTTTACGAGGACGGTTTGACACAAGGATAGAAGCTTTATCATAAGTAAGTAATAGGGAAATACGCTTCTAAACATCATATATGGAATGGTTGTTGTCTGAAGTATGTAATCTCTTAGTTGTAAACGATTATCGCTTGTATAAATACTAAAATAATTTAATACTTTTGAAAAAAACGAAATTGCGAATGATTGATAAAGTGCGTGTTACATTAGCAATAAGCTTAATGTTATCCATACTAAGCTTAAAAGGACAAGACAATGATAAACCATTAGATCCATCGGGATTTGTTACAAAATATAATAACAGCTTTGCTGGAATTGGACCGAAAGTCTATGTACTTCCTACTCCAAGAACAAAAGAAGAGGAATTGGTGGATTCTTATAAAGAAAAGACAGGATTTTTTGATTCTATATCCCGACAATTAGATGTTCAACATATAATTGAGGATTATAAATTCACTTCTAATGCAAATTACCTAAAACAAAATTTCAATCCTTTTCCAACAAATGAAAACGACTGGAATGCGTTGATTACAAAATTAGAAAAGAACAATAACCTTCCACTGGTTGCCGGATTAGCAAATGAATATGCTTATGATCTGCTGAAACAAGGAGAGGTCAATAAATCTATTGCGCTTTTAATTCGGGGTTTAAATGCTGCGAAAACTGCAGGAACTGGGGAGAGGATTGCTTTGGAGCACAATCTTGCTAGTGCGTATCTTTATAATGGTAACTATTCAGATGCATCTGCCATGCAGGAAACTTTCTTTAAATCGGCAACAGATAGCAAAGCAAGCGTAGATCAGGCAAATACGCTGGTTCGTATTGCTCTTCTGCAGGCTTATCAGAAAAACTATCAGGCAGCAGAGAATACCATTATACGTCGTGCTTTCCCTTTATTTAATAAAACAAAATTCTATCCTGGAAAAGTAAATGCCCTAATTACCCTGGCAAAAATATATCAGCTTCAAAATAAACATACGGAAGCACAATGGTTTTTAATTCAGGCGAAAGATTTAGCAGAGGATAAAAAGATTAATAATGAATTGCCGGAGATTGAATTTATGCTTGCTTTCTCAAAATATGTCCAACAAAACTATAAGATCGCACTGATCGAGTTTGAAAATGCCAAGAAACTTGCTGATGTAGAGAATAATAAGGTCTTGCAACTTGCTATACATGATAAATTAGGGGATATCTATCTTTTAATGGAAAACTATAAGGATGCTGAAGAGGAGCTCTCAAATTATTGGCGTCTTCGGAAAGAACTCTTTTAAAAGTTAAGAAAGCTTAAATTATCTTATAATACAACAATTGAAATGAATATTTTACGTTGTCAATCATACATTGATTTTATTTTTAACTAAATTTAGCGCTGATTAAAATCGCCCTGCTTATGCAGGCTACAAATTGTTGATAGTATTATTTAATGAACAAATACAAGAAATACACATATATGTTTAAACATCTTATTTTCTGTCTTGCATTAATTTCAGTAGTTGCTTGTGGGGCTAAGCCTCGCATCAATCTAGAGCAGGAAGGATTAGTACTAAAGCCAACGACACAACACGAAGTCATTGCTAAGGAAGTATCTAATTTATTGGAGAATATTAGTTATAAGAGAGTTCCTATGGGAGATTCCTTATCAAATATTGTTTTCAATAATCTATTAGAGGGGGTTGATCAGGGCAAAAATTATTTATTGAAGTCGGATATTGATGATTTCCAACAATTCAAAAATAACATTAGTCAGGATTTTAGAGAAGGTGACTTATCGAGTGCTTTCTACATTTTTAATAAATATACAAACAGATACTTGCAGTGCATGAACTATGCATTGGAGGCTATTGATGAGAAACATGATTTTTCGAAGGACGAATCATACACGAGCTTCCGTGAAAAGGAAGATTGGTTTGCTTCGGAAGCTGAACTTAAGGATCAGTGGAGAAAACGTGTGAAATATGATTTGTTAAACTTAAAGTTAACTGCCGGTGATTCTGCTAAAGTAGATGTGGAGAAAAACAAGGAAACATTACGTGCCCGATACAACAATCTTATCTCTCAAGCGAAAAAGACCAATTCAAATGATGCATTTCAAATGATTATGACCGCTTTGACTGATGCTGTTGACCCTCATACGACTTATTATAATCCGTCTTTTGCACAGGCATTCAATGAAAACATGTCCAATACATTAGAAGGAATTGGTGCACAATTGCAAATGGAAAATGAAATGGTTACCATCAAGCAGATTATTGCCGGGGGACCTGCATTTAAGGATAAATCTTTGCATATCAATGATCGCATCGTTGGAGTAGCACAAGGGACGAATGGTGAATTCGAAGATATTATCGGTTGGCGACTTGATGCAGCGGTAGCCAAGATCAAAGGGAAAAAAGGTACAGTGGTACGATTGAAGATTTTACCTGCGGGAGCAGAATTATCTGCCGCACCTAAGATTGTAACTTTGACTCGTGAGAAAATTGTCCTTGCCGAGGAGTCAGCAAAAAGAGAAATCAGAACGATAAAAGGTGAAGATGGTAAAAACTATAGAATAGGCGTTATCAATCTTCCTAAGTTTTATATTGATTTTGATGCTGTACGTCGTGGCGATAAAGATTATAAGAGTACGACGCGTGATGTACGGTTGTTATTAGACAGCTTGAAAGAGGACGGTGTAGATGCCGTGTTAATGGATCTACGTAATAATGGTGGCGGTTCATTACAGGAAGCGATTGAGTTGACAGGCTTATTCGTGGATAAGGGGCCGGTGGTTCAGGTAAGAGATACCCGAAACCGTGTACAGGTTGACAGCGACGAAGAGCAAGGTGTAGCGTGGGACGGACCTTTTGGTGTTATTATTAACCGTTTCTCAGCTTCAGCTTCAGAAATATTTGCTGGTGCTATACAGGATTACGGCAGAGGAATTATACTTGGGTCAACCAGTTATGGTAAAGGTACAGTGCAAAATGCAGTAGATATGTCTCGTTTTATCACTGCCACTAATAGGTTGTTAATTAAAGCGTCAGGTGAAAAGGATCCTGATACCCCTAATGGTGCACCGGAATTTGGTCAGATCAACATTACCATGGGTAAATTCTACCGTGTTACCGGTAGCAGTACACAGCATAAAGGCGTTACTCCAGATATTGTCTTCCCAACACAATATTCAGCAGAGAAATTCGGTGAGAGCTCGGAACCATCAGCGTTACCTTGGGATCAGATCAAACCTACAACATTTGTGAAAGTCGGCGATTTAAAAGCTATCAATGCACAGTTAGAGGAAGTACATAAAAAGCGCATGGAGAAATCTCCTGCATATTCTTTCCTGTTAGAAGATATCGAAGACTTCAATAAAAGTGAGAATTTCCCGTCAATTACGCTTAATGAAAGTAAATTGAAAGTAGAACGTGAGAAAAACAGATTAAAACAACGTGATCGTATCAACAAGCAATTAGCTTTCTTAGGTGAACCCCTTTGGAAAGAGGGACAGCCTCAACCTAAATTAGACTATGATTTTGTGCTTGATGAAAGTGCAAATGTATTGACAGATTATATCAGGTTGAAAAAATAACATTTAGCGCACGAACACACAGCAACCAGAAAACGAACTTGTTGTGAAAAGCTTGAGATTGCGCTAATACAGATTGAAGATAAGATAAAAGGGCGAATCGGAGAGATTCGCCCTTTTTGACTTACTATTTATATGGAAATGCTACTGTTTATTACTTTACAAGTATAATGTAGTGATATACACCATCATTATCTAGGCTTAGCCCAAGTTTATTACTACTGATTTCATTAATATAAAATGTCGCTTCTTCAAAAGCCGACTTAGGAACTTTCAATGTAATCGTCATCGCAGAGAGGTTTGCTTCCCATTTACCCGCATTTGTGACTTCTTGACTGTCATCCACATGGTTGAGTTTGCAGTTAGGATCGTACGCAGAACTTTTAAAGTGTTCTTTTACATGGAAAGAGAGATTTTTATTGGACGACAATTCAAGGTCAAAAGCCTGTATCTGTTCTTCATAACTATCCACTTTGCCGGGGCAAGTCGTGCTTTCCATTTTATAACTAATCATTTGATCTATCTGGTTCACACCAGAGAAATCTTCTTCGTTAATCAACTCTGAGGGATCCGGAAAGTCGTTAGAATAATATTCTACAGCCTTCCATTTACCGATTAGCATTCTTTCTTCGATTTTTTCTTCTTTATCATCTATTAAATCTCCCAGCAGAGATTCACAACTACTTAAAGTTGAGGAGAGTAGTATGCCTATGGCGATTATTAAATTATATTTTAATCTTTTCATGGTTGAGTTCTTAAGTTTAAATATTTATTAGTTTATTAAGCATTAGAAACTGAAGGCAATAAATATTCTGGGACCCTTTAGGTGAAATTTATGTTTCTCTCCACTTACCTGACCGATTTCTTCATCTTCTAAATCTGTACTAAAAGAGCTATGTTTCGCTGAACCCCATCTTTGTTCTATCCCTAGCCCTAAGCCACCGTAGTTGACCGACAGACCTAATACAAAATAGTTACCAAAACCACTGCTAAATTCCTCGTTATAGTCGTCATACATGGCAGAGTATGAAGGTGCATATCGGAAGAATGCCTTAGCAGCTAATTTATCAACCGGATATATGGTTACTGAGGGTCCTATATGCATTCCAGCCTGTGCTGCATGAATATTAAGCTCCTCTTCATACATTTCTCCTTCATATTCTTCTAAGATTTGCTCCTTAAACGAGACGTAGTTCAGGTCGATGTATGTCCAATCAATCCCAAACTTTAATAAATTGGCAATAGGTGCTTGATTAAGATAGAATGTGCGACCAGAGGTTAGATTAGCCCCGAATTTGCTTTTAAAAGAATACAGAGCGTAGTCATCCTCAAGGGTATGAGAAACGTAGCCCAGATGCAAATATTTTTGACTCTTCTTTTGTAATGATATCTTTTGGCTAAGCGATTTTGTTATTCGGTCCTCATCTTCTTTACTAAGCTGTGTCTGTGCGAATGCAAATTGACTGAATACAGTCAACAAGAGCAGTATGGTATTTCTTATTTTCATGATTAATTAATAATGGTTTTGAGTACCGCAAATTACTGCGCTAGAAGTTATCTCAAAATACCGAAATAGGGGTATTTTATGGTTGATAATGAGTTGAGAATACTCCTAAAGGGTTATTTAAATTTAATTTCCCTTTCTATAGTGAAGATGTTTGAGTATTTTAGAGTACCAAATTATTAACTTAGACGAAGTATTTATCTGCTAGATTTATGCAAAAGAAAAAACATCTGTTATCTGATATCTGGGATAGCTATCCTGAACTATTACCACTACAATCTATAAATCAGCAAAAAATAGATATTAGCAAAATCATTGCTGATATTCTAGCAATCGGGCCATTTTATTATTATACTGTCAATATTGGTAATTATTCCTTGAGTCAGGTATCTGAAAAGATATTGGATATTCATGGTTTAGATAAATTTCCTGAATCCCTTCAGAATATTATGGATTTAATCCATCCGGACGATTTAAATTTTATTCTTCAAGCAGAGAAAGCGTCCATTGAAAAGATTAAAGAAATTGGAATAGAATTCCAATTATATTTAAAATCCAGTTATTGTTTTCGTATGCGTATTGCAGATGGATCGTATCATCTTTTTCATCATCAATCCATTCATTTGGGGAAAGACGAGCAAAATAGATTATTATACTCTCTAAACATTCATACCGATATTCAACATATTACGACAAAGAATAATCATATTGTTTTGGTGAGCGGAATAGGCAAGCGGAAGGATTACTTTCAGATCGATCTTTCTCGTTCCCAAATGGCAGAAGATATGCCTTTATTATCAAACAGAGAAAGAGAGGTGTTATTTTTAGTTGCTAATGGAGATGGCAGCAAGCAAATTGCTTCCAAATTGTTTATTTCAGAACTTACGGTTAAAGTGCATCGCAAGAATTTATTAAAGAAAACCAATACTGTAAATAGTAGTGATATGATAAGGCGTTGTATGGAATTGGGCTTCATCTAACAAAAAATACTTAATTTGAGGTATTGACTCTCAGTATAAATCTTTCCACCTTCGTTTAATGATTTACAATCTCTCAGTATGTAAATCAGGTAGTTAAACAAGCCTTATTATTATCAAGATGGAAAAGAAAAACTATACATTAAAACCGATATGGGAAAAATTTGATACGATCTTTTCCTCAGATGAGTTAGTAATAGATAATTCTGAAGTCATTCGTCACATTTCTGAAAGCTTGATTGTAGGAGATTTTTATTATTATGTAATTGATATTCCCAAGCAAGCATTATCTTGTCAACATGCTAACCTTTGTGAAATTCACAGTTTAAGCGAAGTCCCACAGCACCTTCAGGAGATTATTGATTTAATTCATCCGGATGATCTGGATTTTGTTTTGATGGCCGAGGAGTTTTGTTATAAGGAGTTAATGAAGTTAGGGACTGAGCTAGTGCCGGATTTTAAATCAAGTTATTGCTTTCGAATGCAAACCGGGGAAGGAGACTATCAGATGTTTCACCATCAGGCGATAACTTTAGGAACAGATTCAAAAAAAAGGATATTGAAAAGTCTTAATATCCATACTAATATAAATTATATATCGCCGACTAACTCTTATCAGGCATATCTTTCGGGGATAAATGGTCGGACTGATTTCTATAAGTTTGATTTAACCGATCTGCTTTGGGAAAAGAAAAATACTATGAATATTACCAAACGTGAGCTGGATATAATCGAATGCCTTGCAAAAGGATATTGTAGTGAAAGGATAGGACAGGAGTTAGGTATTTCTCCAGAAACGGTAAAAGCACACAGGAAAAATTTATTGCGTAAAACCGAAACCTACAACAGTGCTGCATTGATTAAGAAATGTGGTGAATTAGGGTTGATTAGTATTTAGGTTACAGAGGTAAGAGATCAAATTTGATTTAACTAAGTTACAATTGACAAAAAAGACCGATAAGAAAGCTTATCGGTCTTTTTTGTCTAGAGACTAAAATCTTCTCTTAAGTATTATTGAGATGATGCTAATCCTTCTTGCTGAGGGCTCATCCACATTTGTAATTCATCACAATTTGCGAATTCGCTATTGATATGAATAAAAATAGTTTTTGTTTTCTTTTCAAACCATTCACTCAAGCTTCGACGTGTTTTATCTTCTTGTGCGGCTTCCTGTATTTTGGCAAAATCCTGCTCTAAGCTAGCCTTATGAGGAGCAATACGAGTTTTTAAATAAGTAAACTTATATCCGGGTTTACCAGTTCTTTGATCCTGGAATTGATAAGGTCTTGAAAATTGACCCGCTTGTAGCGTGTCAATCGCCATAAACTCTTCTTTTTCTAATAATTCAACAGGGATTAGGGTTGATCTGGACTGAGATTGAGGATTGATCACCATACCACCATTAAATTTAGTCTCCTTATCATCAGAATATAGGGTAGCAGCAGTGCTGAAAGGTAATTTTCCAGACTGTACCTGATTGTAAATAGAGTCTATTTTCCCCTTTACCCGATCAAGACTTGCAGAGGTTGGTTTCATGGTTACTAATACATGTCTCACTTTTACCTCTTCACCACGACGCTCTAATACTTGTAAAAAGTGAAAACCATATTCTGTTTCGAATACAGGAGAAATTTCTCCTGGTTTTAATTTAAAGGCCATTGCAGAGAATTCCTTTACATAATTCTCACGAGGGGCGAAGTCGTATTCACCACCTTGGTTTGCCGAACCCGGGTCCTCAGAATAGAAACGGGCTACCGTACCAAAGTCAGTTCCGTCTAATACCTGTTTACGGAAGCCTTCGGCCTTTTCTCTATATACGTTCTTCTCTTCTTTAGTTAATTCCGGGTGGATAACAATCTCTCCGATTTCTACTTCTGTATTGAAAGCTGGTAAGCTGTCTTGATCTAGATTTTCAAAGTAGCGTTTTACCTCTTGTGGTGTTACAGTTACCTTACTAATGAGTGTGTTCTGGAACCGCTCAGCTTTCATTTGCTCAAACATGACAGGTCTCATTTCTTCCTTATATTGTAATAAAGAACGTTTTAAGAAATCTTCAAGCCTTTCTTTACCGCCAGCTCTGCGTGTCATTTCACGCATACGCGCGTTTAATTGATCATCAACTTCTGCTTCTGATACTTCAATCGAGTCCAATACAGCTTGTTGAGACAAAAGTTTTGTCATAATCAATTGCTGGAGGGCAGTACAATTAAAATCATTTGTTGGAGCACCACCATTTGCTAAGTATTGGGAGTACATCATATCTACATCGGATTGTAGGATAATACTTGAACCTACGGTAGCAACTACGCGGTCAATTAGTTTTTCTTGTGCATTAGCCTGAAAAGTACACGCTAATAATATTAATAGAAGTAAACTTGAAAAGTTTTTCATGTTGTCTGTGGTCACTCTTAATCTATAGTCCAGCGGCAAAATTATTAAATATTATGCCTTTTTTCTACTTTTATATGGTAATTAATAAATTAATAAATAGTCTTCAATAAGATATTCAGGCTAAAATACTTAAACAACACTAAAGTAAACACGATTTAACCATATTTAACAGATGATTCTCCGTATATCTACCTTGCTCATTATTCTTATGAATGTCACAATCCTTAATGCTCAAAACAGGCAAATTCCTTTGTATGTCGGGACATATACCTCGGAAGGGGGAAGTAAAGGTATTTATGAATTTAAATTTGACATAGAAAATGGCACGACTTCTTTGGTTGGTGAAACAACAACCCCCAGCCCTTCTTTTATTGCGAGGAACGCGCATGTTTTATTAGCGGTAAATGAATTAACCGATGGTAACCAATCCTTGTCATCTTTTGCAATTACGAAGGATGGCTTACAGTTTCTCAATAAAATAGGAACAGATGGTGCAGCACCTTGTCATGTAGTGATGGGGGCAGGTGGAGATTTTGCCGTAGTTTCAAATTATTTGGGGGGAGCTTTAAACTTATTCTCTCTTTCTCCGAATGGAGAAATCTTAGCCAAGGATGATGTAAAAATCTATACTGGTTCCAGTATAGATAAAAGTAGGCAGGAGTCTTCTCATATTCACTCCGCTTTCTTTGGTCCGGATAGTCTTTTGTATGTATCTGATTTGGGAGCAGACAAGATTTATATTTTGGATGTGGTTAAAGTGAACGGGAAGTTTCAGTTTGAAGAAAAAGGACAGATAGATGTTAAGAAGGGTGGAGGTCCCAGACATATCGCTTTTCATCCTAATGGAGACTATTTATATTCTTTAATGGAAATGACTGGAGAGATTGAAGTTTTTGAAAGGAACTCAGAAAGCTGGAAGCCTTTACAAACCATCAGTATGAGAGAAGCGGGCTTTAACGGACAAAGTGGTGCTGCGGATTTGAAATTATCCTCAGATGGAAAGTTTTTATATTCTTCTGATAGAATAGATGCGAATACAGTCACGGTTTTCTCCGTTTCGAAGAAGGGGATATTAAAACAGGTGCAGGTAAGCTCTGTATTAGGAAAGGGTCCAAGGCATTTCAGCTTTAGTCCCGATGAGCGATTTGTTTTGCTTGCTAATCAACTGACAAATGAAATCGTTGTTTTTAAGCGAGATAGAAAAACGGGGAAACTAACCGATTCAGGAAAGAGAATTAACGTCTCACAACCGGTGTGTGTTTTGTTTTAATTAATCCGTTGCATCATCAGAATCAGCAATATGATCTTTTTCTTGTTGGTTTGCTTTCTTAGGATCACTCTCTAAGCAATGTGTTTCTTTGTTGTACATGCCTTTTAGTTCATCTACGATGGTGCCTTTCCAAAGAGGGGTGCCAATAAAATATGCTGCTTTTCCAATCATATGAGCTGCAATAGGCGCGGTTAAAATCAAGAAGAAAATAATAGCGATTGATTTGGTTGTAACAGATACATCATCCGGGAACATAATAGCCGCACAAATTAATAATAAGCCTACTCCTAAAGTGGATGCCTTTACAGTAACAGATAATCGTAAATAAAAATCGGGCATTCTCAATACGCCTATAGAAGCGAAGAGAATAGATAGTGCACCAAAAGTGCTTAAAAATGCTAGAATAATATCAATCATCTTTCTGTTTTTCTATGTAATAGGAAAAGGCTATAGTACCCAAGAAAGCAATCAGGGCCAAAATAATCGCGACATCCAACAATACTTCTTGCTCTTGACGAATACTATAGACTGTTATAATACCAATACCAATGGTAATAATTAAATCCAGAGCCATTACTCTGTCTACTACTGATGGTCCCTTAAATAATCGGATGAACACCAATAATACCGAAATGGTCAAAATGGGTAATATGACAAAATCAAAGTAGTTCTCTAAACTCATCTCAAAATTTCTAATAACTTTCTTTCTACACCGGTTTTCAGGGTTTTAATAAACTGTTCTTCACTTCTTAGATACATGGCATGGATATAAATCGCTTTTTTATCGTCACTAATGTCTATAATCAAAGTTCCCGGAGTTAATGATATGAAGGTCGCCAGCATATTAATCTCAAAATCGGTGCTCGCATTTACAGGATATCTGACAATTCCCGGTTTGAAAAAATACTTTGGCGTAATCACATCGTATGCGACTTGAATATTAGCCTTAATCATTTCAAACAGAAAGAAGAAGCAAAAGCTAATGATTTTAGGAACCCGATAGAAATAACGCTGATCAGTCTCATCTCTATTCATAATCCATAACACCCCAAACCCTAATAGATATCCGAAGATAAAATTACTATAAGAAAGAGATCCTGTCAGTGCTACCCAGATAAAGGATAGCAACAGATTCATTAAAAAATACTTAATCATTGATCAAAAGCTTTATCACCCAAAACGGTACGTATGTAAGGGCTTGTGTCCAACAATTCATTTGAAATCCTATCAACTACTGTGATAATATTCTCGGCATTAAATCCAATATATAAGGTGACGAATGTTAAAAATAAAATCGGCACCACTAATAACAACTTCTTAAACAAAGGTAATTCTTTGAATTTATCTTCAAGTTCGACTTCTTCAGGAACATCTTTCCAAAAAACTTCGGCCCACATCTTTGCGATTACATATAGGGTTACTAAGCTTCCTACTATTAAAGCACCAATAAAGAAATATTGATGGTTCACAAATGCATCCTGGAATAAGTATATTTTGGGCCAAAAACCCGATAGCGGAGGAATCCCTACCAAAGAAAATAAGACAAGTGCGATTAATAAGGAAATTAAAGGATAATGTTTATACAGTCCACCAAGTTTATGCATGTCCATAGTCCCCCTAACCATTCTAATAAAACCGGCAATCAGAAACATATTGGTTTTTACCATAATATCATGAATCAGGTAAAAAACAGTACCCATTAAAGCGATTTTGGTAAACATAGCTATACCTCCTAGCATAAAGCCTATATGACAAACAATCAGATATGAGAAAAGTCTCCTGATATTCGTCTTTATCAATGCCCCGAACGCTCCTGTCAGGATCGTAAGGACAGCAATAGTCATAAATAAAGTCTTGGTGAAATCATCAGGGATAAAAATGGAACTAAATACCCTTAATATAGCATAAATACCTACTTTGGTTAATAATCCTCCAAAAGTGGCTGCTACCGCAGAAGGGGGAGTGTGATAAGAAGAAGGTAACCAATAATATAAAGGGAATACCGCAGATTTAATTCCGAAACCGAGAATAAAGAATATAGAGGTAATATCCACTAAAGTTTTATTATCAAAAGCTTTGATTTTTATCGAGATGTCTGCAATATTTAGTGATCCGGTGATACCATATAAAATCCCGATTCCTGTTAGGAAAAACGTAGAAGCCAGTATATTCATGGCCATATATTTCACAGCGCCTTCTAATTGCGCTTTCCTGCCTCCCAATGTCATCAGTACGAATGAAGAAATAATAATAACCTCAAACCAAACATACAGGTTGAAGATATCTCCGGTTAAAAAGGCTCCGTTTAACCCCATTAATAAGAAGTGGAATATCGGGAAGTAACCGTATAACATCCTTTGTCTACTTAATCCAACAGAAGAGAATATGGATACTGCGAAACCTGCAATTGAGGTAAGTAGTACCATCGTGCTACTCAACATGTCCGCTACGAAAACAATTCCAAAGGGAGCCTCCCAATTGGACGCGTTCATATGTAAGGATCCTTCAGAATAAACCTTAGCAAAAAGCCTTATCGCAATCAATAACCCTATAAATGTACCGCCAACACTTAGGAAACGCTGGGAAACAGTCTTTCGCCAGGCAATTAATTGGATAATGGCTGTAAATAAATGGATGAATACTGGAGCTAAAATATGGTTATCGATCATATGTCTTCTTCTTCCGGCGTATTTAAATTATCTAAATCATCTGTATCTACTAAAGCATAAACCCGCTTCAACAATACAATGGCAAATGCAGTTAGCGCGAAGCTAATGACGATGGCTGTTAAAATCAATGCTTGTGGAATGGGATCGGCATAGATGTCTTGAAATACATTATGATTTCCATCTATCACCGGAGGTTTACCTTTCACAATATTTCCTAATAGAAAGATTAAGATATTCGTTCCATTTCCCAATAACATAATTCCAAGAAGTAGCTTTACCATGCTACGTCTAAGGATTAAATAGACTCCTGCGGCATATAATAAGCCTAATACTAGTATTAAGAGTAGTTCCATCTATTAGTCCTCAGTTAATGATATGGTAAACAATATGGTTAACACGACTCCGATTACCACCAAATAAACACCTAAGTCAAAAAATAGAGCCGAACCTATCATGCCTATTACCGGTATTTTCTCTTCCCACCATAAACCAGTCATGGGTGGAAGCCCAAAAAATGTAGGCATAACTACACTTAAAGCAGAAATACCCATGCCGATTGGAATTAAAGACAATGGTTTTCTTCTTAAGATTTTCATAGTTGCTTCGGTGCCATTCGCAAAGCTGTGCAACACAAAAGCAATTGATGCAACAAGTCCTCCCACAAATCCTCCGCCCGGATAATAATGTCCTCTCAACAATAGAAAGAAAGAGAATAACAGTAAGATGGGTAATAGATACCTTGTTGCTGTCTGTAAAATTATACTTCGCATATTCTTATTCTTTTTCTGAAGATTTCAATCTTAACTTTAATAAACTATAAACCCCTAACGCTGCTATTCCAAGTACCACTGTTTCAAACATAGTATCAATTCCTCTGAAGTCAGCAAGAATTATATTAACAACATTTTTTCCCTTTGCCAATATATATGCGTTCTCAGCATAAAACTCACTGGTTTCTTTAGTAACAGGCTCATTCCATACTTTTAATGCAATAATAGAAAGGATGGCGCCGAATCCTAAAGCCACTACGATATCGCGATAGCGTTCTTTTGCAGAAGCGAGATTCAGAAATCCCGGAAGCTTATACATCACAAGAACAAATAATACCGTACTTAAGGTGTCAATGGTAAACTGTGTCATTCCCAAATCGGGTGCACCATAGAATACATACATTAAACATATTGCATAACCGATAACACTCATCGCGACTACCGAAGTAAGTCGGGAAGGAGTAGCCACCACGATAAGGAGTGCTCCTAAAAGGATAATAACGACTGCAAATTCATAAATGGTTATTGGTGTTAATCTTTCCCAGTCAATTACAACAGGACCGCCTCGCCATAATTTGTAAATCAATAATGCCTCAGCAAAAACAATGATTTTTAAGTGATATGATCTTAAATAACCATTATGGAAGAGATTTGTAAACCATTGTGAAAATCTAAGTATATCATTTGCATACCCTGTCATGATACTTTGAGGGGAAATACGTTGGAATTTTTCAATAAATAATACTTTGCTTTCGCTGGGTTTGTTTACGAAGTATAGCAAAGTACCTAGAGCCAAGGTTAATAGACTTAGTATTAATACCGTATTCCAGCCATGCCAAATAGCAAGATGCATATGCGTATCTTCCCCAAATATGTTGTTGGCGGTTTGGTAATTAAACAAATCTCCGATAATCCCTGGGGCTAAGCCAAATAGCAGCCCTAAGCATGCTAAAATAAGAGGAGGGATCCACATCGATTTATACGGAAGATGTACCTTTGCATATTCTTCAGGGAGTTTGCCAAAGAACGGTTTTATTCCTGCCATAAATCCGGCAGCTACGAGGCAGATATTTGTGAGTACAGCTAAAGAAGTGAGGATAATGATCCAATTTTGTTTCACATTCAATGTCGCTTCATAAATAAGGTCTTTGCCAATGAAACCGTAGGTGGAAGGTAAACCAGCACTGCTCAATGCTGCCAAAGCGCCGGCTACTGCCACAGGCATCAGTACTTTTTTTAATCCGGAAAGTTTACTGATATCTCTTGTTCTGGTTTCATGATCGATAATACCGGTCACGAGAAATAAAGTTGCTTTATAAAGGGCATGTACCAATACGAAAACACTAGCTGCAATCACAGCTTCTACAGTTCCAATTCCTAAAAGGAATACTAAAATACCCAGTGCAGAAATAGTCGAATAAGCCAAGATAGACTTTAAGTCTGTTCTGAATAAGGAATGAACAGCTGCGTAAAGCATCGTAAAGCCGCCGAATCCCATTAATGTATAGGTCCATAGGTCAGTGCCGCTGAGGATTGGGAAAAATCTAGCTAAGAGATAAATCCCTGCTTTTACCATAGTGGCTGAATGTAAATAAGCTGACACAGGTGTCGGAGCTTTCATGGCTCCCGGCAACCAAAAATGGAAAGGAAATTGAGCGGATTTAGTGAAGGCCCCTAAAAAGATTAATCCTAAGAGTAATGGGTATTGAGGGTGGTTGATGATAACATCTTTATAGGCAATTAATTCGGAAATTTTATAAGTTCCGGCTATATTTCCGGTAAGAACGAGACCAGCCAGAAGAAAAAAACCTCCCATTCCGGTAATCGTTAAAGCAGTCATGGCGCTTTTTCTAGATGCTTCCTGATCATTGTTAAAGCCAATTAAGAAAAAGGAACTTATACTGGTTAATTCCCAAAATATAAATAATAAGAAAATATTATCGGAGAGTACCAAGCCAAGCATGGCCGACATAAAAAGATATAGGTAGCCAAAAAAACGATCGAAATAAGGATGACCTTTTAAATAAGTTCGAGCGTAGAAAAAGATGCCTGTTCCTATCCCTGTAATTAAGAGACAAAAGAGTAGTGATAATCCGTCTAATTGTAAGTTAAAATTTACCCCTAATGAAGGAACCCAGTTTATCTCCTGAAAAAAAACAAGACCAGTAGATACTTCAGGTACATATTTCAAATAATAAATAAATAAGATTGTCGGGATAAAGGGTAATAATATACTCCAGGAGGATTTGAGTTTTCTCCCAAATGGGATGAGCAAAATTGAAGAAATCAAACCAAGAAGTATTGTTAAAAGCATGTGCGTTTTTATTAAATAATAATGGGATTGCGCTAAAAATAAGAAAAAACAGGCATTTTTTATCAGTAAAATTTCGATTAAATAGGAGAATAATTGGCTATACTCCCGTTTTCTTTTTAGATTTAGATCATCAACTACAAATTATTATGAATAATAAACCTAAATCGCTTGTCTCCCTTATTCTGGGCTTACTTTTATTTTCTTTGCCAGGTATTGCTCAACAAAACTATATTAAGCCCAAGTTAACAAACAAGGACTCATGGTCATTAATACTGTTGCCGGATCCGCAATCTTATGTGAAATTTGACAGAAATGTCGGAATTCTAAATTTAATGACTTCCTGGGTTCGGGAAAATGTAGATTCACTTAATACCAAATTTGTACTTTGTACCGGCGACCTTGTTGAACAGAATGATTTAGTTAATCCTAATGGATCTACCGCAAATCAATCCAGTAAACAACAATGGAAAAATACTAGTGAGGCATTCCGTAAACTTGATAATCGGGTACCGTATATTTTAGCAACAGGGAATCATGATTATGGACACGTTAGTGCTGAATATAGAGCTACTCACTATGATCAATATTTTTCGCCTGACCAAAATGGTTTTAATGCCTCTGCACTTCGTGAAGTTGGACCTAGCTTAAATGGTTTTTCTTCAACAGTAAATGCGGTGTATGAATTAAAAACTCCGCACCCTCGTACGCTCCTAGTCATGGTATTGGAATTTGCTCCACGAAATGAAGTGCTGGACTGGGCTAAAAAGGTATTAGATCAATCTAAATACGAAAGCCACGACGTTATTCTTTTGACGCATACCTACCTAAATAGAAATAGTGAGCATATTAAGACAGAAGGTTATAAAATCCAGGATGCAAATTATGGTGCTGCGGTTTTTGAGAAATTAGTAAAACCATCTAAAAATATCAGGATGGTATTTTCCGGACATATTGGAGAACCCGATAATTTCGATGGACATGTAGGGTTCAGACAGGATAAAAATGCAGCCGGTAAAACTGTTTCACAGATGACTTTTAATGCACAGGCAATGGGTGGAGGATGGCATGGCAATGGTGGAGATGGATGGTTAAGGTATTTAGAATTTCTTCCAGATGGAAAAACAGTAAAAGTTAAAACCTTCTCTCCTTTATTTGCTATTTCTCCTACTACTCAAAACCTAGCCTATAAAACGGAGAAGAATCAAGAGTTTGAATTCTTATTGGATTAAAATGATTTAAGGTTTCCTTATAAAAACGTCTGTTCAGGTTGAGCAGACGTTTTTTAGTTAAAATATGTGAAAGCTGCAAAACGGTAATAGAAATATAATATCTTTATAATTATTAAACCAACAACATGAAGAAAACTTTATTATTTGTCTCTTTGGCTCTGTGCTTCAGTGCGTCAGCTCAAAACATCTCACAGGAAAATTTGTCCAAACATGTGCACTATTTAGCCTCCCCGGAGCTTCAGGGTCGTGCTTTGGGTACAGAAGGAAAGGATAAAGCAGCTGAATATATTTTACACCATTTTGAAGAGGCTAACTTGAAGCCTTTTTTAGAAGATTATGTTCAAGAATTTGATCTAAACATTCGTTTAGCATGGGTAAAGGCAAAAAATATTATTGGGATGATTGAAGGGTCGGATCCAAAATTAAAGGATGAATATATAGTATTGGGAGCACATTATGACCATTTAGGGTTAACCAAGAATAAAGAAAAATATTATCCTGGGGCTGATGATAATGCTTCAGGTGTGGCAACTATTCTTGAGTTAGCAAAATATTTTAACCTAGAAGTAAACAAGCCTAAGCGAAGTATTATTTTTATCGCCTTTGACGCAGAAGAATCAGGTTTATTAGGGTCCAATCATTTTGTCAAACAGTTGGATGAAAGTCAACGAAAGCAAATAAAAGCCATGTTCAGTTTTGATATGGTCGGTATGTTAAGTAAAAATAAAGGATTGGATTTGAAAGGGATCGGAAGTATTAAGGATGGAAAGGAACTTGCAATGCAGTATGCAACAGATATTAATATTCTGAATGTTTCCAAAAATATTGAGGCTAGAACAGATACCGAACCTTTTGGGGATAAAGGAATTCCTGCTATTCATGTTTTTACGGGACTGAAATCTCCTTATCATAAGCCGGAGGATCAGGCAAACCTCTTGGATTATGAAGGGATGGAGAAGGTAGCAACCTATAGCTCCAAAATTATTACTGAGCTGGGAAATCAAACTGAGATAAACCCTATCGCCTCTATGGAATATCGCCAGAATTATCCAAAAAAAGTTTTTAATCCATTTAAAATTGGAGTTGTAGGTTATTTTGGTTCAGGAAGCCATCTATATAAAGATGAATTTTATGATGCGAAATCAAAAGTTTCAGCAAGTATTGGACTTCGATTACAATATAAATTCGCACAGTCTTTAGCCATTACAGCTGAGGGATTATATGATCAACAGGGAAGCTCCTCAGCCCAAGGAAGGTATTACAGTGATGGGATAATGGTTCCTGTTAATATTCAATATGGTAAAAACGGTTACTTTTTTGCCGGAGCTTATTTCAAGCATCATCTTAATGGAAAGGATGGTGATGTTAAATTGGATTTCGATAATACATATCGTCAGCAGGAGTGGGGATACAATCTGGGCTTCGGACTTCAATACAGCAAATATCATTTGAATTTTACAGTAAGAAATTCATTCCAATCAATTTTTAGAGAGGGACCGAATGTAAAGCCTCAAGGAGCGTATGTTTCCTTAGGGTATAATTTCTGGTAATAGGTAATAAAAAAGAGAGAAGCCTGATTTTTTGATCAGGCTTCTCTCTTTTTTATTTTTTAAACTCTTTATTACCTTCTATAATTGCTTCCACAACTGTAGGGTCTTGAAGAGTTGAGGTGTCTCCCAAGCTATTGAGATCTCCTTCAGCTATCTTACGCAATATGCGACGCATAATTTTTCCGGACCTTGTTTTAGGAAGTTCTGATACGAACTGAATAATATCAGGTTTAGCGATAGCACCAATAATACGTGTAACTGTTTGTAAAATATCCTGACGGGTTTTTTCCGCATCAATATGGTGGTTGGCTATCACGTAAGCATAGATACCTTGTCCCTTAACCGGGTGTGGATAACCTACGATTGCAGATTCAACGACGTCGGAGTGCATGTTAATGGCATTTTCAACCTCAGCGGTACCAATACGGTGCCCGGATACATTCAACACATCGTCTACACGACCTGTAATGCGATAATATCCTTCAGGACTTCGGTAACAGCCATCTCCAGTAAAGTACATGTTTTCGTACGTGGAGAAGTAAGTTTGGCGACAGCGTTCATGGTCGCCCCATGTTGTACGTAGCATGCCCGGCCATGGGAATTTAATACATAGATTTCCTGAAACGTCATTTCCTTCAATTTCTTCGCCATTTTCATCCATTAAACATGGTTGAACTCCCGGAAGAGGTAACATAGCATATCCCGGGATTTCCGGTGTAATACCGGCAATTGGAGTAATTAAGTGACCGCCATTTTCAGTTTGCCACCAGGTGTCAACAATTGGACAGTTTCCTTTTCCAATTTTATCATGATACCAATTCCAGGCTTCCTCATTAATAGGTTCACCAACACTTCCTAGTACACGAAGAGAAGAGGTGTCTTTTCCCTCTAAATAATCATCACCAAATGCCATCAAGGAACGAATAGCAGTAGGGGCTGTATAAATAATATTTACTTTATATTTTTCAACTATATCCCAGAAACGTCCTGCATCAGGATAAGTCGGAATACCTTCAAACATTAAAGATGTTGCTCCCTGTGATAAAGGTCCATATATAATATAGCTATGACCGGTAATCCATCCAATATCTGCTGTACAGAAAAAAACTTCGCCCGGTTTATATTGGAAGGTGTTGGAAAAGGTGTATCCTGTATAAATCATATAACCAGCAGTGGTATGGACAACCCCTTTTGGTTTTCCGGTAGATCCTGAAGTATAAAGAATAAACAAAGTATCTTCAGCATCCATTTCTTCTGCCGGATATGCAGGATTACCTTGTGTTTCTACTTTCTTGATCTCATCTTCCCACCACACATCTCGTCCTTTAATCATAGAAACCGGCGTACGAGTACGGGTTAGCACAATTACCCGTTCTACAGAGTCACATTGCATTAATGCGTCATCCACAATAGATTTAAGCTCTAATATTTTCTGTCCGCGGAAACCACCATCTGCAGTAATCACTAATTTACAATCTGCGTCATTAATCCTATCCGCAATGGATCTGGCAGAGAATCCGCCAAAGACTACGTTGTGAATAGCTCCAATACGGGCACATGCCAATACAGCAATAACCAACTCCGGTACCATGGGTAGATATATACACACACGATCACCCTTTCGGATATTATTGTTCTTCAATACATTTGCGAATTGTTCAACTTTTTGAAGCAATTGCTTGTATGTTAACACGCGATGGGCTTCACTAGGATCGTTGGGTTCCCAAATAATAGCGGGCTGATCTCCTAGTTGATAAATATGGCGATCTAAGCAGTTTTCGGTTATATTTAACTTTCCTCCTTCGAACCACTTAATATCCGGATCTTTAAAGTTCCATTTCAATACGTTGTTCCATTTTCTTTTCCAAAAGAAATTATCTGCAACTTCTCCCCAAAATGCTTCTGGTTCTTCTACACTCTTTTTGTAAGCTTCTTGATACTCATCAAAAGATTTAATTTGAAAGTTCATTTTTTAGTAAAAAATTATAGGTCTACATTATCTTTGCACAGGGATTTTATTTAATTCAGTCATTTAGTTATTGAGAGAGGATAAAATAAGGCCCTGTATAGCTAATTTAATTTTTTTCCTATTGAAATGCGAATTTTTATCAATTCCAAACAGATATTTGTCTTACCTTGAAGTATTATGACCAGTATATTGAAGAGAGTTTACTATTTTTTTGTTCATACAAATATACTCATCGCATTCGCTGCAGTGGCTCAATGTGCTCTTACTTATTATATTCTGGAACTTCCTGTAAATCGTGATATTTTGATAATAGAAGGAGGAACAACCCTTTTACTTTATAATCTGAGCTTATACTTGTCCTTACCTAAGGATCCTAGTAAGTCTCCTTTTCAAAGAACGAAATGGATTGGGAGGAATATTTGGGTGCTTTGGCTTTTTAGTTTACTTTCCGGAATAGCTGTTATCTGGTCGTTGTTACATATTCATTTAATGACCCTGTTCTTTTTAGGTTTTATAGGCTTATTAAGCCTTGCCTATGCTGTACCATTGGTGAAAATTGGAGATAAACGTATTGGTATGCGTCAGGTGCCGGGACTGAAAGTATTTTATATTGCCTTAATATGGTCATTAAGTAGTGTAGGTCTGCCTGTTGTAGAGCTTTTTGCAAACTCGGTGCATATTAATTGGTATATGGCTAATTACCTTGGTGTTGTAAAGATTGTGTTTTTAGTTTTATGTACGCTTCCATTTGATATACGCGATTATGAACAGGATAGTCTCTATAACCTGAAGACAGTGCCCATTCTTTTGGGTAAAGCAAAATCAATCAGATTATCCTATGGAATTGGCGTCTTTCATATATTACTTATTTTGTTTTCTCCTTATCATTGGGATATCAAATGGGGAATGATCTTAACAACAGCATTAATTCTTTTAATGTTTCGTTGGGTGATTTTTTCGAAAGAAAAGCATTATCATCATGTTTATTTATTGGACTTTGCATTAATTCTGCAATGGTTATTGGTTCTTTTATTGAGTTAAGAATTTAATAATTTTATCCGCTAACACATCAGAAAGTTTATAATAACTTTCATAAGTCCAGCCTGCTACATGAGGACTAAGTAATACATTATCTCTGCTTATTAAGTCTTTATACCAATTTTGCTCAGATAGAGCCGGGAATTTTTCCAGAGGTAAAACATCGAAAGCAGCAGCTATAATTTTTCTTTCATCTAATTTTTTGAGTACTGCCGGGACATTCACAATTCCCCCTCTGGCACCTAATAAGAAAAAGATGGGTTTTCTAAAATGATATAAGTATTCATCATCAATCATTCCTTTTGTTTCTCGAGTTAAGGGGATATGGAAACTGAGCACATCTGCTTGTTTTACGACCTCTTCCATAGATACCTCTCGGGCATATAAATCAGAGAAGCCAGTTTTATATTTATCATAAGCAATAACATTCACATCGAAACCAGAAAGTTTTTTTGCCATTGCCTGACCATTATGTCCATATCCGATAAGAGCCACCGTTTTTCCTTTGAGTTCGTAACCGCGATTTTCCTCTCGCTTCCATGCGCCGGTCCGGATTTCCTTATCTCCGCGATTGATGTTATTCATCAAACTTAAAAGCATGCCAATCATATGCTCTCCGACAGCATCCCGATTACCCTCATTTGCAGGAAATAACTGAATACCTTTGCTTTTAGCATAATCTTCATCAATATTATCCATGCCGGCACCAGCTCGGCCTATCATTTGAAGTTTCGGGTTGAGATCGATAAACTCCCGATCTACTTGAAATTTTGACCGGATAATAAGCCCCTCGTATTCCGGTATAAGTTTTTCGGCCCCTGCTCGATTAATATCAGGCTGGTAATTGAACGAAATACCAGCGTTTTTCAATTTCTCCAATAATATTTCGTGGATATCGTCGACAATTAATATGTTCATGAGTTGTTTGAATTTAAAGTCATAAAATCCTGTTTGAATAAGGTGAGTAGAGCCTGCTGATTTATTCGGTCAGGAATTATTTTCATGAGGTTATTTCTAATGGAAATCAAGAAAGAATTATCCCATTGAGCAACATCCCCAATCAATTTTGAGGTTTTAATAATATATTTCGTTCTTGCTAACCTTCTTCTTTCGAAGGAAAGAAAGGCCTGTTTAACTGTTTTACTTTTTTGAAGCTCGTCTGCTAATACAGCAACATCTTCCAATGCTTGACAGGCTCCTTGCCCCATATTAGGGGTACAGGCATGTGCTGCATCGCCAATAATCAATATATTATCATAGGCAAAATTTTTCAAGGGTTTTATATCTATAATATCACTCCAGATCAAATCTTGGTCCTTTGTGGCAGATAGAATTGAGGGGATCGGATCATGATAATTAGCGAACCGATAGATTAAATCTTCTACTTTGTAGTCCTTAAATAAAGTAGAATTTTGAGAACTATTTACACAGGCATACCAATATATCCTGTTATTAACCAAAGGGGTCATTCCAAACCTTCCTTTTTTGCCCCAAGTTTCTGTCCCTTGATTTAATTTTAATTCGGAATTGTCGATGGTAGCTCTCCAGCAGGTATATCCAGAGTAGCGGGGTTTAGATGCAGGAAGTAATTGTTGACGTAGAGGAGATTTTACGCCATCCGAAATGATGAGATATTTTGTCCTGTGAACACTTTCATCCTCAAAAATAACATCTATATATTCTGATTGCTGTTCAAATCGGACCGCTTTTTTACCTATGTCGAGACTTTTGGGATTTATTTTAGATAATAAATAGAAGTGTAAATCAGCGCGATGAATTGCAAAATTTTTCTGATCATATTTTTGGGAGAGCATCTTTGTGTCCGGATTGACAAGTTTATTGCCCTTCTGATCAAGAATAGCAAAGGAATCCAAATAGTAACCGATTTGTTCGACCTCTTTACGTAAGTGAAGGAATTCTAGCACTTGCATGGCATTGGCGGCTAATCCAAATCCAGCTCCAATACCCTTCAATTCCTTCGCTTGTTCAAATAGGTGATATTCACGACCTAAATACTGAAGTGCAATTGCTGCGGTCAGACCAGCAACCCCACCTCCGATTATCGTAAATTCACTTTGTGTACTCATCTCACAGGCTTTTAGCGATTTCGTTTGTTAAGGTTTCAAAATCCTGAACAGATAAGCGTTCAGCTCTGAGTTCATACAATGGGTTGTCACTCATTCTATCCCTGGGAACTACTGCAGATAAAGCATTTCTGAGTGTCTTTCTTCTTTGGTTAAATCCTGCTTTTACAACCCGCCAGAAAAGTTTTTCGTCACAATCTAAAGTTTCTCGTTCATTCCGAACCATTCTCATCACACCTGATAATACTTTAGGTGGAGGATTAAAAGCTCCGGCTTTTACCGTAAACAAATAAGAAACATGATAATAAGCTTGTAAGAAAACACTTAATATGCCGTATTCCTTATTTCCAGGTTTTGCGACACAGCGTTCAGCAACTTCTTTCTGAAACATACCGACCATTTCTACCACTCGGTTCCTCTCTTCTAAAACCTTGAAAAGAATCTGAGAGGAGATGTTATATGGGAAATTTCCTATAACGGCCATTTTCTCCTCAAAATACTGGGAGAAATCGAGCTTTAGAAAATCGCCATGAATTAATCGGGATCCTAACTCAGGGTATTTATCAGCTAAGTACTCAATAGATTCGTCATCTACATCGATCAAGAAAGTTTCGTAGTCTGGATTTTGTAAAAGGAAATCAGAAAGTACACCCATACCCGGGCCGACTTCCAAGACTTGCTTAAAACCAAGGGAAGGTGTTAAAGCTTCAACAATTCGTTGTGCCGCATTTTTGTCGTTAAGAAAATGCTGGCCTAAATGTTTTTTTGCGCGTACTGAACCCATAGAACGTATTTGCCACAAAGATACTATTTTTAAGGATGAGGAATTCTACTCCATAAAGGTAAATGGCAATTCGACCTGAATGTTTCCGTTTTTTTGCTATTTTTGACTGTATCTAAAAGCATTGACGATGAGTGAAAAACTTAAAATAGGCATTTCAATAGGTGATATTAACGGGATTGGTTTAGAGGTTATTATTAAATCTCTAATGGATAACCGTGTGATGGATTTTTTTACCCCGATAGTTTATGGGAATACGAAAGTTGCATCATTTCATCGCAAAGCCATAGGTATCAATGATTTTAGTTTCAATGTTATTAATACGGCAGATCAGGCTAACACCAAACGTCCGAACATGATTAACTGCTGGCAGGAAGATGTGAAAATTACATTAGGAGAGCAGAACGAGATCGGCGGTAAATATGCCTTTATATCTCTCCAACGTGCCACTGAGGATTTGAAAGCAGGCTTGATCGATGCTTTAGTTACTGCACCTATCAATAAGCATAATATCCAACAGGAAGGATTTAATTTTCCGGGACATACAGAATACTTACAAGATGCATTTTCCGCAGATAATGTTTTGATGTTTATGGTGAGTGATGATCTCAGAGTAGGTGTAGTTACAGGACATATTCCGGTGAAGGATGTTGCCGCATCCATTACGGTGGATGGAATTCTTCAGAAGCTAAGGATGATGAATGACAGCTTAAAGAAAGATTTTTGGATTAAAAAGCCGAAAATTGCAGTCCTAGGGTTGAATCCACATGCCGGCGATGACGGATTGATTGGTACAGAGGATAAAGATATTATTCTGCCGGCTATTGAGAAGGCAAAAGAAGAAGATATTTTCTGCTTTGGTCCGTATCCTGCTGATGGTTTCTTTGCTGGTGATACCTATACTAAATTTGATGCTGTATTAGCCATGTATCATGATCAAGGTTTGATCCCCTTCAAACATATTGCCGCACGTAACGGTATTAATTTTACCGCAGGTCTGCCTGTAGTTCGTACCTCTCCTGATCATGGCACAGGTTACGATATTGCAGGAAAGAATATGGCATCACATGCTTCATTCCTCGAGGCTGTTTTTGAAGCCGTGCATATTGTAAACAGACGCCGCGAGCAAGAGGTATTAACCGAAAACCCTTTGTTGTTTCGTAGATTATCTAAGGATAGGGATTAATATTAAATTTCATTACTTTTGCACTTTGTTGCTATGAGTGAGAATTTAAGTCATCCCATTTTTCCCATAATTAAAGATTTGGCCAAACAAGAAGGAGTTTCCTGCTTTGTAATTGGCGGATATGTGCGAGATAGAATTATGGGTCGTCCATTTAAGGATGATATAGATATCCTTGTTTTGGGAAGCGGGATTGATTTTGCAAATAAACTAGGAGAGAAGCTACATAGCAAAGTCGCTGTTTATAAATCTTTTGGCACCGCAATGTTGCTATTTGAAGGTTTGCAGGTAGAGTTTGTGGGTGCTCGAAAAGAATCTTACCGAAAGGATTCCCGAAAACCAATCGTTGAAGATGGTAGTCTTGAAGATGACCAAAACCGTCGTGATTTCACCATAAATGCCATGGCTTTTTCACTAAATGAAGCTAATTATGGAGAATTATTGGACCCCTTCAATGGTGTTTCCGATATTGACAACAGAATAATTCGTACACCTTTAGAACCCGGAATTACTTTCTCTGATGACCCGCTCAGAATGATGCGTGCTATTCGTTTTGCAACACAGCTTAATTTTAGAATAGACTCACAAGCATTGAATGCAATTTGTGAACAGGCTGACCGTATAAAAATCATCTCTAAAGAACGTGTAGCGGATGAATTAAATAAAATTATTCTTTCAGAAAAACCATCTATCGGATTTAAATATTTATTCGACACTGGTTTATTGGAAATTATCTTCCCGGCTATGTATGATTTACATGGGGTAGATGTTATTGACGGGAAAGGGCATAAGGACAATTTCTATCATACGCTGGAAGTATTGGACAATGTGGCAGAAATGTCTTCTGATTTATGGCTGCGCTGGGCAGCAATTATGCATGATATAGCGAAACCTGCTACCAAGCGTTTTGATAAAAAGGTAGGATGGACCTTTCATGGTCATGAAGATAAAGGTGCTAAAATGGTACCGGGACTATTTGCTGCATTGAAACTTCCCTTAAATGAAAAAATGAAGTTTGTTCAGAAGCTTGTTCTTTTACATTTGCGACCTATCGTTCTCGCCAAAGATATTGTTACTGATTCAGCTGTTAGACGGCTGTTGTTCGAGGCGGGTGATGATATTGATGCGCTGATGATGCTCTGTCATGCAGACGTTACCACCAAAAATGAATACAAAAAAAGAAAATACAGGGAGAATTTTGACCTTGTAAAACAAAAGCTAAAAGACGTTGAAGAAAGAGATCACCTAAGAAATTGGCAACCTCCAATTGATGGTGATGATATCATGAAAACCTTTGGGATCGGTCCAAGCAGACACGTTGGAATTATAAAAAATGCTATTCGTGAAGCTATTCTGGAAGGAGATATTCCAAACTCTCGAAAAGAGGCAGTTGAATTTATGATAGAAAAAGGGAAAAGCTTAGGATTAACACAGGTTGAAGAAAGCTGATTTTTTAAAAAAATATGTAATTTTATTGCTTGAAATATAGCTAGTTCTTAATAAATACATTTTACTAACATGGCGATTTACAGATTTAGAGTAACTTTTGAAGACTACGAGGATGTTTATAGGGAAATAGATATGCCTTCGAAAAGTACTTTTTTGGATTTACACCTTGCTATTCAGAAATCTACCGGATACGATGTTGAGCGTTCATCCTCATTTTATGTTAGCAATGATCAATGGAAGAAAGGAACAGAAATAGCCTATCTACCAAATGAAAGAAAAAAAGCTGCAGGCGTATTGGATGTTGAAGAAATTCGATTAAGTAAATTTATCGATGATCCTCATCAAAAGTTTTATTATACGTATAATTTTGACAGACCTTATGATTTCCATGTTGAGCTGATTAAAATTTTGAAAGAGGAGGAAGGGAAAGAATATCCGGCTCTTTTTAAGAAATCGGGGGAAGCGCCAAGAAACCTGACTGCAGCAAACTTCCCTGTGACGGAAGATGATGATGACGATGAAATCATTGAAGAAACAGAAGAATATGGAGTAGATGAAGAAGAAGACTTTGATTTGTTTGATGATGGTGAGGAAGAGGGGTCTGAGGAAGAATCTAATAAGTCTAATGATGACGATTACTAAAATTTAATATAAAGAATGATAGAATAGATGATAGTCCAAACTATCATCTATTTTTTTGAATAATTGAGATAACTCGAAATGGAAAAGCAAAAAACGTTAGTCTTTGTTGTTGGACCTACTGCAGTAGGGAAAACCGCCTTGGCTATTAAATTGGCGCAATATTTTAATACTTCGATTATCTCGGCGGATTCCCGACAGTTTTATAAGGAAATGAACATAGGAACTGCTAAACCCAATCAGGACGAACTTTCCCAAGCTCCTCATTACTTCATTAATTCCCACTCAATAGCTGAGGATTACACCGCAGGGGATTTTGAAAGAGAAGCCTTAAGTCAGCTATCCGAATTATTTACCGATACGAATCTGGTGGTCGCTGTTGGAGGTTCAGGCCTATTTGTTCGTGCATTGTGCGAAGGATTAGATGATTTACCGAAAGCACCCGATGAGATTCGTGAATCCTTAAATGAGGTTTTCCGTGATCAAGGGCTTGAACCTTTAAAGAAAAGGTTAATGGAAATTGACCCTGATTATTATGCTAAAGCGGATATAGATAATCCACAAAGAGTTATCCGAGCGATTGAAGTATTCGAAGCTTCGGGGAAACCAATTTCATTTTATATGAAAAAACAAATGACTGAAAGACCATTTCAAGTCATTACTGTTGGTTTGAATACCGATAGAGCAATGCTCTATGCTAGGATTAATGCGCGTGTGGATAAGATGATGGAAGATGGTTTATTGGAAGAAGTTAAATCATTAGCTGCTTATAAGGACAAACCGGCACTATTAACTGTTGGATATGCAGAACTGTTTGATTACTTAGATGGGAAAATAAGTATAGAAGATGCTGTCGCAAAGATTAAGCAGAACTCCAGAAGATATGCTAAAAGGCAAATTACCTGGTTTAAGAAGTATGGTGATACCAAGTGGTTTGAACCACAGCAGGAGGCTGAAATAATAAATTATATAAAAGATAACGTAAAATAGTAATAGCCTTTAAAAGGCTATTTTTTTTGCTAACCTATTTTCAAACTTTTGTCTTATAACTTTTACGAAAACCATTTCGTTTATTGTGCAAACGATTGCAAGAGATTCCTTGTCAGGGAATTACCTATATTAGAAACTATTACAAGCCTACTGAATGAATAATAAACTTTTAATTGCATGTACCAACCTAATAATTGGGTTGATTTTAAGTCAAAGCTCCTTTGCCCAATCCAGGGTTGAAAAGAGCTTTAATGATGGTTGGAAATTCTATAAAGCAAATAATTCAACCTTTTTCACAGATTTCGAGAATGGTCAAAAGTATTTTGAAAGCCAAGGTCAATGGACCAAATTAGAAGTCTGGGAAGATGTCACACTGCCACATACCTTTAATAAGGATGATATGCAGAAAGATCGTAATTTCTTTGAAGGGAAAGCTGTTTATCAAAAGTCTTTCATGACTTCTCCGGAAGATAAGGAAAGAAGAACCTTTATTAAATTTGAGGGAGTAGGGGCTGTTGCTCAGATCTTTATCAATGGAAATTATATCGGAGAGCATAAGGGTGGATATTCGATGTTTGTATTTGAAATTACGAATTCAGTCGATTACGAGAAAGAAAATACAATAACTGTCGTAACGGATAATAAAGCTAGAAAGGATGTTATTCCCATTAATCAATTCTTATTCCCTGTTTATGGAGGTATTTATCGTCCGGTCCATATTATCAATACGAACAAGACTAATTTTGTAGTAGCTGATCAGGCAGCTCCCGGAATTTTTATTAAGCAGAAAAATGTTTCCGGAAAGGAAGCTGAAATACATGTGGAAGCAAAGCTTGAAACCACAGAAAAAAGAATTCAGGATGTTGACCTGTTAATCGAAATTAAAGATAAGGATGGAAAAGTAGTTGAATCCACTAAAAAGCCTGTCAAAATCAATCCTCAGGGAGTGACTTATGTTCATGAACAGCTTAAATTGAAATCTCCACATCTGTGGAATGGAATTTATGACCCTTATCTGTATTCATTGACCGCAAAGATAGTTTCTAATGGTCAAGAATTAGATGCAGTAAAGCAACCTTTAGGAGTGCGAAAAGTAGAATTGATTGCTGGAAAAGGTGTTTTTCTGAACGATAAAAAATATCCAATGTACGGAGTAACAAGGCATCAGGATCGTGAAGGTTTTGGCTCTGCACTTAGCTTCGAGCAACATAAAGAGGATATGTTGCTAATTAAAGAAATGGGGGCTACCACCATTCGGTTAGCTCATTATCAGCAATCATCTGATATGTATTCTTTAGCAGATTCTATGGGGTTCTTAACATGGGCAGAGATCCCTTTTGTGAATCGTGTCTCTTATTATGAGAATGACAATGCTAAACAACAAATGACAGAACTAGTTAAGCAGAATTTTAATCATCCATCAATTTATATATGGGGAGTGCACAACGAAGTCTACTCAAAAACAGCAGATGAACAGATGCCGGTCCTTACAAGAGAATTGAATGATATTGCTAAAACTTTAGATCCGGATAGATATACAGTATCAGTAACTGGTTATAATGTAATCGATCGACAAGAAAACCTGAATACTGATGTTCAGGGAATCAATCATTATTTTGGATGGTACGGAGGGAAGATCGAAGATCTTGGACCATGGGCTCAAAAGGTACAACAGGAGTTCCCGGAATATAAAATTATGCTTTCCGAATATGGCGCTGATGGAAATATTGATATCGGAAAAGAAATTGTGGTGGCTCCTAAAGATGTGATTTCAGGGAAGGCGTTTCCTGAGAATTACCAAACTGAAACTCATATTCAACAATGGGCTGCTATAGAGAAAAATCCAATTATTTTGGCATCATATCTATGGAATACATTTGAATTTGCAGTACCTGCTTGGAATCGGGGAGGTGTAAATGCAAGAAACCTTAAAGGACTAATTACCTTTGATAGGAAACGAAAAAAAGATTCATTTTACTGGTATAAAGCAAACTGGAATCCGGAACCAATGATTTATTTAGCAAATAGAAGAGACAATATCCGGACAAATAGTGAAACCAGAATCCAATTGTTCTCGAATCTATCGGCCGTAACTATTTCTGTTAATGGAAAAGAGTATCAGGCGAAAAACGGAGTGAATGCAAAACATTGGGTTGTCGATGGCGTACAATTGCAAAAAGGTGAAAACAAGATCCAAGCTACAGGAAAGGCTGACGGATCAACATTAACAAATGAAATGACTTGGACACTTCAATAAACATAACTTATGAAGACAATGATAAAAAGTAGCGTTCTTTTACTTTCAGCGGTGCTCCTTAGTCAGGTTGCTCTGGCACAATGGACTGGCCCTAAAGAAAAACCCACCGAACGTAAAGAAGTAAAATATGGATCTATCACTCCAAAACATAGAACTGATGCGGATATGGAAGCATTCAGAAATTATGGTCTTGGACAGTTTATTCACTGGGGATTATATGCTATACCGGGCAATGAATGGGAAGGTGTAAGTGCTAGAAATGGCTCTGCTGCTTCCGAGTGGATCAGAACCTGGAGCGGACCAACAGCTCCGAAAAATTGGAAAGAAACTTACGATAATTTGTATAAACAATTTAATCCTAAGGATTTCGATGCTAAAGCCTGGGCAAAACAAGCCAAAGAGATGGGGGCCAAATACATGATCTTCACTACGAAACATCATGACGGCTTTGCATTATGGCCAACTAAAACGACCGACTATAACATTACAAAAACGCCTTATAAAAAAGATGTTGTGAAAGAAGTCGTAGACGCTTATGTGGCAGAGGGTATTGATGTCTATTTATATTTTTCTGTATTAGAATGGAATAATCCCGACTACCTAACTAAGGAGCCTAAAACGGAAGAAGAGAAAAAGAGATATGACAAATTCCTGCAGTACACAAAAACACAATTGTTTGAGTTATTGGAAAACTACCCTCAGATCAAAGGGTTTTGGTTTGATGGAACCTGGGATCCATCTTGGGTAAAAGCATATGATTTTACATATAACCTTGAAAAGGAGTTAAGGGAAAAACATCCGGGATTGATTATTGGCTCAAGATTTAGGAATGATGAGTTTGGAAAGAGACATTTCGACAGCAATGGAGATATACTTGGTGACTATGAACAAGGTTGGGAGCGTAAATTACCACAAGAATTTGAATGGTTGGATGGAAATGATTGGGATGCTGTAATGACTATTCCACCTAATGGCTGGGGATATATGAAAGATTGGTCCGGAATATATACAAAAACTACGGACGACTTATTAGATATGTTGATGTATACCGTATCATTAAACGGAAATTTTGTTTTGAATTTCGGTCCTGATGGAAATGGAAAAATGCATCCCGAAGAGGATACGATTGCTAATGAGCTTAGGGAATGGATGAAAGTAAACGCTGAAGCAGTTTATGGAGTCCGCCATGTAGATCTGCCTAAGTCAAAACTGGGATATTATACGCAAAAGGATAATGCTTTATATCTCACCGTATTTAATAGACCTGTTAACAATATTGCAAGAATTACAGTACCTAAGAAAGCAACTAAAGTTCCTGTAAAAGCTATATTATTAGCAAATGGCCAGGAATTGGAAGTAAAGCATGCTGATATAGGATTGGATTTGGATAAAAACACGTATTATGATATTATCCTGCCAAAAGATTTTCAAACTGAAAGAGCGTTTGTTATTAAAATGGAATTAGGTAAACCTGTTTCTAAATCAGATAAACTAATGGATGCTAAGATGTAAATAAAGGCTTAGTAATAGGTAAAAAAAAACGAACCATCTTTCAAAGGATGGTTCGTTTTTTTATAATCTTTTTTTATTTACACGATGTAATTCCAACCGAAACTGTCTTCAATTTTACCATAGCGAAGATCATTTAAAAACGCTAAGACTTTATTTGAGAATTCACGACCTTCAACCGGAGGTAAAGAATAATCCTGACCTTCAAACCCGATACGATCTATATGAGTAATTGTTGCGGCGGTACCTGCTGCGAAAGCTTCTGACACTTGTCCTGCTTTAATACCTTCGATTAATTCTTGTACAGAAACTTTTCTTTGTTCTGCTTTATATCCCCATTTCTCTGCTAATTCCATGATGGTACGTCTTGTTACACCATGTAGGATTGTATCTCCATGAGGAGTGATAATCGTGTCACCAATGCGGAAGATAAGATTAGCAGTTCCGGCTTCCTCAATATATTTGTGCTCAAGCGCATCTGTCCACATGATTTGATCATATCCTTCATCATTTGCTAATTGTGTAGGATATAATGCAAGAGCGTAGTTACCTGCATTTTTAGAAAAACCTACACCACCTTCAGCAGCACGGGTATAATGTGTTTCAACTTTTAAGCTGATTGGTTTACTGTAATATGCGCCAACCGGACAAGTGATAATAATAAACTTATATGATTTCGAAGGATGTACTCCCAGCGCGGCTTCCGTTGCGAACATAAAAGGACGGATATATAATGATGTTCCTTCTTTTGAAGGAATCCAATTACGATCAACATCCAATAATTTTTTTAGGCCATCCAAGAAAATTTCTTCAGGCACCTCGGGCATCTGTAACCTTGCTGCTGATTTGTTGAACCTTTCCCAATTTTTATCCGGGCGGAAAATACTAATGGTTCCATCTTGAAATTTATATCCTTTGATTCCTTCAAAAATAGCTTGTCCATAATGTAAAGCAGACATAGAAGGACTGATACTGAGTTCTCCATAAGGCACAATATTGACATCTTCCCACTGGCCGTTGTCATAATTAGCAACTAACATATGGTCCGACATAATTTGACCAAACTTTAAGTTGTCGAAGTCTACTTGCGAAATTCTTGATTGTTGCGTAGGCTCTACTTGAATAGTGATGTTTTCTATGGCACTCATATCAAAAAAATTAATTTTATTGCGTGCAATTTAGCTAAAAAAAACAAAAGCTAATACTGGAAAACTAAAAATAGAAATTGATTGTTATTCAAAGAGTAATATTGTTAAACGATAGGTGGAAATATGATTTTAATTTTCCTAAAAGGAAATATGTATGTTTTCCTGTTCAGATAGTATACTGTTTGCTATACAAAATAAACTATTAAAACCGATTTTCACTTTGTTGGGATCGTTATTTCACCTTCGGTACAGTATTTGGAACATGGCTTATGCTTTACAATCTTTTTATAAGATTGCTAACCAAGAATTGAATGTTTTATCAAGAAAATTCACAATGGAAAGAAAAACGACTGAATTAAATGCTCAACCTACGACATCATCGGTAGGGGCATGGAAGTTTATCCTGGGCTTTTTTATCTATTTATATAAAACTGCCATTCGCCCTTAATATTAAGAGCCTCTTTAAAATCAAAAAATATATTTTAAATATTTTGGATCAATTTAAGTAAGGGGTCCAAATATTCACGACTATTAGCCAAACGAGGGACCTTGTTCTGTCCTCCTAGTTTACCACGATTTTTCATCCAAGTATAAAAACTCCCCTTAGGGGCATAATGAATGATGGGGAAAGATAATGCCATGTTTTTATAACGTTTGGCATCGTAATCAGAATTTATTTCCCGTAATGTGCTATCTAATATTTCACTGAATTTCTGAAAATCATTTGGATCTTTTTCAAATTCAATTATCCACTCGTGTGCGCCGACTGTCTTATTATTGAAATATACTGGTCCGGCTGTATAATCTTGGATGTTTGCTTCTGTTGCTCTACAGGCCGCGTCTAAAGCGTATTCTGCATTATCAACAATAACCTCTTCTCCAAAGGTATTTATGTACTGTTTTGTTCTACCAGAGATTTGAAAACGATAGGGCGAAAGAGAAGTGAATTTAATTGTATCACCAATTTTATATCTCCATAATCCAGCGTTGGTAGAGATAATCAATGCATAGTTTTTTCCTAATTCGACTTCATGCAAGCAAAGGGTTTTTGGAAACTCTTCATTGACATATTCCATAGGGAGGAATTCATAATAAATCCCATAATCCAGCATTAACAATAAATCATCTGAATCAGAACAATCCTGCAGACCGAAGTATCCTTCAGAAGCATTATAATTCTCCAGAAAATACATGTTATCTGAAGGAATTAATTTTTTAAATTGTTCACGGTAAGGCTTAAAACTTACACCTCCGTGTCCGTAGAATTCCAGATTAGGCCATACTTCAAGCAAGTTGTCCTTACCTGTTATTTCTAAAATTCGGTTCGCCATCACCATGTTCCAAGTGGGAACGCCGGCAAGACTAGTTACATTTTCTTTGATGGTAATTTGTGCAATCTGTTCTATCTTTTGTTCAAAGTTTGGGTTTAATGTAACTTCAATATTAGGGGTTCTTTTAAACTCTGCCCAAAAAGGAAGATTTCTGATAAGTATGGATGATAAGTCGCCATAATATGAATCAGGACTAAAATTGTTGATCTGTGAGGACCCACCGATAACGACTGATTTCCCGGTAAAAACTTTGTTCTCGGGTTTGTTATGACAGAAAATGGAGAGCATATCCTTGCCGCCTTGATAATGACATTCTTCTAAGGCTTCAATACTTACGGGTATGAATTTACTACGATCAGAAGTCGTTCCGGATGATTTTGCAAACCATTTGATGTCGGATGGCCAAAGGATATTTTGTTCTCCCTTAATCATTCTATCTACATATCCCTTTAGGTCATCGTAATCTTGAATAGGAACTCTGTTTTTATATTCTTCTGACGTGTAGATACTATTATAGCCATATTTTTTTCCCCATTCTGTTGCTTCTGCAGCAGAAATAAGGCTCTGAAACCACTCTTCCTGGACATCATGAGGATATTTCATGAAAAGCTCGATTTGATGCATCCGCTTTTTCATTATCCAGGTAAAAAGAGAATTCAATAAGGCCATTGACAAATTTAGTTTTATAGATTAGAATTTTTTTCTTCTTAACTCGAAATGCCTGCCTAAATAAAACTTACGGGCCAATTCGTTTTCCGCAATTTCTTCCGGTGTCCCTGTCAACATAATTTTACCCTCAGTTAAGAGATAGGCTCTATCTGTAATTGATAAAGTTTCCTGTACGTTGTGATCGGTAATTAAGATTCCGATATTTCGTGTTTTTAATTTAGCAACAATAGTTTGAATTTCTTCAACAGCAATAGGGTCAACTCCTGCAAAAGGTTCATCAAGTAGAATGAAGTGTGGATTTGCCGCTAAAGCTCTGGCAATCTCTGTTCTTCTACGCTCACCTCCTGATAATAAATCACCTCGATTTTTTCTTACTCTATTTAGGCTGAATTCAGTCAATAATTCCTCTAATTTCTCCTTGCGTTCTGCTTTGTTAGGATAATGTATTTCAAGTACAGCGAGTATATTGTTTTCTACAGAAAGCTTCCGGAAAACGGATGCTTCTTGGGCAAGATAGCCAATTCCACGTTGAGCACGCTTATACATGGCATCTTGCGTAATTTCCAGGTCATCTAGGTAAACATGACCATCGTTTGGTTTAATCAATCCCACAATCATGTAGAATGAAGTTGTCTTACCTGCCCCATTCGGACCCAATAATCCAACAATCTCTCCTTGTTCAACATGAAATGATACATCGTTAACTACCGTACGTTGTTTGTATTTTTTGATAAGATGTTCTGCTCTTAGAATCATGTGTTTAAACCGTTGTTTGCAAATATATTTTTAAAATCGAATTGCTTTGACATTTAATTGCAAATTCTTCTTCCCTCTCCATACATTTTCTTCAATGCTGAAACAAATATCAAAAGGTTGTCCGGTATTAATTCGATCAGCGAATTCTCCTAACCCAAAACCAATACATTCAAATATAGAGGAATCAGCTTGTTTTACAGAAAATTTAAGGTGTGTACTGCCCACAATATAAGCATTATATCCCATTGTAACCTGTTTACAAAGGAAACTAGGAGCTTCATTTTGTGGGCCGAATGGTTGAAATTGGCGTAAAATTCGATAAAACTTTGTGTCGATTTCAGTTAAGCTTATTTCTTTCTCAATTAAAACTTCCTGTTGAAGCATTTCCGGTTTAATGTTCCTGCTGACGACTTCCTCGAAGCGTTCCTGAAATAAAGTCACATTATCTTTTTGCATAGTCAAACCAGCAGCGTATTTGTGCCCGCCGTATTGATCCAATAGATCGCTACATTCACTGAGTGCCTCATAAAGATCAAACCCTAAAACTGATCTTGCTGAACCAGCAATATGTCCATTGGTATTTGTTAGAATAATGGTTGGACGATAGTACTTCTCCGTTAAACGGGAAGCTACTATTCCAATCACCCCTTTATGCCAATCTTCTTTATATAAAACAGTCGTTTTTCTATCTTTTAGCAGGCTGTTATTGTCTAAGAGCGCAAGTGCTTCTTCCGTAATCTTAAGGTCATAGCCCTTACGCGTATTGTTTTGGTCATCCACACTTGCCGAAAAGATCGTGGCTTCCGGAAGCGTTTTTGCAATCAAAAGTTTTACGGCATCTTTAGCATGATCTATACGCCCTGCAGCATTAATTCTGGGCCCTATCTGAAAAACAATATCATTAATGCTGAATTGGCCTGATTTATGTGTAGAAAGATTGATTAACGCTTTTAAACCACAACATGGATTCGTGTTTAATTTCTTAAGACCAAAATGGGTAAGAATTCTGTTTTCACCGGTAATAGGCACGATATCGGAAGCAATACTTACCGCCACCAAATCCAGGTATTGATAAGCTCTTTCCATTTCCATCTTATTCTGAAGAATAAACGCTTGAATGATCTTAAAACCTATTCCACATCCCGAAAGCTCTTTGTAAGGATAAAGACAATCCTCGCGTTTGGGGTCTAAAACGGCAACGGCATTTGGTAAAGTATCACCTGGAAAGTGATGATCTCCAATGATAAAGTCAATTCCCTTAGTATTAGCATACTCAATTTTGTCCACTGATTTGATACCACAGTCTAAGGCGATAATTAATGAAAAGCCTTTTTCTGCGGCATAATCAATTCCTTGAGTCGAAATACCGTAACCTTCACTATAGCGGTCAGGGATATAAAATTCTAAACCGGAGTGGAAGTCTCTGAAGAAACTGTAAACAACGGAAACAGCTGTCGTGCCATCCACATCATAGTCCCCGTAAATCAATATTTTTTCTTTATTTCCAATGGCTCGCTCGATGCGATTGATCGCTCGATCCATGTCTTTCATCAGGAAAGGATCATGTAAATGATCAATTGAAGGCCGAAAAAAATCTTTCGCTTGGTCGAAAGTTTCTATATTTCTGTTGATTAATAGTTCTGCAATGGTATGGTTTACACCAAGTTCCTGTTGGAGCTTGTTTGTTTGTTCTATGTTCTTTTTAGGTTTCAGCACCCACCTTTTTTGCATATCTTTGCCTTCTAATTAACGTGTAAATATACATTATATCAAGCTACTTACCTAATGAGCGGTTTGATGTAAAAAGATGAACACTCATAACTATCAAGATAACAAACAAATACAAATGGCCCGAGCGCACTCACTATTTGAAGGTTCTTATTCTGTAGATAAAAGCAAGCAATTTATTCCCTTCGACCCTAAGAAAGATGATCCGAAAGATAGACCCGGATCTTTATTTATCCATGTTCACCCATTTTTGATAGAAACAGCCAAAGGATTAATTGTTTTGGATACTGGTTTAGGGTTACGGAATGAAAAAGGCGATTTAGTCATCCATGAAAACATTAAGAAATTAGGGTTTTCTATAGATGATGTACAATATGTATTGATGTCTCATTTGCATAAGGATCATGCCAGTGGAATGGTTGACATAAAAGACGGTGTAAAGCGTTTGGCTTTTCCAAATGCAGAATATGTGATTCAAGAAAAGGAGTGGGAAGCAGCTTATAGTTCTGAATCTCCTTCTTATCGCACTGAAGTGTTTGATGTTTTACAAAGAAGTGGGAATATTTTGTTTGTCAATGGCGATGGACAACTTACCCCGGAGATCAAATATGAAATTTCAGGAGGCCATAGTGAATTTCATCAGGTATTCCATTTAGAAATTGAAGGGGAGCATTTTTTCTTCGGAGGAGATGAGCTGCCGGAACCGGAAGAGATTTTTCGCAGCTTTATTGCAAAGTATGATTACGATGGTAAAAAAGCCAGAGATTTACGAGCTCAATATTGGGCAGAAGGGGCGCCTGCAGGTTGGGTGTTTTTGTTTTATCATTCGAAAAACATCGCTATAGGAAGACCAGAACAGCGTGAAGATGGTACTTATAAGATTATAAATGCCGAATAATCGATCGAAAATCGATATATTTGGTAACACAGTATTAATAAATTGTCTAAGTTTTATTTAAAAAAGAGGAAATCATGTCGATAGTTAGAGAAAGTGACCTAATTGGTATCGGGAAAAAATACCAAATTGAGACTGATGCTGGAGACAATATGGTTGTCGTGATTCATGATGATGGACGTAGAGAGTTATACCGCCATGAAGATGAAGATAACGAGACCCATTGTGTGATGACACTATCCGACGAAGAGTCCCGTCAGGTAGCAGGGATCCTGGGAGGTTTGTCTTACAAACCAAAGGCGCTAGAAACCATAGAGGTAGCATTGGATGACCTGCGTATTGAATGGATCAAAGTCGGGGATGCGAATGAAGGTGTCAATAAAAGTATAGGTGAATTAGAAGTAAGGCAACGTACTGGAGCTTCCATTATTGCCGCCATCCGTGAGGATGAAACCAAAATTAACCCGGGACCGGAATATATAATTACACCGGGAACAACCCTCGTTATTGCAGGAAAACTAAAGAGTATCAAACTTTTAAAAGAAATTTTACTATAAGAATATAATATGCACAGTACCCTTATCATAGAAATTGGAATAGCTGTTTTACTAGTAGCTTCTGTTGGATTATTAGCCAATAGGCTTCGTTTTTCAGTCATTCCATTTTTTATTGTTATAGGAATGGTATTGGGGAATGAAGCCTACCCTAACTTTATTGCTGACCTTTTAGCAAATATCGGAAACGATAAAGTAACAGCATCCGTTGACTCCGTCTGGTCATTTCTGACTTTTAAAGAAAGTAAACCTTTCATCGATTTTATGGGAAGGCTAGGGGTTCTTTTTCTCCTGTTTTATTTAGGGCTTGAGTTTTCAGTCGGCCGTCTTATAAAATCAGGAAAATCTATTGTCGCAGGAGGGTCTATTTACGTAGTTCTGAATTTCGTTTCAGGACTATTAGTAGGATGGATGATGAATCTTCCTTTTAAAGAAATGATGGTCTTATGTGGTTTGATGACAAGCTCTTCGACAGCCATTGTAGCAAAAGTGCTTACGGATCTCAAAAGAACAGCAAACCCTGAAACAGAGGTAATCATGGGGATGATTATGTTCGATGATCTTTTTATCGCCATGCATATTTCATTTCTGTCAGGATTAATATTGACAGGAAGTAGCTCTTTCTGGACTGTCGCAGGTACTTCCCTGTTGGCGTTGGGATTTATTCTTTCATTTTTGATTTTAGGAAGGAAGTTAGTACCTTTTATAGATAAACTCCTTCAGGATAAATCATCGGAACTGTTTATTCTGGTTATTTTCAGCTTATTATTCACGATTGCAGGCTTCTCAGAAACCATCCATGTAGCGGAAGCTATTGGAGCCCTGATGGCCGGACTCGTGTTTGCAGATTCAAAATATATCAAAAAGATCGAGGCAATGGTTTCACCATTTAAAGATTTTTTTGGAGCCATGTTCTTCTTCAGCTTTGGATTATCCATCGATATGTATGCCCTGGGAGGAGCTGTTGGTTGGGCAACTTTTGCTGCGGTTATTACAATAATTTGTAATGTGGCATCCGGATACTTCGCGAGTCGATTCTCACATCTTCCTCCTAAGAACTCTGTAGACATTGGTTTTACACTCTCAGCAAGAGGAGAATTCTCCATTATTATGGCGAACATTGGGAAAGCAGGTAAGCTTTTACCTGTTATACAATCATTCGTGGTCGTATATGTGTTAATATTATCGATTGTATCACCTTTATTGACTAAAGAATCACGGAATATTTGGAATAAAATGGCAGGGAAAGATGAAGCGCCTAAAAAACCAAAGAAGAAATTGAGTGACTTGGAAGCAGCTGTCCAGGAAAATAATTAAAATCAAAAAAGGGACTATATCATCAATATAGTCCCTTTTTTGATTTAATCATCATATCCAAATCGCTTCAGATAGTTTTTCTTACTTCTCCAATCCGGAAGAACCTTGACAAATAATTCCAAAAACACCTTTCCATCAATAAATTCTTCAATATCCTGACGGGCATAGGTTCCAACTTTCTTTATCATTGCTCCGGCTTTACCAATAATTATATTCTTTTGAGATTCACGCTCTACAATAATCTCCGCCGAAATACGGGTGATATGAGCCTCTTCTTTGAATGCGGTAACTACAACCTCCGTACTATAAGGAATCTCCTTGTCATAAAGCTTAAATACCTTCTCTCGTATAATCTCTGACACGAAGAAACGCATTGTTTTATCGGTTAGTTCATCTTTCTCGTAATATGGAGCATGCTCAGGAAGTTTTGCTTTGATGTATTGCATAACGGCCTCAACATTGTAAGAGAGTAAAGCAGACACCGGGAAGATTGCATCAGGATTTATTTTTTCTTTCCAGAATTCTATTTTAGCTTTTACTTCTTCTTCCGAAGATTTATCGACCTTATTAATAATAACCGCAACAGGAGAGCTTGTATTTCTTAATTTTTCAAGAACGTCGTTTTCATCATATTTTTCGTGGATGTCTGTAACAAATAAAATAACGTCTGCATCAATGATAGAACTCATTACAAAGTTCATCATGGACTCTTGTAGGTCGTAATTAGGTTTAATTACGCCTGGGGTATCAGAAAAAACGATCTGGTGATCTTCATCGTTCACTATACCGATGATTCGGTGTCTAGTTGTCTGAGCCTTAGGGGTTATGATAGACATCTTTTCTCCCACTAGGGCGTTCATCAGGGTAGATTTTCCAGCGTTTGGTTTACCGATGATGCTAACGAATCCTGCTTTATGCGACATTATTTGATTTTTTATTTGTTTTACAAAGAAACAAATAATATCTTTGTGCTCCAATTCGGAGATAGCATAATCTACTTTTAATAAATATTGAGATAGATTTTATAGAAAATATATTGCGGGGTGGAGCAGTTGGTAGCTCGTCGGGCTCATAACCCGAAGGTCATCAGTTCGAGTCTGATCCCCGCTACTAAAAAAGGATTGAGCGCGAGGCTCAATCCAAAGACATTTAAAGTACATTGCGGGATGGAGCAGTT